>Ga0134128_10012762_pt1 | contig 10015 bp, 10 predicted proteins | sample KB31754_FD_96462 | JGI IMG/M metagenome (GOLD analysis project Ga0134128, IMG submission 96462) | Terrestrial soil microbial communities with excess Nitrogen fertilizer from Kellogg Biological Station, Michigan, USA - KB3-175-4 | ecosystem: Environmental > Terrestrial > Soil > Unclassified ...
CGAAGTAGCGGCCCAGCTCCGTCGTGCGAGGCCGGAAGTAATGCGGATACACCAGCGCGGTCAGCGCCAGCACATCGTCACGATGGCTTTCATCCAGGGCGATGATCCCGCGACCCTCCGGCATTTCCAGCGGCTCGGTGCAAATCATCTGCGCGAGCGGCTGGAATGCCTCGAGCCGCCATGCGTCGGACAGCTTCGGCTGCACGCCGAGCAACAGCACGGTTTCACCCGGTGCAAGCAGCGGCGCAATCGCTTGGTCTGCGTCGACTTCGGCGCTCGCGACACCCAGGAATGGCGCGAACTGCGGCGGATACCGCGCCGCATCGTCACCGACGCAAATCGCAAGCTCGCGATGGATGCTGCGCAGCGCAGACCAGAAAGGATTGTCGAGTTCGGACGCGGACATCGCATCATGGTAGCTGCGCGTGAGCGCGCTTGCGCTATACACTCCGGGCACGTTCCTCACAAGAAAAGCCCATGAGCAAAGGCACGCACGACTATCTGCCAGATCCGCGCAACGCGGCGATCAAGATCAACCTCAACGGCGAGCTGTTCGCGCGTGACGAGGCAAAAGTATCGGTGTTCGACGCCGGCTACGTGCTCGGCGACGGCGTGTGGGAAGGGCTGCGCCTGTACGACGGCGGCCTGCCCTTCCTCGATCAGCATCTTGACCGCCTATATGAAGGCGCGCGCGCGATCGACATGGATATTGGTTTGACGCGCGAACAACTGACGCAACGGATCATCGACACCTTGCGCGCCAACGACATGCGCGACCACGTGCATATCCGCCTGATGGTGACGCGCGGCATCAAGGCCACGCCGCACCAGGATCCGCGTTTCGTGATCGGCGGCGCCACCGTCGTGATCGTTCCCGAATACAAGCAGCCGCTGCCGGAAACAGTCGAGCGCGGCATCCGCCTGTTTACCGTGCACGTGCGCCGCGGCGCGCCGGACGTGCAGGATCCCAAGCTCAACAGCCATTCCAAATTGAACTGCATACTCGCCTGCATCCAGGCACAGAAGGCCGGCTACGACGAAGCGCTGATGCTCGACCCACACGGCTTCGTCAGCACCTGCAACTCCACGCACTTCTTCATCGTGCGCAAGGGCGAGGTGTGGACGTCCACCGGCAAGTATTGTCTGGGCGGCATCACGCGCGGCAACGTGATCAAACTCTGCCGCGCGAACGGCATCCCGGTATTCGAAAAGGATTTCAGCCTCACCGACGTGTACGGCGCCGAGGAAGCCTGCGTCACCGGCACGTTCGCAGGGCTCACGCCGGTGCGCGAGATAGATGGCCGCATCATGGGCGACGGTGCGCGCGGGCCGATGGTCGAGCGCTTGCAAAAGCTCTACATGCAACTCGTCGAAGACGACAGCGTGAAAGGTTTGCGCGTATGACCGAGCCGCTGCGGATCGCGATGTGGTCCGGGCCGCGCAACATCTCCACCGCGATGATGCGCGCCTGGGAGAACCGCGAGGACACGGCGGTGATCGACGAGCCGTTCTACGCGCATTACCTGCAAGCCACGGGCGTCAATCATCCCGGCCGCGAGGACGTGCTGAAATCGCAAAGCACGGACGCGGCGGAAGTCGCGGCGATGTTGACCGGGCCGATCCCGGATGGAAAATCCATCTGGTACCAGAAGCACATGACCCAGCACATGCTGCCGGACATGCCGCTGGACTGGCTGGACCAGGTCAGCAACTGCTTCCTGATCCGCGACCCGGAACAGGTGGTCGCCTCCTTCACTATCCAGCGCCCCGATGCCGCGGCGTGGGAACTCGGCTTCGAACAGCAGGCGCGACTTTTTGATTACGTGAGCGACCGGCTCGGTCACGCGCCGCCGGTGATTGATGCCGCCGATGTATTGAAAAACCCGCGCGGCACTTTGAGCGCGCTGTGCGCGACGCTAAAGATTCCGTTTACCGACCGCATGTTGCACTGGCCGCCCGGCCCGCGCGCCTCCGACGGCGTGTGGGCGCCGCACTGGTACGCGGCGGTGGAACGCTCGACCGGCTTTGCGCCGTATTGGGAAAGCACGGCAATGCTCACCAATTTTCAACACAAACTTGTGGAGCCGTGCTGGCCGCATTACGAGAAACTTGCGGCACATCGCGTGGAAATGTAGGGCGGCGCCAATCCGCCTTCGCTTTTGCAAGTTGGGTTGAGCCCGGACTCGCTCCCGACGAAACCCAACCATGGCTGCGCAGCGGTGTTGGGGTTCGCGAGCTCACTCGAACTTACGGCTACATGCTATTTTTGTAGGGACTCTTTAAGTTTGACAAACAACCTACGCGCTGTTTCTTGTGCGCGTGCACGTTGTTCGCGAAGTTCTATCTTCATTCCTTCAATATCGACTTCCAAATCGAATTCTGACCTTAGCAGCCCTGATACAACAGCATGCAGATCAGAAAATTTTGCAAGCTTTTCGGTCGCGACTGCCCCATAGCCAATTAGAGCTTCATTGTACGCTTTCGAAAGCAAAACGTACTCAGCGGAGAGATCTTCAAGGGGCTTGACCGTATTTTGAAATGAACGTTCAAGCGTTTCGAATTTATAGTTTGAACTTGCGTCTTCATTTGTTTCACGCATAGCAGAAATTATACGCGTCCGTTCCGCACTGTAAGAGTCATAAGATTGGCGATTAATGTTTATGTCAATCTTCAGTTTTTGTGCAAAACCAGCGTCCCCCAGGAGCTCTATAAATAGCTCACCATAGGCGCTCGTAAGTTCAGCCACTCTTTTTCTCGTCTCTTCGCTCGCAACCAAGGAGACCCTGGCTGTAGCTTTCAGGAATGTCACCATTCCTTGGGTCAGGCCGGACCTATCCATCGGATCGGCAACTGCTAATTGACCGCCGGCTGGCGGATGAAACCCGGCGCGGAATTGACCATGCCGAACACGCGCACCCATTGCTTGATGCGATCGAGACTCCCGAGTTCGCGCTGCAGGCTGCCGAGCATGGATAGCGCGGTAAGCCGCGCCGCGACATAACCCTGCTCGACGTTGAGTTCGCGGCCAAGCTTGCCGAACGGCGGTGCCATCGAACCATCTTCCGCCTGCGGGCCGTGGCCGGAGATCAGCACGCGCTTGCCGATCACGTGCGCGAAGCGGAACGGCAACACGATACCGGGCGGCGGTTTCACTTCCGGCGGCAGCACCAGGCCGAGCGCCGCAAGGCGCGCTTCGATCTTCGCCATGCAAATCTCCTACAACAAAGCTGCGAGACGTAGGGCGGGTCTTGACCCGCCTTCGAACATTCTCGAACGATCGACGGGTTGAAACCCGCCCTACGCAATATGCCTCAGAGCAACGCTGCGAGCATCAGCACGATGCCCACCAGGCTGACGATCCAGATCGCGGTGCGCAGGTACGGGATGCCGATGAGGTAAACCGGCAGATACGCGACACGCGCCCAGAAATAGCTCTGCGCCGCCAGGATGGTCTGCGCGCCATTCTTGTGCGCGAGCACGACCGCCAGGGTGGCAGCGGCGAAGAAGGCGAACGTTTCCAGGAAATTCCTGCTGGCGCGATCCGCACGCGCGGTGAATTTGTTCGGCGTCACCGCGCTGTCACGGTTTCCCGCATGCCACGGCAGGCCGCTTTGCAGGACGCTGAAGCCGAATGCGACCAGCAGATAAACAAGGCCGAGCACCACCGACCATCCAAGCCACCACAGTTCGACCGTCATCGCGCAGCTCTCCTGATTGCCCGCGCGCAGCATGCGCGCGCGGAGCCCGGGAGAAAAGATGCCGGGAAGCCGCGAGGCGCTTACATCGTCGCGACGATCCGCCCCACTTGCGCCAGTACGGCCTTGCGCGCGGCGACATCGGTGGTGCGCGTCATGTAATACGCCGTGACCAGCAGCGGTTTGCGCCCCGGCGGCCAGATGATGGCGATGTCGTTGTTCGCGCCGGTTTTCTCGTCATCCCATTGCCCGGTCTTGTCGCCGATGCGCCATCCGGAGGGCAATCCTGCGCGCAACGACTGCAGGCCGGTCTGACAATCCAGCATCCATTTCGTCAGTCGCTCGCGCGATGACTGCGACAGCGCTTCTTCCAGCAGCAGCTTCTGCATGTCGCCGAGCATCGCATTGGGCGTGGTGGTGTCGTAGGGATTGAGCTCCGGTTCCATGCGGTCCAGCAGCGTGAAGCGGTCGCCCAACGTGCGCGCGTAGCGCGTGAGGCCGGCCGGGCCGCCGATGCCTTCCAGCAGAAGATTCGCCGCGGTGTTGTCGCTCAGGGTGACCGCCGCCTCGCACAGTTGCGCGACAGTCATGCCGGGCGGCCCAACGTGCTGCTTTGTCACCGGCGCGTAGGCGAGCAACGCGTCCTTGCCGAATACGATGCGACGATCCAGCTTCTCGGTGCCGTCTTCCACTTTTTTCAGCACCGCGGCGGTGAGCAGCAATTTGAAGGTGCTGCACATCAGGAAACGTTCGTCGCCCCGCCAGGCTATGCGCACGCCGCTGCCGGTGTCCAGAATGGCGACGCCGAGGCGACCGCCGTGGCGATGTTCCAATGCAGCGAGCCGCGCGGCGGCGCCACGCGCCTGCATGGCAAGCACACGCGGCGACGCGGCCAGCGCAATCGCGCCGAAGGCGGCGCCTTTCAACAACTCACGGCGGTTCATCGGGACTCTCCCTGTGGCGGTGATTCGCGGTGAAGCGTGATGGATGACGGAGGCGGCGTGCGGCAATGATTGTGGCGAAGCGGTGGCGAATGCGTAATGGCCGGATGGCATGGCGGGTCCAAGCTGTTGCAGGAGCTCCGGCAGGCGAGAACAACGATCTTGCTGGAGGGACGGCCTTTCGCGCGACAAGACGGCGCCACGCTCCGGTCGCCTGCAAGCAGGCGCCTACCAAGGGCAAAGTCGCCGGGTACCGGATTGCACCGGGATGACGAATGTGAGGGCTTGCGCGGGATGACAAACCTTGGAGTTCTCCCGTCAGTCCCCATCTTCTCCCGATCGCGCAAGCAACGGAGGCCGCCCATGCCCGATTACCGCAAGAACCCGGACGCTATCGCCCGCCTCACGCCCGAGCAGTACCGCGTCACCCAGGAAGCCGCCACCGAACGCCCGTTCCACAACGAGTTCAACGCGCACAAGGCGCCGGGTTTGTACGTGGACATCGTTTCCGGTGAACCGCTGTTCACCTCGATGGACAAGTTCGAGAGTGGCTGCGGCTGGCCGAGTTTCAGCAAGCCGGTCCAGTCGGCCAACGTCGTTGAAAAGCGCGATGCCAGCCACGGCATGCTCCGTACCGAAGTACGTTCGGCGCACGGCGACAGCCATCTCGGCCATGTCTTCGACGATGGCCCGCGCGATCGCGGGGGGCTGCGCTACTGCATCAACTCCGCATCGCTGCGCTTCGTGCCGCTCGCGGATCTGGAAAAGGAAGGCTACGGCGAGTACCGTAATTTGTTTGAGAACGCCTGATACGCGAAGCACGACCGAAGCAAAGGCACTGGATTCCGGATCGCGCCCGCTGCGCGGGCTTATCCGGAATGACGCTGGACATTTTGGAGGAACCGCAACAATGACAACCGAACGCGCCCTGCTCGCCGGCGGCTGCTTCTGGGGCATGCAGGACCTCATCCGCAAACAGCCGGGCGTGATTTCCACGCGCGTGGGTTACTCCGGCGGCGACGTGCCCAACGCCACCTATCGCAACCACGGCACGCACGCGGAATCCATCGAGATCGTTTTCGATCCGGCGAAAACCAGTTATCGCCGGCTGCTGGAATTTTTCTTCCAGATCCACGATCCGACCACGCGCGATCGCCAGGGCAATGATCTCGGAGCAAGTTACCGCTCGGCCATTTTCTACACGAACGACGAGCAGAAACGCGTCGCGCAAGACACCATTGCCGATGTGGAGGCGTCCGGCCTGTGGCCCGGCAAGGTGGTGACGGAAGTGACGCCGGCAGGCGATTTCTGGGAAGCCGAACCGGAACATCAGGATTATCTCGAACGCATTCCGGAAGGCTACACCTGCCACTTCGTGCGGCCTGATTGGGTGTTGCCGAAGCGGGAAAAGGTCGGCTGAGCTTTGCTAGGCCCTGACGCGCGGGGCCCGCGTGCAGGTCGAACTTGCAGCATTTGCGATTTGACTTGAATGGCATCGCGCTGCATGTGAGGGTGAGGCATGGATGCCGAGCGGAAGACGCACAATGGACTTCCATGCGGCGCCGGTCGCTTGCAAGCAAGCTCCTACGACATCCGGCCAATCTGCTGCGCAGTTGCAACATTCAAGGAGATGAGCATGACCACCACACCCGCCTACGCCGCACCCGCCGCCGACAAACCGCTGCAACCGCACAGCATCGAGCGGCGCGCGCCCGGCGCGCACGACGTGCAGATCGAAATCCTCTATTGCGGCGTGTGCCATTCCGACCTGCACACCGCGCGCAACGAGTGGCACAACACGCAATATCCGAGCGTGCCCGGCCACGAGATCGTCGGCCGCGTCACCGCTGTCGGCCATGACGTGAAGCACTTCAAGCCCGGCGACACCGTGGGCGTGGGTTGCATGGTGGACAGTTGCGGGCATTGCCGGCCATGTCGCGAAGGCGAAGAAAACTATTGCGAGAACGGCTTTACCGCCACCTACAACGGTCCGATGTTCGGCGGCGAAAACACCTATGGCGGCTACTCGACGCAGATCGTCGTGGATGAAAAATTCGTGCTGCATATCCGCCACACCGGGGATCTCGCCGCGGTCGCGCCGCTGCTGTGCGCGGGCATCACAACCTATTCGCCGCTCAAGCACTGGAACGCCGGCCCCGGCAAGAAGGTCGGCATTGTCGGCCTCGGCGGCTTGGGTCACATGGGCGTCAAGCTGGCGCACGCGATGGGCGCGCACGTGGTGCTGTTCACCACCTCGCCAAACAAGATGGAAGACGGCAAGCGGCTCGGCGCCGATGAAGTGGTGATCTCGAAGGATCCGCAGCAGATGGGCAAGCATGCGGGCAGCTTCGACTTCATCCTCAACACCGTCGCCGCACCGCACGACCTGGATGCCTATCTCGCGCTGCTCAATCGCGATGGCACCATGTGCCTGGTCGGCGCTCCGGCCTCGCCGCATCCTTCGCCTGCGGTGTTCAATTTGATCTTCAAGCGCCGCGCGCTCGCCGGCTCACTGATCGGCGGCATCCGCGAAACGCAGGAAATGCTGGATTTCTGCGCCGAGCACGGCATCGTTTCCGAAATCGAGATGATCGCAATGCGCGACATCAACGACGCCTACGAGCGCATGCTGAGGAGCGACGTGAAATACCGCTTTGTGATCGACATGCAGTCGCTGAAGCAGGAAGCACACGCCCGGTAAGACGTCGTTGCCGGGGGTGACCTGCGTGACTTGCGCACGACTGCGTGAATGGCGACCATCGGCCGCTGCGGCGTCCGCCGCGCGGAAGGGAGCGCATATGTCGGCGATCAAGGTTCCACCCCGGCTGCGCGCCCGTTGCGCGACGGCGCTGCTGTTCTGCATCGCCGCCACCCCACTCGCCGCGCCTGCGCAGGCAAAGGATCAGGGCACCGGCAACACCTATACCCTGCTCGCTACGCCGAAAACGGTTGCGTGGGGTCATTACGACGCAACCACGCCGCCGGTGTTGCGCATCCACTCCGGCGATACGGTGGTGTTCCACACCGTGCTCACCAACAGCCCGACCGGGCTGGAGAAGGCTGGCGTCAAACCGGCCGATGTCGAGCAGGATCTGCGCGACATCTACGCCGGCGTTGCGGCCAAGGATCGCGGCCCAGGCGGCCACATTCTGACGGGCCCGGTCTACATCGAAGATGCGCAGCCCGGCGACACGCTGGAGGTGCGCGTCAAAAAAATCGATCTCGCCATTCCTTATGCCTACAACGCGTTCCGTTACGGCGCGGGCTTCCAGACCGATGATTTCCCGTATTCACGCATCAAGATCATTCCGCTGGACCGCGCCACGCGCACTGCGCACTTCGCGCCGGGCATCGACATCCCGCTGCATCCGTTCTTCGGCAGCATGGGCGTGGCGCCGCCGCCCGCCTTCGGTCGCTATGACAGCGCGCCGCCGACCATCATTGGCGGCAACATGGATAACAAGGAACTGGTGGAGGGTTCGACCGTCTACTACCCGGTATTCGTGCCGGGCGCGCTGTTCCAGATCGGCGATGGTCACGCGGGACAAGGCAACGGCGAAGTGGATATCACCGCGATGGAAACTTCGCTGGTAGGCACGGTGCAATTCATCCTGCACAAGGGCATGAAGACCGGACCGTATCCGTATGCGGAAACGCCGACGCATTACATCAGCATGGGTTTCGACGACGATCTCACCGTCGCCGCGCACAAGGCGGTGGCCGGCATGATTGATTTTCTCGTCCAGCACAAACACATGAGCCGCGACGATGCCTACATGCTGATCAGCGTGGCCGGCGACATCGACATCACCGAGCTGGTGGATCACAACAAGGGCGTGCACGTGATGTTGCCAAAATCCATTTTCACGCACGACAAGCAGGATTGAGCGCGTTGTCGCGGCGCGACATCTCCACACTCGACAGACTCCACCACCTGCGGAATCCACATGCACTCCCTGCCGCCATTCCATCTCGCCTTTCCGGTTGCCTCGCTCGCTGACGCGCGCAAGTTCTACGGGGAGTTGCTCGGCTGCCCGGAAGGGCGCAGCAGCGATAGCTGGGTGGATTTCGATTTCCACGGCCACCAGATCGTCGCGCACGTCGCGCCGGAAGAACTGCGCACGGCGGCCGCACACGACGTCGACGGCGACGACGTGCCGGTGCGGCACTTCGGCGTGATCCTGGACATGGGCGAATGGCATGCGTTGGCCGAACGCTTGCGCGCAGCAAACACCCGCTTCGTGATCGAACCGCACGTGCGCTTCAAGGGCCAGCCCGGCGAACAGGCCACGATGTTCCTGCTCGATCCTTCCGGCAACGCGCTGGAGTTCAAGGCCTTCGCGGATCGCTCGAAGTTGTTCGCGAAGTGACTGCTGCGCACCGGGCCCGAGCGGGCGATCAATCCGCCTTGATGTTTTGCGGCGGCTTCGCCGCAAGCCGCGCTTCGGCCGCGGCCACCAGGGCTTGATAACGCGGGTCGTCGCGCAGGAACTCAAAATCCGGATCGGCCTTGGCGTACGGCAGGAAGGAAGCCGAGATCGTCGCGTACATGGAGCCAAGCATGTCCAGCGCGGCTTCCTTGTCTTTCAGATAGACGCTCAGCGCACAGGCGAAGTTGTAACGCATGTTCCAGTTGTCCGGGTCTATCAACATCGCGCGGTTCATGCGCGACTTGGCGCGCTCGCCTTCGCCCAGTGCGGCGAGCGCGTAGGCGCTGTAGGCCACCACGCTGGAATTGTTCTGGTCGCGGGCCAGCGTGGCTTCCGCGCGTTCGAGTGCCAGTTGCGCGGCGCGGCGCATGCCGGCGACGTTGCCCAGCACGCTGTAACAACTGATCAACATCATCGCCGAGTTGAGATCGGCATCCATCAGTTTCACCGCTCTTTCGTAGAAGCAAATGGCATCTTCATACCGCTTGAGCTGATAGCTCAGGCGGCCCGCCGAACGGTTCACCTCGTAGGATTCCGGATTCTGCTCAAGCGCGGTGGCGACCTCCGTGCCAGCCGCATCGGCCTGGCCGTTCGCCAGCAGGATCAGCGCCTTGATGGCGTGTGCCTCGGCCAGATCGGGATCGAGCGCCATGGCCCGCTCTGCCGCTGCAATTCCTTCTTCGCATTTTCCGCCGCGAAGGGTGAGCAGCTTCTCGTAGCCCACCGCCATCAGCGCCCAAGCCTGCGCGTAGCGGGGATCGATTTCCGTCGCACGGCTGGAGAGGCGGACAATGGCTTCGGCGGAACGGGCATCCGATTCCTGGCCGGTGATGTAGGTCTGCCGCGCCATCAGGTACAGATTGTGCGCTTCGGCGTTGTCGGTGCCGCGCCGTTCGATAGCCTTCTTCTCCTCGGGCAACAGTCGCAGCCTCAACGCCTTGACGATCGC
>Ga0134128_10012764_pt1 | contig 10015 bp, 10 predicted proteins | sample KB31754_FD_96462 | JGI IMG/M metagenome (GOLD analysis project Ga0134128, IMG submission 96462) | Terrestrial soil microbial communities with excess Nitrogen fertilizer from Kellogg Biological Station, Michigan, USA - KB3-175-4 | ecosystem: Environmental > Terrestrial > Soil > Unclassified ...
AACGGGATCAGCGCACATCCCGGCTATGGCAAGGATAAGCTGGTGAATGCCATCAAAGTCGCCGCTCATTTTGTGGACCTGCTCCCTAAAGACGAATGGTCTCCTGAAACCACCGACGGCCGCTATGGCTTTGTCCATCCCGTTCGGATTACCGGCATTGCCGAAAAAGCGGCAGTGGACCTCATCGTTCGCGATTTCTTTACTTTCAAACTGAAGGCATACGAAGACTCGCTACGGGATAGGGTAGAAGAGGCCCTGGCCGCGTTCCCCGGCGCTACCGCCGAGATCACCGTCACCGAACAATACCGTAACATGAAGGAGGTCCTCGACCAGCATCCGGCTATCACCGGATACGCGGCGGAAGCCATCGCCAGGGCGGGTCTTGACGTACATCGCAATAGTGCCCGCGGCGGCACCGATGGCTCCCGGCTATCATTTATGGGCTTGCCCTGCCCCAATGTGTTCACGGGCGAGATGGCTTTCCATGGCAAACACGAATACGTCAGCATCCAGGATATGCAAAAGGCTGTAGAAACGATCGTCCACCTGTCCTGTATCTGGGCGGAGAATGTATGAAGGTCTAATGTCTGGCCTTCGGCCAATGGGCAGCCGGCCCATTGGGAGTTAGGCGTTCGCCGTTATGTTTCGTATGATGAATTCCGCGTGAACCCGCGAATTTTCGATGAACCAGCTGTGCGTATTCATACCGCCGCAGACCACACCCGCAAGGTACAAGCCGGGGATATTGGTTTCCATCGTCTCCGGATTATAGTAAGGTTGCAGCCGGGCATCATCGGATAATGTGATCCCCGCCCGCCGCAAAAAACTAAAATCAGGCTGATAGCCCGTAAGCGCGATCACATAGTCATTGGCGATGGTTTCGATACCCGACGGGGTTTGGATATCCACCTCGCCGGGCCGGATAGCTGCCAGCTCACTGTGTGTATATGCTTTGATGCTTCCTTCTTTGATCCGGTTCTCGATGTCCGGTTTCACCCAGTATTTGACCCGCGGCCCGATACCCTCACCACGGATGACCATCGTCACCTCCGCACCCTTGCGCCAGGTCTCCAGGGCCGCATCGACCGCGGAATTGCTGGCGCCGACGACCACCACTTTTTGCATGGCGTAAAAATGCGGCTCCTTATAATAATGCGTCACCTTGGGCAGCTCCTCACCGGGAATATCCAGCAACACGGGGATATCATAGAACCCCGTGGCCAGGACCACATGAGTCGCGCTGTAGACGCGGTGATCGGTCACCAGTTCGAAACGCCCCCGTTCCCGCCGGATGGTATGAACCTCCTCCTGCAGATGGATGTTCAGCACATTGCTCACCGCAACCCGCCGGTAATATTCCAGCGCCTCGGCCCTGTTCGGCTTGACATGATTGCTAACGAACGGGATACCTCCGATCTCTATGCGCTCCGAGGTGGAGAAAAAGGTCATGTTCACCGGATACCGGTAAAGAGAGTTGACCAGGCAGCCTCGCTCCAGGATCAGATAGCTGATCCCGGCCTTTCGGGCCTCCAACGCACAGGCGATACCTATGGGGCCCCCGCCAACAATTATCAGGTCGTAGTTCGTACGCATTCGCGACGCAAAAATATGTACATTCACCCATAAATCAGTTCAAATTATGGAACCCTCTAACGTAGTCCTTATCGTCATCATAGTGGTTGTCCTGGCCGTTATTTTCAGTTGCCTGGTTTCGGTCAACCAGGGGTATATCTACGTCATCACCCAGTTCGGCAAATACAAACGCATTATGCGCCCCGGCCTAAACCTCAAACTGCCGTTCCTGGAAGTGGTTTACAAAAAGATCTCGATCCAGAACCGTTCCGTCGAGCTCGAATTCCAGGCAGTCACCTCGGACCAGGCCAATGTCTATTTCAAAAGCATGTTGCTGTACGCGGTCCAGAATGCCGAAGAAGAGACCATTCAAAGGGTCGCCTTCAAATTCATTGCCGAACGCGATCTCATGCAGGCGCTTACCCGCACCATCGAGGGCAGCATCCGTTCTTTTGTGGCCACCAAACGTCAGGCGGAGATCCTCGGTCTGCGCCGCGAGATCGTCGAATTCGTGAAAGACCAGATCGATCATTCGCTCGAAGAATGGGGCTACCACCTCATGGATCTCCAGATCAACGATATCACGTTCGACAAGGCCATCATCGAATCGATGAGCCGCGTCGTGGCCAGCAACAACCTCAAGGCTGCCGCCGAGAACGAAGGGCAGGCCCTCCTCATCACCAAGACCAAGGCCGCTGAGGCGGAAGGGAATGCGATCAAGATCTCCGCCGAAGCCGAAAAAGAAGACGCCCGCCTGCGCGGACAGGGCGTCGCTCTCTTCCGTCAGGAGGTAGCTCATGGCATGAGCGAAGCCGCTGAAGAAATGAAACGCGCCAACCTCGATACCAACGTTATCCTCTTTAGCATGTGGACGGAGGCGATCAAGAACTTTGCCGAAGTGGGCAAGGGGAACGTTATTTTCCTCGATGGCAGCGCGGATGGCATGGATAAGACCATGAAGCAGATCCAGGCGCTAATGCTGAAACAAGACGTCCGCTAGTTTTAGCATTTTGTTAAGTAATTAAAATGGCCGCCGGCCGTTATGGCTCTAATTCTTTATTTTTACCACATGAATCTATTTTTTCTGCAGGTTATCATCGACTCGGCAAAGATTAAAGACAGCCTGGAAAGAGCCACCCAGCTAGCAACCGCACAAAAAGAAAACCTTTTTGATATTTTGATGAAGGGCGGTGTCCTGATGATTCCCCTCGCCATTCTGCTGGTGATTGCCATCTTCGTTTTCTTCGAACGATATATCACGATCAAAAAGGCTTCGAAGACGGACGACAATTTCATGAGCATCATCCGCGACCATATTGTCAACGGCAATATCCAGGCCGCCCGGAGCTTGTCCAAGAACACCAATAACGCCGTCGCCCGGATGATCGACAAGGGCATCCAGCGTGTCGGCAAGCCCATCGACGCCATCGAACGCTCCATGGAAAACGTCGCGAAGCTGGAACTCTATCACATGGAACGAAACTTGACGATCCTCAATGTCATCGGCTATATCGGCCCGCTGTTCGGATTCCTCGGAACCATCATAGGGATGTTCGAACTGTTCTATACCCTGGCCTCGACGGGGGATTATACCCTGTCGACCATCGCCGGCGGTATCTATGTGAAAATGATCTCCTCGGCTTCCGGTCTTATCATCGGTATCATCGCCTACCTGGGCTTTCGTTATCTGAACTCGCAGATCGACAAGGCCACTTATCGCATGGAAGCCGCCGCCGCCGACTTTATCGATATCCTGCAGGAACCCACCCGTTAAAACCACGAGCCATGAATCTAAGAAAACGACATAGAGAAGAGGGCGAGGTTCACACGGGGCCATTGAACGATATCCTATTCATCCTCTTACTCTTCTTTCTCATTGTTTCCACCCTCGCGAACCCCAATGTGGTAAAACTTACCCAGCCTAAGTCCAAAAGCGATACCAAGGCCAAACAAACCGTCGTCGTCTCCATCGACGCCAACAAACAGTTTTATGTGGGTACCACCAGGGTGACAATTGACGAGCTAAAGGCCAAACTTCAACCCTTTTTAGCAAAAGAGACCGATCAGCCCTCCATTGTCATCAATGCGGATAAATCCGTGCCGGTCGACGATGTGGTTCAGGTGATGCGCGTCGCCCGCGAACTCGGCGCCCGTACCGTTCTGGCCGTCGACAAAAACGGGGTCCAGTAGCCGCCGTCACAACTGTCTCCGGCCACGAGGCCCATCCGGACCATACGCCTCTGGCACCATGCGCCCGGCCCAGCCGCACCTTACCACGTCGCCTTAACCATCCGGTCCTTCCCCTGCAGGTCCTTTCGCACAATGACCTCCAGGGCACCCTGCTGTATCAAAATCCCGGTGACGGCAGCCCCCAGCTCTTCGTGGATCTCGGCATAAAGCGCCCCGCCGGCGACCAGGCGCTTCTTCGCAAACATCCCCAGCACCCTGTAGAACACAAGGGCATCCTCATCAGGGACAAAAAGCGCCAGCGCAGGCTCGGCATCGACTACATGCGGCGCCATCGTATGCCGTTCCCTCGCGGGTATATAGGGCGGATTGCTCACCAGCCACCGCACAGCCGGCAGCCGCTCCCAACTTGAATCATCCAGAAAATTCAATTCCAGAAACCTAACGGCGGCTTCCAGCTCCCCCGCATTGCGTTTGGCCACCGTCAGCGCCCCGGCACTCACATCGACGGCATATACCGCCGCATCCGGCAACCCCCGTGCCAGCGTGATCGCGATACACCCACTACCCGTGCCCACATCCAGTACCGCCCCCTTATTTTCACCCGCCTCCGCCAATACCCAGTCCACCAGTTCCTCCGTCTCCGGCCGCGGGATGAGCACCCGCTCGTCGACATAGAACTTCAACCCACCGAACCAGCTCTCGCCAAGCACGTACTGCACCGGCCTTCCGGCCACCAGCTCCGCCGTATACCGATCGTATAACCTCAGCGCCGCGGCGGAAAAGACTTCTGTCTTCCGCACCAGCCGGTCCAGCTTGCGCAGCCCGGGAAGATGTTCCATGACCCAGTCCGCGATCAACGCCCCCTCCCGGCTCCCATACCGGCCTTCGAGCGCGACCCCCAGCTGTCTTTGAGCTTGTAACAAATCCATGGGTAAAAATACAGAATCCTTAAATTGCGCCCTTGATCCCGCACGAAACATACATGTACCGATGTCTGGAACTGGCCCGCCTGGGAGCTGGGCACGTGGCCCCCAACCCCATGGTCGGCTCCGTGCTGGTTTATAACGACCGCATCATCGGCGAAGGCTATCACCAGCTCTACGGCAAGGCCCATGCGGAAGTGAATTGTATCGCCTCCGTAAGACCCGAAGACGAACACCTGATCCCGCAGTCCATCCTCTACGTTTCATTGGAACCCTGTGCCCATCGTGGGAAGACACCCCCCTGCGCCGATCTCGTCGTCACCAAAGGGATTCCCCGCGTTGTCGTCGGCTGCCGCGACCCGTTCCCACAGGTCAATGGCAAAGGCATCGAAAAGCTCCTGGCCGCCGGTATCGAAGTCACATTGGGCGTGCTGGAAAAAGAATGTATCGATCTCAACAAACGCTTCTTCCTTTTTCATACCCGTCACCGGCCATATATTGTACTCAAGTGGGCGCAAACCGCAGGTGGCAGGATCGCCGGGCCCGGTGACTCCCGATTATTGATTTCCAATGAGATAACGAACCGCCTTGTCCACAAATGGCGCTCCGAAGAAGCGTCCATCCTTGTGGGCCCCCGAACCGCCCTGCTCGATGACCCCGCCCTCACCGCCCGCCTCTGGACGGGTCCCAACCCGATCCGCCTCGTGATCGACAAAGACCTGCAGCTGCCGCCGAACTTAAAGCTTTTCGACAAAACGGTACCGACCATCGTCTTCAACAACCACCGTCACGAAACGCAAGGGCCGATCCAATACTATCAGCTGGCTACGGACAGCAGCCTTATCCAGCAGCTCGTCCTCGCCCTGCACCACCTCAAAATCCAAAGTGTGCTCGTCGAAGGCGGCGCCCGCCTGCTTCAGTCCTTTATCGATGAAGACTGCTGGGATGAGGTCCGGGTCATTACGAACGATGACCTCGATATACCCTCCGGCCTGCCGGCGCCCCAGTTAAAACATGCCCGGCTCCTGTCCCGTGAAAGCCTTTTATCAGATTCTATTCATTACTATGAGCATCACAATGACTGACCAGGACTATGAGCCGACGGAGGAGGCTCGTCCACGGGCGCAAGCCCGCGACCGAGGGCCGCACCAGTGGTGCGGGCCGAAGGCCTACAGACATAAGCGTTTTATTTTGTTATGACCATGATTAATCAAGAGTTCTATTATACCATCGAAAAAGCAGGATCCGCCGAATTCAAAGACCGGGGCAGTAAATTCATTGCCATTGCCCAACCCATCGCCTCGGTCGAAGAGTTCAAGGAAGCCCTGAACGCTATAAAAAAACTGCATCCGAAAGCCACGCATCATTGCTTTGCCTACCGGCTCGGGCTCGACGGGAACAACTTCCGGGTCAGCGACGATGGGGAACCCTCCGGAACCGCCGGCCGCCCTATCCTGGGCCAGATCGACAGCAAAGGACTCACAGGCGTTCTTGTGGTCGTTGTCCGCTATTTCGGTGGTACCCTCCTGGGCGTCCCCGGCCTGATAAACGCCTACAGATCGGCCGCCGCCCTGGCCCTGCAGATCACCCCACTGGTCCAAAAACAGGTGGAAAAAGAATTTGAGGTTCAATTCGACTACACGATGATTGGCGAGATCATGGCCCTGGCCAAACAGTACAATTGCCGCGTCGTTAGACAGGAAATGCAACTTTTTTGTAATATAACCTTGGCAATCCCCAAGAACCGGGTCACCGAAGTGAGCTATAAGTTGCAGGAACTCAAGAATGTAGAACTTTCCCCCGCGCGCATATAATTTCAAAGGACCTTTATTCGTTTGAACCGGGTAACTCGTTCAATCCAATAACCAATTAACCAATGAACCCTCTGAAAAAGCCGCTGCCAGCCTATATCCTGATCATTACTGCCGCGATGATCCTCATCGCAGTCGCCTGTAATAAGGGCATCAGCACCAATAATCCCACTACTGGTAATCCGAATAATATTCCGGCGGATCAAACAGTAACGGCCAGTGTCCAGGGGCGTGTCGTCGATCAAAATGGCGTACCCGTTCAGGGTGCCGCCGTCAAGAGCGGAACCGCCACCACGACCACGGACATCAATGGGGTATTTTCCTTTAGCGCGATCAGCATGTCCAGCCGTTTCGGCTATGTACAAGTCGTGAAGAGTGGTTATTTTACCGGCTCGAGAAGCATTATTACCAATCCGGGCGCCTCTAATTTCGTAACGATCCAGCTTACCCCCCGCACGGAGACCGGCAGTTTCTCCGGGGCGACGGGCGGGTCGATCGTTATTCAAACGGGCGATTCGGCCACTTTTTCCGATTCGTCGATTGTCAATGCCTCCACGAACACGCTTTATACGGGTACGGTCCACGTATTTACTACCTACCTGGACCCCACCGATCCCAATCTTTATAAATATATGCCCGGTGATCTTCGGGGCATCGGGAGCAACGGATTCGAAACGGCCTTGCAGAGCTTCGGCATGGTCCTGGTAGAACTTCAGGACGATGCAGGCAACAAACTGCAGATAGCAGGCAATCATACGGCCACGCTCACCTGGGCAATCCCAGCCTCCTTGCAGGCCGCGGCACCGCCCAATATCCCGCTTTGGTATTTCAATGACACCACCGGCCGGTGGATAGAACAGGGCTCCGCTGCCCGCTCCGGGAACAGCTATACCGGGAAAGTGGCGCATTTCTCTTTTTGGAATTGTGATCAGGCCGCTTCAACTGTAAATTACAAGATACATGTCAAAGATCAATTCGGTAACCCGGTGGCATTTGCCGCCATCCAGTTTCTGAGCAGCGGTTGGGGCGATCGGGTTGGCTACACGGACTCTACCGGTTTTGCGCAAGGTCTGATACCCAAAGGTCAATCATTGGTAATGCAGGTCGTCACGGAATGTGGTACGGTCCTCGGCGGGATCAATGTGGGCCCGGCAATACAGGATCAGGATCTCGGCACCGTGACGATCACGGTCCAACAATCCGAATTGACGCTAACGGGCACAGTGGTGGATTGCAGCAATAACCCCGTGGACAGCGGTTATGTGAACATAAACGTAGATGGCCTCGATTATCGCGCCATCGTTATCAAAGGGAGCTTTACCTTGCCGGTGAGCCGGTGCTATAGTACCACGGTCCCGATTAGCGCTACCGCCTTTGACCTCCTTGCGCAACAAGGTGGCGCCACCACCACAGTCAGCGGATCGACGGGCAACCTTGATGTCGGCCAACTCTCGGCCTGCGGCAACCCACTTGCGCAATTCATTAATATCACCGTCAATGGCAGCAGCTATAACTGGACCGTCCCACCCGATAATATAACAAATACTATTTCGAGTGGCAACGCCTATGACAATGGCGTAGACTATCCTTTTTCCTTTACTGATATTAACGGTGTGTCGGCTGATAAGACCCAGACAATCGACTTAAGCACGGGTCCCCTCGATGGTTACGGCAACCAGGGCGTAATCTCGGCGGTGTATCCTTATAAAGCCTATCTGGGGGTTTCTACCCCCCATACCAATTTCGGCGGCGGCGGTAGTGCTGTCATGAATGTGACCTCGGTGGGCGACGTAGGCGGCTTTATTGTTGGCACCATCACAGGCAACCTAAAAGACACTCTTAATGGTATGAGCTATCCTGTCACGGGTAACTTTAAAGTCCTGCGGACGCAGTAAACCGCTTGCTGACGACAAGCTCTTTGCTGCCTGCCGTATACTGATAAAAACCTTCCCCGCTCTTAATGCCGAGATGACCCGCCATCACCATATTGACCAGCAGCGGACAAGGGGCATATTTGGGGTTGCCAAAACCGTCTTGAAGGACCCTTAGGATGGACAGGCACACGTCCAATCCGATGAAATCAGCCAACTGCAAGGGCCCCATAGGGTGCGCCATTCCCAGCTTCATGATATTATCGATCTCCTGTACGCCGGCGACACTTTCGTAAAGGCTATAGATGGCTTCGTTGATCATCGGCATCAGGATGCGGTTGGCGATAAAGCCGGGATAATCGTTAGCAACACAAGGGATCTTACCTAATTTTTCCGCCAGCTCCGTCATCTGCCGGGTAACACCGGGATCGGTAGCATAGCCGTTGATGATCTCGATCAATTTCATCACGGGTACCGGGTTCATAAAATGAAGTCCGATCACCGACGCCGGCCGCCGCGTAGCGGATGCAATTCTTGTGATACTAATGCTGGAGGTATTCGAAGCTAGGATACACCCCGCAGGTGCGTGCTTATCCAGTTCCTTGAAAATGGCCAGCTTTATATCAATATTCTCCGTGGCGGCCTCTACAACCAGGTCGGCGTTTTGAACGCCCGCCGCGATGTCCTTAAAAGTGTTGATATTGTCCAGGGTGATCTTTTTCCCTTCTTCGGAGATAAGCCCCTTCGCCGCCTGCCGCTCGAGGTTCTGCGCGATCGTTCTAAGCGCTTTTTCCAATTGTTGGGGCTGAGTATCCACCAGGCTTACAGTAAACCCTTTTTGTGCGAAGACATGCGCGATCCCATTGCCCATGGTACCGGCGCCGATCACGGAGACGTTGGCAATCGAAGGTGATAAGGACTGCATATGGCTTAGTTGTTATTCCGGAAATCCCCTCGTTTCCAGGCCTGGATGAAATCAGCCCACGCCACCGGGTTGAAGATATTCATCGGCGGAGCCTGTCCCTGGTAGTAATACTTTTGAGAGCTTTGTCGCAAATACGTAGCAGCCGCTTCGCCTGCATTGGCGGGAAGGCTCCTGGCCAGCATTCGACGTTTAGCGGCATCGTTGTTCTGACGGGCTATTTCAATATCATCATCCGGTACAGGGGTGTTCACAAAATCCCGCTCGAATTGCTCACGCGTAGGTCGCGCCCGGATCACTGTCGCCGGGAGATATTGTGCATCCTGCACCATGAGCTGAACGACACTATACTGGTTGCCGGTAAGCGTATCGGGAATGGTCACGACCACTGGCTTGTAACCCACACTGGAGAACTCGACCACATCGCCTTTTAGCACCACTATCGAAAATACCCCCTGCTCGTTGGAATAAGTCCCCTGGTTCCGTCCCTTCACGACCACCGTCACCATGGGGATTGCCTTTAAGCTGTCCGCTGTCATAATGACACCATACAACTGCACGACCGAATCTTTTAGTTTATCGAATTGGGCCTGTACGGCAAAAGGAGCGGCCAGTAGCAGAATGTATAGTACAAGTTTTTTCATTCAGTCTCAAAATTAATCTTTTAAAGGCAATTTGCCACAGACTCCAAATTTCGTAAACAAAGTAAAGCTGTAAGGGGTTAAT
>Ga0134128_10012766_pt1 | contig 10014 bp, 10 predicted proteins | sample KB31754_FD_96462 | JGI IMG/M metagenome (GOLD analysis project Ga0134128, IMG submission 96462) | Terrestrial soil microbial communities with excess Nitrogen fertilizer from Kellogg Biological Station, Michigan, USA - KB3-175-4 | ecosystem: Environmental > Terrestrial > Soil > Unclassified ...
CGGATCGGGTTACGGCGGATCGGGCGCTGGCGGGCTGGCCGATGCGGCCGATGATGCTGCCAGGGCGGCCGCGCTCAGCCCGGCTGGTCCCGTGCAGTTGGGCGGACCTGGTCAGCCGGCGACGTTCGCGGAGTGGATGTCCAGCGCGTTGCGCAATCAGAACATGACGCAGGAGGCGGCGGCCAGGCAACTCGGCGTCTCGGTCAAGACCATCAGTCGCTGGGTTGGCGGTACGACCGAGCCCCGGATGCGCGACCTCCGCCGGATCCAGGAAGTCTTCGGCACGCTCCCGCTCAGCTGACCGTTAACGCAACTCAGGATTCCTGCGTGATGTAGTCCTTCCAGTAAGTGAGTTCGGCGTGTGCCGCGGGGTTCTTGCCCGATGGGACCGGACCCGGGCAGTGACCTGGCGCAGGGCCCGGTACGGGGCACCGCTGCGCGGTACCGGGCCGGGCCTCGGCGGCGGGCTTCATGATCGGGAAGACTTTCCGCCTGGCGGAGAGTTGACCGCGGAAAACCGCGGCAAACACTCCCCGATACGGAAACTCTCCCTCAGGAACCGGGCATACCGGACGGAATTTCATGATCAGGGAGAGTTTCCGGCGCCCGCGCGGCAAACTCTTCCCGATCTGGGCCGCAGTGACCCGTACCAGTACCGCAAACCCGCCAGTCGGCCCGCCGCGAAATCACCTTATTTTGGAATGACTACATCGGCTGGCCTGTCATGAACCCCAGGGTCGTCGGCGTCGTTCCGCTCGGCTGGCCTGTCATGAACCCCAGGGTCGTCGGCGTCGTTCCGCTCGGCTGGGTTTTCACGCGGGGTGGTCGGGCGGTCGGACGCTTGTGTCCGGTGGATTGCTGCGGGCTTGGGTTGGCGGGCAATGGTGGGCACGAGCAGGGCCTGCGATCCGGCAGCTGGTTGATTCGGCGGGTTTATCTGGGGTCGGATCGGCAACTGGGGAAACTGGCGATGAACGAACGTATTCTTTGCTTCTGGGTTCGCCGTTCTGATAGTCGCATTTTTGAGTCGGCCGGTGACTCGCTCGTGAGCACATCCTGCCAGCGCGCCCACGTCCTCCACCGGCCTGCCGGGCCGCCGATCACCGGCCCCGTCCGGGCTGAGTAGTCGGCTGAGTAGTCGGCTGAGTAGCCTGCAAACGACCGCGGCAACTCGCCGTGGTCGCTCTCGGGGAAGATTCGATACCTGCCGCTGTCATTAGGGCCTTGACCTGCACATATATGAATGTGGTCGACACCTGGCTTTCTGGCAAGAGTGCGCTTTGGTGCCACCGGTGCAAGTGGTGGCGGGCCGCGCCCGATGGGCTGGGTCAGGTTCAGCCGGGGCGGTCGGCGAGTCCCGACATCCGCATCGGCGCCGGCTCGATCACGCCGGTGCGACGCCGGCGGTCGAGGGTGTCAGCAGCGCCGCACACCGCGGCACACCACCGCGCGCCACTGCCCTCATCGGATGGCGGACGCGGCGATTCGGGTCCTGGCCACGGTTAATTTCCGGAGTTCCTTAGTTTGTAGACGATACATATATGGAAAGATATTTTCTGTCACTAGGGAAATTCTGGTTGGCTATTGATACCTTTTGTCCAGTGGTGAGACGCCGGCTAGTCAAGGCCTTCTTGTGAGTCCACTAGACGACCGCCCACAAGTGTCCTACGGTGCTCCCATGGCGCAGCACGCAGGACGCCACGTGCTCGGCACTGACCAGGGGCGGGTCGCCCTGCTGACCGCTCGCGATGGACTCGCGGCTCAGGCGGGACATGACCTGACCATTGAAGTCAGCACCTGGTCTGGAGAGCTGACCGTGGCCGATGACGGACAACCGACTGAACTATCCGTCACACTAGATTTGAACTCGCTTGTGGTTCGTGAGGGGACAGGCGGGGTAAAACCACTAACCGATCGGGATCGACGCGAAATAGCAGTTACCACGCGAAAGGTGCTTGGGGTTGACCGCCACCCTGAGGCAACTTTCACGGCGTCCGGTTTCGAAGCGAACTCCAGTGGCGGGGGATTCATTCAGGGCACGCTGACGCTCGGAGGAATTGCCCGGCCACTCAAGCTGCACGTCGCGAAGACCGGTCCGCAGAGTTATCACGCGACCGCTTCAGTGCGGCAGTCAGAATTTGGAATCAAGCCGTACTCGGCGTTTCTGGGCGCGCTTAAGGTAAGCGACGCGGTTGGGGTCAACATCGACATTGACCTCGCTAAGTCGCCAGGCACCGAGAACTCCACGGCAAGTCACTCGGCGGGCGGCGCATTACATGGTTGAGCCCGTCATGTCATTGCGGCCTTCGGGGGCGACATCGCCGCCTCCGAAGCCAATTGAGTCACCCGCAACTGGCAAGCAGCGCGGGCGGGGAGATCGACGGCTAGAGCGCTACGGCGGCCGACTACCTGAGCCGCACGGTCGCCTATTGCATGAACGTCACGGAGGGCGGCTGCCTGAACCGCATCGCGGGCGCCTGCCCGACCAGCCGACCATGAGCCCGATTCAAGCGATTGGCGCCAGCCTGGCGTTATCGGTGGCTCGGGCGGGCAGCCGACCCGACCGAGCCAGCCAAACCCGAGCGAGCCAAGCGGGCCAACGGCACCCAAACCAACTAGAACCAGAGCTACACCAATCTCCAACCACGCCAACATGGCTCGCGAGCGGAGACGGTCGGCAAGGATACGGCTATGACCAGGGAAGTAGCCGAGGGCGAAGGTGCGACAATGGCCGATGAGGCCAAAAATGCAGGCGGGATAGCGACCAAAGGCGGAACTGACCAAGACGGTACGGGTCGATCCGCCTCGGGCAACCAGACCGGCCTCGGCAGCGGGCTGGGCTCGGGCAGCGGGCTGGCTTCGGGCAGCGGGCTGGGCTCGGGCAGCGGGACCGGCCTCGGCAGCAGGCCGGGCGCGGCCGACATGGTCCTGGCCGCCTTCGAGCGGCGGGTGGCACCAGCGCGCGACCTGGTCGATCACGCGGCCGAAATCACCAACGCCGCTCACGCCATGGCGCTGCGATTCGACCAGGGCGGCAAACTCGTCGTTTTCGGGATCGGCAGCGCCTGCACCGATGCCCAGCACGTCGCCGTCGAATTCGTCCATCCGGTCATCGTCGGTAAGCGCGCGCTCCCCGCCATTTCCCTGACCTCCGACGTCGCGACGCTGACCGCGATCGCGGCCCGTTCCGGGCTCTCGGAGGTCTTCTCCCATCAGCTGAAGTACCTCGCCCAGCCGAACGACATCGCGCTTGGCATCTCGGTCGATGGCGAGTGCCCGAGCGTGCTCGCCGGGTTGCTCACCGCCCGCGATGCCGGGCTGCTGACCATCGCCCTGGGCGGGCACGGCGGCGGCACGATCGCGGCCAGGGCGGCCGCCGAACACCTGCTGACCGTTCAGGCCACCGACCGGAGGGTGATCAAGGAGATCCAGGTCACCACGTATCACCTGCTCTGGGAACTCGTGCACGTGTTCCTTGAGCAGCCTTCAGTACTCAGTCAAGGGACGGTGGGGCCATGACAGACAGCGGGGGACAGTGCCACGACGATGTCTGCATTACCTGCTCAGATGTCGCCGTGCCGGTCACGGTCATGGAATTGCTCGACGACGATCTGGCGATCGCGCGTACCTCGGCGGGCGCGGAGGAGATCTCCGTCGCGCTGGTGACCGCGGCCGTCGGGGACACCGTGCTGGTGCACGCGGGAGAAGCGATTGCGGTGATGCCGAAATGAGCCGGGTGCCTAAGCCATCGGACCATATCCAGCGTTCTGGACTAGCGGCTGGACCTGGATCGGTCGAATCCCTCTATCCGTTCCTCTACCCCGGCGGCGAGGATCCGGCTCAGGTGTTCGCGCAGGCCAGGGAGTCGACGGTCGCCAAGACCCGCGAGATCATCGAACTGCGCTCCGAGGTAAGCGCCCGGGATAGCGAGTTGCTCGCCTCGTGCGCCCGGCACATGACGGCCCGGTTCGCGGTCGGCGGGCGGCTGCTGACGTTCGGCAACGGCGGCAGCGCCACCGATGCGCAGGAGATCGCGTCGTTGTTCTTGTTCCCCGACGACGACTCGCCTTCGCTGCCGGCGCTCGGGCTGGCCAACGAGACCAGCGTGCTGACGTCGCTGGCGAACGACATTGGCGTGGAGGTCGTGTTCGCCCGGCAGCTCGCCGCCATGGGCACGCCGAACGACATCGCGCTCGGGCTGTCGACCAGCGGCAACTCGGAGAACCTGCTGCGGGCGTTTGACCAGGCGAAACGGCTTGGCATGCTGACCGTCGGGATCTCCGGCTACGACGGCGGCAAGATGGCCGAACTATCCAGCCTGGACTACCTGTTCGTCGCACCGTCGTCATCGATCCACCGGATCCAGGAAGCGCAGACCACGATCTACCACGTCTTGTGGGAGCTGGTCACCGCCGAGGTCCGCATCAATGCGGTGATTACGTGAGGGCGCGGCCATGAATCAGCGCGTCCTCGTCGCGGGAGTCGGCAACATCTTCCTGGGTGATGACGGCTTCGGCGTGGAGGTCGCGAATCGGCTGGCCAAATGCGACCTGCCGGAATGGGTGACCGTGGCCGACTATGGCATCAGCGGGATGCATTTGGCCTATGACCTGGCCAGCGACGTGCACACCGCGATCCTGGTCGATGCCATGCCGCGCGGTGACCAGCCCGGTACGGTCTATGTCGTCGAACCGGACCGCGAGGCGCCTGGGACGCAAAGACCAGCGGGTCCTGGGGCGTTCTTCGACGGTCACGGCATGCAGCCGGACGTGGTGCTCGGCATGCTCGACACGCTCGGTGCCGCCGTGAGCAAGGTACTGATCGTCGGCTGCGAACCAGCCAGCGTCGACTACGGCATTGGCCTGAGCGAACCGGTCATCGCCGCCATCGATCAGGCCGTCCAGGTGGTGCTGGACCTGATCGAGAACCTGACAGACAGCTGAGCCAGAAAGAAGGGCGATCGTATGTGTCTTGGCATACCGGGTGAGGTGATCGAGTTCCTGCCCGACCAGCCTGATCTGGCCAGAGTGGACGTGAGCGGCGTCCGGCGGGTAATCAACGTGGGCTTGCTGGCCGACGACATGCCAGAACCCGGCGAATGGGTGCTCATCCACGTGGGCTTCGCGCTCTCCAAGATCGACGAGGCCGAAGCGGCGGCCGCTCTCGAATTCCTGGAAGGCATCGGGCAGGCCTACGACGACGAGATCGCGGCGCTGGCCGAGTCGCGGATCGAATAGGCGGATCGGACAGGAGGCGCCATCATGCGATTCGTAGACGAGTTCCGCGACAGCGACAAGGCCCGCGCGCTGGCCGCGAAGATCACTTCGCTATGCGAGCCCGGCCGGCAGTACAAGCTCATGGAGGTCTGCGGCGGGCACACCCACACGATCTACAAGCACGGGCTCGAGGACTACCTGCCCGAGCAGATCACGCTGGTGCACGGGCCCGGCTGCCCGGTCTGCGTGATCCCCATGGGCCGCGTGGACGACGCGATGGCGCTCGCGGCCGAGCCCGGCGTGATCATGACCTCGTTCGGCGACATGATGCGGGTGCCCGGCAGCAACGGCTCGTTCTTCGACGCCAAGGCGCGCGGCACCGACATCCGGATGGTGTACTCACCGCTCGACGCGCTGAAGATCGCCAAGCAGAACCCCGACCGCCGGGTGGTCTTCATGGCCATCGGCTTCGAGACCACCGCTCCCTCCACGGCGATGACCGTGCTGCGGGCGGCGTCGTCCGGGATCACCAACTTTTCGGTCTTCTGCAACCACGTGACGATCATCCCGGCGATCAAGGCGATCCTCGACTCGCCTGACCTGCGGCTGGACGGCTTCATCGGCCCTGGGCACGTGTCGACCGTGATCGGCTGCCGGCCGTATGAGTTCATCGCCCGCGACTACGGCAAGCCGGTGGTCGTGGCCGGGTTCGAGCCACTGGACATCCTGCAGTCGATCTACATGCTGATGCTGCAGCTCTCGCGTGGCGAGTCGACCGTGGAGAACCAGTACTCCCGCGTGGTCCCGTGGGACGGCAACGTGACCGCGCTCAAGGCGATCGGCCAGACCATGGAACTGCGGCCGTACTTCGAGTGGCGCGGACTCGGCTTCATCTCCCATTCGGCGCTCAAGATCAGGGATTCCTACGCCGCCTACGACGCCGAACTGATCTTCAAGGTGCCCGGCGTGCGCGTCGCCGACCCGAAGGCCTGTCAGTGCGGCGAGGTACTCAAGGGCGTGCTCAAGCCCTGGGAGTGCAAGGTGTTCGGCACCGCCTGCACACCAGAGACACCGATCGGCACCTGCATGGTCTCCCCCGAGGGCGCCTGCGCGGCCTACTACAACTACGGACGGCTGACGCGCACCAGGGTCAAGGAGGCGAGCCGGACGTGACGGGCTGGATCGACCGAGCCCTGGAGGAGCACGAGCAAGTCGAGCAAGTTCGTCGCGGCTCGCCCCAGCCCGCGCCCGGCACCGTCCGCGAAGAAGCCGTGCTCGAACGCATCGACCGGACCCGTCGCGCCCGCCCCCGCGTCCGGGAAGACCGGATCACGATGTCGCACGGCGCGGGCGGCAAGGCGACCCAGTCGCTGATCGAGGCGATCTTCCTTGAGGCGTTCAGGAACCCGCTGCTTGAGCCTTTGGAAGACGGGGCCAGCCTCAGCGTCGGCGACACGAGACTGGCGCTGACCACCGACTCCTACGTCGTGTCCCCGCTGTTCTTCCCCGGCGGCAACATCGGCGACCTGGCCGTGAACGGCACGGTCAACGATCTGTCGATGACCGGCGCGACGCCGCTGTACCTGACCGCCGGCTTCATCTTGGAGGAAGGCTTTCCGGTCGAGGACCTGACCACGATCGTGACCTCGATGGCGAAGGCCGCCAGCGACGCTCGGGTGCAGATCGTGACCGGCGATACCAAGGTGGTCGAGCGGGGCAAGGCCGACGGCTGCTACATCAACACCGCCGGGATCGGGCTGATCGAGCCCGACGTGAACCTCGGCGTAGCCCACGCAAGGCCCGGCGACATGATCATGGTGTCCGGCCCGATCGGCGACCACGGCGTCACGATCATGCTGGCCAGGGGCGAGCTCGACATCGAGGCCGACGTCGTCTCGGACACCGCCGCGCTCAACGGCCTGGTCGCCGACCTGCTGGATGCCACGACCGGAATCCGGGCGCTGCGCGATGCGACCAGGGGCGGGGTCGCGACGATCCTGAACGAGATCGCCAAGGCCGCCGACGTCGGAGTGCTGGTCAGCGAGGACGCGATCCCCGTGCGGACCCCGGTCCGCGGCGCGGCCGAATTGCTCGGCATCGACCCTATGTACGTGGCCTGCGAGGGCCGGATGGTCGTGGTCGTCGACGAGACCGGAGCCGAGCCCGCGCTCGCGGCGCTGCGGGCGCACCCGCTCGGCGCGGAGGCAGCCGTGATCGGGCAGGTCACCGCCGAGCCGGCCGGCATTGTCCAGCTGCGCACGTCTTTTGGCGGCACCAGAATCGTCGACCTTTTGGTGGGCGATCCCCTCCCGCGAATTTGCTGACTCATGCATGAGCTGGCTATTACCGAGGCGGTCGTGGCACAAGTGACCGAGCGGCTGCCTTTGTCGAAGGTCACGCTCGTGCGGCTGGAAATCGGCGCGCTGTCGGGGGTCGTGGCCGATTCGGTGCGGTTCTGCTTCGAATTGGTGGCCGAGGGCACGAATCTAGAAGGCGCCAGCTTGGAGATCGTCGAGTCGACCGATAGCTCTGACCTGCGGATTCTCTCAGTGAAGGTGGCTTGATCATGTGCGGGACGTGCGGCTGCGCAGATGACGGCGATTCTCGGACGATTATCCTGCAGCAAAAGGTACTCGCCAAGAACGACCAACTCGCCGAACGCAACCGGTCGTTTCTGGCCCATCGCGGCGCGGTAATGCTGAATCTTATGAGCTCGCCGGGCGCCGGAAAGACTACTTTGCTAGAAAGCATGGCGGGGGTCTTTAGCGAGCTTCCCGAGGTCGGTGTTATCGAAGGCGACCAGGAGACGGCCCTGGACGCCGATCGGATTAAGGCGGCCGGCTACCCGGTCGTGCAGATAAACACCGGCGTGGGCTGTCATCTCGACGCGGACATGGTCGCGGCGGCGCTGGACCAGCTTGATCCGCGGCCCGGCTCGATAGTGCTGGTCGAGAACGTGGGCAACCTGGTGTGCCCCGCGCTGTTCGATCTCGGCGAGTCCGCGCGGGTCGTGCTCGCGTCGGTGACCGAGGGCGGGGACAAGCCGCTGAAGTACCCGCATATGTTCCGGCAGGCCGATCTGGTCCTGGTGACCAAGATCGACTTGCTGCCCTATGTGGACTTCGACCTGGAGCTCTATGCGGCTGACGTGCGGCGGCTCAATGCGCGGGCCGAGGTGCTGACCGTGTCGGCGCGGACCGGGGAGGGGATGGAGGAGTGGTGCGACTGGCTTAAGGCCTCAGCTGCTGCCGGCGGTCGCGAGCGGCTGCTATCGCGGCCTGGCCAAGGCTGATCCCGCCGTCGTTGCACGGGACCCGGCTGTGGGTGAGGACGGTGAAATCCCGGGTTTCGAGCTGGTCGACGACGCTGGTCAGCAGCAGCAGGTTCTGGAACACGCCGCCGGACAGGGCAACCGTCCTGAGGTTGGTCTCGTTTCGCAGGGCCACGCACGTCGCGACGATGAGACGGGCGACCGTGTTGTGGAAGCGGGCCGCGATGAGGTCGCGGGGGACGCCTGCGACCAGGTCGTCGACGATGGCTCTGATCAGGCCCGTTGTCCCGTCTGTGGTGGCTGCGACCGGGTAGCGGCTGGTCTGCGCCGGCGCGGCTAGCTGCTCTAGCTCGATCGCGGCCTGGCCTTCGTAGTTGATGGTGTCGCGCACGCCGAGGATGGCGGCGACCGCGTCAAACAGGCGCCCCGCGCTCGATGTCGCGGGTGAGTTGACGCCCTTGCGGGCCATCGAGGTGATCGCCGCCCACTGATCGGCGTTGCGCTGCCGGACTCCGAGTTCGGGCTGGTCGCCGTCCGGGTAAGCCGCGTCGAGATAGGCCGCCGCCATGCGCCACGGCTGCCTGATCGCGGCGGCTCCGCCGGGCATGGGTACTGGGGCTAGGTGGGCTGCGCGGCGCACGTCGGTCAGGTCGCCGACGAGGAACTCGCCGCCCCAGATGGTGCCGTCGGTGCCGTAGCCGGTGCCGTCGAACGCGACTCCGATCACCGGGCCGGTCGAGCCGTTGTCGGCCAGGCAGGACGCGATGTGGGCGTGATGGTGCTGGATGCCGACTAGCTCGAGGTCGGGGTAGCGGTCGGCGAGATCGATCGCGTACTTGGTCGACAGGTAGTCCGGGTGCAGGTCGTGCGCGATCAACTCCGGCTCGATGTCGAAGAGGCGGCCCAGGTGCTCGATGCCCTCGGTGAACGCCCGCAGCGTGGCCGCGTTCTCCAGGTCGCCGATGTGCTGCGAGATCACGGCGCGGTCGCCCTTGCCCAGGCAGAAGGTGTTCTTCAGCTCGGCGCCGCAGGCGAGGACCGGCCTAGCGAGCCGGAAGGGCAGGCGCACCGGTTCGGGGGCGTAGCCGCGCGATCTTCGCTGGAGGGTTTCCTGGCCTCGGAACGGACGCAGCACCGAGTCGTCCGTCCGCAGGTGAATCGCCCGGTCGTGACCCAGGAACGCGTCGGCGATGGCGGCCAGCCGGTCGCGGGCGTCGTCGTCGGTGTAGGCGATCGGCTCGTCGCTTATGTTGCCGCTGGTCAAGACGATGGGCCGGGCGACCGCCCTGGTGAGGAGATGGTGGAGCGGGGTGTAGGGGAGCATGACGCCGAGGTGACGATTGGCGGGAGCGACGGCGTCGGCTAGGGGGCTGGCGTCTGGGCGTTTGGGCAGCAGGACTATGGGGCTGCGGCGGCTGGTCAGGGCCTGGGCGGCGGTCTCGTCGATCTCACAGAGCTGGCGCGCTTCGGCGAGGTCGGCCGCCATGACCGCGAACGGCTTGTCCTCCCGGTGCTTACGGCTTCGCA
>Ga0134128_10012769_pt1 | contig 10012 bp, 9 predicted proteins | sample KB31754_FD_96462 | JGI IMG/M metagenome (GOLD analysis project Ga0134128, IMG submission 96462) | Terrestrial soil microbial communities with excess Nitrogen fertilizer from Kellogg Biological Station, Michigan, USA - KB3-175-4 | ecosystem: Environmental > Terrestrial > Soil > Unclassified ...
AAACAACATCACGCGACTCGCATTCTGATTTCGGCATCCACGGTGACGCTGCTGGCGGCCTCGGGCGTGATGATTTCGTGGATGGAAGGATTCCGCAAAGCGTATAACCTGCCCAACACCTGGGGTTTCTGGAAGGAACGGGCAGTGGCTTTTTATCTGGTGTGCCTGGCGCTGGTCCCGCTGGGGTTCGCCACCATCCTGGTGGTGTTCGGGAACCAGATTGAAGATTGGGTCCAAACGGCAACCATGCACCTGTTCAAGCCCCTGGTGATCCTGCTGTGGGATGGCGTGCGCTGGGCAATTGCCATGCTCACCAGCATCGCGGTGATCAGCCTGATCTACCACCATGGGCTGCCCAAGACACAATCATGGCGAAGAGTGTTGCCGGGCGCCGTGATGGCAACTCTGCTCTGGTTTGCGGCCACTATGTTCTTTGGCTGGTACGTGACTCATTACGCCACGTACACCGTAGTCTACGGTTCGCTCAGCGCAGCCATCGCGCTGCTGGTATGGTTGTATATCGTCTCCGTGATTGTGCTGATGGGGGCGGAGTTGAACGCGCAAATTTATCCCAAGATCGTGGCCCACGGGCCGGTGACAAAAGACGAAACCATGGAAAAGGTATAGGCCGGAATGAGTGGAGTAAAACCCCAGGAAATCACAGGTGCAGGCGGACACCGCAAAACCAAAATTGTTTGTACGCTGGGACCGGCCAGCAATTCTGAGCCGGTGCTGCGGGACATGATGCGGCTGGGCATGGATGTGGCCCGGCTTAATTTTTCGCACGGCACGCACGAGGAACATGCCCGCACAATCGAACGCGTGCGCAAGGTGGCGGAAAAGGAAGGACGCACCATCTGCATTCTGCAGGACCTGCAAGGTCCGAAAATCCGCACGGGGAGGCTCAAGTACCGGACGCCGGTGGCGCTGAAGAGCGGCTCTCACCTGACCATCACGCCGCGCGACATAGCCGGAACGGCGGCTCTGGTAGCGACTACTTTCAAGACGCTTGCTCAGGAAGTGGAGGCGGGCTCGCGCATACTGCTCTCTGACGGATTAATCGAACTGCTGGTGCTGGCAGTGCGCGGCGAAGACGTGGAGTGCGAGGTCATCAATGGCGGAATGCTGGGCGAGCATAAGGGCATCAACCTGCCCGGTACGGTGGTAAGCGTTCCCTCGCTCACGGAAAAGGACGAGAAAGACCTGGAATTCGGCATCAAGCATGGCGTGGACATGATTGCGGCTTCATTTGTCCGCACGGCGGATGACGTGCGTATTGTCAAGCGGCTGCTGCACGCACGGCAGTGCGATGCGTGGGTGATTGCCAAGCTGGAAAAACCGCAGGCAGTGGAAGACAGCAATTTGGATGAAATCCTGGACGTAGCCGACGGCGTAATGGTGGCGCGCGGCGATTTGGGCGTGGAGATGCCTGCCGAAAAGGTTCCGGTCATTCAGAAGCGGATCATTCGCCGGGCGGCGGACTGGCGCAAGCCAGTGATTACAGCCACGCAGATGCTGGAGTCGATGGTCGAGAACCCAAGGCCCACCCGCGCCGAAACCAGTGACGTGGCCAATGCCATTCTGGACGGCACGGATGCGATCATGCTCTCAGCGGAGAGCGCCCGCGGGAAGTATCCGCGCGAATCTATCGCCATGATGGCCAAGATTGCCATGGAGGCGGAGTCCAACATGGAGATCATTCCGCGCCGCCGGTCGAACCGTCATCTTTCAATCTCCGAGACGATTTGTGAATCCGTGGCGCACGCGGCGCAGGACCTGGACATGAAAGCCATCGCCGTGTACACGGAGACTGGGACCACGGCGCGGCTGATCTCCAAATACCGACCGAAAGCTGCTATTTACGCCTTTGCGGCGAATCCCTCTGTTTGCGCGCGCCTGAACCTGATGTGGGGCGTGCAGCCGGTGTGGTGTGACATGGGCATCAACACGGAGGAAATGGTGAGCACTGCCGAACGCATGATGCTGAAGCAGCACGCGGTGCAGCCAGGGGACGTGATTGCCATCGTTGCAGGAACGCGTACCGCTAGCGGCTCAACCAACTTCATGCGCCTGCATGTGGTCGGCGCGGGCGAAGTGCATGAGCTTGGACGTCCAGAGCGGCGGAGGGAGGAGAGGCTGCGGCCGGCGGGAAGAAGAAGCAAGTAGCAGTTGGCGATTAGCAATTAGCAGCCAGCAAATGGCGACTTGCCAACCTTGATTGATCTTAGAACTTCGGTCAGACACCGTCTTTGCTTCGCCAGATCACACGGTTCCGGAACCGGATGCAGACGATTCGGAAACTAGGGACCAGGGCATACACCAGCAACGAAATACCTGCAATCCCCAAAATGAAAATCAACTGCTTCATGACGTTTCCAGAATAGAACCTTTAATACAGGGCCGCGGAATGGTCAATCTTCGTTACTTGGCCTTCCGAATTGAGATGCATAGATCCTTAGACTCGCCCTCATGTCGCTGACGCGGCATTCGGGCATCGCTCAGGATGACAAGATGCAAGCAGCGTTGATAGCAGCAGGCGTTGTTCAGGAGCGGAAAGGCACTGTTAAAAAAAGAGCGTTGATGGACGTAAGTGACTGCGTCGCGACGGCTCCGCGTGGAACAATTTACCCGAGTCAAGAAACATCTTCGTGTCTCGGAAAGCATCCATTGCAGACGCCAATTGCTAATTGACAGTTGCTCTAATTCACCCACCCACCCGGACCGCGGTCCTTTTTGTCTCTGTCGTCAGGCGGTTTGAAGTTACCGTATTCATCAAAATACTGTTTGGGATCGTGCTCATGCTTGCGCATGTAGACTTCGAACTTGCGCGCGGCACGACGGCGCTTCCAGCGGTAGTAACTGTTCCGGAACCCGACCACTTGATCAGCCATGGTTCCGGCGATGCTGCGACGCCACATAAACCGGTACCAGAGATAGCCCGAGCCCAGGCCAAACAATTGCACGAGATAAAAGAAGGAAAAGCCGCTCAGGATGAAGTAGGCGCCTTCAATTCCGCCGATACCAACCACCACCCAGAGTACAGGAATCTGGAATGGCAGAGGGAACAGCATGATGGAGGTGCCGCGGTTCATCATGTAAAAGACCATCAGAATGGCGTCCGCCGCGCAGCCGGCGCCGTATGCGGGCCCTGGGGTCCGCCCGCTCATCGCGACCAGCACTCCAACGCCCCCGGCGATGATCGAAGAAACCAGATAGAGCTCCAGGAAGGCCCGAGAACGAATCCTCTCCTGAACCGGTCCCCCGATGAAGTACACGCCCACCAAAGCGAACAGCACATGGGTGGGATCAAGGTGGATAAAGGGATAGGTCAGCAACTGCCACACAGCGCCGTGCACCAATGCTGCGGGGTTTAGCTGACCAAAGGCGATAATAGCTGCAGCCAGAGGCTTGTCCACGGCCCAGGCGAGAATGATCACGACCCAAATTCCAAGCGTGACCAGGATGATCCCGCGCAGAGCGCCATCAAAGCGCGGCAAGCCGAATTGGAACGTTGTATCTCGACGCATATTACCGTTGCGGTTCGGGAACTTCGATCACGCTTCTGTGTCCTTTGGCATCGACCGAGCGTACGCCAAAGATCACGTTATCTTTTGATTCAGGCATGTCGATGCTGGTGCTGTCGGTTTTGGTGACGTTCTCAGCCGGGAAAAAAGCATCTGTGGTTTTGCGCCACAAAACTTCGTAAGCGGTGGCTCCAGGAGCCGCTCCCCATTCAAGTTTGGAGTCGTTTTCGAGTTCATGCGTGAGCACACGAGGCTTGACCGGAGGCGCGGGACCCAGCGCCAGCGAGGCCAGCGTGGCCGCATTCAAGCGGGCGACATTGGCAATGTAGTTGTAATCGAGAAACTTCGGCAAATCTCCATATTCGATGCCGTTTTCCGTTCTCGGATCTTCGTGCTGATGATGAAAATCTTCGCGATACTCGGTCAGGCGGATTGCGGCAATGCCTTTTTCACTGAAGGAAATGTGGTCTCCGCCGCGCAGGTAGCGGTCGCGACGGAAAATCAGGTCAGGAGTGAACTGGCCAAAGCTGCTGGCGTACGTGCGCGCGACTTCGGCAACGTAACGTGCCAGTTCGCGCGAGGGCGAGTCATTCTCGCCTCCGGTAGCCTCGATTGCTTTCAGTTGTTCCGCATTAGCTGTGGCAGGGATGCCTTCAGAAAAGACGCGCACCAGGTTGTTGTTCTGCAGTTTGTCGCCGGGTGTGCGATTGCCACCCACAATGTCATTGTTCAGCACACCCTGAAGGCCAAGCCCAAGTTCACTGACACGTTTGGCAAAGTGGCCGCTTCCCAGCAGACCCTGCTCTTCACCGGCCACTGTGAGAAAAATGATTGTGGCGGGAAACCTGTGTTTGCTCATTACACGCGCGCACTCGAGGGAAACAGCAGTCCCGCTGGCATCATCGTTGGCGCCCGGAGCCGGATCGGTGGAGTTCATCACATCCTTGCGGCGCGAATCGTAGTGCCCGGTGACCAGATAAATCCGATTTTGCAGGGCAGGGTCCGTCCCGCGCAGAATGGCCCACACGTTTTGAACGTTCGTGGGACCTTTGAGTCGCGTGCGCGGTCCTTCAGGCATCAGGACACGCTCGTCAGTTTTCACTTCCAGGCAGCCGCCGCAAGCATCAGAGTAGCGTTGCAATTCTGACTTGATCCACTTGTAGGCAGCCACAATGCCTTGATCCGATGTTGCAGCATCAGGGTTATTGACGGAAAGCGTGTTGCGGGTTCCAAAGCTTACCAGCTTTTCAATGTCCTTTTGAATTTGTTGCGGGGAAACATCATGGATGATTTGTTCAACCGTCTGATCCTTGGCGCCGGCGGAAATATCTTTTTCGCCATTCTCTTCTGCTCGCGCAGATGAGGCTGCTTTGTGCGACTTTGTTGGCCGCGATCGCGACGCGGTTTTCTGGGCAACGGCATGCGAGACGCAAAGCATCTCTAGGCCAAACAAGAACAGCAAGGTAACTCTGCTAAAGGAACGGAAGAAGATCAAAGATTTAGACCTCATCGGGAAACTTGACGATAATACGTGAAGATTCTAAATATAATCATGCGGTCCCTGCCAGCTTTGTTGCGGCCCGCCGGAGGAAGAGATGGCGATTTGCCCCGAATGTGAAACGGATCTGGATTTGGATGAAGAAGAACTCGAGGAAGGGGAAATTGTCTCCTGTCCCGAGTGCGGAACCGATTTCGAAGTCATCACCAAGAGTCCCCTCGAACTGAACCCGGTTGACGAATACGAGGATGACGAGGAGGATGATGATATGGAAGAGGAAGACGAAGACAGTGATTATTAGACGGCCATGCTGCGCAATAAGCGTGGCCCTCTGCGTCAGTCTCGCCTTGTTGATCTCCTCCGGTACGGCTCAAGAAAACTCAGACCTGCGCAAACACTATGGATTGATCTCGGGGACGGCCTATGGGCCGGACGACCATCCAATGTACGGCGTCCGGATTACCATCCATCGTGAGGGAAAGAAACATCCCAGTTGGGACCTCATTTCTGACCATCGCGGTGAGTTTGCCCAGCGCGTGCCTCCCGGTCCTGGCGATTACGTTGTTTCCGGGCGGGCCGAAGTCGCTCCAGTCGAAAACGGTGTGCCCAATATCCACAAGAAAATGAAACTTACGGGCGAAACCAAGGTTCATATTAATAAAGAAGAGATCCAGGACATCAGCCTGCATATGAACGATGCTTCGGGACACCGTTAACGGAACAGATCGGAGTTATTGGTGCGAGTGAAATTTGCTATCGGCCTTGTGATTGTATTATCGACCGCGCTTGCCTGCGCCGCGCAGAGCGAAGGAGCTTTGCGCACGGTGAGCGGACACGTGGTGAGCGCTCACGGCCAGCCTCTGCTCAAGGCGGTGGTCCATTTGAAGAATACGCGCACGCTCGCCATCAAAACGTACATCACTGAAGCTGACGGCGCTTACCGGTTTAGCGCGCTCTCTCCCAACGTTGATTACGAAATTTACGCCGAATATGAAGGGGCTCGCAGTGACACCAAAACGCTGAGCGCCTTTGACAGCCGCAAGCAGGCGACCATCAACCTGAAAGTGAAGACGTCAAAATAGCTGGTTTCGTCCGTTCGGCCCGACCACTCACCGTGTTGACATGCAAAAAGGCCGCCTAACTCGGCGGCCTTCCGATTTGAATGTGATTCCGTTAGTCCTGGTCGTTGCCGGCGCGCTTCCAGTTGATGATGTCGCCCAGCGTGGTGGTCGCGCTCGAAGCCGGATGCTTGTACGACTCTACCTCGGCGCGGCTGGCTTCCTCGCCTACCGCACGCAGGCTGAGCCCGACTTTCTTTTCTTCCTGGTTCATCTTGATGATCTTGAAGTCGTGCTCCTGTCCACCTTCCAGCTTTACCGGGGTGCCGTTGGAATCGGTGGCTTCTGAGTTGTGGCAGAGGCCTTCCACGCCTTCGGCAATCTCAACGAAGGCACCGAACTGCGCCATCCGCAACACCTTGCCGTGTACCACGTCGCCAATGCGATGCGTGCTGAAGAACGTCTCCCATGCGTCGGGCTGAAGCTGCTTCACGCCCAGCGAAAGACGCCGCTGCTCCGGCTCAATACCGAGTACCGCGGCCTTCACCTTCTCGCCCTTCTTGAGGACCTCTGAAGGATGCTTCACGCGCTTGGTCCAGCTCAGATTGCTTACGTGCACCAGGCCGTCAATGCCGTCTTCGATCTCGATGAACGCGCCGAAGTCGGTCAGGTTTCGTACGCGACCTTCAACGGTTGATCCGATCGGATATTTCTCGTGCAGGCGCTCCCACGGGTTCGACTCGAGCTGCTTCAGGCCCAGAGAGATACGGCGCTCGGTTGGATTCACATTGAGCACCACGCTCTCAAGCTCCTGGCCAACGTTCACGAGCTTGGAAGGATGCTTCATCCGCTTGGACCACGACATCTCGCTCACGTGGACCAGCCCTTCAATGCCCTGCTCCAGCTCAACGAAGGCGCCGTAATCGGTCACGCTCAGCACGCGACCGCGAACGCGCGCGCCAATTGGGTAGCGCTCCGCCGCATCCAGCCAGGGATCGGGCGTGAGCTGCTTAAACCCGAGCGAGACGCGCAGCTTATCGGGATCGAACTTCAGAACTTTTACCTGGATCTGGTCGCCCACGTGGACGAGGTCACGAGGATGCGTCAGCCGGCCCCAGGACATATCGGTAATATGCAGCAGGCCGTCAATGCCGCCCATATCCACAAAAGCGCCGTAGTCGGTCAGGTTTTTTACCGTCCCGGTGAGCACCGCGCCCTCGTGCAGATTCTCCAGCGTCTTTCCGCGCTTGCTGGCGATCTCTTCATCCAGAATCGCCTTGCGTGAGACCACAATGTTGCCGCGTTTCTTGTTCAGCTTGATTACCCGGACTTCAATTTCCTGGCCCTTCAGTGTGTCCAGGTTGCGAATAGGGTGTACATCGACCTGCGAGCCCGGCATGAATGCCTTCACGCCGATATCCACGGAAACCCCGCCTTTCACCCGCTCAACAATCGTTCCCTTGACGGCTTCCTTCGCGTGGTAAGCCTTCTCAATGTTCTCCCACACCCGGACACGTTGCGCGCGCTCGTGTGAAAGAAGGACCGCCCCTTCTTCGTTCTCGCCGCGCTGCACCATCACTTCAATGGGATCGCCCGACTGGAACTTCACATTGCCGTGCGCGTCCGTAACTTCGGCGATCGGGACCAGGCCTTCGGATTTAAATCCGATGTCCACGACAACGTGCGTGGGAGTGATCTTGATCACGGTGCCTTTGAAGACGTTGTCTTCGCTCGGCGCCGGCTCGGTTTCAAGGGTGTACGATTCAAGAGCTGCGGCGAAATCGTCCATGTGGGTTTCTTCTTTTTGAGCTGTGCCCGCGGCGGGCTGCTCAGTGGATTCGAGTTGAGTGTTTTGACCGGACATATTTGTAGGTTGTGTACGCAGGACTTCTTGCGGGCCGGAGGAACTCGTCTCTCCAGCGTCCGGGTCGGGAGGTAATTTTCTGGCAGTCTGCTCGACGGACATTCCTTTTCCCTTACCGGACCTTAAACACGCCGGGACTCATCGCAGAGAATCAATGACGTGCTGAAGGTTGGACTGGCGTGACTGGCTCCCGAATGTGCCCTGTGGAAGCTTCAAAACCAGCGGCCGGATCTTACGGCAGTCCTGATGGTGCCATAAGACTCTTTCGACTATAGCAACGTGCTAAACCACTGTCAAACCCTTGTCTGGGGCTCAAAAACGCGCTATTGACCTTCAGTGATCTGGTATCTTCATCGGGCATGGATTTCCTGTTTACCCCCTGGCGATACGCTTACGTGACAGGCGCCGACAAGGCCGTTGAATGCATATTTTGCGCGGCTTTGCAGGCCGGCGACGATCGCCGGGCCGGCATCGTCCACCGCGGCCGCCACTGCTTCATTATTCTCAACAGCTTCCCCTATACCTCTGGGCACGTAATGGTGGTTCCATTTCGGCACACTGACCAGTTGCAGAAACTCGAGCCCGAAGCCGCGCAGGAGATGATCGCCCTGGCCCAGCGCCTTGAAGTTATTTTGCGTGAACTCTACCACCCGGACGGGCTGAACATGGGCATCAACCTCGGCAAGGCCGCCGGAGCGGGCGTGGCCGCCCACATCCACATGCACGTGCTGCCGCGCTGGGTGGCGGACGCCAACTTTATGTCTGTCGTAGGCGAAACGCGCGTGCTGCCCGAAGACCTGGAGACGACGTACCGGCGAATTCGCGAGCGCTTCGCCTAGAACTCCAAACTTCAGATATCGTATTTGGAACTGATGCAATCGGCTGTGCCACATCATTCAAGCTGAGTACACAACCTGGCCAGTAAAAAACTGGATGGAAGGACATCTTCAAAGACACGATACTTTCGTCCCCTGAGTGCACAGGGTTCATTAACGTAATGTCTTCGATTTTTGCGAGCGCGAGCAGCACTCCTTTCAGGACTGCTCTCCGCCTTCCCCGCGCATCATAATTTTCAAAGACGAGATTCAATTCTGGGGGAGCTCACATGGCCCATTACGGCATCCTGCATGACATCAAATTTGAAGACGCGGAAGACATCCGCGGCGCCGAGGTTTATGGCGTCAACGACGAGAAGCTGGGAAAAATCGACGACGTAATTTTCGATCATTCCACCGGCGACATACATTACGTAGTGGTGGACACCGGCGGCTGGCTCACCAGCAAGAAGTTCCTCGTCCCCGCCAACCGCATACAGCCCTACGGCCACCATGAAGACAAGTTTTATGCCGAGCTGGACAAGGAACGCATCCAGATGCTGCCGGAGTACGACGAAAAGAAGCTCGGCTCTGAGGGCGACTGGTCAAACTACGAGAAACAGTTTGAAGATCGCTGGAAGGAGGGCACGGTCATGTACAACGAGCGCACCAACCGCGTGATCACGCCTCCGGCCGACCAGGTGAAAGGCACGCGCACCTCCGCCTTGAGCGAGGAGGGCCGGCAAAGCCTGCAGCGCGACTTCACGCCAGAGAAGCGCGGCCAGCGTGACGACCTTTGGGGCGTGGCCTCCAGCGGCGGCGACGTCACTCTTCGTCCCAACAAGCCGTCCATCGCCGGACGGGAAGATGCGATCAAGGCCGAGCGTGAACAGCAGCAGCGGCAGCAGTCGCAAGTCAGCAGCCGCATTCCTGAGGAAACCGGCACGTTTAAGGAGAGCAGTCGCCCTCCAAGTGTGAGCAGCGGTACAGGGGAGAGCGTCCCTGGGCCCGACGCTGAAACGCTTAAAGATCCGCGGGTGTACCGCGTTGAAGAGCGTCCGGAAGCGCCTGCGCGCGAGCCGGTGGAAGCCGACTCAGGTCCGCGCTATCTGAGCTTCCAAAAGAGATTGCGGCAAGACCGTGATCGCGTCGTCAGCAACTGTCCTCTGTGCGGCAGCCAGAAAAAGGTGGCATAGAGAGTTTGCAGTTTCAGACAACAGGCCGCTTGAGGACAGGCGGCCTTTCTTGTGCTT
>Ga0134128_10012771_pt1 | contig 10011 bp, 8 predicted proteins | sample KB31754_FD_96462 | JGI IMG/M metagenome (GOLD analysis project Ga0134128, IMG submission 96462) | Terrestrial soil microbial communities with excess Nitrogen fertilizer from Kellogg Biological Station, Michigan, USA - KB3-175-4 | ecosystem: Environmental > Terrestrial > Soil > Unclassified ...
CGACAACAAAACGGGTGCGCAAGGGACCAATGGCGGTTGCGACGTGGTGATCGGTCCCGGCGACCTGCCCGCCATCCATGCCTATTTCAGGCAGTATTTCGAGACCATGGATTTCTGGTTCTATGATGTGTCCATCGGCCGGGGCGGGTTTGGCCAACCGCGCATTTTGCCCGCGATCCACCCCAACAGTCATATTTCCGATGAGTGCCACGTCACCCATCTGATGTTCATCCACTGCACCGGCAAAAAGGCGGGATAACCCGCCCTGGCCGGGCCGGAAGCCCGTGAACAGGCGGAGCTCCCGTCCTGCTTTCTGACATTGACAATCATTCGCAACTCGCTTATATCCAAGTTTCCCCAAAGGCTTGCTTTCATGATCGTCTGCGTCTGCAATAGGCTGAACGAGGACCGCATCCGCACCGCCATCCGAGGCGGCGCCTGCTGCTCCGAAGACGTCTATGCAAGCTGCGGCGTGAAAAAGAATTGCGGACGATGCCAGGAAACAATCGAAGAAATGCTGGACGAAAAACCCGCTCTGGAAGCGGCGTAGTCCAGACCGGCGGTCCCCAGCCGCACGCCTCGCTGCCCGGCGATCCCAAGACCATCCAGTTCCTCAACCTCGTTCTCAAGAACGAACTCACCGCCATCAACCAGTATTTCCTGCATTCGCGGATGCTGGCCGATTGGGGTTTGAGCGAACTCGCCAAAAAGGAATATGACGAATCCATCGACGAGATGAAGCATGCCGACAGGTTGATCAAGCGCACCCTGTTCCTGGGCGGGCTTCCCAACCTCCAAGACCTGGGCAAGCTTCTGATCGGCGAGAATGTGCGCGAAGTGATCGGATGCGATCTCTCGCTGGAGACGCGCTCGCTGCCCGATCTCAAACTGGCAATCGCCCATTGCGAGAACATCAAGGACTATGTGAGCCGCGAACTCTTCGTCCATATCCTGGAAAGCGAAGAAGAGCATATCGACTGGCTGCAGACCCAGATCCGCCTGATCGAGCAGATGGGGATGGAGAATTTCGTCCAGCTCCAGAGCAAAGCTAATTCCTAACCCCTCCGCCCTTCGCACGAGGACGTGCTACGGGCACCTCCCCTTCAAGGCGCTTCGCGCCGAAGGGGAGGCAGGTCACGACCAAGTTTCAAGAAGTTATCGATAAATCCGGTTAAGCAGCGCCGCCAAGCGAATCCCGGCGCGGGCCAATTGCAAACGCACCACGGCATTTTCCCGCTTGGCATAATCGCGCGGCAATCTCACCGGACCGCGTGACGGAATGCGGGCATAAATCTCCTTCGCCGCCACCTTGAAGCTTTCATTCGCCCAATCCACAGGCGTACCGGCCGCGATCCTGGTTTTGTCTTGCGGCACAAGGCCGGCCTCAATACTGCCGGCAACCGCGGCGGGATCGGGGCCAAGCGCTTCCACCAGATCGTCATCCCAGATGCGATGCAGGTTGGTGCGGCCTTTCTTCAACAGGACGATGAGGCCGTTGCCGCCCTTGTCGTGCCGGTCGGCGGCATGAAGCGGCTGATGCAGATCGCCCACGAAATGAATCAGGAACCGCAAGGCATCGACTTTTGCGGAATGGGCCGCCTTGGAATCGCGCAACGTGATGACGTCACGGCCGATTTGCGCCACCACGCAATCGTCATGGCCACAATCGTGGGCCGCGTCGTAGCCTTTGCTCCCGATCTCGATATTGACGAAATGCCAGTTGGCGGTCTGGGGCCGGTCGGTGCGAATCTCATCGGCCCAGTTGGAGTCCAGCACCATCAACGCGGGCGCGTCGCCGCCCAGAAGCTGGGAGATTCGAAGATGCGCCGCGGGTGAGAGATTGTCGGCGGCGATGCGGGCGATCACTTCGTGCCCTTCAGGCCCCCAGGCCCAAGCCGGCATCGGCCATGCCAGCAGAAAAGCGAGAAGGAATCGGGAAGAGAGACCCATCGCCCTGCTCTAGCAGGCCCGCGGGTCCTCCGTCTCGGGGGCGATGTCCGCGCGTGACTCGACGGCAATAATGCTGGCGGTAAAAAGACTTGACGGGTTATTAACCATTCGGGCTTAGTCTCGACCGACGCGTGCCGGGGGGTTCCGCGCTAGGACGGGTACGGGGGATAGCACGCGCGAACAGCGCCGCCACTCCTTGAATGACGGGACCGGTATGGACCAGGAGCTTGGTGCGCCGCGCGCGCGCGCGAATATTCCACGGAATGGCCGAAGCGAGGCGCGGCTTGCGACCACCGATGGCCGCTGGACCTTTGTCTCGACCTCCCTTTCGCTGTTGATTGCCGGTGCCGTCACCTGGATGGCGGTGGGCACGTTGCCGGTTTCGCGCCCCATGGTGGGCGCGCCCACCCACACGCCGGTGGCTTATGAGCTGTTCATGAAACTGGTTCAGGCCGGCGGCGCCAATCGCCTTGCCGCCTTGATTCCCGCTAGCCGCGGTCCTGCCCCCACCGGCGACGAAGATCAGACCAATCCCACGCCAGGCATCGACAGTCGGACCGTCACCTTGGATCGCGGCGACACGTTGGCGGGCGCGTTGGAAGATGTCGGCGTTTCATCCGCCGACACCAATGCCGCAATCGCCGCCATGGGCAAGGACTTCAATCCCCATGCGCTGAAGGCCGGCATGACCTTCGATCTTACCTATTCGCTGGCGCCGGTGATCGACGCCACCGGGAACAAGGCGCAAAAACCCAAAACGACCGTGGTGACGGTCAACCACAAGCCGGTGACGGTTCCGGTGGCCGACGAAGACAGCGACGCGGGCGCCACGCCGGTCGATTCGCAGAACATCTCGCGGCTCCTCTCGCTGCATTTCTCGCCCACCATCGACCAGGACATCACCATCACCCGCACCACCGACGGCAGCTTCACCGCCAACATGGTGCAGAAAGAGCTCGCAGTGCATCACCACCGCGCGGGCGCCACCATCGATTCCAGCTTCTATCTGGCCGGCATGCAGGATGGCATTCCCGCCGACATCGTGGTCGAGCTGATCCGCATGTTCTCCTACAAGGTGGATTTCCAGCGCGACCTGCAGCCCGGCGACAGTTTCGAGGTCTATTACGATTACTACTACACGCCGGAAGGTCAGCCGGCGAAGACAGGCGACATCGCCTTTGCCCGGCTCAGATTGTCGGGCCGTGACGTGACGCTTTACCGCTATCAGCCCGATCCGGACGGGCCGGCCGATTATTTCGACGCCAAGGGCCAATCCGCCAAAGGCATGTTGATGAAGACGCCGGTGGACGGCGCGCGCATCTCGTCCGGCTTTGGGCGGCGCTTCCATCCCATCCTGGGCTATACCCGCATGCACAAAGGCGTGGATTTCGCCGTGCCCACCGGCACCCCGGTGATGGCGGCGGGCGCGGGTGAGATTTCCTTCATGGGCTGGGCCAACGGTTACGGCAATTTCGTGGTGATCAACCACGGCAATGGCTACGCCACGGCCTATGGCCATCTTTCGCGCTTTGCCCCCGGCATGCGGCGCGGCGGGCGCGTGCGCCAGGGCCAGGTCTTCGCGTATAGCGGCGCGACCGGGCTCGCCACCGGTCCGCATCTGCATTACGAGATCCGGATCAACAACGCCCAGGTCAATCCGCTCACCGTGAAAGTGGCCGAGGGCCGCCTGCTCAACGGCACGGAGCTGCGCAAGTTTCTCGCTGAACGGCGCAAGATGGATCAGACCATCGCCGCCACGCCGCTCGAGACCAGGGTGGCGGACCTCTCCGCCGATTTGAGACAGGCGAAGGCTCGATAGCGTCCCACGAAATAACATTGTGTAACAGTGCAACAGACGCCGTTAGGCGAGAGGTAACACTGTTACACAGTGTAAATGACAAGCCGCTTTGAGCGGCTTGTCATTTGAGCGATACGCCGGCCGGCGCTGCATCCACCAATTCGTCGGTATTGGCGGTGAATTCCTGTCCATTGACGGTGAGCCCCGTCTTGGTGGCGCTCACCTTCACCTTGGCGCCGTCGCCGATCTTGCCTTCCAGGATCATCTGCGCCAGCGGGTCCTGCAACCGGCGCTGGATCACGCGCCTCAAAGGGCGCGCGCCATAGACCGGATCGTAACCGGCATGGGCCAGCCACTGGGTGGCGTGTCTGTCCAGCGCGATCTCGATCTTGCGGTCGGCGAGACGCCGCGACAGCCGCTCGATCTGGATATGCACGATCTTGTCCATGTCGGCGCGCGAGAGCCGATGGAACAGGATGATCTCATCCAGCCGGTTGAGGAATTCGGGCCGGAAATGGCCGCGCACGGCCGCCATCACCTGGGCGCGGGCATGTTTCTGGTCGCCGCCTTCCTCAGTCGAGAGGAATTCGGTGCCCAGATTCGACGTGAGGATGATCACCGTATTGCGGAAATCCACCGTGCGGCCCTGGCCGTCGGTCAACCGGCCATCGTCCAGCACCTGAAGCAGCACATTGAATACGTCGCTGTGCGCTTTCTCCACCTCGTCGAACAGGATCACCTGATAGGGCCTGCGCCTGACCGCTTCAGTGAGCACGCCGCCCTCTTCATAGCCCACATAGCCGGGCGGAGCGCCGATCAGCCGCGCCACCGCGTGCTTTTCCATGAATTCGCTCATGTCGATGCGCACCATGGCGGTGTCGTCGTCGAACAGGAACGCGGCCAGCGCCTTGGTGAGTTCGGTCTTGCCCACACCGGTGGGGCCCAGGAACAGGAACGAACCGATCGGCCGGTTGGGATCCTGAAGACCGGCGCGGGCGCGGCGCACCGCATTGGCAATGGCGCGCACCGCTTCGTTCTGGCCCACCACCCGGCTCTCCAGCGAGGTTTCCATATGGAGCAGCTTCTCGCGCTCGCCTTCCAGCATCTTGTCCACGGGAATGCCGGTCCAGCGCGATACCACCTGGGCGATGTTCTCCTCCGTCACCGCCTCGTTGACCAAGGCGGCGTTGTTCTTTTCGTCGATCTCGCGGATGCGTTTTTCCAGCGAAGGAATCTCGCCATAGGTGAGCTCGCCGGCGCGGGCGAAATCGCCCCGTCGTTGCGCGATCTCGACTTCCTGGCGCGCCGCATCCAGCCTTTCCTTGAGGCTCTGGACATCGGCGACGGATTTCTTTTCCTCCTGCCATTTGGCGGTGAGGGTCGCCGATTGGTCTTCCAGTTCGCCCAGATCATGTTCCAGCGTTGCCAGCCGATCCTTGGAGGCGCGGTCGCTTTCCTTTTTCAAGGCTTCGCGCTCGATCTTCATCTGCACGATGCGGCGGTCCAGCTCGTCCAGTTCTTCCGGCTTGGAATCCACCTGCATGCGCAGCCGCGAACCCGCCTCGTCCATCAAGTCGATAGCCTTGTCGGGCAGGAAACGGTCGGTGATGTAGCGGTTGGACAAGGTCGCCGCCGCCACGATCGCCGCATCGGTGATGCGCACGCCGTGATGGACTTCGTACTTCTCCTTCAGGCCGCGCAGAATGGAGATGGTGTCTTCCACCGTGGGCTCGCTGATGAAGACGGGCTGGAAGCGCCGCGCCAGCGCGGCATCCTTCTCGATATATTTGCGGTATTCGTCCAAGGTGGTCGCGCCCACGCAGTGCAATTCACCGCGCGCCAAGGCCGGTTTCAGCAGATTGGACGCGTCCATCGCCCCTTCGGCCTTGCCCGCGCCCACCAGGGTATGAAGTTCGTCAATGAAGAGGACGATCTTGCCGGCGACGGTAGTCACCTCGGTAAGGACGGCCTTCAGCCTTTCCTCGAACTCGCCACGGAATTTCGCGCCCGCGATCAAGGCGCCCATGTCCAGCGCCATCAGGCGCTTGTCGCGCAGGGATTCGGGCACATCGCCATTGACGATGCGCAGCGCCAATCCTTCGGCGATTGCCGTCTTGCCGACGCCGGGTTCGCCGATCAGCACGGGATTGTTCTTGGTGCGGCGGGATAGCACCTGGATGGTGCGGCGGATTTCCTCGTCGCGCCCGATCACGGGATCGAGCTTGCCGGTCCGCGCCGCCTCGGTGAGGTCGCGGGCATATTTCTTGAGCGCATCATAGGCGTTTTCGGCCGTGGCGCTGTCGGCGGTGCGGCCCTGCCTGAGATCGGCGATGGCTTTGTTCAATCCCTGCGGCGTGACGCCGGCATTCTTCAAGATGCGGCCGGTCTCGCCCGCCATGGCAAGCGACAGCAAGAGATATTCAGCAGTGACGAAGGAGTCTCCTGCCTTCTTGGCCGTCTGCTCGGCGGTATCCAGCATGCGCGCCAACTCGCCCGAGAGATAAACCTGGCCGGAGCCGCCTTCGACCTTGGGCAATTTCGCCAGCGCCTGGTCGTTGGCCTGGCGTACCGCCGTATCATTGCCGCCTGCGGCGCGGATCAGCCGCGACGCCAGACCTTCGTCGTCGTCGAGCAGAACCTTGAGAAGATGTTCGGGAGTGAATTGCTGATTGCCGGAGCGCAGTGCCAATCCTTGCGCCGACTGGATGAAGCCGCGCGACCGCTCGGTGAATTTCTCGATGTCCATATGAAAGCTGCCTCCGGCCTGCCCCGTCCGGGCGCAGGCATTTCAAGATACGGCCTCCAAGGAGCGCCGTTCCAGGCAGATATGGGGGGCAAGAACCCCTAGCTCAAGGGAGGGCGCGGGGAAGTACGACTTGGCCGAGGCCCGACTTCCCCCTCGGCGCGAAGCGCCTGGAGGGGGAGGTGCCCGTACCAGCGCTTGCGATGCGGAGGGCGGGAGGGGTCAAAAAATCAACTTGCGTCCGCGTCCTCGCCCTCTTCCTCGTCGTTGCCGCCCTCGGCCAGCGAGAAGGAGGGTGCGCTGCCCTGTTGCTGGGGCTGCGGCTGTTGCATCTGAGGCTGTTGCTGCTGCCCTTCGCCGCCCGGGCCGGGCTGGCGGTTGGCGTTCTGGGCCGCCTGCTGGGCCTGGTATTGGGCCATCTGGGCCTGCTGGGCGGCCATGATGCGGTAATAATGCTCCGCATGCTGAAGATAATTCTCGGCCATCACGCGGTCGCCGCCGGAATTGGCGTCGCGGGCAAGCTGGAGATATTTCTCATAGACATGGTTGGCGGAGCCGCGGATCTTGATCTCCGGGCCCGAGGAATCAAACGTCCGGTTGGGGTTGAAACCGCCGCCGCCATTGTTATGACCGCCGCCGCCACCGCCGCCGTTATGTTGCGGCCTGCGGCCGCCTCTGCGTGAGCGCTTCATAGAACCCCTTTTGCCTTTGAATACCGTTTCCGCGCTGCCCGCGTGGGCACTCGTTGCCCGACGGCGGCGCGTCTTGTTCGCGTATGAGTCCCTGCCCGGCCTCACGTTCCCGTGAGCCACCTTGCGGACCCCATTTTTCTGCTCCGCAAGGGGAATCTTCCGATCCCTTCTGTTGTAAAAATAATAGCGGGCACCCCGCTTTCCAAGCCCTATTTTGGCACCTGCACCACCAAAACCCTGGGAATCCCGGCCAAATCGGGTGCGACACGGACGACGGCAAGGTCCTGGAACAAGAGTTCCACCGCTTTAGCCTGACCTTGGCCCAGTTCCAGAAGAGCGGTGCCGCCCGGCCGAAGCAGGCGGGACATAAGGCCCGCCATGGACCGATAGGCATCAAGCCCATCCCCGCCCCCATCCAGCGCCGCGCGCGGTTCAAAAAGGCGCACCTCGGGGTCAAGGTCTTCGATGTCGGCAGCGGGGATGTAAGGCGGATTGGACAGGACCAGATCGAAAGGACCGGTGGCGTCGGTCCAATTCGCGGCAACGAGTTTGCCTCTCGCCTGCAAGCCATGGCGCGCGAGATTGGCTTCGGCATAACGAAAAGCATTCGGCGAATTCTCGAATCCCACGCCATGCGCATTGGGAAATTCTTTCAGCGCGGCAATCAGGAGCGCGCCGGAACCCACGCCAAGGTCGGCGATCGACAGCGCGGCATTGCGGTCGGGTATTACCGCCGCAGCTTCTTCAATCAGGGTCTCGCTCTCGGGCCGGGGCACCAGCACGCCGGGACCGACTTTGAAATCCAGGCTCCAGAATTCGCGGGTGCCCCGGATATAGGCCACCGGCTCGCGGGCGGCGCGGCGGACGACAAAGGATTCGAACAAGGCGACTTCATCCGCAGAAGGCTGGCGCGCGATCAAATTCTCGCGGCTGACGCCCATCGCATGTGCCAGAAGAACCCGCGAATCCGCTCGCGCACTGTCCACGCCGGCTGCGCTCAGGCGTTTGGCCCCGTCGTCAAGAAGGTCACGGATACTCAAGCGTCCTCGGCCTCGAACGCGGCCAGGCGGTCGGCCTGGTCCTGCGCCACCAGGGCGTCGATCACATCCGACAATTCATCGCCGCTGACGATGCGGTCGAGCTTATAGAGGGTGAGATTGATGCGATGGTCGGTGACGCGGCCTTGCGGGAAATTATAGGTGCGGATGCGCTCGCTGCGGTCGCCCGAACCGATCAGGCCCTTGCGCTCGCTGGCCCGCGCCGCGTCAACCCGCGCCCGCTCGGACTCGAACAGCTTGGCCTTGAGCAATTTCATCGCCTTGGCCTTGTTCTTGTGCTGGGATTTCTCTTCCTGCATCGCCACCACGATGCCCGAGGGCATGTGGGTGATGCGCACCGCGCTTTCGGTCTTGTTGACGTGCTGCCCGCCGGCGCCTGACGCGCGATAGACGTCGATGCGCAGATCCTTGTCCTGAATATTCACGTCTACATCTTCTGGCTCAGGCAATACTGCCACGGTCGCCGCCGAGGTATGGATGCGGCCCTGGCTCTCGGTCACCGGCACGCGCTGGACCCGATGGCCACCGGATTCGAACTTGAGCCTGGCATAGGCGCCGCGGCCTTCCACTTCCAGGGTCGCTTCCTTGATCCCGCCCAGATCGCTTTCGCTCATGGAAAGAAGCTCGGTCTTCCAGCCCTGGAGCGAGGCATAACGCTGATACATGCCCAAGAGAACGGCGGCGAACAGGGCCGCCTCGTCGCCGCCGGTGCCGGCGCGCACTTCCACGATGGCCGAGGATGAATCCATCGCGTCCTTGGGCAGAAGCTGGAGCTTCAATTCCCGGTCCAGCGCTTCCAGCCTTTGCTTGAGTTCGGCGCGCTCCTGCTCGGCCAGGCCGCGCATTTCGCTGTCGCTGGCCGGATCGGCGATCAGGGTATCGGCATCTTCAAGCTGCTTTTGTGTGGACCGATAGGCGCGCGCCGCCTCGATCACGGGCGCCAGTTCGGCATGCTCGCGGGACAGTTTGACGAATTGGGAGCCGGAGGCACCCGACGCCATCTCGCTTTCCAACGCGGCATAACGGTCGAGCAGGCGCTCCAGCTTGGCGGCAGGGATCATGCGGCCACACTACTGCGCGGCTTCGAGCGGCTCTTTTGCGCCGTTGCGCTCGGCCTCGATTTCGGCGGCTTTCTTTTCGCAAAGCTCGACGATGTGGTCCACCAGATTGACGTTATCGAGCCGATAGCTGGGCTTGCCGTTCAAATAGATCTGGCCATGACCCTTGCCGGCGCCGCCGCCGGTGAAGCCCAGATCGGTCTCGCGCGCCTCACCTGGACCGTTCACCACGCAGCCGATGATGGAAAGCGACATGGGCGTGGAGATGTGCTTGAGCCGGTCTTCCAGCAGCTTCACCGTGTCGATCACGTTGAATCCCTGGCGTGCGCAGGACGGGCAAGAAATGATGTTGACGCCGCGGTGGCGCAGATTGAGCGACTTCAAGATATCGAAGCCAACCCGCACCTCTTCCACCGGATCGGCGGACAGCGAAACACGGATCGTGTCGCCGATCCCGCTCCAGAGCAGCATGCCCATGCCGATGGAGGATTTGACCGTGCCGGAAATCATGCCGCCGGCTTCGGTGATGCCCAGATGGATGGGGCAGTCGATGGCGTCGGCCAGGCCCTGATAGGCCGCCACCGCCAGGAACGGATCGGACGCCTTCACAGAAATCTTGTATTCATGGAAATCGAGGTCATCCAGAATTTTGGCGTGGTTGAGCGCGCTCTCGACCATCGCCTCGGGGCAGGGCTCGCCGTAGCGCTCCAAG
>Ga0134128_10012773_pt1 | contig 10011 bp, 6 predicted proteins | sample KB31754_FD_96462 | JGI IMG/M metagenome (GOLD analysis project Ga0134128, IMG submission 96462) | Terrestrial soil microbial communities with excess Nitrogen fertilizer from Kellogg Biological Station, Michigan, USA - KB3-175-4 | ecosystem: Environmental > Terrestrial > Soil > Unclassified ...
ATGAAGACACGCAGGGACTTCCCTTTGTCGGGCGCGGCGGACAATTGCTGAACAATATGATCGGCGCCATGGGCCTAAAACGCGAACAAGTGTATGTTGCGAACATTGTGAAGTGCCGACCCCCGAAAAATCGCGTGCCTGAACCACAGGAGGCCGCAGCCTGCACGCCATTTCTCTTTCAGCAGATTGGGATCGTCCGGCCGAAACTGATCGTTGCGCTGGGATCGACCGCTGCAACCTATCTGTTGGGCACCAAAGCAGCTTTGTCTGTACTGCGCGGAAAAGTGCATGAGTGCATGGGAACCAAGCTAATCGTAACCTATCACCCAGCATACTTATTGCGCGATCCGCGCCAAAAGGCCGAAGCATGGAAGGACCTCCAGTTGGCGATGAAATTTTTGGGTCTGGTGCCGCCGCAGCGCGGTTAATTCTGCCAGCCTGAGAGGCATCCACGTTAAATGGATCGCGAGGAGATTCTGATGCCGGAGCACATCCAGCTACAGGCCGGCGACGGCCACAATTTCGACGCGTATATTGCATATCCTTCCGAAAAGCCAAAGGCAGGACTGGTTGTTTTGCAGGAAATCTTCGGCGTGAATGCTCACATTCGTTCGGTCGCGGACCGATTCGCTCAAACCGGTTTTTTGACAATCGCTCCGGCGTTGTTCGACCGTGCGGAACGGCATGTGGAATTGGCGCCTGATCCCAAAAGCGCAAGAAAAGGGATGGCAATTGCCAGAGACCTTCCGCCCGAACGTACGCTGCCCGATATTGAGGCGGCCATTACCTATCTGCGAAATCAGGGAATGCGCAAAGTTGGCGTCGTGGGTTATTGCTGGGGTGGAACACTGGCGTGGCTGACAAATACGCGCTTGCGCCCTGACGCCACGGTTTCGTACTACGGCGGCAACATTCATAACTATGGGGACGAGAGACCCACGTGTCCAGCGATGTTTCACTTCGGCCTGCTGGACAAGCATATTCCTCAGTCCGTGGTTGAAGAACTCCGGCAAAAACATCCAAATTCGCCGATATTTACCTATCAAGCGGATCACGCCTTTAACAACGACCTCCGCCCCAGCTACAACGGAGCCGCGGCGAATCTGGCGCTGCAGCGGACACTGGCGCATTTCGAAAAATATCTAATGAACAAAGCTAATTGAGCGAAACCGGGGCCGATTGCCGTCGGCGATAATCGATAGAAGCCTCTATGCCGCTCTATTGCGATGTCGCGCTGCCGGTCCCAGTGGATCGCGTCTTTACCTACGCGGTTAACGGCATCTCTCCCGTGGTCGGAGGACGCGTGCTCGTCCCATTCCGCCGCGAACAATTGCAAGGTATCGTGGTTACGCTGCACGAGCGCCCTCCCTCGGTCGAAGCCAAACCCGTTACACGCGTTCTCGATTCGGAGCCAATGCTATCGGAAGAGCTGTTGCAGTTGGGCGCGTGGATTGCGAGCTACTATCTGGCTCCTCGGGGAGAAGTGTTGCGAGCAATGCTCCCCTTGATGGCAGAAACACGACGGGAAACGCTTTACCGCATCACCGATCTTGGGCGGGAAAAATTAAGTACAGCGGTGCAGCCCAGCCTGGATACAGAGGCGAACGATCGGAACGAAGATGAAACGGACCGATCCGTGCTTGTACTTTTAGCGGAGAAAGAAAGTGCGCGCGCAGCCACATTGCGTTCAAAAGCAAAGGCTTCCGCGGCGATCCTGAATCAACTGGTCGCAAAACGATGGGTTGAACGATCCAACGTCACACAGGCGCGGGAGTCCATGCGCACGGTTCGCATCGCGGTGCTGGTTCCGGAAGCGCGGCTTCCACGCCTGAATGACAATCAGCAGCGTCTGCTTGCGGAGCTGGCTTCTGCCGGCGGCCGTCTTCCTGTCAGAGAGATTCCTGCGTTTGACATCCCTTCATCCACACTTGGCACGCTCGTCCGGCGGGAATTGGTGAAGATTGAAGAAAAACCGGTCGACACTGTCTTCGACAACTTCAATCAATCGAGCGAGTTGCCCGGTTCGGCAGTGCCCGCCGAGGCTATGCTAAATCCGGCACAACGGGAGGTAGTGCTGCAGATCGCGGCCAGCGTTCATACGCGACAATTTCATCCCTTTCTGCTGCACGGCGTGACCGGCTCCGGGAAAACGGCGGTTTACATTGCAGCCATGCGCCGCGCGTTGGATGCAGGACTGCCGAGCCTGCTGCTCGTTCCAGAAATCGGCCTGACGCCCGCGATGGTGGCACAACTTCGCTCCGGCTTTGGCAATGAAGTCGCTCTGCTTCATTCCGCTTTGACGGCAGCGGCACGCACGGCTGAGTGGCACAGAATTCGACGAGGCGAAGCGCGCGTGGTGGTGGGAACCCGTTCGGCGGTCTTCGCACCCATCGCCAATCCGGCTCTGATGATCGTCGATGAAGAACACGATACCTCCTACAAGCAGGCTGATTTGCCGCGCTATCACGCGCGCGATGTGGCCGTGATGCGGGCAAGGGCGGCGGCGGCAACCATCGTGCTTGGTTCGGCGACACCGTCGTTGGAATCCTGGGCCAATGCACAAAATGGAAAATACTCGCTGCTTACGTTGAACGAACGCGTGGGCAGACGGCCTTTGCCGCAAGTTTCTTTGGTTGATATGCGGCGCGAATTTGCGGAGACAGGACAGGACCATCTGCTGTCGCGGGCGCTGATGGAGGAGATAGAAACGACGCTCGGTCGCGGCGAACAGGCCATGCTGCTGCTGAACCGGCGCGGATACTCGTTTGTGGCGATGTGCCGCGCCTGTGGAGAAAAATTGGAATGCGAAAATTGCGCCATCGCGCTGACGCACCACAAATCCGTGGCTGAAAGCGATCTCGGATCGCCGGTGCATCAACGGATGGAATGCCATTATTGCGGATTTCGGCGGACGGTCCCGAAACGTTGTCCGGGATGCGATAGCGAACACCTTTATTTTTTCGGCGTGGGTTCGCAACAGGGCGAGGAGCGGCTACAGGAGATATTTCCGCGCGCGCGCATTGCACGGATGGACCGCGACACAATGCGAAGCCATCGCGATTACGAGCGTATCCTTGCCCGGCTGCATCGCGGTGAAGTGAATCTGTTGGTAGGAACGCAGATGATCGCGAAAGGCCACGACATTCATGGAGTGACGCTGGTCGGTGTGATCGGCATAGACCATGCGCTGGGCCTGCCGGACTTTCGCGCCGCCGAGCGCGTGTTTCAATTGCTGACGCAGGTTGCCGGCCGTGCCGGGCGCGGCGAATTGCCGGGACGTGTCGTCGTGCAGACGAACCATCCCGACCATTACGCGATTCGTCTTGCTGCTGAACACAACTATGCGGGATTTGTGGAACAGGAGCTACGCTACCGGCGGGTCATGCACTATCCGCCAGCCGCTGTGCTGACGAATGTGCTGATTGAGCACAGCGACGCAGCAAAAGCATCCCGATGGGCGCATCAACTGGGAAACTGGTTTCAACACCAGACACTCCCCGGTGTGCGTGTGCTGGGCCCAGCGGCGTCGCCCATCGCCCGAATCAAGCGCATTCATCGCTTCCATTTAATCTTGAAAGCCGCACAACGCAAACAGTTGGCCGTGGCTGTGGAGGGAATGCTGGCGTTCGCGGATTCGATTGAGATACCACGCCGGCATCTTACGGTCGATGTCGATGCGGTGCAGCTGATGTAGTGAAAGCGGATTGCGATTATCGCGGCATATCACGGTGAATGCATTTCACCTTGTATCCGTCGGCCTGTAGAAGTTGCTGCATCCGCTCGGCCATCATCACGGAGCGGTGCTGGCCGCCGGTACAGCCAAAAGCAACGGTCAGATAACTCTTTCCTTCCTGTACGTAACGCGGCAGCAGGAACAAGAGCAGGTCGTGCACTCTTTCAATAAATTCCCCGGTTTCGGGAAATTTGTCGATGTAGTGGACCAGCTTCGCGTCCTGACCGGTCAGTGGCCGGAACTCCGGAATGAAATGCGGATTTGGAAGAAAGCGCACGTCGAAGACCAAGTCGGCTTCCTGCGGGACCCCATTCTTGTAACCGAAGCTGATCGTGGAGATCAGCAGGTTTTTCTCTTCGCTCTCCGGCTGGAACAGGCCGGTAATATGGGCGCGTAATTCGTGAACATTGAAATTGGTGGTGTCGATGCACACGTCGGCCAGGTTGCGTAGTGGCTCCAGTAGCTCGCGCTCAGAGTGGATCGATCGCCGGATGGTCTCGATCCTGCCCAGGGGGTGCGGGCGGCGAGTTTCCGAAAAGCGGCGCAAAAGGGCCTCATCCGAAGCCTCCAGAAACAGCAGTCGAGTAGGAGTGGTTTGCCGGATTTTGCGCAGAATCTTCGGGAACCGGTCTAGCTGTGCCCCTTCTCGCACATCAACCACAAGCGCGGCGCGGTTGATCTCCGGCGATTGGCGAATGAGATCCGCGAACCGGGGAATCAGATCGATCGGAAGGTTATCGACGGAATAATATCCGAGATCTTCAAATGTCTTCAGCGCAGACAATTTTCCGGAACCGGACATCCCGGTAAGAATCACGAGTTCGTTGTCCGCCAATACCCGTTTGCCATTGCCCCTGGATTTCAAGCGCGCCATCGCATTCTCAGTATCCGCCCCGTCGACACATTTGGACCGAGATGCAGATTTCTCGACGGAGGTATCCTTCGGCCCCGCGTCCCGGAGCGCATGGTTCGACTCTTTCCCCGATCGAGCGCGCTTCATCATCCCTCTTCAAACACGCGACATTGGTGCGCATTCAGGATACCCACGGTGACGGATTTCACAAGAAAAATACGGCACAAGTTTTCGGCCAATGAAAGATTGTGGCTCTATGAAACATCGATCAACCGGACGATTCCATCTCCGGCGCAATGCAGTACCTTGACATCGCCGGCCAGATCGCGAAATACAAAAACATCCCGGTTGCCGGATTCCGCCTCTTTGACGGCCTCTTCGAGCGTCATCCAGCGCGAAGCCATCGACTCCGGCGTGGAAACAATATGGAGACCCGCAGCAGCTTTTCCGTTCGCGGGGGCCTTCCGTCTCGCACTGGTCTGAACAGCGACTTCTCCATTTTCCACGGTGGGAAGCACAGCGCCGATCGGTTTTCCCTGGCGCTTCTTTTCAAGCCGGCTTTTCTTTCGGCGGAGAGCCTGCTTCTCCGCCTTTTCGAGCGCGGTTTTCAACGCGATCTTCAGATCCGGAGCTTCTCCCAAGCCCACCGCCTGGTGCTGCCGCGCATGCACAGTCACCTCGGCGATGGCCGCCTTCTTTTCCAGGCTGAAAATTACATGGGCGCTGGCGCCGCGACCCACAATCTTTTCGATCCGAGCCAGACCTTCATCCGCGAGCATCCTAAGGTCCTTGGTCACCTTTACTTTTCTTCCCGTCAATTCAGCGTCCATCTGCTCTCCTCCCGAGACTCAGGCTCTTTCCAATCAGATGCGTACACGGCGCTGATGTGTGCTGGGGATTCCCATATCTTCTCTGTATTTGGCAACTGTGCGACGGTTGACCGCAATACCCTGCGATTGCAGCAAAGATGCGAGCGAGTCGTCCGTCAGAGGCTTGCGAGGGTCCTCTTCCTCAATCATCTTCTTCACCTTGCGCTTCAGCAGCAGGAGCGGCGTTTCGGCCCCCTCCGGCCCGTTTACTCCCTCAGAGAAAAAGAACCGAAGCTCGAAGACGCCTTGTGGCGTATGCACATATTTATTGGCCACCGCGCGGCTGACAGTCGAGGCGTGGACGCCGATCTCCTCCGCCACTTCCTTGATCATCATGGGCTTCAGCGCATCCATGCCGTCCTCCAGAAATTCTTTCTGGCGCCGGACAATCACTTCGCAGGTCCGTAGAATCGTATTCTTACGCTGCTCGATGTTGCGCATCAACTGGATCGCCGAACGGTAGCGTTCCTTCACGTACTCCCGCACCTCGCGCTCGGTGCCTTCCTGGCTCAACATCCGGCGATAGCCGTGATTCAAGCGCAACATTGGCATCTCCTCGTCGTTGATCAGGATGACGTATTCATCATCCCGCTTGGCGAATGCGACATCCGGCTCGATCAGCCGAGGCTCCTCACGGTTGTACCGCTGCCCTGGTTTGGGGTCGAGTCCACGGATAGCTTCGATGGCGGCCTGCACCAGCGTCTGCCGGCATCCGGTCGCCTTTGAGAGCTCGCGAATGTCGCGCTTCAACAGGTTGGGAAGAAATTCATCGATGATCCTGCGCGCCAACACCATCACTTCGCCGGTTTGCGAGGCCGTGTCTACATTCGCGCCTGCGTTCGCCGCCTCCGCTTCGGCCGCCAGATGGACTGACCCGGGAAGCAGGTGTGTCTCGCGCATCCGCATGTCCCATTGGATCAGGAGGCACTCCCGCAAATCGCGCGCCGCCACACCAGGGGGGTCAAGCCCGCGGACAACTTCAATCGCGGTCGCCAAGTCCTGCCGCAGTGCCGAAGGAAAATCGGAAGACTCTACCGGATCATCGCTACTGGCTGCTTCCGCCAGGTGGGAAATGTCAGACTTGAGCGCGGAATGAGAATGAAAACCATTTGTGCTGTGGATGGAAACAGCAGGGCCAGAGCCCGCCAACTTTTCCGCGGAAAAAGCTTCAGGAGGGCCTTGCTTCGGCTCGTCCGCAATTGGCGCACCGTGGGCTCCGGCCTGCCTCAGAACAGTCAGCAGTTCCTCATCGCTGGCGGTCAGGTATCCATCTTCGTTGAGATTGCCAATCACTAACTCCGCCGCCTCCCGTACATCGCGTGCGAGGTGCAGCGAGCCCAACTGCCACATCAAGTGGTCGGTCAGGGTCGTTGGCTTTGAGAGAAAGTTCTCGAAGGACGGCTTTTCGCTAATTTCGCTGCTCTGCGGGGTACGGTAGCCGGGATCGAGATAATCCTGAAAATAGGAGCCGAAGTCGATCTCATCGAACGGATCGCGCTCGTCCTTCTTTTCTTCCACTTGGGGAGGGGCCTCCTGCGTGGCCGGGACGTCGTCGATAGAGGATACCGACTCGTCCATTTCCTCAAGAACAGGAATCTCGAGAATCTCCGCATCGATCATTTCCCTTAATTCCTGCTTGTTCAGAGCAAGGAGGCTGACCATTTGCACAAGCCCGGGGGTCAGAACCTGTTTTTGGGCAACCTTGATATTGAGCCTGGGTTGGAGTAGGGCCATGGCAGGAGTCTCGAAAATTGGAGGATGACTGCTGTCAGTTTACATCGCAAAGAGGCACGTTGCGTGCCATTCAGCAAGGAGACAAAGGTAACTGAGCCGAAGTGGATACTAACCGAGTGAAAACCCCTCACCGAGATAGACGCGGCGCACGTCGGGGTCGCCTCCCAACTGCGCAGGTGTTCCGGTGCGGAAGATCTTTCCTTCGTTGATGATATAAGCGCGGTCAGTAACCGTCAGCGTTTCCCGGACATTGTGGTCAGTAATCAGCACTCCGTATCCGCTGGCCTTCAAATCGAAAATAATGTCCTGCAGATCGTGCACGGCGATCGGGTCGATCCCGGAAAATGGCTCATCCAGAAGAATGAATTTTGGCTCGATGCACAGGCAGCGGGCAATTTCCACACGCCGCCGCTCTCCGCCGGAGAGCGCGTAACCGCGGGTCTTTCTCACGTGGCCCAGGCTTAACTGTTCGATCAGCCGCTCCATGCGGGTGCGGCGTTTTTCCCAGCCTTCCGGTTGGGTTTCGAGCACGGCCAGAATGTTCTCTTCCACGGTCAACTTGCGGAAGACCGAAGGCTCCTGCGGCAAGTAGCTGATGCCGAAATTCCGCGCGCGCAAATACATCGGCAGGCGCGTAATGTCCTGATCGCCCACCAGCACCCTACCGGAGTCGGGCTGGACAAGACCAACGATCATATAAAACGTGGTCGTCTTACCAGCCCCGTTCGGCCCCAGCAGACCGACAACTTCGCCCTGACGGATTTCCAGGCTGACGCCGCGGACAACCTGACGTCCACGATAATTTTTGGCGAGTTGATCGGTGATAAGCTGCCGCATTATTTTTTCTGGACCCTGGTTTTTGTGGTCGTCACGCCATCTACCATTATCGCCTGATTTGCGGAGGCAAATGTCAACGTCGTTCCCGTTACCGTTCCGTGTTCCACATCGTTCACGCTCGGTGGCTTGTGTCCATTTCCAGTCAACACAAAATATCCATTCGATGCCGTATAGATCAGACGCGTCCCTGTGGCGCGTCTTCCCGGTTGCAACAGGCGCACATCTCCGGTTGCGACAATACGTTCAACGGAAGATTGATCTTGATTGTTGCGATCGAGGGAAAGCATATTTGTTTGCGCGGATTGGGTCCGATGTTCTGAGTGCCCTCCCGCCGGGGTGAAATAAACCTCCGCCTGATTCGCCAGCAGTTCACCATCGGCGCCGATAACTTGGACTTGATCGATAAAACTTGCCTTTCGCTCTGCATCGGAATACACGAGACGGCCGCTCAGAATGTGGAACGCAGATGGAGTAGCCGACTTTGCGGATGCGGAGCGAGTTGAGGGGATTGACGGTACACCGCCAGCAAAATTGCCCAATACACATCGCGAGCAGGGGGGATTGCCTTGCGCGGTCAGCGTCTGATTCTTCTGAGAAATCTCGATCATGGGCGCTTCAATACTGTTGTCTCCCTGCCAGAGTCTGGCACGGCCGGTAAAAGTGGCTTGTTCGGTGTCGCGCGCCAGTACCGCCCGCGCGGCAATAATGTGTGTTGGCTGGCCCGCGGTCAGCAGCCCTCCTGAAGTTGAGGTGGAGGCGCCGGTAGCACGCGCACGGGGTCGCAACGTGGCTTGCACCATTCCACTGGCAATCATCTTTCCTGAGGCCCGCTCCATTTGCATCTGGTCGGCAGTCATTTCCATCTGTGAATCCTGAAAGGACGGCGCGCCGGACAGCGCCAGGGTATCATCGGCAGCCGAATAGCTGGCGCGTTGGGCGACGGCCACGGAGTTTCCGTTTTTTCCGTTGGAAATCTGCTTGAGAACAACATGGCCCGTTTGCACAGCGGTAGCGATCGATTGGGTTGAGAGCGAATTGTTTTTCTTATTCGAGCCTGCGAGTTTTGTCTCGCTATTCTGCGTGAATGCGATCCGCAGCGCATCCCCAGTGCTGGAATCAATATCGCCATTCGCCGCGGTCATCTGTAAAAGAGTATTTCCAGCACCATCAATCTGCTGAATTTGATTGTCGACCGCAAACGCCGCTTGCAAGGATTGCGCCGCCAGCTTGGTATTTTGCGGATGTCCACCAGCTACGCTCTGCGACTGAAAGATTGCATTGCCAGTCGCCTCCGCGGATTGCAACTGTGCCGGCCCGGTTCGCACAGGACGCAGATGGATAAGCAGATGATTGGAACTTAATGTTCGGTGGAACAGCCTTTCACCCGATGTGATCCTCTGTCGAAGCTGCACAGCGCGATCCAGAACGATCCGGTTGACATGTCCGTGGCTATTGAATGCCAAGTCAGCTTCTTGCGCGTTGCCGAAGGTTTGCTGCGCCGGCTCGTTCTCAAAAAATCGCACACCGCCAGAAAAGTTTACCTGTTTCGGCTGGTTGTTTTCCGCCATCAGAAGATGCATCCCCGCCGCGTTGACTTTTGTTCTGTCGCCGGATTTCAGTTGTACGTTGCCTCGTGCGTCCAGCTGCTCCACCGATCCGGAATTACTCAGGAAGACAATTGCGGCGTTTGACTTGCCGGCCGTCAAGCCCGACTTTGCTTGCGATGAGTAAACCGGCTGCAATAGATGGACCTGCCCGTCATTCCGGTCATAGGTGGCACTGGAGGCGTGCATTGCGGCCGGAACACTCCTCAGCATCGCGGTCAAGACCAACTGCGATCTCAGGAACAGCCTTCCCTGCTTCGAATCATATTCCGCGCCGACTGCGCTGCCGCTCGATTGTGGCGTTTGAAAATCCACCTCGCCGGCGCAGGTCGCCACGCCGGTCTTTTGGTTAAACACAAGCCCGTGAGTCGTGACCCGAAT
>Ga0134128_10012774_pt1 | contig 10010 bp, 7 predicted proteins | sample KB31754_FD_96462 | JGI IMG/M metagenome (GOLD analysis project Ga0134128, IMG submission 96462) | Terrestrial soil microbial communities with excess Nitrogen fertilizer from Kellogg Biological Station, Michigan, USA - KB3-175-4 | ecosystem: Environmental > Terrestrial > Soil > Unclassified ...
GGCAGCAGCGGACAGTGTAATTCCGCTATGAACTGGGGCGGCAACGGCAATATCTGGCACGCCGGTGCCCAGTACAGATGGGGCAACACCACCCTTGTGGCCCAAGGCGGTACAACGCAGGCGCACGCGGGTGGCATCATGGGTGACGCTGCACGCAAAGCGCAGAGTTTCACCGTTGGCGCGATTCACAATTTGAGCAAGCGTACCAGCGTGTTCGGAGGTTATCAGCACGTATATATCACCAATCCGAACGGTGCGGCCGCGAATAGTTTTGATGGCTACACTGCACCTGATTATGCGACCGGTAAAGGCCGCGCCACCTATACGATTGGTCTCCGTCACAATTTTTAATTAAGTCACGCAAAATGAAAATGGGGCGCTCGTCGCCCCATTTTTTTGCTTCGCCACGTAACGCTGAACGAACCGAATTCGAAATAAAACTTCATCAGATTCAATCTTCTTTCAATCCAGCCAAACTCAGTGGAGCCCTGGAAATTTAATTGATGTGGAGCAGGTAGCACATTGATTTATGGGGATTAACCCTGAAATGGATGTGTATTTAGTTTATGAAATATACGTGCTACCATACCGGGCAAGTGAAATGCTGTCATATGGAAGGACGAGGCTGGTGCATACCGTACGTGCCAAGATTTTGGAGTAAATTGGAGTAAGTGAAACAAGCGATGCCGAATGCGCCGCAACGGATAGAAAATAATATCCAGGAGGCAGCGTTGCCGGGTTACATCAGCTATTAATGTGGAAAATCAGGGCTGGATCGCCGGCGGCTATCAATCAGCTCATTGAGTTTTTGGAGGATTTCATGGGAGTTCCTTTACGTCAACAGATAACTGTGGCCAGTTATCTGTTCAAGCAGAAATTGAAAGGGGTCAAAAAATACCCCATGGTTCTGATGCTGGAACCTCTGTTTCGCTGTAACCTGGCTTGCGCGGGGTGCGGCAAGATCGATTATCCCGACGAGATTCTGGACAAGCGTCTCTCATTTGAGGAGTGCATGCAGGCGGTTGATGAGTGCGGCGCGCCGATGGTATCGATCCCCGGCGGGGAGCCCCTGATACACAAGGAAATGCCGCAAATCGTTGCCGGCATCGTTGCGCGGAAGAAATACGTTTACCTGTGTACGAATGCGCTACTGTTGAAGAAGAAGATCGACGATTACACCCCATCCCCTTTTTTGACTTTCTCCATTCATCTGGATGGTCTGAAAGAGAGGCACGATGCCTCGGTTTGCCAGGATGGTGTTTTTGACCGGGCGGTTGAAGCCATAAAGGTCGCAGTGTCGAAAGGGTTCAGGGTTACCGTGAACTGTACCCTCTTTCAGGGGGAAACACCGGAGGATGTTGCCGAGTTTCTCGATTATGCGATGGAACTGGGCATTGAAGGCGCAACCATCGCGCCGGGATTCAGCTATGAGCGCGCTCCAAGGCAAGATATCTTCATCAAGGGAAAGGATACAAAGAATTTATTTCGGGGTATTTTCAAGCTCGGCAAGACCCGTAACTGGAAACTTAACCATTCCTCGCTTTACCTGGATTTTTTGGCGGGCAACCAGAATTATGAATGCACGCCGTGGGGTAATCCAACACGTAACATATTTGGCTGGCAGAAGCCCTGCTATTTATTAACGGACGAAGGGTATGCGGCGAGTTTTCAGGAGTTGCTGGATGATACCCCTTGGGAAAAATATGGCAACAGCAGCAATCCGAAGTGCGCGCAATGCATGGCTCATTGCGGCTACGAGGCAACCGCGGTTGAAGATATGCTGCAGCATCCGCTGAAGGCTTTCATTACCTCTATCAGAGGGCCGAAAACGACAGGTCCCATGGTTGCCGAGCCGACTCCGAAATGGGCGACCGAGCAACTAAAACCCCGGAAGACAATTGGCGGAATTCCAGTCAAGGCAGAGCGATAAGTATATTGCAAGTGTATTCCTCTCGAATTGCAGGAAGCCGGCGGATGGCAACAGTGTATTCGGTTTGCCAGTTTTTGTAGAGTCTGCCGGCCAGGCTGCCCGCTTATGCCTAAAAACCCAAAGATCGCTAGTCGTCGTCTATTGGGCAAGGGGGTGAGCTTCAGTAGTGTTGTGCGAGTTTGATCCGAAACTGGAAAAAATGTCCGGCATAAGCCTGTGCTGGCACATCAACCTTTCTCGCATGAATTCGTATTTTTTCACGGTTACTGCGATTCCTAATCTGGATGCGATGAGCATACGTGGTTTAAAGGTTGTGAAGATGAGAATTCTCGGCGTAATCAAGTTGCTGACGCAACTTCACCTGATCGTCGCCATGCTGCTGGCGGTGCCGGGAGCCTGGGCGGAGACTCCGGAAAACCGTGACCCGGAGCAGGTCGTGAATATCCTGCACGAGGCACTCATCAAAGCAATGCGTGGGGGTGAAAAACTCGGCTATCGAGGTCGTTTTGATTTACTCGCCCCTGTTGTCGATCAAACCCATGATCTGGATTTTATTGCCCGCACCACCCTGGGGGCCAGCTGGAATCAACTGGACGCTGAACAGCAGCGCACTTTTTTGGATGTTTTCCGCAAGCTCAGCATTGGTACTTATGCAGGTTGGTTTAAGAGCTATGAGGGAGAGCGCTTCGAATTCCTGGAGCGCCAATCAATGCCGCGCGACCAGGTCATGATCCGCAGCAGGCTCGTACAATCAGGCGGAGAGACCGTACGTTTTGATTATATTTTGCGGCAAGGCAAGGAGGGGTGGCGCATTATCAACATCCTTGCGGACGGCGTCAGCGATCTCGCGCTGAAGCGCGTCGAATATCGCGCCATCCTTCAACGCGATGGGTTTCCAACGCTCATCGACATGCTCAAGAAAAAGATCATCCAGACCGAGCAAGGCTAGAAACCGGCTGCCAGGCAGCCGGGACTGGTCGTCCAAACGCTTTTCCCGAGGATGATTTCTCCAACCGACGCTTCTCCTACCCCCACCTACGAGCTCTTCGCGCGCTGGTCAGCCTTCTCGTATCGTCATGGGGGCTGGATTCTTCTTATTGCATTGCTTGTCTCTTTAGCGTGCAGCGTATATGTTTCGCGGGAACTCGGTATGAATACCGATACCACGGACATGCTGTCCGAGCATCTGCCGTTTCGCGTCAACATGAAGCACTACAACAAAGCCTTCCCGCAAGACGTGGATACGATGTTGGCTGTGCTGGAAGCTCCCACCCCCGAGCAGGCTCAGATGGCAACGCGACGGCTTGCAGCCCGCTTGAAGCAGGACACTATCAATTTCCATGATGTTTATCCTCCCCGAATCGACGATTTTTTCTCTCGCAACGCCCTGTTTTACGAAACCATTCCCGAGCTGGAGCGCATCACTGACCGTCTGGCGGCGGCCCAACCGCTCATTGCGCACATAGCAGGTGACCCGAGCCTGCAAACCCTCGCTGCCGTGATCGGCGGCGCGGTTGATGAGTTGCGCAAAGGCCGCAGCATGGAGCTTCGGCCCGTACTAAGTGGCGTGAGCACAACGATAGACGCTCGCCTTACGGGTTCGCCCCGGGAACTATCCTGGCAGTCGCTATTTCAAGGCGAACCGCAAAAAAGGAAATACCAGGAATTGATCGTCATAAAACCCCGGCTCGACTACTCCCAGCTATTTCCGGCTGAGCAGTCTATTTCGGCCTTGCATGCCGCCGCAAAAGATATCGGGGTGACTAGCGACAGTGCCGTACGGTTACGCATTACCGGCGAGGTGGCGCTAGCCGATGACGAACTCAACAGTTCGCTGCGCGGCATGGAGGTTGCAGGCGTTCTCACATTTGTGCTTGTCGGGTTGGTGCTCTATTTTGCGATGCGCACAGGCGGACTGATACTCAACGTGCTCGTTTGTCTGACGATGGGTCTGATTCTCACCGCCGCATTCGCCACTGCTGTCGTCGGTCACCTGAATCTGATTTCCATCGCGTTTGCAGTACTGTATATCGGTTTAGGGGCAGACTTCGCCATTCACTTTCTGTTGCGGTATCGTGAAGTCGTCCAAAGCGGACTTCAACCGGCTGAGGCCATGCGTATATCCGGCGGCGACGCGGGCGCTGCCCTGACCGCCTGCACAATTACCAATGCCATCGGTTTTTATGCCTTCATACCCACCGATTATAAGGGTGTAGCGGAGCTGGGGATCATTTCAGGAACTGGCATGATCATCAGTTTGCTGGTCACTCTGACCGTGGGTCCGGCCTTGTTGCGCTACTTGCCGAGGCGATTACCAACGCGCTCCAAGGTAACGAAGAGCCCCATAGGAAAAGTGCTCGAGCTGTCCCTGCGGTGGCATAAGTTGACTTATGGGGCTGTGCTGGCGGCTTCCGTTGCCGCACTTGCATTGCTGCCCCAAGTAAGGTTCGACTATAACTTGCTGAACCTCCAGGATCAGAAGGGAGAAGCGATACGGACATTCCGGGAGCTTGTTGCGGAACCTGATAACTCCCCATGGCATGCGTTCGCGTTGGCCAAGGATCGAGAGGCCACGGAACGTCTGGCGCAGCGACTGGCCGAGCTTCCGGAAGTAAATAAAGTAGTAACTCTGCTCGATTTTGTGCCGAAGAATCAGGATGAAAAGCTCGTTTTGATCGAGGAAATGGCGCTCACCATGGGGCCGATCACGCTATCGGGGGCGCCTGCTGCGGGCGAACAGGAATCCGCGCAACAACGCGAGGCTCTGGATGAACTGGCTGCCTCGCTGGATCGCCTGATTGCCGAGCGCCCTGATGATTCCACCTCGGTTGCGGCACGCGCCCTCAGATCGTCCCTGGGCAACCTTTTTTCTCGGCTCGATGCTGCCTCCCCTGTCGATAGAAAGAATCTGCTGCAAGCGCTGGAGAAGGATCTGCTGACAACACTGCCTGTTGCACTACAGAACCTGCGAGATGCAACCCAAGCTTTCCCTTTTGATGAGCAGGATCTTCCTCAATCCTTAAGCCACCGCTGGCACAGCCAGTCGGGTGAATATCGCCTGGCCATCTACCCCTCGGAAGATCTTAATGATAATGAGTCATTGCGGCGTTTCGTGCATGCGGTGCAACGCGTGGCGCCAGATGCCACGGGAGCACCCATGGTTGCTCTTGAAGCAGGCGAAGCAGTCGTGCACGCATTCATTCAGGCTTTCCTGTTAGCGCTCGCGGGCATTGTTGTCGCACTGCTGATCGTGCTGCGGAGCTTCAAGTATGCCCTGCTGGTGCTGATCCCGCTGCTGCTGTCCAGCCTTTTCACGGCTGCTTTCACTGTTCTATTGGATGTGCCGTTCAATTTCGCGAATATCATCGCGTTGCCGTTATTGCTCGGTCTTGGTATCGACAGCAGTCTCCATATGGTGCACCGTAGCATTCATAACGAACTGGTTAGTGAAGTCCTGATTCATACGAGTACCGCACGGGCAATTTTCTACAGCGCTTTGACTGCTCTAGTAGACTTCGCGAGTTTGATGCTTTCATCGCACCAGGGGACCGCCAGCATGGGAATACTGCTCACTGTCGGCCTGACTTTTACTTTGATATGCACTCTTGTAATACTTCCGGTACTGCTGCGCGCGCCGGCTGCGAATGCGAGAACATGACCGGTGCCGTGAGAATTGTGAAGACCATGATTTGCGGTAATAGATAAAGATGCGCGACTTTGGCATTATTGTTTATAATTCGCGTCTTGAGATAATTTTAAATTAAAGAATCAGCCGGACCAGGGAGATCTAATACTATTAACAAGGTTGGCTTAGCCCCTTGCCTGATCATGAAATGTATCCAGACAATCGTGTTATTGCTGGTATGCGCATCAATGCTGACGGGTTGCGCGACCATGCGCTCGAACGACCCGGGTGCGGAACCGGCCGAATCCGACGGAAAAATGGATCCGGTTGATCCTAATGAGAAAACCAATCGTAAGTTTTACGATTTCACCGATATGATCGATCGTAATGTTCTGGCACCGGTTGCCGACGTTTATATAAAATATATTCCCAACCCCATGCAACGCTCGATCGGGAATTTCTACGACAATCTTGCTTACCCTAACGTAATACTGAACGATTTCCTGCAAGGGAAGGTACGCCAGGGGTTTCAGGACAGCCTGCGCTTTGTCGTCAATTCCACAATTGGCGCGGGAGGGCTTTTCGATGTGGCTAGCCCTATGGGCCTGCCACAGCATGACGAAGACTTCGGCCAAACGCTTGGTGTTTGGGGAGTTAGTACAGGGTCTTATCTTTTTGTCCCCCTTGTAGGCCCCAGCAGCTATCGCGATGCGCCCGGGATCCCGGTGAGCGTTTTCAGTAATCTTTTATTTTATGCCGGCTCCTTCGCCGGTAGCGCTGTCGTGGCGCCGATCACTGTTTTGAGTATCATAGATAAGCGAGCCCGATTGTCCGGACCCATGCGCGTCCGCGATCAGGCAGCACTGGACCCTTACCTGTTTGTACGCGAGGGTTTCTTGCAGCAACGCAAGCATTTGATATATGACGGTGATCCGCCCCCCGAGAGCTATGATGATCCTTCGTACCACGACACTTTAACTAACGAGCCGGCAGTCACGCCTGTAGCGAAGCCATTGAACTGAGGCTGCAGCGGCGCAGGCACGATTCACTTGCATTAAACCGGGAATCCCGTCTTTTTCCGGATCCCGAACGATCACCTTTGATAATGAGAGCGGTCATATGACAACGATGTGGGTGGTTAATTTGCATAACCTGCTTGAGGGAGCACGGTAAAAACAAATGAAAAGATTAAAAACTGTAGCCAGATTGGCTTCGCATGACCGGTATATGGATTCATCAAATACAAGGGCGAATATAAAATCGCCAGAAGATGGATTGGCCGCAGCGCGCAAAGCTCTGCTGTCTCTTCAAAAGGAGGATGGCCACTGGTGTTTTCCCCTGGAGGCAGACTGCACGATTCCTGCCGAGTATGTGCTGATGATGCACTTCATGAATGAAGTGGATGTGGAACTGGAAGGAAGGATCGCGCGGTTCATCCGTGAAAAACAGGATCCAGGGCATAACGGCTGGACGTTATACCACGGCGGGCATTTTGACCTGAGCTGTACAATCAAGGCTTATTATGCCCTGAAAATTGCGGGTGATTCACCCGACGCACCGCACATGGCGCGGGCCCGCACGGCTATTTTGAATCATGGCGGTGCAGCCCGGGCGAACGTATTCACCCGGATATTGCTTGCCATGTACGGCCAGCTTCCCTGGAGGGGTACGCCGTTTGTGCCTGTGGAAATCATTCTTTTGCCCCGCTGGTTCCCATTTCACTTGAGCAAGGTTTCGTACTGGTCTCGTACCGTGACCGTACCGTTATCCATTGTATGCAGCTTGAAAGCACGTGCGGCAAATCCACGCAACATTCATATTCGCGAGTTGTTCACAGTTCCTCCGGAGGAGGAGCGAGATTATTTTCCGGTGCGCACTCGCCTCAATCGGCTGTTTCTGGTCATCGAACGCATTGGCTCACTGCTCGAGCCGTACGTCCCGCAGGCCTTGCGCCGCCTCGCGCTTCGCCGTGCAGAACAATGGGTGGTGGAACGGCTTAATGGCGAATGCGGGCTGGGTGCAATTTTTCCGGCAATAGTCAATGCGAGCGAGGCGCTCGCATTGCTGGGTTATCCCTACGAACATCCTTATCGGGAGCAATGCCGTAAGGCGCTACTCGGACTCGTGGTTGAAGAAGCGGAACGCGCTTGGGTTCAGCCGTGCACCTCGCCGGTATGGGACACGGTTCTGGCAACCCTGGCCTTGCAGGAGGATCCCGATGCGGATCAAAAGCCGATACGCAAGGCTCTTGACTGGCTGATTCCCAATCAGGTGCTCGACGCGCCTGCGGACTGGAAGGATTCTCATCCCAGCCTTGCGGGAGGCGGTTGGGCCTTCCAATATGCGAATCCTCATTACCCGGACCTGGACGATACCGCCGCTGCAGCCTGGGCGCTGCAGCAGGCAGATTCCGGCGTTTATCGCGAAAACATCATGCGAGCCGCGGATTGGCTTGCCGGCATGCAGTCCAGTAATGGCGGTTTTGCGGCTTTCGATACCGATAATACTTATTACTATCTCAATGAGATTCCCTTTGCCGATCATGGCGCATTGCTCGACCCGCCTACAAGCGATGTGACAGCCCGCTGCACCGGCTTTCTGTCTTTATATGGTCAATCAAGGCACAAGCAGAACGTGGAACGGGGCCTTGAATATCTGTTCCGGGAGCAGGAACCCAGCGGCGCCTGGTTCGGGCGCTGGGGAAGCAATTATATTTACGGTACCTGGTCGGTACTTGAAGCATTTCGGCTCGCTCGGGTAGATTTGAATCATCTTGCTGTTCGCCGGGCGGTACAGTGGCTGAAGTCTGTGCAACGCGATGATGGCGGATGGGGGGAAGGCAACGACAGTTACTTGACCTCGGCGCAGGCTGGACAGTTTAATGTGAGCACAGCTTGCCAGACAGCCTGGGCGCTGCTGGCCTTGATGGCTGCTGGCGAAGGGCAGAGTCATGAGGTGCGCCGCGGTATCGAATATTTGCTGTACGAGCAAGACAGTGACGGCTTATGGCATGATCCTTGGTTTAATGCGCCCGGTTTTCCAAAAGTTTTCTACCTCAAATACCACGGGTATAGCAGATATTTTCCCGTATGGGCCCTCGCAAGGTTTCATGCGTTGAACCGGAAGATCTCTGCGTGAAGGAAATAGGCATTGTCACGGCGATGCGAATGGAGGCGCGTTGCATCACCCGGCGGCCTTTGCCTTTCAACCAAAGGATCAGCCTGGGCCAGAATGCCTCGATATGGCTCTGCGGCATGGGAGAAGAAGCCGCTCGGCAAGCAGCGGCAGGGTTGAAGGCAGGCGGAGCGGGAGCCCTGATAAGCTTTGGATTTGCAGGCGCACTGGATTCGAATTTGCGGCCGGGGGATTTGGTACTGCCAGAAACGGTACATACCGGCAATTCGATGCCGGTGGACCTGGGCTGGAGGTCCCGGCTGCTGCAAATGCTTCCCACGTCCCTGAACGTCAGCGGTGGTACGCTGGCCGCGAGCAAACAAGTGCTGAGTTCGGCGAGCGCAAAGCTTCATCTCGCCAATGCTACCGGAGCCAGGGCGGTGGATATGGAAAGCGGCGCTGTAGCGGAAGCTGCGGCGCATGCTGGACTGCCATTTTTGGCTGTACGCGTAATTTCCGACGCTGTCGAATTTTCACCCCCCCCAGCGCTGCTGGGCGCGATCCGCCCTGATGGAAGTGCTGATCTAGCCCGCCTGCTGCCTTTGTTATTGCGCCGATCTGTAACACTTCCAACTTTACTTCGTCTAGCGGTGGAATCTCGTGCCGCATGTTCCACTTTGTCAACCGTGGTGCGATATGCCAACACGGAACTGGGGATTGCCTGAGGGCATCTTCCTCGCCCGCTTGCCGGCGATCTCGCCGTCCCGCAGGCACAAACGGAAAACTTGTTCAGGGTTTCCTTAACGAGTAGAATATCGCCCTTTCGCATCAGGCATTTAATGGAGAGCACATGCCAGTCACAACCGATCAAAAAGCGCAGGTGGTGCGCGACTATCAGCGAGCCGCCGGGGACACGGGTTCGCCTGAAGTACAAGTCGCATTATTGACCACCCGCATCAACGATTTGGCCAATCATTTCAAGGCGCATGTCAAGGATCATCATTCCCGCCGGGGTTTGCTGCGCATGGTTAGCCGCCGCCGCAAGCTGCTCGATTACCTGAAGCAGAGCAGCACTGATAGATACCGTACGCTAATCGAACGCCTCGGCCTGCGTAAATAAGATAGCAGTAAGTAAGATATCAATAAGATATCTCTCGGGAGAAAGTAATCGAATTGCTTTTTCCAAAAAGCAATATCAATAAGTTCAATCTCCCTATCCGTTAGAGACGGACACGAGCGAAATGATTTTATAGAAAAAGGGTATTAATTGAATCCGATAAAGAAAAGTATTACCTACGGGAATCATAAATTAACACTGGAAACCGGGGAAATTGCAAGGCA
>Ga0134128_10012776_pt1 | contig 10010 bp, 10 predicted proteins | sample KB31754_FD_96462 | JGI IMG/M metagenome (GOLD analysis project Ga0134128, IMG submission 96462) | Terrestrial soil microbial communities with excess Nitrogen fertilizer from Kellogg Biological Station, Michigan, USA - KB3-175-4 | ecosystem: Environmental > Terrestrial > Soil > Unclassified ...
AACCGTGTGCTCACCGGCAAGAGTACGGGCAGCCGGATCAACGGGGGTTGATTTGCCGGCTGCCTTTACTTACTAGGAGATTTCATTGTCACTTTCCCCTGATCCGCGCGACTTAACGACTGTCGCCATTGTAAAAGCCTGGATTCCAGTAACGGACGCCAGCTCGGATGACATGCTGCAGACGTGTATTACTGCGGCAAGCTTGTATTGGCTGAAGCGCACTGGAAGATCAACTCTCAACAAAGTTCTTCCATTCAACGAATGGTATGACGGGTCGGGAAGCGACCGCCAGTATGTACGCAATGCGCCGATCATCCAGGTAAACAGCGTCAAAGTTGGCAACACCACCATTCCGCAAGCCAGCTCGGACCATTTACAGAATGGTTGGGTGATAGATGATGACAGGAAGTCCATTGCGATTGTGGGGTGCATCCCAAATACGCTAGGCCGCGGCTTCGGCGGATACGGATTCCGCAAGGGCGTTCAGAACGTAAACATCAACTATCTTGCTGGATATTCTCTACAGGAAAGCGAACCATGGACCGTGCCCGGAACTCCGTTTCAGGTCACTGTTCTGAACAGCGCGGCCTTTGTACTTGATCTTGGCGTGAGATACGTTTCAACCGGGCTTTCACTTTCACTGGTATCAGCGAACCCGGCACAGGGACAATATTCTGTCAATTCCACAACTGGCGTGTATACGTTCAATTCCGCCGATCAGAATGCGAATGTTGTGATCGCCTACGCCTATAACGGTGTTCCGCTGGACATTGAAAATGCAGTTAACATCCAAGTGCAATTGAACTACAAGCGCCGCGACTGGCAGGGGCTTTCGAGTCAGGGTAATCCCCAACTGGGAACGACAGCTTATACAAAGTGGGAGATACCGCCAGAAGTGGAAAGAGTTATTCAGAACTACACGCGGAGCGCGATTGTCTAATCTTCCATGCTAACCATTAGCTTCAACGGATCAGACAAACAGTTAATATCCGCTACAGCCGCAAAGGCCGCTGCTGCTGAATCGGCACTTACTGACAAACTGAATGAATTGGATTTGCGGATGCAGCAGTACATCGTAGGCGAAGAGCTTCATGGCCAGGTGCTAAAACAGCGTAGCGGAAGGCTTGCGGGCTCGATTCGAGCAATTCCCGCATCGCGCAGTGGATCGGAAATCACCGGAGCGGTTGAGGGCGGAGGCGGCCCGGCATTCTATGCAAGAGTTCACGAATACGGCGGCCAAAAAGAATATCCCATCGTACCTGTGAACGCTAAGGCATTGATGTTTCAAGCTGGCGGCGAAACGATTTTCGCAAAGCGCGTGAACCATCCGCCATTGCCAGAGCGGCCATTTATGCGGCCAGCATTACAGAACATGAAAGCAACGATCATCGAAGAGTTGCAGGAAACTTTGGGAGAGGCACTTCAATAAATGGCAGCCGACACGGAAGAGATTTTTGCCGCACTGTTTAGCCTGATCTCTTCAGCTCAGATTCCAAATACGCTGCCACCATTCAAAACGATTTCTCGTAACTGGAGGTCGTGGAACGCTGTCACTCAAGGAATGATGCCTGCGATGTTCCAGTTGCAGACTTCGCAGGACCCCGAGCGCGCGCTGATGGGATTTTCAAAATATCGGCTGCATGCGCTGATAGATATTTATCTGTGGCGGCCAACCGCGATTCCTGATGACCAGCCATTTTCGACAATCATCAACGCATATCGTGATGCAGTGATGAATGTGCTCACGCCAGCAATGGAAGGCGTGGGCGTAACACTGGGCGGCTTGGTGACGGACTGCTATCCCTACGGAAAGATCATCATTGATGAAGGCATTCTGACAGAACCAGCAGCCATAGAAATACCGATTGAGATTATTACTGCAGACTAAGGTTTTTGTTTTTCGCGCAACTCCCCGTGGCGCGTGTTCCTGAAATAAAAAATTGAGCACAAATTAAAAAATCAAATTAGGGAGCGCGCACATCTATGCCCTCAAAACAATTTCAGTTCAGCACAGGAGTTTTGTGGCTCACGCCGAACGCTGGCAATGAGGCCACCAATCCTACCTCTCGGCAGATTGGGACGCTGCAAGATGTAAGCTGCGACTTCTCTGGCGACATCAAAACACTTGTGGGATCAAACCAGTTCCCCGATGACGCCGCCGTTGGCGAAAAGAAAGTTTCCGGTAAGTTCTCTTTCGGACGCATTGATCCTGAGATGTACAACCAAGTGTTCTTCGCGGACACGATTGCCACCGGAACTACGAACAATCAGTGGAATGAGGCGCATGCAATTCCAACAACCCCGTTTACGATCACGGTAGCGCCGCCGAGCTCGGGGACATTCTCCTCTGACTTGGGAGTGATCTACGCATCTGGGCCGAATGCCGGTACGCGGCTGTCCAAGGTCGCCTCTGGGCCAACAGCCGGGCAATACAGTGTCGCTGCCGGTGTCTACACCTTTGCCGCTGCCGATACTGCCTTGAACGTCTGGATTTCCTATCAGTACACGGTGACGACTGGAAGTACTTACCAGATCAACAATCAGCCTATGGGTTATGGGCCGATTATCGGACTGGATTTGCTCTGGGGATATGAGAGCGGATATCAGGGCGCACCGAACTCTTTGGGCATTCACCTGTACGCTGCCCGAATCAACAAACTTTCCATGGCCGCAAAGAACACGGACTACACAAAGCCGGAAATGGATTTCATGGCCTTTGCGAACGCGGCAGGCCAGGTTGGCTACTTCATTGTCAACTAATGAGCATCGGTAGCAATTAACCACTGTGCCTCGGCGGCACAAAATAGTAAGGAGGGATGGTCTAACCGGGCTGTCCCTCATTTAAGGAGCTATTGTGATTTTACGCACACGGACAATAGAAATTGAGGGCGGCCAGAAGGTTTTGATCTCCGCCTTAAAAGCGAAACAGGTTCGCCAACTGATGGCATCATTCCAAGATGGAACGGCCAACAATGATTTGTGGCCCAAACAGGTCATCTGCTGGAGCTTTAATAACATCGCAGAAGCCGCAAAGGAAGAGGGAAAGCCAGATGTAAAAACGTGGACGGTTGAAGACGTTGACGAAATAGACCAACTATCAATCCTTCAATTGCGCGAGTCCATTTTTGACCTCAGTGGCCTGCGTTCTGTAAAGCAGGGGGAAGAGACGGCAGCAGAGACGACCGCGAACTCACCCAGCTCTGCTGCACCATCGCAGTCATAACCGGGTGGTCCCTTGAGTCCATTGATAACCTGCCATTCATCACGTTACTGGACACGATAGATGCCTATGTCGTAATGAAAGGCGGAAAGCCAAAGCGGGAGTCTGAAACAGAACAGGACTTTGATCCCACAACCGCACCGCTGGTAAGCTCCATTCTCCCCGGTTCAAAATCCATTGATTGCGAACCGGAACATCGGCAAAAAGCGATTTACGAAGCGATTGAAGAATCCAGAAGAAAGGCAAATTCCCATGGCTGACGCTACGCTGTATTGCGCCAATCGAAATTGTGATTTCCAAACGAATGAACCTCCCACCTCTACTGTTCTGAAAATCTGCCCAAAATGCGGCGGAAGGCAGTTCATCAGCAAAAAGCAGAAGGATCAGCAGAGGCCAATTGAAGCACCTGTAATTCCTTCCAAATAGTTCAGGCGAACAAAAGGCGTCGTTTACAAAAACCGCATGGATATTGCAGAATCAGCATCCATGCGCCGCTCTTATCAGTTGTCTTACATCCTGTTTGTTTGCTTGTTCTGTTGCCTTTATGGTTCAGCACAAGTTACCGAACATCTAACGGGAAAAGAAATTGAAACTGCTCTTTCTTCTCCGCCTAATTCTGGCTTCGTAAACATTGCAGATATGTCGTTTGGGACGCCTTCTTCATGTCGCGCCCAGATGCCATCTGAATCAATCTTCACGCCTGAAGGTTGGCTTAATGTTCAAAATGTACTGGCCAAAAAGCAATTCATCACTTACAAGCCATCGGATGATGACACGGCGCGGGTTCTTCGGATCATCAGTAAAGGTTGCGCGAGCGGATCACTTGCGGGGCCGGTATGCGACACGATAACTAGGGTTGTTTTATTGGCGGACAAGCATTCTACTGATGCTGTTGAAGCGTTCAATCAAAAGGCTTTTGACCAACAGTGGCAGAATGGCTTTGGTGCATCTGCCTCTTGCGGCTCTTTAATAAGCGAATTCTTGATGGATGACGTTCGTAAAATACAAAAACCTGATGGTTCGTTCGTCATCGCAACGTTCAGCGGTGCGCAACTTCTCAAGATGTATGTTGTAAAACAAAAGTACGTCAAAAAACTTGGGCTTTGAGTAACTAAGAAATGTCGGATTTCTAAAGCACCCTCAATGGGTGCTTTTTTATTGGATAAAACATGGCAGATGACGCGGCTTTAAGAATATCAACGACCGTTGATCTGAGCGGAACCCAACAGCTTACCGCCAGCACTGAAGAGATGAGCAGCGCCATGGCCGAAGCGACTGTACAATCGCAGCGCCTGCAGCTCGTCACAAAGGAAACCGCCGCATCGCACGGGGCTTTGCGTACCCAGATCGGATTGGTGGATAACGCCATTCGCGGCGCTCACGCGCAAGCGATGGCAGACCTGGTCCGAAGATTTTCGAAGTCAGCCGTTGTAATGAATCTTCTCCCGCTGGCGGCGACCGGTGCCGGGTTCGTGGTGATGGGCGGTTTAGTGTTGGAGGCGGCAGGCAAAGTAAATGAATGGATTCACTCCGCTGAACTGGCGAGAGAAGCATGGCAGAATGCCATGCAACCATTGGAGAATAGCGCTGAAAAACTTCAGCAGGCGGTGTTGAAAGACAAGATAGCGCTGGCGGAACTCACCGGCGGACCTGTAGCCGACTTACAGAAGGCGTTGCAAGGGGTGAATGACAAAGTTGCGGGGATAGATTTCGCGGCGAAGGTGCAGCATCAGGTTACCGAGGCTGAAAAGCAAATTCAAAGCTTCTGGGATTTCCTCGATTTCTCTCAGCAGAACGCGGGAGCCGAATCCAAACAATTCTTCCGCGACTACTTCAACACCATCCAAAACCAAGGGTTGAGTGCTGGTCCAAAACTTCTTTCCAATGAAATAGCGAAAATCACCGCTGAAATACAGCAGAACCAAACGCAGGTGGATAAGCTGCGCTCTAACCTTAGCAGCGGTCAGTTGCAATCCAGGTTCAATCCTACCGGAGACACCGGAACTGCCGGCTTGGCCATGATCGGCGCCCTCAAGGGCCGTAATGACCAGTTGAATAAATATCTCGAGCTCTTGCATGAAATCAACACGAACGAGAACTCGACCCAGGAAGAAAACTCCCTCAAAGAGCAGATCTCTCAGGTAAAGCAAGTTCAGCATGCCACCAAGGAAGCGGCAGAAGAGGCAAAGCGGTTGGCGCGGGCGCATGAAGAGGCGGTGCGCGCGATTGACGAGGCCAATAGAAAAATACTAGAGCAGCAACGCGAGGTAGATAAGCTCAGGCAGCAAGAACAGGAAAAAGTAGAAGAGTCTGGAACATCGCTGTTGAATGCTCAAGCTTCTCTTGCCGCCGCGCAAACCAAAGCCATATACGACCGCCGGGAACAGGCCGTAAAACAAGCACTGGAAATTGGAATAATCAGCGAGCGCGAATATGCCACCAGAATCAAAGCCATCTACGAACAGGAAGAAGCTAATCGGCTTCAGGTATTGAACGATGAGAAAAAGTTCTATCAGGCGGAAGCCGACGCCGCTGGAGCCAAGGGAGATACTGTAGCTAAGAATAATGCTCTTGCAAAAGTCGCCCAGTTAGACCAACAGATACTGCAGCTTAATCAGCAGTTTGGGCAAAGGATAGCAGAACAAAATGCGGTCATCTGGAGACAGATGAGCCAGCCGATGAACGTGTTCTTTGCAGGTTTTGATTCCAGCATTCAACGCGCCACGCAGCAATGGATGTCGGGAACGAGGACATTTTCAAATGCATTTGCTTCCTCCATGGGAGAAATGGTCATTAAGGACGTTGAGGGAATAGAAAAAATCCTCGCCAAAGATGCTGAGATGTGGATACGGAGAGCCGTCCTACACCAGCAGGCGAATGCGGTCAATGCAGCGTTAGACGTATCAGCAGCGACCACTAAAAATGCCACAGAAGCGGCGACTTCTGGCAAAAGCGTAATGCGATCAGCGTCGTCGGCTGCCGCTAAATCGTATGATGCCATGGCTGGCATCCCTATTGTGGGCCCGGAACTAGGCGCGGCAGCGGCGGCGGCAACGTTTGCCGCCGTTATGGCGTTTGAAGGGCTGGCTTCTGCGGCTGGTGGGTTCGACGTTCCAGCACTCCCATCAGGAGGGATGCTAGCTAACATTCACTCCCGCGAAATGGTTCTTCCAGAAAAGCATGCAGACGTAATCCGCAGTATGGCAGATCAGGGCGGCGGTGCGCGGCCAGTGAACGCCACATTCCATTTCTCCCCAGTAATCAATGGGAATTTCGATGTAGAAAAACACGGTGAGCAGCTCTTTCAGTTTATGCGCGGAAAATTATCGCGCATGGGAGTCAGGTCTTGAGTCAACTCGTATTTCCTTCCTTCCAGGCTCCCAATTGGAACTACACCTGGCCCATAAAGCAGACCCCTGTCTTCAACACCATCATTCAGACTCCCGCCACAAAGCGCGGAGAGTTGCGTATCTCTACCACGCAGTTTCCTTTGTGGAACTTTATTTTTGACATCAGCTATTTGAAAGGCGATGCGCAAGGATCGGCTACCGCATGGCAGACGCTTGTTGACTTCTACATGCGCGTGCAGGGCGCCGCCTCGGATTGGCTCTTCCTTCATCCTTACGACCATCAGGTCACCGCGCAGCCGATTGGCACAGGAGACGCAACTACCACAGAGTTCACGATGTACCGGACGCTGATTTCCGGCGGCGCGCAAGATTTGATTCAGAACTTCGTGAGCGCGCCGGAGATTTTCCTGAATGGAGTCTTGCAGAGCGGCTCCAGCTACACGATAGACCAGTTCGGAACCATCACATTCAACACCGCCCCCGGAGCTGGAGTCGTCATAACGTGGACCGGACAATTCTATTACCGGTGCCGCTTTATGGATGACCAGTGGGGATCGCTGCAAGAAGATTTATTTCAAATCTGGAGTAATCACGAACTGAAGTTCATTTCCGTTTTGCTATGAAGAACATCTCCCCGGCACTGCAAAGCTTTCTATTAGACAACTCGGAATTCGGGCGTGCTGATCTGATCGCTATTGATCTGCCAAACGGAACCACGCTCAATGTCCTCTCAGGAAACAATACAGATATCACGTACTTAGGTACGACATATTACTGCTCAAGACTAGGAGCATGGCAACGAGGCGCTTTTAAGAACTCGGCATCTTTTCAGATTACCGCTGGTTCCATGCAGTTGACCGCATACATCCCGGAAAGCGTCTCCTATCCGGGAACGACAACGCCATTGATGCAGACCGTAAATGCTGGAATGTTCAATGCGGCCAAGGTTACGATTCAAACATTATATTGGCCAGTACCAGGGCCTCCTTCAGGCGGCTTCAGTATGGGAACGATGATGTTAAACGTCGGCCAGATAGGGGACGTAAAGCCTGCCGGGAGATCGAAAGTCATCTTTGAAATCTACGATCTTACTTACCTGCTGAACCGTCCATTCCCGCCATTCCAGATTCAGTCATCCTGCCGACATACGCTCTTCGATGAAGGCTGCACATTGCTAGTTTCCAATTTCATCAGCACGAATGTGCCTCTTGACACAGCCAGCACTACGCTTTATCTGAATCTGAATGCGGCGGCGCGCGCCAACAGCACTGTGTACGCCTCCGGAGCGATCATCAATGTCTCTGGCGTATTGTATCGCTGCACTACGGCTGGGACTTCGGCGGGATCGGCACCGACATTCAACGCTGACCGGGCGGCACTCACTACCGATGGAAGCGTGGTATGGACCTCAATGAATAATGCCTATCCGCTCGGCTACGTGATGTTCACATCTGGACAGAACAGCGGATTAAAGGCATCGGTAAAGGTGCAGGTGAACAATTCTGGCGTGGTACAGCTTCAATTGATTAAGCCTCTGCCATTCCCAGTTTCCGTAGGCGATAACGTGCAACTGGTCCCGGGATGCGATAAGACCATTCCAACCTGCCAGAATGTCTACAACAATTTGATTCACTTTGGCGGGATGCCGTTTGTTCCTAACCCAGAAATCGCCCAATGACCATCAGAGAACAGATCGTGGCCGAGGCCATGACCTGGTGCGGAACGCCTTATCACGATCACGCCGGAGTGAAAGGGTGCGGAGTGGACTGTGCCTATTTCCCTTTACGGGTTTACCAAGCGCTGAATTTGGTGGACAAAGAATTCGAGCCGCCACGATACTCCCCACAACAGTGGCTGAATAGCCCATCGCAAACCGATAAAAATAAGCTGCGATTTGAAGATCGCACATTTTTGGAAGTTGTAACGAAGCTCACAAAGCGAGAGATTACCGAAGTAGAAGTACAGCCTGGCGATTTCGTGATTTACAAAGTTGCCGCATCGTGGACACACGGCGGCATTGTAATTAGCTGGCCAGATTTTGTGCTTCATCCGATAAAAAACCGTGGCGTAATCGGCTCGCACGGATTGAATGAAGGGTTTCTGATACGCCGTCCGCATAGATTTTTTTCTGTTCTGGATTAACTTTTTCCCTCTAAAACATGGCGCTTTTCAACGGTGTGAAATATGTGCCGCCTACGCGGTACAACGGAATTCAGACTGCCGAATCCGTTCTCGGGACGTCCCTGCCCATTGTCATAGGACAACAGCGTCTGGGATGGAATCTGCTTTGGTACGGCGATTTCACCTCTAAAAAGGCCAAGCAACAAGGCGGCTCCGGTCTGGCAAAGGGCGGTGTTCAATACGTCTACTCCGCAAGCGTGATTGGCGCGGTGTGTATGGGCCCGGCGGCTAACTTCCTCGCTGTATGGGATTCGATCAGCCGCTACGCCATGGATACCTATGGAGAGAGTTTCACCGTTCCGTCCGGGCCGAATCCCACTTATACGCCGGTAAATGCTTCCATCTTTCGGCAAGATTTAGGCGCTGGCGTCGCCACACCCTACAACGTCACCGCAAACGATTATGGGTCGCCGGGGCCGGTCACCCTCACAGGAACCCAGCAAGTCTCTCTAACATTTACCACCAACCCAACTCCGGCAGCAGGCGAATACACCGTCAACGGCAGCAATCAGTACGTTTTCAACTCTGCCCAAACGGGAGAATCCGTCACCATCACTTATGTTGCATTTCGCTATCATCTGCAACAGACCGAACTCGATGTTGTTCCAGAATCATCACCATTTCAGGTCACAGTTCAATTTCAGACGGAATTCTCCGAAGATGCGGGCGTTGCTTACTATCCTTCTGGTACGGCTCTGACCGCCGTTTCTGGCACCCCTACCGTCACAGGAACATACAACCCAAATGGTGGAAATTATCTTTTCGCGCCGGGCGATGCTGGCCAAGGTGTCACGATCAACTACGTATACATTGATCCTGATACGGATTCCAATGCCCCGGGAACGCTCAATTTAACGTTTTTTAATGGTGCTCTTGGGCAGCCAGCATGGTCCTACCTTACAAGTAAGCATCCCGGAGAAGACCTCGGCTACACGGAAACCTCTTATGTGGCGAGCTCAGGGATGTACCTTGGATATTCTCCGCTTCTGCCGCAGCTCAACTTTGAAATCTTAGGCTCCTACTCTTTTGGAAATGGAATCCCGGATGCGAATCCCGCCGACGCAATCCTTGAACTACTGACGAACCCGCAATACAAACTAAAGTTCCCCGCTGGAAATATCAATTCGTCATTAAACACCGGGAACTCATCAGCAAAGTCGCAATGGACCGCTAACAGCTTCTTTGTTTCGGCAATTTTAGATTCTCAGGCCCCATTGATGAGCATAATCGGCTCATGGTGTGAGGCAGGCCAAGTATTC
>Ga0134128_10012777_pt1 | contig 10009 bp, 11 predicted proteins | sample KB31754_FD_96462 | JGI IMG/M metagenome (GOLD analysis project Ga0134128, IMG submission 96462) | Terrestrial soil microbial communities with excess Nitrogen fertilizer from Kellogg Biological Station, Michigan, USA - KB3-175-4 | ecosystem: Environmental > Terrestrial > Soil > Unclassified ...
CAACTGCACCGCGATCCCTCTTACATGGAGAGCGCGGGCGAGGCCGCTCATTCGCTGGTGGATGCTGCGCTGAAATCGAAACGACGGAAAACGCGATAGCGTTCAGCTCGCGCAGCCTTTGCCGGTGATGCGCTCGTTCTTGACGACGGCCGCAACCAGCTTGCCGCCGACGCCGTCGAAATCGGAAGGCTTCAAATAGCCGTTGGCGTAAGCTTCCTGGGTGAGGCGTTCGATGCGCTTGTCGTCGCCGGTCGACCATTGCGCGGCGATGTAGTCGGCGCCGAGCTTGCCGTGGATTTCGGGATAACGCTCGTACTGGTTCTGGCGCTGATAATAATACTCGTTGACGCCGCTGATGAACTGCTTGCGGGCCTCGCCGCAACGGCTGCTCCAGGGCAGATCGAGCGTCGCCATCGCGGCCTTGCGCTGCGAGTCCCGCGATTCAACCGCATATTGCTCGGTGTCGCCATACGGCCTGCCGTCGCCGGCGCTCTCCTGCTGTTTCGGCTTGTCAGGCGCGAAGGTCCAGAGCGCGATCTGCCCGAGCACCATCACCCACAGAATGAACCAGACAGGTTTCATTGAGCTGGATTGGTGCTGCCCATCTGCCGCGGCATGCAGATCGGTGATTGCCCGCTCCAGAAGTCGGGGCTGGTGAACTGTTTGACGTCCAACTGCACGTCTTCAGGGAAATCCGCGGTCACGATGCCTTTCTGCTCGAAGGCGGACTCGAGCGCCGCTCGCACGCGGCGGTCGAGCGGCGTGTTGACGGATTCGGCGGCCTCTTTGTACTTCTGATCGCTGCAGATAAGCTGGCCGAACATGTTGCGTTTGCAGCCGAGCTTGGCCTGCCAGGCCCTTGTGTAGGCCGACAGCGCGTTGATGAGGTTCGCCTTCATCGTCTTGTCGCAGGGCGACATCGCATAAGCGTTGGCCGCTTGCAGCGTATCCAGCCGGATCGCGTTGCGCTTGGTATCATCGTCGCCCCTGGACGTGTGCTCGGCTTCCCAATCCTTGCGCAGAGCCGCCTTGGCACGATCATCGCCGAAATGCGCGTCCAACGTCGGTTGCAGTGGCGCGACCGCGACCGGCGAGGAGGTGGAGAAGTTCATGGGGAATCCGCGCGCGGCCCATGACACGCCGACGTAGGCGCTCACGAACGCCATGCAAACGAAAAGGATGAAACGGGCCATGCCGAAAAATTCCAATGCAATCGGCGGGCAACCTGAAGGTGTGCGGTTAATGTTTTGGCGTGGGCCGCGTTGTGGCGGCGGAATCAGGTCAAGGAACTGTTATCGTAATCGATCAGTTTGCAGATATTTTTGGAGACGTGGCGGCCGCCTTGCGCAAACAATCCGGACACAGGCAGTCCTCGCCTTCAAGTGGCAGCGGCAGGCGAAACGTCTCATCCTTACACCAGCATGACCCGGCGGGATCGCAATCGAATGCGTTGCCGCAGCGGGAACAAACGAGTCGGCGGAAGGCGATGCTTTCTGTCCGATTTGTCATGAATGCCAGCGGATTACTTGCGTGTTTTCATGCCGGGTTCATCTGGAACGGCGCTATAGTTTGGCACGACCAAGCGCAACGGGAAACTCCGTCAGCGGACGCGGGAAAGGAATATCAGAGAATAACAGATGGCCCGTGATTCCAGAAATGCGCTGGTGGCGCTCAACCGGTTCGGTTTCGGCGCCCGCGGCGGCGCCTCCGGCGATTTCGTCAATGCGGCGTCCGATCCGCGCGGTTTCGTCAAGGCCGATCTGGGCCGCGTCAATGCAACGCTTCTGGAAGTGCCGGGCTTGCAGGCGACGCCGGACCTCGCCAGGGCGGTCTTCGAATTTCAGCTCGAGCAGAAGCAGGCGCGTGAAGCGGCCGCGAAATCCGCTGCGACGGGGGCGGCGACGGAAGCTCCACAGCAGAGCGCTGCCGATGCCAGGGCGCAGCAGCGCCGCGGCCCGTCGCTCGCCAACATCGCGCAGGATATCTCGCCCAGGGATCAGCCGGTTCAGCCGGCGGCGAATAACGCCGCGCCGGCGGAGATGATGCAATCCAGCATGGCGCCGCGGCTCAATCCACCGAAGCCCGCGCCGCCGCAGCTCAACGTGATCCAGAAGACGTTTCGCGCCGAAGCACTGGCGCGGTTTCAGCGCGCGAGCGTCGCCGAATGCGGCTTTGCCGAGCGCCTGGTCGTGTTCTGGTCCAATCATTTCTGCATCTCCGCGAGCAAGGGGGGATTAGCGCGGATGTGGGCCGGCTCGTTCGAGCGCGAGGCGATCCGTCCTCACGTGCTCGGCCGCTTCGCGGACATGCTGATGGCGGTCGAGCAGCATCCCGCGATGCTGTTCTTCCTCGACAACCAGCAATCGCTGGGGCCTGATTCGCGCGCCGGCATCAACCGCCATCGCGGGCTGAACGAAAATCTCGCGCGCGAGATCATGGAACTGCATACACTTGGCGTGAACGGCGGCTACACCCAGGACGACGTGACGTCGTTCGCGCGCGTTATCACGGGGTGGACCTATGCCGGCCGGCTCGGTCAGTTAGGCCAGCCCGGCACCTTCGTGTTCAACAACAACGCGCATGAGCCGGGCGCGCAGCGCGTGCTGGGTAAAGTCTACGAGGCGGGCGGGCTCGCGCAAGGCGAGGCGGTGCTCTCGGATATCGCGCGCCATCCTTCGACCGCGAAATTCATCGCGACCAAATTTGCCCAGCATTTCGTTGCGGACGATCCGCCGCCGGCGCTAGTCGCGCGATTACAGGACGTCTTCACCAGGACCGATGGCGATCTGCGCCTGCTTGCCAACGCGCTGGTCGATTCCGGCGAAGCCTGGACGGCGCCGCTGTCGAAAATGCGTTCGCCCTACGAATACATGATCGCGACCGGGCGCATTCTCTCGCGCGTGCCCGAAGAGCCCGGCCGTTATCTCGGCGGTCTCAATCTGCTCGGCCAGCCCTTGTGGTCGCCGGCCGGGCCGAACGGTTTCCCCGATACCAATGCCGCCTGGGCTGCGCCCGAAGGCATGAAGCTGCGGCTCGATATTGCGGCGCAGGTCGCGGCAAAGCTTCCCGACTCGATCGATCCGCGCGAGCTGCTCGAGCTCGCAGCGGCCGATGCGGCCTCGGACGACACCCGCCGCACCGTCGAGCGCGCGGAATCGCGGCAGCAGGCGATGGCCCTGCTGTTGATGTCGCCGGAATTCCAGAGGAGATGACGATGGATTGCTGTGAAGGCTATGCCCGGCTTGTCACCTCGCGCCGCGCGCTTCTGCTTGGCGGCGCCTCCTTTGCCGCCTGGGCCTATTTGCCGAAATTCGCCCGCGCCACTGAGGCCCGCGATCCGCGCCTCGTCGTCGTGATCCTGCGCGGCGCGCTCGACGGGCTCGCCACCGTCGCGCCGATCGGCGATCCGGACTACGCAGGGCTGCACGGCGCGATCGCGCTGACCTCGGGCGGGCAGCATCCGGCCGTGATGCTGGATTCCTTCTTTGGCTTGCATCCGTCGATGCCGGAATTTGCGCGACTCTATGCGAGCAAGCAGGCGGCGGTGATCCATGCGGTATCGACACCCTATCGCGATCGCTCGCATTTCGATGGGCAGGATGTGCTGGAGAGCGGCTATGCCGGTCCCGGCCGGGTGCAATCGGGCTGGCTCAACCGCGCGCTGGAAGCGCTGCCACGCGGCGATCGCGTCAAGGGCGCCCTCGCGGTTGGTCCGACCACGCCGCTGGTACTGCGCGGCGCGGCGCCGACGGTCGGCTGGGCGCCGGTGGCGCTACCGCAAGCCGATGACGACACCGCGATGCGGCTTATCGAATTGTACCGCCATCGCGATCCCGCGCTTGCCACCGCGCTATCGCAGGGTCTGCAACTTGAGAAGTCAGCGCTCGGCAACGACATGAAGCCGCGGCCCGGCGGCAATGTTGTCACTGCGATGCGCACCGTGGCGCGCGGTGCCGCCAAGCTGATGGTCGCCGACGATGGCCCGCGCATCGCCGCACTCGCCTTCGACGGCTGGGATACGCATGCCAATGAAGGCGGCCCGGTCGGGCGCCTGGCGCTGCTCTTGTCGGGCCTCGACGGCGCGTTCGCGGAATTCGAGAGCGGCCTCGGCGAGCACTGGCGCGACACCGCCGTCGTCGTCACCACCGAGTTCGGCCGCACCGCGCGTATCAACGGCACCGAAGGCACCGACCACGGCACCGGCACGATTGCGCTGCTCGCCGGCGGCGCGATCAAGGGCGGCCGCGTGATCTCGGATTGGCCGGGCCTCAAGCCCGCCAACCTCTATCAGGCCCGCGACCTCGCTCCGACCACAGACTTGCGCAGTGTCGTGAAGGGCGTGCTGACCGACCACCTCGGCATCAGCGAACGCATGCTGGCGCAAACGGTGTTTCCGGATAGTGCCGCGGCGAGGCCGATGAAGGGGCTGATAGCTTGATCGTGGTCCAGCGTCTTGCGCGGCGCTTCGCAATAACGAAATAAGTCTGCGGACCATCAGGAGACCAGTCGAATGTACATCGCCATGAATCGCTTTCACGTCGCCAAAGGCTCGGAGGCTGCCTTCGAGCAGGTCTGGCAGTCGCGCGACACTCATCTCGATAAGGTCCCCGGTTTCATCGAGTTCCACCTGCTGAAAGGGCCCGAGGCCGAGGACCACACGCTTTACGCCTCGCACACGGTGTGGGCCAACCACGGAGCCTTCGAGGCCTGGACGAAGTCGGAAGCGTTTCGCGCCGCGCATCACAGGGCTGGCGACAACAAGTCGCTCTATCTCGGCCACCCGCAATTCGAAGGCTTCGAGGTCAAGCAGACCGTGGAACGCGGCGCGAGGTAGCGCAGCGCGTTCTGCGGATAGAACCCTCACCCCAACCCCTCTTCCCGTGAAGAGCAGGGAGGGCTTCGCGCATCTCGCGGAAAGGTTGATTTTGTGATCTTCTTCACCTCTCCCCGCTCTTTGCGGGGGAGAGGTCGGAGCAGCGCGCAGCGATGCTCCGGGTGAGGGGCAAGGCAATGCGGGGCCACAACGAAAAGTCCATCCGACTCGCGAGAAGACTACGTGCCAATCAAACGGACGCGGAAGCTGTCCTTTGGAATCGCATCCGCAATCGCCAGATCGACGGCCACAAATTTGCAAGACAAGTGCCGATTGGCGCTTACATCTGCGATTTCGTCTGTCGCGAGAAGCAGATCGTGATTGAGGTCGATGGTGGGCAGCATGCGGAGTCTGCAACTGACGCGATCCGCGACAATTACCTGATCGCTGAAGGATATCGAGTACTTCGATTCTGGAACAACGACGTTCTCGGCAATTTGGAGGGCGTATTGACCACAATTCAGACCGAACTCGGCGGATAGAGCCCCTCACCCCAACCCTCTCCCCGCGAAGAGCGGGGAGAGGGAGTGAGAGAGCCGTGCCTCCCTTACTGCGTAATCCCGTCGATCTCCTTCATCTCCTCCGCGGAGAGATTCCACGCGATGGCTTTCACGTTTTGCTCGACCTGCTCCACGCGCGTCGCGCCGGCGATGACGCTGGAGACTTGCGGCCTTGCGGCGAGCCAGGAGAAGGCGAGCTCCAGCATCGAATGGCCGCGCGCCCTTGCGAAGGCCTGCAGCTTCTCGACGATCTCCTCGTTGCGCGGGGTGACGTAGCGGTCGCGCAGGCGGGCGATCTTGCCGAAGCGCGTATCGCCTGGTGCGGCTTCGCCACGCTTGTACTTGCCGGTCAGAAGCCCGCTGGCGAGCGGGAAGAACGGCAGGATGCCGAGATTGTATTCCTCGGCGGCAGGGAGCAGGTCTTTCTCGATGTCGCGCACGACGAGCGAGTATTCGTCCTGGCAGGAAACGAAGCGGCTGACATTCATCGCGCGCGCGACATATTCGGCTTCCGCCACGCGCCAGGCCGGGAAATTCGAGTTGCCGATGTAGCGGACCTTGCCCTGGCGCACGAGATCGTCGAGCGCGCGCAAGCTCTCCTCGATCGGCGTCAACGGATCGTAGTCGTGCTGCTGGTAGAGATCGATGTAATCGGTCTTGAGGCGCTTCAGGCTCGCCTCGACCGCGTTCATGATGTAGCGACGCGAGGCGCCCTGCTTGGTGCCGTCGGTCGCCATCGGCTTGGAATATTTGGTCGCGAGCACGATGTCCTTGCGGCGATCGCCGAGCACGGCGCCGAGCACATTCTCCGATCCGCCCATGTCGGAATAGATGTCGGCGGTGTCGAACAGGGTGATGCCGAGGTCGAGCGCCTTGTGGATCACCTTGCGCGAGCCTTCGAGGTCCACGCGCTGGCCGAAATTGTTGCAGCCGAGGCCGACTGCCGAGACGCGCAGGCCGGAGCTGCCGAGATTGCGAATTTGCATGGAGAAATCCTGGTCGCGAAACTTGGGAAGCAGGGAAGGCGCATTGTGACGCGCGCTTATATCCGCTTCAAGGTGCGATCCGGCCCATCGGCGCATGCCGGGTCGTCGAAAAAGCCGGGCGGCGCGGGGACTGAAAGCAGGGGCCAAAAAAGTGCGGCCCCGGTCAGACGCGGCGACTGACGGGGACCGCTGGGCGCTTGATCTGTGACGGGGGCCTGATCAGACGCCCAGCCAGCCTAGTCCTGCTTTGTTACGTGCCGGTGACAGGTATATTTTCCCACAGGGTGCGGAAAGCCGCGCCTTTTTTGGTTGGGCTACGATCTCAAAGCTGCTTGCGATAGATGATGAAGCCCTGATGCTCCGCGACCTTGTCGTAGAGCGTTCGCGCGGTGGTGTTGGTCTGATGCGTCTGCCAATAGACGCGCGGCGATCCCAGCAGCTTTGCCTGTGCGTAGACGCCATCGATCAGCGCACGGCCGACGCCCTTGCCGCGCGCGGCATCGGAGGTGAACAGATCCTGCAGATAGCAAAGCGGCTCGATCAATGTCGTGCTGCGATGAAGCAGGTAGTGCGTCAGCCCGAGCAACTCACCGCGACTTTCGGCAACGAGGCCGTAGACCGGCTCATAGCCGTCGAAGAAACGCCGCCACGTCATCTCGGTGATCTCGCGCGGCAGTGCGGTCGGGCCGGAACGTCCGTAGAAGGCGTTGTAGCCGTCCCACAGCGGCAGCCATTTGTCGAAATCGGTTTGCTTGACGAAGCGGACGGACAAGTTATCAGACATCTTATATCTTTCGTGTGCGCGTTCGGTCATTCCCGTTTAGGGACTTCACGCGGTCCGATCAATGATATTTCTGGCTTGACCGCGGCCCAATCTTGTTGCCGCGCACCGCTCTATCCCCCTCATCCTGAGGAGCGCGGAGCGCGTCTCGAAGGATGAGGCCACTAGCGGGGCCTCATGGTTCGAGACGCCCGCGTTGCGGGCTCCTCAGCATGAGGGATATCAGGCTTACTCCGCCGCGCGCAGCGCGCGGGTGAGGGTGCGCTCACTGCCACTGCCGCGCAGGGCCCGATAATATTCGGCCTCGGCGGGATCGTCGGTGTGGCGGACGAGGTCGGTGATCGGCGTGTAGCTCAGCATGCGGCCGCCGTCCGGCAGCGCGGTACAGGAGAAGCGCAGCACCTTGCCGTCCTTGAGCTTGATGTTGATCGGCGTGGAATCGCCGATGCGCATCATCTCCATGCGGCGAGCGATGAAGGCGTTGAGTTCGTCCGCCGGCATTTCATAGGCGCCGGTGTCGCGGCCGTGATACATCAGCGCGATGAAGGGCGGCTTGGAATCCGCCTTCTCGTCGGGCAGCGCGAAGTAGTCGCGGAAGGCGCGGTTGATGAACTCGGCACGGGTGTCGGCATTGAGCAGGACGATGCCGATGTCGACCTGGTCGAGCGCCGCCGACAGCCGCTCCGCGGTGGCGTGGTGCTGCCGCTCCAGTGCAAAGGCGTCCAGCATCCATTGCCGCAGCAAGCCGGTGACGGCCGCGGTGCCGCCCGCAGTGACCGCCAGCATTGCGAGCCGGATCAGGTCGGCTTGATTGTAGCCGGGAGCTGCATGGCGATTGAGGAAGAACAGCGCCGAGCCCGTGATCGCAATGGCGGCGCTGATCGCGGCCGAGCGCAGGCCGCTGAGCGAGCCCGCAAAGGCGACGATGCAAACAAGCAGCGGCGCCGGATTGGGAATGCCGTAGACATGGCTGTCGATTGCGACGGCGCCCAGCGCGGTGGCTGCCGCGAGCGCCGGTCCTGCGATTGCACGCCGATCGAATTGCATGCCGTTTCCAGTCTCGCACCCCACCCCGCTTTCCAAGTGCGGAGCAGGCTTTTCCGGATCATGCTCCGGTCAAGACACGTGGGCTTGACTGTTGCTGCATCCACAGCAAGTTTCGCGCTCGGTGCTTAAAACATGATTGAGCGGGCCGATTCAGCTTTCAGCTTTGTTGGATAAAATATGCACGCATGGCGCAACATGCGCGTGAGGGCGGCATTAACGAAGCGGGGGAACCCGGACGGCCGGGAAGGGGCTAGATCGGCATCGCCATGCAGGCCCGCAGCGACAGCACCGTCAGCGTGACGACGATGCAGAGCGAGAACGCGCCAAAGGCGAGCGAGACCACGACGGCGTCGATCAGCCGGCGCGAGGCAACAGGCGTGTCTTGGCCGACAAAGCCGGCGGCGGATGACCGTCTCATGGTCGGGGGCCCTTGCGAAGCCGCGGACGAATCACCCGCGACACAAAAGATGTCGCAAAAGCGGCCGGCAATATTGCGGCGCTTTTTCCGCCGATTCGCCGCAAGCGTTAAGGGTTGTTAACGATTTGGTGGTTGCGCCGTGTCCCGATCCATCCCCTCATCCTGAGGAGTGAGATTACGCCCCCGCCGCGATGCTGGCGGAATCGACTTCGTCCGGGCGCCAGTCCATCGCGACGAAGCCGGGGCTTGCCTCGACCCGCTTCAGCCAGGAGCGGATCGCCGGAAAGGTATCGAGCTCGAAGTCGCAGCGCTCGGCGACATGGGTGTAGCCATAGAGCGCGATGTCGGCGACGGTGAGCTGGCCCGCGGCAAAGTAGTCGTGGGTCTTGAGGTGGTTTTCCATCACCTGGAGCGCCGCATAGCCGCGCTCCATCCAGTCTTCCAGCGCATGCGTTTGCAGCACGCGGCCGCCTTTCACCAGCGCCAGCCAGAAATAGGCCGCGCCGATATTGGGCTCCAGCGCGTGCTGCTCGAAGAACATCCATTGCAGCGCCTCGGCGCGCTCGATCCGCGATTCCGGCGACAGCGGCGTGCCGTTGGTCACGAACCAGAGGATCGCATTCGACTCGGCGAGATAGCGACCGTCTTCGACCTCGAGCAGCGGCACCTGTCCGCTCGGATTCTTTGCAAGAAAGTCCGGCGTGCGGCTTTCCCCGCGCAGGATGTCGATCTCGATCGCATGATAGGGCGTGTTGAGCAGCGCCAGCGCAAGGCGGACCTTGTAGCTGTTGCCGGAACGCTGCATCGAATAAAGCTTGTACATTCGTAAAGTGCTGACCCTGTGATGCGCCGATCGCGGCCGTAGGCGATTGCCATCTCGCGTTGTCATGCCGCATAGCGGCCAAACAATGATGCCGACGGCGGTGCGCTGCAAGGGCCACTTTATAGAAAAAGTCGGAAACCTCTGCCGCACTGCAGCGTTGCGGAACAACCTTCCAACACGCTCTTACAACTCAGATCACGCTTGCGCGATGCGGGTTGCGGACAGACTGGCGCGCGTGCGATCGGCGATCGCGCGGCGCAGCGTGAGGCCATAGAGGGCGAGCATCACGATGAGGCCGAGCGGGATTCCAGTGGTGCCGGCAATCACGCGCGAGAGCAGCGGTACGATCCAGGCGGCGGCGAGTGCGCTGATCTCGTAATCGCAAAAGCCGCGCGCAAAGCCGTGGCGGACGAGGAAGGCGATCGAGATCGCGAGTACGACGAGATCGTAGTCGAGCACGTAAGGCGTCGCGAGCAGGCTCGCGGTCGCCAGCGCCGATGCCTTCAGCTCGAAGGCGACATCGCTGTGCCAGAGCCAGGCCAGCGTTGCGGCGAGCATGACGCCGAGCGCGATCTGGATGG
>Ga0134128_10012779_pt1 | contig 10008 bp, 10 predicted proteins | sample KB31754_FD_96462 | JGI IMG/M metagenome (GOLD analysis project Ga0134128, IMG submission 96462) | Terrestrial soil microbial communities with excess Nitrogen fertilizer from Kellogg Biological Station, Michigan, USA - KB3-175-4 | ecosystem: Environmental > Terrestrial > Soil > Unclassified ...
GAAGCTTTGGTGTGAGGGGCATTCTGATGGAGCCAACGGATATAGAGCGCCAGGCGACGGATGAGTTCATGCCAGGTAGGGCACCGGGTTGTGCGGTCACTCTTGTGCGCGGATGCCTTCATCTCGTCACCTCATCGCTGAACGCTTGATCCTGACGGAAATAAGTAATCGTCATTCCAAGGGGATTCACTGGGATCAGTTCGTTGGGAACTTCGTCCCTAAAAAGCAATACGAAGTTTGCCGTGTGGAGGGTTTTCCTTAAAACCGAGTGGTCGGCCGGAGCGTATTCGACCTCGTAGAAATCCACTGAAGCCCGGTAGGGCGGATTCTGCATGTCATCGAGAGCCACCTTCTCGACCTGGATATCCACTTCTGGCGAAGAAGGATTGGCAAGGAACTTGTGGACGGTATCGTCCTTCTTGTGCTGCTCCATCGTGTCATTGGCCAATTTGCCATCGAGAAAATACAGCGCTTTGGTGAGGTCATCCTGAATGGTGTAGCGGTTCCTGCGGTAGTAGAGCCGGCAAAATTCCGAAAGAAAATACTTTGCTTCCCGGTCACCGGGACGGTATTCGAGGCTCTTGTATTCGACCGCTTCAGCGCGCCCGAGTTGGTCAATGCGAATGACGAGAGGACGGAAGTGCTGGAAGGTATGAATCGTCCTCAGGTTCAGAGCGACCAAGCCGAGCGCAGCCAAACACAGCAAGGCAACGGCGATCTTGAGATAGTTATTGGTGACGATCGCGTCACCATACTTCTCTAGATAGAGCTGTTTCGCTTCATTGAAATCGTTGTCTGTCATGATAGAAAGTGCTCCACGATGGCTGCGGAGGAGAGTCCGGACATGCCACTGAAGATGTGATTGGTGAGGGCTGGAACCCTAAGCAACGCATAGGCCCCGCCCAGGAACACAACGATCAGCAGCGTCAAGAGAGTGGCTGGATCGGGTACTGGAAGAAACGGGGGCTGGGTGAGGACGTTCATGACCAGGTTTCCCATCACGAACATGGTTGCGGCAGCGATGACCTGGTAGAAGGCATACTGCATGAAGCATTTGAGCCACCCCCAGAAGAGCCACTCCAGCTTGGGAACAATGAAGAAGGGAATAAAGACGGGCCCGACTAAAATGCAAATCGCCTGTGCCACGAAGCCATAGGCAGTGACAATGATGGCGACAGCTTCCCAGAGCGCCAGAATCGCAAGGTCGACGATGTAAGCGATGCTTCCGGATAAATCGTTCAAGCCTGGTGACTGAATCTGCGCCTGATAGTTGCTGATCGCATCCGCGGCGTTCTGCAGCTGCGTGCCAGCAATGAGATCACTGAGGTAGGAAGTTTGATCGATGATGAGGTGATAAAAGCTACGTCCGAACCCGGGAATCGGAGCGGCATAGTACTGCGTCATAGCAAATCCAAATGCGATCCTCATGACCAGCCCAGCGAAGTTGCCAAACTGAAACCCGGCACCGCGATCAGCAGAACTGAGGGCGGCTTTGGCCCCAAACCAGACGATCATGATGGTGGCGAAGGAAAGGAACATCCCCTGGCCGAGGAAGGCAAATTGGCCGATGTGTTGGGTGAGCAGTTGCGTGATGAAGTCGGTGATGGTGTTCAGCTGACCCATAAGGATGTCCCTCCCCCTTGCGAAGCGGCGACTAAGGCAGGCGGTAGGTGTTGAGAGCTTGGCCAATGCCACCGCTGAGTTGTTGGCCAAAAGCAACGCTATTGAGGCGGCGGCTGATGTCCGCGTTGTTGATGTTGGCCGCGGAGTCGCGGGCCTGTTTGGAAAGAATCGTCTGCTGTTCGAGAAGAGAGACGAGCAGTTTGTTAGTGTCCTGCGCATTCTGCAGGGACAGGACGTTTGTCGCATTCACCTTGTTTAGAACCGAGACTTCGGTGTTGAGGTTGGGATCGTCGGATAAGGAGTCATTCTGGATGTTGTGGATCGTGTCGGTGGTATTCAGAGCATTGGCCCGAATGGTGCCGATTATTTCTAGGGCATTTTCGGCGGCGCCATCAGCGAGCTGGATGGTGGCCGCATCCGATTGCACTCGTTGAACCTGATTGGCTGGCATCCCAGCGAGCAGTGCGGGAGTGTAGGGGAGAAGCGTATTGGTGGCCTGCTCATAGCCATTCACAACAGTTGGCAAGACGCCAGAGTTAACCCCGTTGATCCATGCGGCGGTGTTTCCATATAAGTCTTGGGCTTCGGCATTCCGCCAGGGCGCCCAAATCGCGGCGTATCGCGCAGCCATATTCGGGAGGTTGCGGGACATTTGCAGCGCGAGGTTGTACTGGTTAACGATTTGATCGTAGGTTGCGCGCAGCTGGTTGAGTTGCTGAACGAGCTGTGCATAGCGCAACAGGGCGTTTGCGTAGTTGGTCGGGTCATACACGATACTCACGCCGAACTGGGCGTTAGCCCTGCTCGGTGAGATTGCCAAAGCGAAAGCGACAAACAATAGAAGTAGGAGTTTCTTCACGGATTGGTCTCCTTCCTGTTTTAGAGATTCGTGGGCATGGTGTGTGTGGCGTAGTCGGGAAGGAGCAAGTCGTCCGACAGGTAAATTTTGACCCGTGAGCCTTCCCGAATCGTTACCGTTGGAAGAATGTTCAAGAATCGATCGAGAATGTGTTCGCCGCCATTCGCCATGCCCACGCCAAAGCCTTCGCGGAGGCGGTCTGTGGAGTTGGAATTCAGAACGCTTCCAGTGCCGATCTGCGCCACGCCGCCCAAGAATCCGATGGCAACTGACGCGCCAAATATCCTGGCGTAATGGTTATTCACCTTGTCTTTGAGCGCCGCGGCACCTTCCTGGCTGAGCCCTTTGAAGCGGTCGAGGTTGAGCGAATAACCATCTGGCATGATGAGCCGATGGAAGGCGACGGCGAGCCGTGCCTGGCCGAATGTATCGACTTTGTTGGCTTCGCCTACGATCTTGCTGCCCGCCGGTATGAGGATGTGCTGGCCATCATGGGAGTAAACGTTGCTAGAGAGCAAGCAGATGACTGGGCCGGAAAAACTGCCGTCAAGGCGGTTGATGAGTAGCGCTTCAAGAATTGTGCCTTCAAACAAAACGTAGTCCTTGCCTTCGTGAGTGGAGGCAATCGGCGACTTCAGAGCCGAACGATCAGGTGCCGACTTGGGAGGTTCAGCCTGATCTTGGCCCGACCCGCTTGCTGGCAGAGTGGTCCTGGGCAGAGCCTGCACTGCAGCGGGGAGCGGCAATTGAGGTATTGGGCCCGCCTGCTGCGCTTGTGCGAACAATTGGCCTTCGCGCGCGAGTTCCGCCCCCGCTTGAGCCACCAGAGGGTCTTGCGCCGCGAGCGCATCGGAAACAATAGGAACTCGCGGACCAAGACTATTTGTCGCCAGGCTTGCCTTGCCCGAACGGCGATCGCTAAGCAATTCCTTGCGGTACGTCAGCGCCACATTGTCTGAGAACAAAGAAAAGTATGCGCGTTTTCTCTTTTCATCTCGGATCGGGTCAGACGGAGCTTGGCCGTCTGCACCCTGAGGCAGCGAGCTGTAGTCGGGATTGGAAGAGTAGGGTTGGCCGGGCCGGTTTCCCGGGGATGCCAATTGCCTCTGCTGCTGCAACAATGCGGCCTCGACTTGAGCCGCGGATTCACGTTGCGTTTGCTCAATATTCTTCTGAAAATCGGTAACCCTTTGCGAATTAACCGGGACAAGGCTGGGTAGTAAGGGGGGTGCCGTCGTGGTTGGCGGAACCGGGTGCCGGCGGCCGGTGACCGCCATGATGACGACCATCAGCAAGGCAAGCCCGACCAGGATGAAGGCCTGGAGGTTCTTGGGAACGAGGCCCGCAGGTTTGGGAGCTTTGTCTTTGATTACCTGTTCCATGGGGGCTTCGTCTCGGCGGTTCAGTCGCCATTCCGGTTGAATGTTGCCCGCTTCTTTCCCACCACCAAATATCCACTGTCGATGACCTTGGGAACGACGTAGATCCCGCTCTCAAGGTCGAAGTTAACAAGGTTCGGCTTCTTGTCCTTGATCTCGTATATCGTGGGCTTCTCACTGGCTGCAGACCTGATGTAGGTGAATCGGTCGTCGTGGTAAATGGCCGAAACCAGAAACGGCGCCGTCTGCGCCCTCTTGTCGAGGATGTAGTCGAATTGAAGCTTGGCTGGATAGCTCCGTTTGTACTCGTCCACCTGCTTCGCGATCTGGTCCTGCACCTGCTGAAGATCTCGTGCGGCCTGATTGCGAATCTGGGCCACTTCTTCCTTGTAGGCGTCGACTTCGCTCGCACGAACATACTTGGCTGGTTTCTGGTTTCCTGCAACGCTGGACTGGTCATTCGGAGCGACAAAAACCTTCAAGTCTGGTTCGCCGCCGGCCTCTTTACTGATTTCTGTGAGTAGGAACGAATAGACGTGCCCACTGGCGGTCACAAGATTCATGTTGCTGCGGATACCGGCCTGGGCGGGATGCAAAAAGCACAAATTGTGGGTGCCGTTAATGATCCAAAAGTCTTTGTCTCCCGTGGTGAAGTCAAGAATCTCCTCGTCTGCCGGCAGAACGATGAGGGTGGAAAAGCGGATCTTGGCACGGATCGGGATGATCTCTGTTTGCGAGTACTTTACGATCCGCGCGCCGTTCTCGGCGTGAACGACCGCCAGGGGATAAATAGAAATGAGCAGGCAGAGAGCGCGGTAGATAAGCGTTTTCACAATCAATCTCCTGGAAGGGGATGCTCTGGGTTCAGCGAAGGTGAGTGCAGGTTGGCGAGGACTTCGAGCCCTTTTTGAAAGCCGTAGGTGGCGAAGGCTTGGTCGCGCTTGCGGTTGTCAAACGGATCGTTGGTATAGAGCCAATAGCTCCTCGCATCGACATTCAGGTTGGCAACCTTTGACGTGTCGGGCGTTTTGATCAGCATTTGCTGCTTGGGAACCAGGCCGGTGATCAAGTCCATCTCGTGGTCGTTAAGATGGAATTGTTGCCGATACAGGTCGCGATCCATATCGGGGTTGGCCAGGAAGATCTTGGTAGCACAGCTCTCGAGGATCACGTCGAGAATGTCCGATTTACGCAATTCGTCTAGGGACTGGGTCGAGAGCACGAGGGCGGCGTTGTACTTCCGCCAGGTCTTCAGGGCCTCGACGATGTAAGTGCGAATGCTCGGGTTTTTGAGAAAGACCCAAGCCTCGTCAATGAAGAAAGCTTTGAAGATATGCCTGATGTCTGGGTCGCGAATGATTGCGTCGGCACGGTGGAGCACGTAGAACAGCAACGGTTCCAAAAGTTGCGGATAGTCCCGCATACCCTGAAAATCAAAGCATTGAAACCGAGAAAAACTGATGTTGTCCTCGGCGTTATCGAACAGAAATCCGAACTGGCCGCCCTGTTTCCACCTGTGAAGGCGGTTGTCAAGATCACGCCGCAAGGTGTTGCCAAGAGTACTGAGTGTATGGAGAGACAGGTCGTCCAGTTCGTAGAGGTTCTGAATCTGCTCGAACAGTTCTCGGTCCTGAGAGCTGGTGATGGTTCCCGGGGCTTGGGATTCGGCCAGAACGCGCACGAAAGCGCTGAGGAAATCCAGATTGCGCTTGGAGGGAGCTAAGGCAAAGGGATTGATCTTGAACTCGGAAGATTCGAGGCCTACGTGGAGATAAGTGCCCTCGAACAGGCGGGTCAGGCTGCCAAAGCTTCCACCCAAATCAAATATGAAAGTACGTGGTTCATACTTCTGCAGATTGGTAATTAGGAAGTTGAGCAGGAAGGATTTGCCCGAACCGGTGCGCCCCAGGATCACGGTGTGCGCTATGTCCCGATGATGCAGATTGAGGAAGTAGGGGGTGTGGTGGCTCGTCTCAAGCAGTGCCAGGTACTCCCGGTTCAAATGCTGATTCACGGGGTCGCCAGAATGGAGGGTAAAGAGGAAGGAGTAGTCGGCGTGGTTGGCGTTCGTGACGTGGAGTCGCCGCAGATTGAAGGCGGAATTGCCGGGCACGGTGGCCAGATATGCATTCAGGAGGTTGTAGCGCTCCTCGTACAGCTGGGCGTCGTGGACGCTGAATACCTTGTAGAACTCCGCACAAGCGGCTTCGACCTTCGACAGATCGGTGTCATAGACCACCACCGTCAAAGAAAACTCTCCAAAGTAATTGCCATTGACCTCCATTTCCTTCAGCGCCTGGCCGAGGTTCTGAATCTGGGCTTCCTTCGAATCGTCTATGAGAATGTCCTGGGCGGTCGCGGGCGCATCAGAGGTGTTCAGGTAGCTGACAAACGAACGCTTGGTGTTGTGAAAGTGCCTCCGGCGCGAATGAATGCGAGCACGCGTCCTGTCCGCTTCTTCCTTTCGCCACTCGGTTGTGATGAAAAAATTGGCCTGAACCTCCAACAATTTTAGAAAAATCAGCGGGAAGCTCTGCGCAGAGGGTTCTTTGAGCGTAAGCACCTTCGTGAAGAAATCGTCGATGCGCAGAAACCCGCGATGGCATTCGAGGTGAGACTCACATAGATAATAGTCGAGGAAGGTGTCGTGTTTGACCTCGGCGACCTGCAGTTTGTGGGAGGCGAAGTTCAGGAGCCGCTTGAGGACTCGGAAGGTCTCCTGTCTGTTCAGAAACTCGACACGCAAAAAGTCATTAACCTGCTGGATGAAGCTCGAAACCTTCCGACCGAGAGCTGCCTGAGCGTGGAAAATTTCGTCTTGTAGTAATAAAACCTGTTTTCGCGTTGATAGCAACGCTTTCAGTTCGCTCCATGCGCGTTGCTTCTTGCGACCTGCTGCTGAAACATTGCGGAGGACGGCTTCCTTGGCCCGCGAGGCTTCGAACAGAACCGCGAAGTAGATCTCCAGACCATAAAGGCTGTCGGCCTTACCCTTCAGGTGGGCAATTCGGTTCTCAATGGCGGCAGAGACAACAGGGTTCGAGTAAGTCTGATGCGGAAGGTCTGGAGCATTCCGTTTGAATAGGTACTGATAAATGCGACAGCGGTCGTCCAGGGTTTTGAAAGCAGACTCTAATCGCTTCGTGAAGTTGTCGATTCCATTTGCATCCAGGCATTCGTAGTCAACCCCTCGAACGGCCAAGGTAACCCCCACATCGCCGCTCTTGGTCAAGAAGGTGTGATCGTCGATGAACCCAAAGAGATTAATCCGTTCATTGAGAGACCCTGCTTCACTCGGGTGCTTGAGAGCTTGCGCGATTCTAAACATGGCGCACCCCGCGAACCGGGATCGGGGCAAATTTCATCGGGTCATATTGCGTGCGTGTCTTTGCGGAATTGAGCAGCAGTCGCAGGACTTGGGGATCAGTCTTCGTCGCCCAGCGGGCGAATGAGTAAAGGAGCACAAACATGAACAGCCCGCCGAGAAACGTGTGCAGAAGGTTAAAGACCGTTGCTCCAATCACCAGCGCGAAGAAGAAGAGCTTTCTCTCAGCTCCCAACAGGGTTAGTGGAGTGTTGAGCGAACGAAAAACGGGATTGAGTCTTTTTGGCATGTGTGAAAACCTTTGGAGTCTGAGTCAGGCTTTTTTTGCGCTCAGGGAAACAGCCATGCCATGAAGTTCACGGCGCCAACGGCCATGCCAACGCCAAAGACCACGCCCGCTAAGGTGCGCTTGGCTCCGCCTTCGCCGAATGCAAACATGAGGCCCCCAACGACAATTGCGACTAAGGCCAGGCCGGTGGCGATTGGGCCCGTGAAGGCGGTCTGCAGTGCCTGCGTGGCCTGCGTCCAAGGGTCAGCGCCAGCCTGGGCGAAAACCTCGTCTGCAAGAGCGAGACACGAGGCAAAGGTAAGCGCGCCGCAGCGAAGCCTTTGGTGCTCATTCGTCTTTGCCGGCCGAGAGTGCAGTGACAGCGGATCGGGCATAGGGAAGCCTCCAGAAGGAATCGGAAGAATTGAAAGTCCTCGCCGGCTTCAAGGAAAGCAGCGGCACTCGAACAACGAGTTGTCCGTCTGCGTCTCCGTCAGAAGACAGGAAAGCAAGAGCTTCGGTGACTGGATGCTTTCAGCACCGCTTGGTGTTTCTGGCGTCAGAAGCCGGCGAGAACTTCTTTCTCTTACCTAATCTGCCTGAAAAACAAAAAATAGACCGCGGCACAGAAAGAAATAGTTCCGCATTGTGTTAGGCAGCGGAAATTCCCCGCGCGGCGGGTCGGGACGGGGTAGCCGTGGTGCCCGACGCTGCACGTCGTTTTTTGCTTAGAGAAGGCGATTGAGCGATACGCCTGAGCCTGTCGATCACTCGTTGCATGCGGTGCCTGAAAGCTATCTCGGACAATCCTTCTCGGGCGGCCAACACCTCTACAGAAACCCCTTCGATCTTGAAAAGCATCAATAGGTCGCGCTCCGCCTCTGTCAGTTGCCCATCGGAAAGACATCCTCGCAAGAATTCCTGTAGATGGATCGTGGTCTCGAACCCGATGCCGGCTTCAATCACTGCCTCGGCAAGAACCGGGGTGCCCAGTTCTTGGGTAGGTGCAAGTCTTGCCTCGCGAATAGCCCAACGAAATGAGTGCCGGCGCATCAAACGAGTAATAGTGAATGCGAAATGCGATTGCTGCTTCAGCAACAGTTTGGATTGAAGGACCTCCAGGATCGAGGTGAGCAGCTGTTGCGCGATGTCGTCGCGGGCCAATGAAGGGAAACCATATGCGATTTGACGGCTGGTCTTGTGCACGGCGGGCATCAGCATGAGAAGCACCAAGCGATGTCGGAGTTCCTGACCATGGTTTTCCCCTGGCCGCAGGAGATCCCTGACGATCGCATCCGACGAATCCTCATGGTCCTCATCTTTTGTTATCTCGCGCAAGCGGTGTAAAAGAGCTAGGGCGGTCGGAAAGCTGGACAGGATGGAACTTTCGCGGACGATACGGCGGTATTGCTGCGCCGTCTTTTCCTCCCCGAGATTCTCGATCAGTACCTGCTCCACTCCACAGATTGAGCAATTGCAGGCGGGGCGTTCATTCATCTTAGGGCTCCTGTTTCCCGCTTCCCTCTGCCAGAAAAATACTTGGCTACTTGGAGTTTGCCGTAGGAAGGGGGTCTGGTTTCACCGGAATGAGTGCAGCATGTTCATCAAGTAGTTCTGATCATTCGTTGTGTTGGTCATAATTTCACGAACTCCACGCCGATCAACTGCGCGAAGGAGTGAAACCCATGCTGACGGATTTCCGGTCAGGAGAGTTGGTTTTTCGGTGGAGTGGTGGGAATTCCGGGCAGCGAGGAGGGGGTATCGAGCAGCCCGATGATCTCGGGGTGTCGAAAGTCACGGGTTCGGTATCACCGGGTGGCAAGTTGTTTGGCTCTTAGGGCCAGCCCTTCAGTGGATCTAGGAGGGATGCCAGGAAGACGATGCGAGTTGGATTTGCTTAGAGTCCTTGGATCAGCACTCGCAGCATAGGGGGCCTGGGGTCTCAATTGGTCAAGGGTGGGTTGTATTGTGGCTGGTCTTCTGAGACCGCAAGAACACACGCTTGGCCATCGAACTGGATCTTGTCGGCGCAAATGGTTGTGATCTTGATCTCGCCGGATTTTGTATGGAGCGGCGCGATAACGTTACGAGTTGGACCAGCCCTCTGGAATTGGCCAATCATAAGGGCGCTATCCCCAGGATTTTCCCAAATTTGCAGTTCGGGCGCAGTGTGCCCGATCAGGTCCGCCCTAGAATAACCGTAGCGTGTCTCGAAAGCGGCATTGACGTCGAGGAAACGCCCTTCGCTGAGGGTTGTGATGGAGAGTGGGACTGGACTGGAACTGAAAATGTTCCGGAATTTATCCTCCCAAATCTTGCGATTTGTCTCTGATTCGTCCAAGGCTTTTTTTGCTGCGTGGAGATCATTGATGCATTTTTCAAGTTCCGATCCATAGATCGAGGCGCATTCAAAAAGCCGAGAATTTTGAATAGCGACTGCAGCGGGGATGGCCAGAAGTTGTGCGCGGCGGAGATCCTCTCGTGTAAAGCGATCAGGCTGGTTGTGGCCGACTGATAGAAGACCGAGGGTGTGTTGGGAGGCCACCAACGGAAC
>Ga0134128_10012781_pt1 | contig 10007 bp, 9 predicted proteins | sample KB31754_FD_96462 | JGI IMG/M metagenome (GOLD analysis project Ga0134128, IMG submission 96462) | Terrestrial soil microbial communities with excess Nitrogen fertilizer from Kellogg Biological Station, Michigan, USA - KB3-175-4 | ecosystem: Environmental > Terrestrial > Soil > Unclassified ...
GCAGCCTCCCGACATTTCTCCTATGGAGAGATCCATTCCGGCCGCGCCGGCCTCGGCGGCGAGCTGACCCGCATGATCGGGATAGTCCGCCCATCGATACCACTGCGTGTTCGAAGGTTTCCCGTGAGAACAATGGAGGCTTACGCGACCTGGACTAGTGCGGACGCAACCGCCCACGTACCCAAACAGTGGCACCATAGGCGTAGGGTGCCAGGCACGCGCACATGAGGGCGAAACGCTCGAGCGAAGTGGGCTCATTGAGCCAGGCAACGGTCACGAGAACCGCGACGGCACCTAACTCGATCCCGAGCCAGCGCAGACCGGCCTCCCGGCGACTCATTCTCAAGCTACGGCTCAAAGCCCTGCTCCCCGTTCGGTAAAGCACTGACGACTGTGGCCAGGCCGCCGGACGTGTGAATGCCCGCGCGAAAGATAACATGTCGTTCCGTCTTTCACTAACTTCTTGATTTCGAACAGCGTCGCCGCCGCCAGGGGACGCCTGTGCGACGGGCCGTTGGGTTTTGACTGATCAGGCGTGTGTTGATGTCAGGCATGGTCTCGAGCATCGTCCTGCTCGTGGGGGCCCTCGGCGCGCGCATGCGACGCCAGGGAGGGTGGTGTATATAGAGTGAATGATCTCCTACGTGCTGGTCATGATTGTTTCGCTGGCCACCGGGCAGATCACACACGCTTTTGTGGAAGGCCCGATGTCGGATCGCTGGTGCGAGCAGTTGATCCAGCGGGAAGGGTATAGCGGGCACGCGGGAGCAACGCTCCGGACTGCCAACTGCCTGCGCTGGCCGGACGCACAGCTGGAGCTTGCGCAGAGCTCGTGCAGACAGACGTCGGGGCCCGGCTTCCACACGCGCCGGGAGTTCGACTGCGCGGTGCCTGAGGACGCTTCGATGCCGTCCCCACGACTGCCTGCCGTTGCGCCAATGCCAGCCGTTGTAAGGATGCGAGCCGGCGCGTCGGCGCTCGCGCCCGAGCCTGCGACGGTGCCGGCTTCCGCAACAATGCTCCCCCACGCGAGCGCTTCGCCCCCGTTGCCACCTCCGCCGGCGGCGGCGGCGTCGCCGGCGATGGGCGTTCCTGAATATCCCGCGCCTCTGGACCAGCCGGGCCAGGCAAGTCGATTCCATGTGGGCACCGCCGCCGGGTCTCTCGTCACACAAGCCCACACGCAAGTCCAAGCGGGGAATTACGAACTGGCAGAGCAGACGATCGAGCGGGCCCTGCGGATCGAGCCTGACAACCCGCTGCTATGGGTCGAACTGGCGCGGGTGTGGATGGGCGAGGGGGATGCGATTCAGGCGGACAGCACGAGCCGCCGTGCATTGGCGCTCGCCCAGGGTGACAGGCAGGTGCAGGCGTCGGCATGGCGCCTCATCGCCGAGTCGCTGCGCGCACGTGCGCGGAATCAGGAAGCAATTGCCGCGGACCGGGAGGCGATTGCGCTGGCAGCGCAGTGAGCTTCCGGGTTATCGGTTGGAGACGGTAGAGGTGGACAGCGGTCGCACCAGGACCTGATCCGGGGCAATCTCAAACACCACACTCGTCGTTCTCGAGGGACAACACAGGGCATCTGCGCGGGTGTAGCGCGCGTACTCCGCAACCAGGCGCCGATCGCCCTGCAGGGTCACCCGATTCAGGGAGCCGTCCGCGCGGGAGTCCATCGTTCCCGGGGAAAGCGTACCTGCGAATACCCCGCGAACGAACACGAACTCCTGATACGCCAGCGGCCGGCACATGCCGTCGTAGCTCGCGGCTCCCTCCAGCACGCGGACTCCCCAGCCGCCCTGATAGGCCCCGATCAGGTCCCAGCCCTGCTCTGTCAGCTGTTTGTCAGCCTGCGATTCGGGAGGCCGCGTCAGTGCGCGGCAGCGCGGTTCGAACGTTCCAGTCGGGTGGGGTGCTCGCGGAATCGCGGCGCCCGCGGTTGTCCAGGAGACCGGCTTCGGGTCATCGAGCCACGATAATGGCGCTTTCGAAGCCGGTGCCGGCGCGACTGCGGTTGGCGCCGTTGCGGCCGGGGCCGTTGGCGCCGGGGTTGTGGCGACGGGGGCTGTCGCGGCGGCTGGCACTGCTGCGGCCGGCACTGCTGCGGCCGGCACTGCTGCTGTTGACGCCGTGCTGGTCGGCGCCGTAGCAGCGGCAGCGGCAGGCTCAAACTCGAACGCGCCGCCATTCGGCCCCAACGACAGGAAAAGGTGCGCGGCGCGCAGCTCATAGGAACGAATGGACGTCCATTGCTTCGCAATCTGCGCATGCAGAGGCGTTTGCGGGCAGGCGGCCCGTGTCAGAACAACGGGCCCCAGCTCGAGCTGTGAAGCCGATCGGGAGACCCACGTGCCGCGGCCTCGATGACAATCCACGCGCACCGCGACCGTATCGTCAGTCCTGAACTCTACGGTGTAGCTCGATCTGTCATCGGCCGTGAGGACCTGACCGTTACTGTCCTGAAAGCGGACGAGCTGCCAGGTCGTGCCGGCCAGTGCCGCCGCAGCGGCTCGGGCCGGTACGACGAGGCTGCCATTGGTCAAAACGACGAGTGCGGCGAGCAGCACATTCCGCAAGGGCCGGGCGCGGGTGGCGTTCATGGGTCGTTCTCCGTTACTGGGGGGTGGGCATCGAGTGCCTTCTGAAGTTTGCTCCGTACGAGTTGGCGTATTCGCCCAGGCCAGAGCACCTGATCATTGCCGGTTTTTGACGGCCTCTTCAATGACCGCCGCCGCGTCATCGAGCCCGCGGCGGCGCGCGACCTCGGCAGGCGTTTGACCCACTGGATTGCGGAAGCTCGGGTCGGCGCCGAATGACAGCAGCAACTCCGCAACCTCGACTGCCTTTTCGTCGTTCTCCGGTAGGCAGAACAGCGCTGTTTCGCCTGGGCGATCCTCGCGCTTGACACGGTCGGGTTCCTGAACGAGCAGCTCGCGTAACCTGTCGACGGCACCGGAGTAGCACAGACCGCGGAAGTTGCGGCTGTGCTGTGCCAGTAGGTCGATCATCTCCGCGCGCTCGTGGTAGTTGGCGTGCGTCAGCGGCGTGCCGCCATAACGCTGCTCGTACGGGTCGACTTCCGCGCCTCGAGCGATGAGCAGTCGCGCGATGTCCGCCGCGCCGCTGTGGGCCGTCTGGTGAAGCGCAGTGAAGTTCTTGTCATCGGCCACGTTGACCGACATACCGAGGTCGAGAAGGGCGGCGGCGCGATCGGCGCGCTGCAGGCGGATGACGGCGAACATTGCTTCGGGCTGCCGGAGGAACTCCGGGTTCCTCTGGGCAAGTTGCCGCAGGTCCGCGATGTCGCCACGCAGAGCGGCCACGAAGAATCTCTCGTAGTCGGAAAGCTCGGGCCGGATTGCGCCGTGGCTGACCAGAAGCTCCACCCCATCCTCGCGTCCCCCCAGCACGGCGTGCTTGATGACAGGCTCACGCGAATAGGAGTTGATGCCGCGCGCATCCGCGCCGTGCTGCAGCAGCCAGCGAGCTCGCTCGATGTGGTTGGGCACGGCATTCCCGAGAAGGTAGGCCAGCGCACTGGGGGTGCTCTCGCCTCCCAGCTCACGCGGCGCGGGGCCGGTCCATTTGTGAGTCTCGCCGCGTTTCGCGGATTCCGACCAGAGCAGATCGAGCCAGAACGTGGAGTCCGGGCCCAGCGAAGTATTGTAGAGAGCCTGCGGTGCAAAAGGATCGGCCCCCCGCGCGATCAACAGCCGCACGAATGCTTCTGCCACCGGGTGCGCGGATTGGCTTCCTTCACCGCCTCCGATCACGCCGACGAGTACCGTGAACTCGTTGGTCGCGTCCGACCAGCCTGCGTTGGGATCGGCGCCAGCGTCCAACAGGAGGGCCGCGATCGGCAGGGCATTCGTGGAAGCGCTTTCGATCGGCAGGCGTGCGTACGCGAGCCGCAGCAAAGGCGTCCAGCCGTCGAACGGGTGGCGATCGTGGGCGAGCGCGGGATTTCTCAGGAGGAAACTGCGAACCGCATTCAGATCGTGAGCAGCCACGGCAGTGTGGATGCTGTCGCGCGCAATTTCGGGGTTGCGCGCCAGAAGCCGAGCTGCCAGGGCTCCGCGCGAGGGCCTGTCGGGCTCATAGCTGCCCCACTTTTGGGTCGCCGGGTCCGTGCCGTAGCGGTTGACTGATTTCTCCAGAAACAGGCGGACGCGCTCTGCGGATGAACGCGCACGATCCTCGATCTCCTGCTTCAGAGCCGCCCAGGAGGCGAGGCCATATTCGCGCGCCAGCGCGTGCTGTACCTGACGGAGCTTCGCAATGCCGGCGTAATCAGGATGGACGGCGCGAAATCGCGCGAGCGCGCGAGGATCCTCGGCGTTGAGAGCTTTGAGCCAGCGCCTGGCCTCGCCGCGCAAGGTCTCCAGGGAGGACGAATTCGAGAGTGAGCGGGACATGACACCTTCCTTCCGAAATCGCCTGATGTCCGCTTGCGCAGGCCGGAAGTAAGGTTGCGAGGACTACGGTCGAAACCGAATGGGTGGGAGCAGGCTCCCTTGCCGCGGACAGGTGGCGCCCCAAGCGCACTGGCGCTTATCCCACAACAAGCGCGGCTCCAAGTCAATACGATCCGGGCGGGGTTCAGGCACGGGCGCTACGAACGAGGCTCACAAAACACGCCGCGCCCGATCAACTCCGCGCCGATGCCGAGCAGACAGATCAGAAACAGGCGGCGAAAGACTCGCGCGTTTACCCGTGAGCGGATCAGCTGGCCCAAGCCCATCCCGGCGAGCGCAGGCAGCGTGCAGAGCGTGGACGCCGCCAGCGCGCTGACTCGAAAGGCGCCGCGACCGGCCAGTCCGCCGGCCAAGGCGAGTGTCGACACGGTGAAGGAGAGCCCGAGGGACTGGATCAACTCCTCGCCCTCGAAGCCCAACGCCTGCAGATAGGGAACTGCCGGAATCACGAATACGCCGGTCGCACCGGTCACGAGTCCCGTGATTGCACCGGCCGCCGGCGATAGCCAGATCTCGTACCTGCTGGGAATGCGGATTCGAAAGTTCGCCAGAGTGGCTGCAGCGTAGGCCACAAGAGCGGCTCCGAGCCACAGAGCCCCGCTACTGTTGCCTTGCCCGGCGAGCAAACCGCAGGCGGCCCAGGTGGTCACGGCTGCGCCAGTAAGCATCGACCACGTTCTCGACAGGACGCGCAGCCGCCGGGCTCCGGAAAAGTACTGCCAGACGTTCGTCACCAGTGAGGGAATGACTACGAGTGCGGCCGCCTCTCTGGGCGCCATCCCGATTCCCAGCACTCCCATCGCCACCGTCGGCAAACCCATGCCGGCAGCCCCTTTCACGGCGCCGGCCAGCACGAAGGTGAGCGTTACCGCGACGATTCCGGCAAGTGTCTCGGACATGCCGCGACCTTGCCGGTGGCGGGTGCGAGTGACAATCTGGCATTTCCGCCGTCAGCCTTCGGATGAGCCGAAGGGACGGCCGGACAGGGGAGCCCAGCGGATGCGCTTCGACCTCGTCGATCTGCAACTCTTCGTCCATGTTGCCCAGTGCGGCAGTCTCACGCGCGGCGCGGCCCGTTCGAATCTTTCGCTGGCTTCGGCAAGTGAGCGTGTTCGCAAGATGGAAGATCTCGCGCGCGTGCGGCTTCTCGAGCGGCGCGGACGGGGCATCAGCCTGACAGTGGCCGGCCGGGCGTTCGTGCATCACGCGCAGCTGATTCTGCGGCAGATCGACAGTTTGAAGAGCGAACTGTCCGAGCATGCCGGCGGGCTCAGAGGCCAGGTGCGGATGCTGGCCAACTCCGCGGCCGTCAGCGAATTCCTGCCGGCAACCTTCAGGGATTTCCTGCGCACCCATCCCGGGATCAATGTCGATGTCGAGGAGAAGTCCAGCGACGAGATCGTGCGCGCGGTCTCCTCCGGCTATGCGGAGCTGGGCGTGGTCGCCGACATCGTCGACTTCCATGGGCTGGAGACCCATCCGTTTGCGACCGACCGGCTGGTCCTCGTCACCCCCGTTCATCACCCTCTCGGCAGAGGCGGGCAACGGTTGCGCTTCGCCGCCGTGCTGGAGGAGGAGTTCGTGGGGCTCGCCGCAACCAACGCGCTGCAGCAACACCTCGGCTGGCAGGCTCAACAGGTGGGCAAGACGCTCAAGCTGCGCGTGCGCTTGGGAAGCTTCGATGCCGTGTGCCGGATGGTCGGTAGCGGCATCGGTGTGGGCATCGTTCCGGAAGCGGCTGCCCGGCGCTGCAGGAGAACGGCCGCCGTGCGCATCGCCCGGCTCGGGGATTCCTGGGCTCTGCGCCGGTTATACCTGTGTACTCGCGATGTCAGGCAGTTGGCAGCGCCCGCGCGCCAACTGTGGGAGCACTTGCGGTCCTCGAGCGCAGTTTGACGGACCAGGCTGGCCTCATCTCGCCGCGGGCGCTGCCTCGATCACGCTGATCATGGAGGAGGTCGGCGTGATCCCGGTCACCTCGAACCCCGACTGTTGGAACAGGCTGCGGAACTGAGCTTCCGTGCGCTCCAGTCCCTGCGGTCCGACCATCATCAGGATGTCGTAGTCCTTGGAGATCGAGCGCTCGTTGCCCGGCGGGACGACGCATTCGACGATCAGCAACCTGCCCTGCTGCGGCACGACTCGCCGCACGTTCCGCAGGATGCTCACGCACTGCTCGTCCGTCCAGTCGTGCAGCACGTGACGCATCAGGTAGGCGTCAGCTCCCGATGGCGCCGTCTCGAAAAAGCTGCCGGCGACGCTCGTGCAGCGCTCCGCGACCGCTTGGATGTGGGCAGACTGGCCGGCACGTGCCACGACATGATCCATGTCGAACAGGATGCCGCGCATCCTGGGATAGCGCCGCAGTATGCCCGCAAGCAGAGATCCATTGCCACCGCCGAGGTCGGCGAGCACGCCGATCCCGGAGAAGTCATAGGCATCCAGCATCGCGCCCGTCTCATAACCATGGAACGAGGTCATGCCGGCATCGAACAGCGCGGCGAGCTGCGGCTTGTCCTTGAGGTACTCGAACATGCTCATGCCGAACACCTTCACCATGCCGGATTCGCCCGTCTGCACGGTGTGATCGAGCTTGTCGAAAATCTCGAACACCTGATGAAACAACTTGGCGCCCGCGTGGAATGAGCCTTCGGCATCCGCGCGCAACGCCGCTGACAGCGGAGTGTGCTCGAACGTGCCCGCGGAGGTTTCTTTGAAAACGCCGTGGCTGGCGAGCAGCCGCAGCATCCGGTAGAGCGAAGGGGCGTGACAGCCGGTGGCCTGGGCTACTTCGGCTGCCGATTTCGCGGCCCCGAGCGGGATCTGGTCCGCAATGCCCAGATTGGCCACAATGCACACGGCCTTCGCGTGCAGGGTGTTGAGGACCATCTGAGAGAGCTGTTCGTTATCGCGCAGGGACATGGGAGTACTCCGCTAATTTATTGTTATGAATCAGAGGCTTACCGCGGAGAAGACCGGCCCGGCCGGCCGCTTCAGTCGCGGAAGTTGTTGAATTGTAGCGGGACCTCGACCTTCGCCCCACGCAGGAGCTGAATGGCTGCCTGCAGATCATCGCGCTGCTTGCCGGTCACCCGCACCTTGTCTCCTTGCACGCTCGCCTGCACCTTCAGCTTCGAGTCCTTGATCAGGCGCGTGATCTTCCTGCCCGCTTCCGGATCGATGCCATGCTTGAGCAGCACCTCCTGACGGGCGCTGGCGAGATTCGTCAGGGGCTCCTTCACGTCCAGGCAGGCGATGTCGATGCCGCGCTTGGACAGGCGCAGCTTCAGGATCTCCAGCATCTGCTTGAGCTGAAAATCCACCTGCGCGTGCAGCGTCACGGTCAGCTCGAGCAGCTCGTAACGCGCGCCCGTGTCCTTGAAATCGAAGCGCTGGGAGAGCTCGCGCCCGGCCTGGTCGACCGCATTGGCGACCTCGTGAGCGTTGATTTCCGAAACGACATCGAACGAAGGCACCGGCGGCTCCTGTCTGTGAGGCTCGCGCCGCGCGTCTGCACGGGCGCTGGTGTGAGGTCCCCGCCCCCGAAATTCACGTCCCCTGCGGCAACTCGGCTTCGAGCTTCTTGCGGTTCCTGCGGGTCAGATCCACAAAGCGCGGGGTAAGGCCCGTATCCTCGTAAACGGGGTCCCCCTGCTCATCCGTGGAAATGACTTTCTTGCCCGGCACGTAAGGCATCGCCGTCGCGATTTCCGCCAGGGCGATGCCCAGCAGATCGGTGATGAGCTGCTCGGCCGTGCGGCCGGGGAACATTTCGGCGAGCGCGCTCAGCCGCGCGGCGTCGTCGATGGGCAGTCGGACTACGTATTGAGTCGCTGTCCGCGGCTCGGCCGCCGTCTCGCACCAGCTTTCCAGCAGCTCTTTGAAGCTCAAGGGGGCAATCACTCCGTCGGGGTTTGCGACTATTGTAACAGCGGCGCCTCGACCGGGAGGCTCGAAGGGGTGGGGGCGTCCTTGACGGCCAAGGCGGCGCCCCGCCATACTCTGCCGCAAATGTCGCCGCAGCATCGCAACCCGCTTCGCCTCTGGTGGTGGCGCACTCCCTGACGGAGTGGGCCCGGTCGCTGCTTAGTTTCCCCGACTTTCAACGTTTTCCAAAGCACCGAACCCATTTCCGGCCACCCCGGTGATGGGTTTTTTGTCGTGCGCACGATTTGGACCTGGGAGCAGTTGTTTGAAACCGCCATTCGATATCTCGGGCGACCTGGATACGCCGGTGTCGGCGTTCATGAAGCTCGCCGACTTCGAGCCCCGCTTCCTGCTGGAGAGCGTGGAGGGCGGCGAGCGGCTCGCGCGCTACTCCTTCATCGGCCTCGGCAAAGGGCTGGAGGTCCGCCTCGATCGTGACGGAATGTCGGTGGGCTCACAGCGCCGCCCGGTGCCCGCGACGACCACGGAGTTGCTGAGCGCGCTGCGTGACGGCTTGCGGAGTGCGCCGCAACCGGCGCCGAACATCGAGGGCGTACCTCTGGCCGGCGGCCTCGTCGGGTATTCGTCCTACGATGTAGTGCGCTTCTTCGAGCGCTTGCCGGCTCGCACGCGCAGCGGCGTCCCGGCGCTGCACTACGTCGCGCCACGATCGCTGCTGGTGTTCGATCACCTGACCCGGGGCATCGCTCTCGTGCATGCCGGCAGCGAGGAGGAACGCCGCTCGCTCAGAAAAGAGATCGTCGCCGCCCTGCGGGGTGCCTTGCCCAACGGCGTGCGCAAGGGTCGCTATTCTCCCCCGACGCCGGCCTTCAGCCGCGATGACTTTCTCAGTGGTGTACGGCGCACGCAGGAGTACATCGCGGCGGGAGATGTGTACCAGCTGGTCCTCTCCACCCGTTTCGCGGGCCGCCATGAGCTCGATCCCTTCCAGGCCTACCGGGCGTTGCGACTGATCAATCCCTCTCCCTACATGTATTACTGCGCGCTCGGCGATGTGACCGTCGTCGGGTCCTCCCCGGAGGCTCTCGTGAAGCTCAAAGGGGGGCGCGCGCAACTGCGGCCGATCGCAGGCACGCGACCGCGTTCCAGTGATGTTGACATCGATCGTGCCCGCGAGACGGAGCTGCTCGCCGATCCAAAAGAGAACGCCGAGCATGTGATGTTGGTGGATCTCGCACGCAACGATCTCGGGCGCGTCGCTCGCGCTGGCACGGTGCATGTCGACCCCTATCGCGCCATCGAACGCTACAGCCACGTGATGCACATCGTGAGCGGCGTGAATGCGGAGCTCGCGCCGGGCCGGGACGCGTTCGATCTGTTCGCGGCGGCCTTCCCCGCCGGCACTCTGGTCGGCGCGCCGAAAGTGCGCGCGATGCAGATCATCGATGAGTTGGAACCTGTGAATCGCGAACTGTACGGCGGTACGGTCGGCTATTTCGGCGCGCGCGGCGACATGGATCATGCGATCACGATCCGCACGCTCGTGTTTCATGGTGACGAATACAGCTATCAGGCGGGTGCCGGCATCGTAGCCGACAGCGTTCCGGAGACGGAGCACGAGGAAGTCCTCGCCAAGAGCGGCGC
>Ga0134128_10012782_pt1 | contig 10007 bp, 10 predicted proteins | sample KB31754_FD_96462 | JGI IMG/M metagenome (GOLD analysis project Ga0134128, IMG submission 96462) | Terrestrial soil microbial communities with excess Nitrogen fertilizer from Kellogg Biological Station, Michigan, USA - KB3-175-4 | ecosystem: Environmental > Terrestrial > Soil > Unclassified ...
CGGGGGCTTTTCTGCAGCAGGGGGTGGGTAAAGGACCGCTTCCGGTGTCCCTGTTTGGGGAACACGTCCGGGAAATCCATAAAATGCCGGAAATTATGGATGCGGCCGCCGGGGATGAGGTTGCCGCTTTTGCGCGACAGATTGAGCCGTTTGATGAGGTAATCGAGCAGTCCTTTGTCCATTTCCTTGTCATAGACAAAACGGACGGGTTTGCCTTTGCGGCGGTTCTTGAGCCCTTTCTCTATCTTTTGGATCAGGGTCGTGGAGACGTCGTTGTCGAGATCGATCTCGGCGTCGCGGGTGACCTTGAAGACCCAGGAATCGTAGGTATCGTAGCCGAAATAGGCGAAGATATTCCGCAGGTTGAAGCGGATGATGTCTTCGAGCAAAATGATATGATGTTCGTCGAGCGAAGGACTGGGAAGGATCACAAAGCGGCCAAGCACGCGCGAGGGAAGCTCGATGAGGGCATATTTGCGTTTCATGCTGCCGTCGCTCCGGGACAGCACGACGCCGAGATACAGGGATTTGTCGCGCAGATAAGGGAAGGTCGGGATGCTTTCGACCATCAGCGGGATGGTATTGGTGCGGACATCCTCTTCAAAATAATTTTGTATAAATTGTTGCTGGGTGTGATCGAGCTCCGTTTCGGTGACGAGGTAGATCTTTTCGTGCTCCATCTCTTTGCGGATGCCGTTCCAGATGGCGTCGAACTCATCGCCCTGTTCCAGCACCCGTTGCTGGATCTCGTTAAGAATACGGTCGGGAGAGGCTTCTAGGTGCATGTTGATCCGGGATTTGCTGCCGCTGTATTCGGACATGCGTTTGAGGGTAGCCACCCGGACCCGGAAGAACTCGTCCATGTTATTGGAGAATATGCCGAGGAAGCGGATGCGTTCCCGCAGGGGAACGGTGGGATCCGCCGCTTCCTGCAAGACCCTGCTATTGAAGGAAAGCCAGCTTATGTCGCGCGCTATCGTTTTTCGTCTCATTGCTTCGGTGATTTCTTTCATATTCCCATTTTGCGCAAAGTATATACCCGTTCATACACAAATGGGTTTGGGAAATTAAGTAATTATTAATTAAGTGCATGGCTTTTGGTCACTCCGTGTCGGCTATTGGTCAAAGAAATTATTGTGCCGGCGGCCATGGAAGTACGTTTGAGAAAAATTATCTTATGCGATATCCTTTTATTCTTGCGCTGCTGCTTGCCGGGTCGGCGGCGGTTGCGCAGATGCGGTCAGGCACCTGGGCGTTCTATGGGCAGAACCCGGGCGGCACGCGCTATACCTCGCTGGATCAGATCAACGACCGCAATATAGCGAAGCTAGCGCCCTGCTGGACATACCGAACGGGCGAACTGCAAACCTATAAGGGCACCGGCGCCGCGCAGAAAGCGGCTTTCGAGACCACGCCGATCCTCATTGGCCATACCCTGTATCTCAGCACGCCTAGCGACCGGGTGATCGCGCTCGATGCAACCACGGGTAAGGAGCGATGGACCTATGATCCGCGGGTCAATCTGCACGATGACCATTCCGAGATCAGCAACAGGGGAGTGGCCTATTGGGCGGGGCTTGGCGGCCGGGTCTATATCGGCACGATCGACGGCAGGCTGATCGCATTGGAAACCGGGACGGGCCAGCCGGCGGCGGATTTCGGGCGTAATGGCGTCGTAGATCTTCGGGAAGGGCTTGGGGAGGACGTGGCTGAGACCTCGCCGCCCACGGTGGTAGGCGACCTGGTGATCGTGGGGAGCTCGCTGGGGGACAACCAGCGGTTCGATTATCCGCAGGGTGTGGTCCGTGCCTTTTCTGCCGCTACGGGGAAGCTGGTCTGGAGCTGGAATCCTATTGTGCAGGACCCTGAGGATAGTGCTTATGCTACATGGCAGGGTCCTAAGGCGCATAAGACAGGAGCGGCCAATGCCTGGACGACACTAAGTGCCGATCCGACGCGGGATCTGCTGTTCGTCCCTTCGTCCTGCCCGAGTCCGGATTATTATGGCGGGGAGAGGATAGGAAAGAATCTGTATGCGGACTGCATCAACTGTCTGAAGGCCTCTACCGGCAAACGGCTATGGAGCTTCCAGGTCGTGCATCATGATCTTTGGGACGATGACATTGCAGCCCAACCGGTGCTGATCGATTTGCCGCATGGCGGCCGTACGATTCCGGCTGTGGTGATCGGCACCAAGATGGGGCACATCTTCGTGCTGGACCGGCTGACGGGCGTCCCGCTTTTCCCGGTGGAAGAACGGCCGGTACCGGCTTCTACGGTTGCCGGCGAGCAGGCCTGGCCCACACAGCCTTTTCCGGTGTTGCCGGAGCCGGTGGGCATCCAGCATCTTTCCGTTGATGACGCCTGGGGGCCTACTGATAGTCTACTGGCGGAAGCAAGACAGCGGATCGCGCGTTACCGGAACGAAGGACCTTTCACGCCGCCAGGTTTCGAAGGAACCATAATGGTACCCGGCAACATTGGCGGCATCAACTGGAGCGGCATGTGTTATGATCCGGTGAGCGGTCAGCTGTTCACCAACATCAACCGGATGCCGGCGGTGATCCGGTTGATCCACCGCGATTCCATCGATCTCATCGAACACCGGGAGAAGGAGATCATGCGGCAGGAGACGGGTCGGATGGCCGGGACGCCGTATATCATGAAACGGGATTATCTCTTTAAAACCACCATTTGGGGGCCCCTATTGCAGGTGAAGCCACCTTGGGGAACCTTGCTGGCCATCGACTTGCATACGGGGCGGAAGCAATGGGAGGTGCCGCTGGGGTATATGTTGGATCCGGCAAGATATCCCGGGGCGGAGAACTGGGGGTCGATCAACTTCGGCGGGGCCATCGTCACCGGCGGCAACCTGATCTTTATCGCCGCCAGCATGGACGGGCATTTCCGGGCCTTTGACCGGCGGACGGGAAAGGTGCTTTGGACCTTCGCGCTGCCGGCCTCCGCGCAGGCCACGCCGATGAGCTATTCGCTCGACGGCAAACAGTATGTGGTGATCGCCGCCGGCGGTCATGGGAAGCTCGGTACGAAGGAGGGGGATTATGTGATGGCGTTTGCGCTTAAAAATTAAACGTTCGCTCGACCATGGTCGTATTCGCGTAGGGACCGGGGAAGGGGATGACATCCGATGGATAGCCTTTGAATCCGGCTGCGGCCGGAAGGCCCGGAGTGCGGCTCGCCGCCACCAGGTGCGGCCTTGTTCCCCGCGGGAGAGTGATCAGCAGGTGAAAGCCCGAACTGTCCGGGTTGATGTAATCCAGCAAGTCGATGGGCCCCTTATAATCTTTGCCATCGATGCGGATGGCGGTTGGCGGATGATCCGGATCAAAGCTGAGATGGATCGATCTCGCCCCGGGGGGCGGTTGGCAATAGATATCGTACCTGTTTTCTTCGAGGTTTGCGGTGGTGTCTTCGTACCCTTTAGTGAGGAAGAGCTGCGGGGCGGGTAGATCGAGAAAGAGGGCGGGATGGGACAGATAAGGTTTGGTGAACCAGCTCGGTTTTGCCTCATTAGAAACCCAGGAGGCTTGGCGGTTGTCCGTCTTTGCCAGGTAATGAAGATCGGTTTTAAACGGGTGCCCGGTGCTGTAACCGCCGGTAGCGATGCCTGCTATGGCCGCGATCAGGAGGATACAAAATGCAGCGGCCGGGAGAAGCCAGCCTGATTCGCGGAAGGCGGGTTTCAGCAGCGGCAGGGTCAGCCCAAGCAGCAGGCCTATGACAACGGCGCCGGCCGCCGCCTCGCCCTGGAGATCGAAGGCGATGGCCAGGGAATAGACCATGGGTGCCAGGAACAAGACAGCAGGTACCAAGGCGATCAGGATCAGCCAATAGCGCGGGGGGCGGGTATTTCGGTTCTTTTCGATCCGGAGAAAAAGGAAGACGGCGGCGCCGCCGATCACCGGCCAATACAGCCAGTAGACGCCGGCGGGGATATAGCGGTACAGCACATCGAGCAAAACAACAGAGATGATCAGGACCGCCATAAAAAGCGAGGAGCGGGACCAGCGGCTGAGCGGCCAGCGATAGAGCAGGATAAACAATAGGGCGCTTTCGGCGGCGAGGGCTATGTAAAAACCGCCGGTGTCATATCTGTTAGGATAATAGCCTTCGTAGAGCGGATACATGGTGCGGAGGCCCAGCAGGGTCCAGCGGGCGATAAAATATAATACCGCCAGCGTCACGATAAAAAGCAGTCCACCGAGCAGCAGCTGTCTCCATTTGATCCGGCCCCTGACCAATCCAAATCCAAGCGACAGCAATACAAGCAGGTTGGCCGCGAGCACGAGCATAAAATTGAGGGTGGGGGAGTAATGGACCATCAGTGGGCCTACGATAGTAAAGAATGTGTCGTTGCCGTGGGCCGCCTGCTGGTTGGCGTCGGCAGCGTTTACAGCCTCGAGGTCCCGGTGGCCGAAATACCGCGTCATTCCGAGCATGTTATCGCCCTGTTCCTGCATGGTCCCCCGGTGGATGTTGTTGAAATTGTCGGTAAGGTTGTGATAGGCGGTGAAGCCTTCTACATGGGCAAAATCGAGCCCGGGTACATGCGCCCTGAGAAAGGGGGTGAGATCGGTATTGTTCGGCAGGAGATTGAAGAGCTCATTGTAAAACGACCCCGTGACATGATGAATAGGCGCATGGGCATAGGCGTCGATCAGCCAGTGGCTATGCGGACTGGCTCGGAACATGATGCAATTGCCGGCATTGCCGCGGCCGTCGAAGTTCAGGACCAGGCCGATGTCCCTGAGATGGGTGCTATCCCGAACGAACGCCGAGGCGCCGAGCAAACCTTCTTCTTCACCATCGGTAAACAAGAAGACCACGTCGCGGTCGAGGGGTTTGCCGCTGCGCAGGGCTCTTGCCGTTTCCAGCATCGCTGCGCAGGCGCTGCCGTCGTCGCCGGCGCCAAGAGAATTGGGTTCGGAGTCATAGTGGCCCATGACGAGGATCTTCTTACCGCCGCCCGTCCCTTTGAGGGTCGCGGCGATATTGACACCCCGGCCGATGATGATGCGGTTGGAGATGCGGTTGACGCTGGTAAAGGGCAGCCGGGTGACGTCCAGTCCCAGGGACCGGCAGCTTGTGTCGAGGAATGCGCACACGGAGTCGTTGGCCGCCGTCCCGAGGGGGTGGGGAACCCGGGTGATAAAGCCGAGATTGGCCGCCGCGTTCCGTACCGAGAAGAGCGAGTCGGCAGGATGGTCGTTTACGGCCGCTGGTGTGAAGTCGAAATGGAGGCAAAGACAAGAGACGAGGAATACCCCCAAAAACAACCAGGTGGCAGGCATTTTAACAGGAGTCATACCTTGAATATACCGAAATTTGCCGGGCCGGGGGCGTCCGGGGGCTGATCAACCAAGCAGGAGTTCTCCACAACTGTGAACAAGAAGTTGAAAAAAAGGGAATTTCTTTTGGCTGATTGCCTAATTTTTACGAGTTTTGCAGTCCAAAATTTTCAGAAATGGCTAGAGTTTGTCAGATAACGGGTAAGGTTCCGATCACCGGAAATAGTGTATCGCACTCAAATATAAAGACCAAACGCAGATTCTTACCCAATTTGCAGACCAAGCGCTTTTTCCTTGCCGAAGAAGACAAGTGGATCACTTTGAAGGTGTCTTCGGAAGGGCTGCGCACAATCAACAAAAATGGTCTCTACAGCGTTGTTAAGCAATTAAGAGCGAGAGGAGAAAAGATCTAAACTATTAACTTTACCCCGAATCTTATAAATTTAAGATACCATGGCAAAAAAAGGCAGCAGGGTTCAGGTGATATTGGAATGCACGGAGCATAAGACCAGTGGGCAGCCGGGCACCAGCCGTTACATCACCACCAAGAACAAGAAGAATACTCCGGAGCGTCTGGAGCTGAAGAAGTTCAATCCCATTCTGAAAAAAGTAACTGTTCATAAAGAAATCAAATAATCATGGCAAAAGCAGCAAAAACCGCTATTAAGACCAAGGATGCCAAGGCTGCCGCGGAAGCCAAGAACTGGACAAAGGTCATCAAGGCTGTTCGCAGCCCCAAGTCCGGCGCCTATACCTTCAAAGAGGCCATTGTCCATAAGGACAAGATCAAGGAATACCTTGCTCAGAAATAATTCTAGGGTTTAGTAAGACTAAAATAAAGCGGGCCTGCGGCCCGCTTTTGTTAATTATGGGCCTTCGGCCAAGCGACCTCCGGCCCGCTTTTGTTAATTATGGGACTATTCGATAAATTATTCGGGAAAAAGGAAAAGGAAAGCCTGGACCAGGGGTTGCAGAAAACCAAGGAGGGCTTTCTTTCGCGCATTACCAAGGCCATTGCCGGGAAGAGCACGGTCGACGAAGAAGTGCTCGATAATCTCGAGGACGCCCTGGTGAGCGCCGATGTCGGCATCGACACGACGGTGAAGATCATTAAGCAGATCGAAGCACGTGTTGCACAGGACAAGTATGTTAATACCAGTGATTTAAACAAATTACTTCAACAAGAAATAGAGCATATTCTGGTAGATGCGCCCAATCAAAACTACCGGGATTTTAGTACGCCATCCGGCAAGAAACCTTATGTGATCCTGGTGGTGGGGGTTAATGGAGTGGGTAAGACGACGACGATCGGGAAGCTGGCGTATAATTTTTCACGCGCAGGGAAATCGGTGTTGCTGGGAGCGGCGGATACCTTCCGGGCGGCGGCGGTCGACCAGCTCACGATCTGGAGCGAGCGGGTGGGTGTACCCATCGTCAAGCAGGGCATGGGGGCAGATCCCGGCGCGGTGGCCTTTGACACCGTGCAAAGCGGGGTGGCGCGGGACGCCGACGTGGTGATCATCGATACTGCGGGGAGGTTGCATAACAAAGCCCACTTGATGGAGGAGCTGAGCAAGATCAGCCGGGTCATCAAGAAGGTGATGCCCGATGCACCGCACGAGGTATTGCTGGTGCTGGACGGCAGCACGGGTCAGAATGCGTTGGAGCAGGCGAAGCAATTCACCGCGGCTACCGATGTGACGGCATTGGCCATCACTAAGCTGGACGGCACGGCGAAGGGTGGAGTAGTGCTTGCCATCGCGGACCAGTTCAAGATCCCGGTGAAATTCATCGGGGTCGGGGAGAAGATGGAGGACCTGCTGGTATTCGACAAACATGAATTTGTCGATAGTCTGTTTAGTTTGGAAAAGTAATGACGTCAAAGTCTATTCCGGTATATCCCCTTGCGGAGCCTATGATGGTACGCGAGGCGACGGGCGACGGGTCCGGTTATGATCGCGACATGCTGATCCCGCACCGGAAGGGTTACTATCTTTTTGTGTTGGTAAGGCAGGGCGACAGCCGGCACTGGATCGACACCCGAAGTTATGTTTTGAAGCCCGATCATTTCTATTTTACTGTTCCTCATCAAGTACATCTAAAATGCGCTCGCGGGCTCCCCCCAAAAATAGCCCGCGCGCATTTTCCGCTAATGTCGGGCCTTCGGCCAACGAGCCTCCGGCTCGTTTTAGAAGAGCCACGGCCGTTGCATAGCCTGGCGCTGGCGTTCATGCAAGAGTTCCTGCAGCTGGAGGAGAACAGCGCGCTCTTGCGGTTGCCTATCCTGGCGAACCGGGCGGGTGGTCATGAATTGCGGCTGAGCCCGGCGGATGTCGTCGCGATAGAGGAGACCATGCGGCAATTGCTGCGGGAATACCAGGGCGCGGGCGAGTGGCGGATGGCGATGCTGGGCGTCCTGTTGCATCAGCTGTTGATCCGGTTGAGCCGGCTTTACCTCGAGCAATTCCAGGGTGAGACCGAAGGGCAGGAGACCTTGTTGAAACGTTTTTTGGCGCTGGTAGCCGAACGCTATCCCGAGCTGCATGAGGTCAACACCTATGCGTCGCTGCTGCATGTGAGCACGGGTCATCTGGGCGACGTCGTCAAGCAGCAAAGTGGCAAGACCTGTATAGAGCATATCCAGGATCAGCTGCTCGTGGAAGCCAAACGGCGGCTGTTGCATACCGGGCTGCCGGTGAACCGGATCGGCGATGAGCTGGGTTTCGAAGATGCTGCGTATTTCAATCGTTTCTTCAAGCGGCATACCGGGTTGACGCCCCTGGGCTACCGGAAACAAATCCGGGAAAAGTACCATTATGTCCCGGCGGGGTCCAGCGACGCACTTCCAAAGGTCTGATACCTTTGGGTCATGAACCAACAAAAAGTACTGATCACCGGTGCCAACAAGAGCATCGGTTTTGAAACGGCGCGGCAACTGGCGCAGCAAGGTTATTATGTCTTTATCGGCAGCAGGGATTTGGCGCGGGGGCAGGAGGCGGTGGTCGCATTAAAGGCGGCGGGCTTAACGTCGGTGGAGCTGCTGGAGCTCGACGTGGCCAGCGAAGCGTCGGTGACGGCGGCACGGCGGCGGCTGGGGGAACGTACCGATCGGCTGGATGTGCTGATCAACAATGCCGGTATTTTGGGGGGCATATCACAGCAGCCTTCGGCGGTTACCGATGCGCAGCTGCACGCCGTTTTCGAGACCAATGTCTTCGGCGCTATCCGAATGGTCCGGCATTTCCTCGATCTGCTGCAAGCGAGCGCACAGCCGCGGATCGTCAATGTCACCTCCGAGCTGGGGTCGCTGACGTTGCACAACGATCCTTCGTGGGTCTATTATGCCTATAAGGGCGGAGCCTATGGGCCTTCGAAAACGGCGCTCAATGCCTATACGGTGGCGTTGGCTTACGAGCTGCGGGACCGGTTCAAAGTGAATATGGTGAATCCCGGTCATACGGCAACGGATTTCAATCGTCACCGGGGCACCAAAAAAGTAGAAGAGGCCGCCCGGATCATCGTACAAACGGCGATGGATGCGAACGGCCCCACGGGTAAGTTCATCAGCGATTATGGCGAGACACCGTGGTAGGCATCACCCTTTGGGCTGACTACCAGCAATATTTTACACCTATTCCACCCCAGAGTCCAACATAGGGGTGATTCAATTCCAGATAAGGTTGGAGATCGGCGCTGACGGCGATGGGGGCGCCGGCGAATTTGTATTCGAGGCCCACGACGCCATCGATCCCGATGGAGATCTCACCATTGTTGTAATAATGGTTGTCGACAACGGTACCGTTGTAAGCACCGAGGTGAGCGCCGGGGCCGACATACCATTTCAGGCCGGGTGCATCGCTGCTGACATCGCCATAGAACTCATAGAGTCCCGTGACGCGGAAGCCGTTGTCCCAGAAGCTGGCAATGCCTTCGAGCGCGGCGTCGTCGTCGAGAAAATGCTTAAAGGTGACGGCGCCGGGCCAGAATTTGATGCCGACGGCGTTGGTGTAACTTTGGCTTTCGGCCTGGGCAAAGGATCGTACGGTAAAGAAACAGGCTAGAACCGGTACTAAAAACAAGGCTTTTCTCATAGTTTTTCCTTCATTTTGCCGCAAATATATAAATATCGTGCCAGATAGAATCCGAGGCACATTTCGTACCTTTGCGCCCTTGCGGACGACCGTCCGCCGGCCGAAGGCCAGACATTAGATAATATGAAAACGAGGTCTTTACAACGGGATAAGGTCAATATCATTACGCTGGGTTGCAGCAAGAACATGGTCGACAGCGAGGTGCTGAGCGGGCAGCTGCACGCGAACGATATCGACGTGGTGCATGAGAACACAAAAAAGGATCACAACATCGTCGTCGTGAATACCTGTGGGTTTATCGACAAGGCCAAGGAAGAATCCATCAACACGATCCTGGACCAGGTGGCGCTGAAAAAAAAGGGGAAGCTGGACAAGGTCTATGTCACCGGTTGTCTTAGCCATCGTTATCGCGATGATCTCGAGAAAGAGATCCCGGAGGTCGATGCCTGGTTCGGCACGATGGAGCTACCGCTGTTGCTGAAGTAATTCGAAGCCGATTATAAATCCGAGCTGCTGGGCGAGCGGTTGTTGGCAACACCTCAACATTATGCCTACCTGAAGATCGCGGAAGGGTGTAACCGGACCTGTGCCTTTTGTGCCATTCCGC
>Ga0134128_10012784_pt1 | contig 10006 bp, 9 predicted proteins | sample KB31754_FD_96462 | JGI IMG/M metagenome (GOLD analysis project Ga0134128, IMG submission 96462) | Terrestrial soil microbial communities with excess Nitrogen fertilizer from Kellogg Biological Station, Michigan, USA - KB3-175-4 | ecosystem: Environmental > Terrestrial > Soil > Unclassified ...
CCTCGGGCGAGAGCAGCCGTTCGGCGATCCAGCGCTCGGCGATTGCCGCGACCAGCACGAACACCAGACCCGTCAACAGTTCGGCGCCGAGGCTGGTCGTCGCGGTGTACCGGTTGGCCGTCAGCTGACGCGCCAGCCAGAATGCCGAGAGGGTAGCGCCCACCCACAAGGTGAGACTCAGGGCCTCTATCGTGATTAGCGCGCCCCAGGGCAGCTCAGCGGGGAGGGGCGCTGCGCCGGTGAGGTAGGCGATGACGAAGGACAGGCCGGCGACCGCCGCCCAACCGCCCGCGACCACCCACGCGAGTCTCGGGCCGGCAGGGTCGCCGGAGGCTGCCTGCTTCGATGGAAGGTTAGGCGCCCGTAGCATGGTGGTGGATGTGTTGGAAACAAACGACTGCCCCTTCTTCCACGACGACGTGACGCAGGCCGCAGTTTCGTAACACGCCCAACCCGTTTCGGATCGGGACTCAACCCCGATCGTCGATGTTTCATCCCCCGAAAGACGCGCGTCGTCCCACAATTTCGCCCGCTCGTTGCACCGCCTGTCCGTTCGTACCGAAATCGTTCTCCGCGGAGTCCATCGCGGCATATGGTAGCGCTGACTCAGCACACCGATCAGGGACGTGTCGGGACCGTAACAAGCTCGACTCACGGTCCCCAGCGCAGCAGATGACGCCGCCCACGCGGAGGCTCGGTACGCAAATCGTCATCATCGACGACCGACAGACGATCCGGCTTCACGCCGGTTCGAATGGGCGAGCGATTCCGGACGCGGACAGGCGCTCGAACGACCATCGAGCGTTCGCGTGGAACGGCGTGGATTCACGGATCGAAGGAGATCTAGCGGCCATCGAGCCCGAGATGATCAACGACGCACTCACCCGCGCGCACGAGCTCCTGAGTCAAACGGCTGGTTTCACGGACGCCGCCGCCGAGCCCGAAGACCGGGATTCGGAGGGGCGCATCGACATCGACCTTCCCATGCAGGCGGTGTATCGCGCCGGTCGCGCGGTGCGGCTCACGCCGACCGAATTCCGCCTGCTGCTCGCGCTGGCCCGCCGCCGGGGCGCCGTCGTCTCCCGGGACGATCTGCGCCGCGACGTCTGGCCCGGCAGGGATGTGCAAGCGCGAGTGATCGACACGCACATCGCACGGCTCCGGCGCAAGCTCGAGGACGATCCCAGACAGCCTCGACACATCCTCACCGCGCTGGCCGCGGGCTATCGCCTCCGGGCCTGAGCAGGCCCAGAGGTGCCTCAGGGCGCCGGGGGCCCTCAATCCCCGGAGCAGGACCACATCTCACTCGTGGCAGCAAGCCATGTCATTCACTCTCCACGCAGAGGTGCCTATGGGCATCAAGGGGTTTGTAGACTCAACAGCTCGACGGTCAGCAGATGATCCAGCGGAACCATCCGCGCGCGGGGAGTCTGGCTGAGCGCGGCTCCCGCAGCGACGGCGGCGACCAGCAACCAACCGACGACCGCGGTCGTCAAGAGCGGCGATGGTACGAGTCGATCGGAAGGGGCCTGATCGCGAACGGTTGCAGATATCAAACGACGGCGCAGTAGCTGGGTTTGCTTCCGATTACGCACGCAGAGCGGCCGACGTTGAATCCCGACCTTCTCCAACGCTTGTTGCGCAATGAAGAGGTGGATAGCTTCGGGGTGCGGCTGGGAAACACGCCGTAACCCCCGTCCTCGCAAGAATATACGAGACCGTCTGTGATCATGCGTCAAGGCCTGCTCTGGCTCTCCGAGCGCCAGGGCGTCTTCAATTTCGTGCGGCGGAATGGACTCGCCAGGAAGTTCGCCTCCCGCTTCGTCGCCGGAGAAACAGTGGACGACGGAGTGTCGGCTGCACGCGATCTGAAAGGTCGTGGCATCACCGCGACGCTCGATTTGTTGGGTGAGAGCGTCACGCGGGCAAGCGACGCGACAGCGGCGTGTAGCCAGTACATCAAAATGCTGGACCACATGGCCAGCGCAGGAGTCGAGGTCAACGTCTCGGTCAAGCTGACCCAGATGGGCCTCGACATCGGCGAAGATGTCTGTCTTCGGAACGTGGTGAGCATCCTGCAACGGGCCCGGCAGCTCGACGGATTCGTCCGGCTGGACATGGAAGGATCGGACTACACAGAGCGGACCCTGGCTTTCTTCAAGCAGCGCCTGTTCGAGCGCTTTGGATCACACTGTGGCGTTGTGATTCAGGCCATGCTCCGTCGTTCCCGGGCAGACCTGATGGACCTCATCGCCATGGGGGCGCGGGTACGGCTCTGCAAGGGCGCCTACCTGGAGCCGCCATCGGTCGCGTTCCCGGACAAGGCCGATGTCGACCGGAACTACGTCGAGCTGATGGAGCTGCTCCTGACCCGCGGCACCTATCCCGGCATTGCCACCCACGACCCCGCCATTCTCAAGCACGCGCAAGCCTTCGTCCAGCGAAACAGCATCGGGGCCGACCGGTTCGAGTTTCAGATGCTGTTTGGCGTGAGACGAGACCTCCAGCAGCGACTGCGCCGGAACGGTCACCGGGTGCGGGTCTACATCCCCTTTGGAACCCAGTGGTACCCCTACCTCATGCGCCGCCTTGCCGAGCGGCCCGCCAACATCGCCTTCATATTGGGCAACGTCGTCAAGGAGTCGGTGCCAGGGCGGTGAGCGAGTTCACCCTTGGTGGTTACATGGAGAAGCATGAGCGCGCTGCCGCCTTCGGCGGGAGCGACGGCCATGCCTACTCTGTGGCCATCTACGTGGAGGACGAGCCGGATCAGCGCGGGCGTTTCGGGGCCGCGCTGCTGTTCGTTCGCTGGTCCGAGGGTGGGGAGCGCCCGGTCGGTCACCTCGAAACCGAGGTGTTGGTGTGGGGGAAAACGAAGGAAGAGGCTGCTGACCGGCTCAAGGGTCTGTCGCTGTTTGACGTGAAAGCGGCTCTGGACGACGCGATCAGCCAGGCGCCCGGCGAGTGGTAGGGTCCGGCCTAGGTACGATCCTCGAGCGGGACGGCGCGGTGTACCGCGTCGCAACGGCCGACGGCCCGGTCCGAGCTGTGCTCCGGGGCAAGGTGAAGCGGGACCAGCCCCGCGTGGTCGTCGGCGACGTCGTCCGACTCGAGCCCGAAACGGGCGGCGAGATCTTCGCCATCGCCGGCGTCGAGCCGAGAAGGTCGTTGCTGGCTCGGCGAGTGCCGGAAGGTCGAGGCGCGCGCCCGGTTGCGGCCAACGTGGATCATGTCTTCGCGGTGACGGCGACCGTGCACCCCGATCCGATTCCCCAGCTGATCGATCGTTTGCTGGTCGTGGCAGAGGCGAATGCGCTTTCAGCTGCGGTCGTCCTCAACAAGACCGATCTCGATGCGGGGCTGGCTCTGGAGGGTCGATTTGTGTCAGCGGGCTATCAGGTATTCCGAACCAGTGCCAAGACTGGCGACGGCATCGCCGGCCTGCGTGGAGCACTCCTGGGCGGCACCTCGGTGGTGACCGGCCCCTCGGGGGCCGGAAAATCGAGCCTGCTCAACGCCATCCAACCGGGGCTTCGACTGCGCACCGGCGACCTGAGCCCCAAGGTGCAACGCGGTCGTCACACGACCGTGTCGGCGGTCATGATTCCGCTCGAGGGAGGCGGCTATCTCATGGATACGCCGGGCTTCAGCGAGGTCGGCCTCTGGGGCATCGACGCGCGCGAGCTGGCGGCGTGCTTTCCCGAGATGCGGTTGCCGGTGAGCCAGTGCCGTTACGCCGACTGCCGTCATGTGAGTGAGCCGAACTGCGCGGTGCGGGCGGCGGTGGAGGATGGCGGAATCGCGAGCGACCGGTACCAGAGCTACCTGGCGCTCCTTGCGGAAATCGAGAGCGAGCCAAAAGAATGGGAGTAGGTCTTCACGCTTTCCCCCTTTCTCCCTTTCCCTGCTTTTTAGTCCACCTCACATCGTCACGGCTTTCGACCTTCGCCATCATTCGGTCGAACGCTTCATCGAGGTCGATGCTCTCCCGGTTGGCCATGCAGATCAGCACAAACAGGATGTCGGCCATCTCCATCCCGAGATCGCCCTCTGGTTCGTCTTTCTTCTTGGTCTTCTGCCCGAAGCGGTGATTCACCTCCCGGGCCAGCTCGCCAACCTCCTCTGCCAGCCGCGCGAGGTTGGTCAGTGGATGGAAGTACCCTTCTTCGAACTGCTCGATCCAGGCATCGACTCGGCGCTGCGCGTCGCGAAGGGACATGGCAAGGTGGGGGAAAGCGAGAAAGGGAGAAGGCGTGAAAGGGAATGTGTGACATTAGCCCCTGGCAGCACCCATCCCGGCCCTGCGCTTTTCTGTTTCCCCCCTTCCGCCTTCCCCCTCTCGCCCACTTCTCCCGCCTTCCAGCGCTCCGATCAACGCTTTGCAAAACATCGGCAAGTCGGCAGGCGTCCGTGACGAGATGAGGTTGCCGTCCACCACGACCGGACTGTCCTCCCAAAGCATCCCTGCGTTCACGAGGTCGTCCTTGATGGCGCCGACGCTGGTTCCCCGTTTCCCTCGAAGGATGTTGGCTGAGATCGGTACCCACCCAGCATGGCAGATGAATGCGATCGGCTTCGCTGCCTGGTGGATCTCGCGTACCAGCTGAAGGACCCGCTGAGAGCGACGGAGGATGTCCGGCGCGTATCCTCCGGGAATCACCAGGCCATCGAAGTCCCGGGCGGAGACGTCGTCCACGTTCGCGTCCACCGTGACCGGATAGCCCCGCTTTCCCTGATAGGTTTGCTCGCCCAGACCGGCGACAACGGTGCGCGCCCCCTCTTCCTCCAGCCGGATCTTGGGATACCACAGCTCCAGATCTTCGTAGAGCGGAGCGGCGAAAAAGAGAATCCTCGTGCCCTGTAGTGACATTGGTTACCTCGCTATCCGCTATCCGCTATCCGCTATCCGCTACCGGCTACCGGCTATCGCTGATAGCTGATAGCCGATAGCTTCCATTCACATCCTACCATACTTCTTCAGGATTGCTACCAGCCGATCGGCCGGCAGCGCGTAGACCCGGTTTCCGTCCGCACCGGTCATCGTCTGCGCGGCCAGCAAGGCGTTCAGAATCGCCTCCTCGGTGGCGTCCACAGTCGCTTCGAAGAGCGGATTGATGCGGTCGTTGGGCAGCATCGTGAGCCGCACGGTTCCAGTGTCGACCGCGGTGTTCGGGTTCGCGGTGGAGAAAGCCAGGAAAAGGTCGCCGGAGGAATCTTCCCCCAGCCCCCCCATCCGACCGACGCCGAGCGCTGCCCTCTTGGCCAAGCGATTGAGCTGATGGGGCAGGAGCGGTGCATCCGTCGCAACAAGGATGATGATGGAGCCACCTCCGTTGCCGTCGGAGGAATCGCCGGGCACCATCGCGCCGGCAGTAGCGCAGGCCGGCAGCCGCTCGGAACCACTCGGGCTCAGAGTCGAGCAAGGCATGAGGTCGCGAATCTCTCGACCCACTGGGGCGCCGAGCACGTTCAGGCGGCTCCGCTGGCCGTAGTTGCATTGTACCAGCACCCCGACGGTGTACCCTCCGTTCTTTGCTGTCAGCTTCCGCGAGGACGTGCCGATCCCCCCTTTGAACTTGTGGCAGATCATCCCCGTGCCGCCGCCCACGGCGCCTTCGGGGACCGAGCCGCTCGATGCGTTCGCGATGGCCTGAGTGACGTCGGCCGGGCGGACGTGCATTCCCTCGATGTCGTTGAGGGTGCCGTCCCATGTCTCGGCGACAACTGGAGTCGATATGTTGAACGCATCCCACCCCGATTGCACCATCGCGGTAATGGTCGCGTCGCGCACCACCCCCACACTCATCGTGTTCGTGATCATCACCGGCCCCCACAAGAAACCGTTCTCGGCGACGTAGTGAGTCCCGGTCATCTCCCCGTTCCCGTTCAACGCAAAAAAGCCCGCGAGGACCGGGTCGGTCGAGCGCCTCCCGCGCGGGAACACGGCGGTCACGCCGGTGCGGACCGGTCCCTTCCCCCGTTCGAGTCGGCCATTCCCTTCGATGAGCGTGGCGTGGCCGACCTCAACGCCGCTCACATCGGTGATCGCGTTGAGGGGCCCCGGCGTTCCGGGAAGGGGGATGTGAATGTCCCGGGCCCTGGGCTTCGCCTGAGCAGACGCTTGGTGGGCGGCGGCGAGGGCAATCGGCAGACCAACCAGCAGTGCGCGCGTCCGGGCGGACCAGGCCATCGAGCGCTCCGTCGAAAAGATTGAGGCTGGAATCTACAGGCGGCCGGAAAGGATAAGAGCCCTGGCAACACCGGGGCTCTCTCTACATCGGGGACGACGGCTGCATCAGTAGGTCGGCCAGTTATCGACCGCTCACGCCCACGGTCGGCCCCAGCATCACACTCAGGCCGGCGACAACGGCGCCGAGAACGCGGCGACCCTCGTTTGGCAAGCGGCCGACACGCTGGAGACGTCCAAGCCACGCTCGGCCGCAAGCGGTCCGCCTAGTTTCGGGACACCAGCAGACTGAGGCTGCAGTTCGCAGGGGGAGTGCCCGTCGGGCGTAGATACGCATTGCATTGCTGTCTACGAGCTTATACGAAGGAATGTGAAGACGGCCTTGCCCCTGGCGGTATCTTGCGATGCATGGGCTGTTGACTGGGGGCCATCAGTTTCGGCCGACACGCAGCGCAAGACCCTGCGCTGGACGCCAGCGGCTCTCACATCCAAGATGGGCTGCGGACGTATTTTTCGGTTCCGGACACACCCAGTCACCGAGGTCATCATGCGCCCGCGCGATCGCATCCTGGCAAATCTTGAGTCGCTCTACCGTGAATCGTACGAGCGGGCGCGCGCTGCCGGCGAGACCGCGAGGATGGTGGATCTCGAGAGCGCGTACATGCGTGACCAGCTGATGCTCGAGATCCTCCTCGACGTGCGCGACCTCCTGTCGACCACTCCGGCGGCTCCGGAGGGCAACCCGTTGGAACGGCTCGATCAGCTCCGTCGGCTGGTGCGACGCTAGAGACGACGGGCTATCTTTCGCCGTTTGCCGCAAGCACCCACACCGCGGAGAGCCATGGCCACTCGAAGTCCCTCCCGCAGCCGGGTCGCCGCGAAGCTGGAGAAGGCCGACCTCGTCGAGCTCTACCGTCTTATGCTGCTCTCCCGACGCATCGACGACCGGGAGATTCAGCTTAAGCGCCAGAACCGGATCTTCTTTCAGATCTCGGGCGCCGGCCACGAAGCCGTGCTGGTCGCTGCAGCCCGCGTGTTCCGGCCGGCCCACGACTGGTTCTACCTTTACTACCGCGACCGGGCCCTGTGCCTTGGCTTGGGGATGACGGCCACCGAGCAGCTCTTGTCCGCTGTGGGTGCGGCCGACGATCCTAACTCGGGTGGCCGGCAGATGCCCTCGCACTGGGGCCACCGCGACCTCAACATCGTGACGACGTCGAGCCCGACCGGCACCCAGTTTCTGCAGGCCGTCGGCGCCGCGGAGGCATGGCTCCGCTATACCACCATCCCCGAGCTCGCAAGCCGGGAGGAGTTGTTCCACGGCGACGAAGTCGTGCTCTGTACCGCGGGCGATGGTACGACCAGCGAGGGCGAATTCTGGGAATCGTTGAGCACCGCCTGCAATCTCAAGCTGCCGATCGTCTTCCTTATCGAGGACAACGGCTACGCGATCTCCGTTCCGGTGGAGGTGAATACACCCGGCGGCTCGATCTCGAAGCTGGTGACCGGGTTCCCCGGTCTCTTGATCGAGGAGGTGGACGGTTGTGACGTGCTGGCATCATACGACGTGCTGAGTCGGGCTCATGAATACTGCCGGGCGCGGAAGGGTCCGGCCCTGGTTCACGCTCGCGTCATCCGCCCGTACAGCCACTCGCTCTCGGACGACGAAGTCCAGTACCGCCCCCCTGTGGAGCGAGAGGCGGACGCGCAGCGAGATCCGTTGCGCCGTTTCCCGGAATATCTCGTGACTCAGGGGATTGCGACGGAGGCGGAGCTCGAACTGGTGAAGTCCCAGGTGGAAGAGGATCTCCGGGTAGCGACCGAGATCGCTCTGGCCGCTCCGCAGCCGGCACCCGAAACCGTCACGAATTACGTGTACTCGATGGACGTGGACCCCACCTCCGAGCAGTTCGACACCGAGGACGATCCCCGCTTCACCGGCGACCCGACCACCATGGTCGATCTGCTGAATGCGTGCCTCAGGGACGAGATGGCCCGCGATCCGCGGATCGTGGTCTTCGGCGAAGACGTCGCCGACGCGAGTCGCGAGGCCTGCCTCCCCCAGGTAAAGGGCAAGGGGGGTGTCTTCAAGGTCACGTGGGGTCTCCAGCGAGCGTTCGGCGGCAATCGGGTCTACAACTCCCCGCTGGCGGAGGCCAACATCGTCGGCCGGGCGATCGGGCTTGCCCAGCGAGGCCTCAAGCCCGTAGTCGAGATCCAGTTCTTCGACTACATCTGGCCGGCATACATGCAGCTCAGAGATGAGCTCGCGACGATGCGCTGGCGTTCCAACAACACCTGGGCCGCTCCGGTAGTCGTGCGGGTGAGCTACGGCGGCTACCTCAAGGGTGGCGGACCGTACCACTCCCAGACGGGCGCAGCCGTGTTCACGGGGGTGCCTGGAATCCGGGTGGTGTGTCCTGCCACGGCACTCGATGCCAATGGGCTCCTGCGCACCGCGATTCGAAGCGAGGACCCGGTGCTCTTCCTCGAGCACAAGCACCTCTATAGGCAAACCTACAACAAGGCGCCCAATCCAGGCCCGAATTTCATGATTCCGTTCGGCAAGGCAAAGGTGGTCCGGGAGGGATCCGATCTGACCGTGGTCACCTACGGCGCGGTGGTCCAGCGCGCACTGGTGGCGGCGAAGGAAGCCGAGGCCGAGCACGGACTCAAGGTCGAGGTGATCGACCTGCGCTCGCTCTCTCCGGTGGATTGGCCGACGATCCACGGATCGGTCAGAAAGACCAATCGGGTTCTGGTCGCCTACGAAGACGCGCTCTCCTGGGGCTATGGTGCCGAGATCGCGGCGCGGATCGCGAGCGACACGTTCGAGTGGCTCGATGCTCCGGTGCGACGCCTGGCGGCAACCGATACCTTCGTCGCCTATGCCCCGGATCTGGAGGACGTGATCCTGCCTCAGGTCGAGGGATTGAAAACTGTGATGGTAGAGTTGGCGGCGTACTGACCCAGAAAGCGTGAACGGTGAACGGTGAACGGGAGCTTCCGTGTCCCCCGTTTACCGTTCACCGTTTACGCTGGTCTGTGAAACCGTCGCCGGTCCTGGTCGTAGGAATGCTCCATGACTACAACCCAACCCCTCCAAACCGAAGAGTCCCTCGACCCTCAGGACTGGGACGAGCTTCGCGGACTCGGCCACCGCATGGTGGACGACCTGATGGACTATCTCCGGACCGTTCGTAACCGCCCGGTCTGGCGCCCCATCCCCGCCGAGCTGAGGGCTCGCTTTCACGGGCCGGCACCACGCACGCCGGAAGGCGCCGAGAAGGCGTACCGGGATTTCAAAGAACATGTCCTTCCCCATCCGATGGGAAACATCCATCCCCGCTTCTGGGGCTGGGTCATCGGGACCGGCACACCGCTCGGCGCCCTGTCCGAGATGCTGGCAGCCGGAATGAATCCGAACATGGGCGGCGGTGATCACGTGCCGAACCACGTCGAGGCACAGGTGCTCGACTGGTGCAAGGAAATGCTGGGCTATCCGCGCTCGGCGAGCGGTTTGCTGCTGAGTGGCGGCTCGATGGCAAACCTGGTGGGGTTGACAGTAGCCCGGAACGCTCGCGCCGGGTTCGACCTGCGCCGGGCAGGTGTCAGAGGCGCCGCCGGGCCGCTCACGGTGTACGGCTCGAGCGAGATGCACAGTTCGATTCAAAAGGGCGTCGAACTGCTGGGTCTGGGCAGCGACGCACTTCGCATCGTGCCGGTGACGTCTGCTTTCGAAATCGACATCGCCGCGCTCGAGCGAATGATTCGCGAGGATCGGGCCGCCGGCTGTCGCCCCATCTGCGTGGTGGGGAA
>Ga0134128_10012786_pt1 | contig 10004 bp, 6 predicted proteins | sample KB31754_FD_96462 | JGI IMG/M metagenome (GOLD analysis project Ga0134128, IMG submission 96462) | Terrestrial soil microbial communities with excess Nitrogen fertilizer from Kellogg Biological Station, Michigan, USA - KB3-175-4 | ecosystem: Environmental > Terrestrial > Soil > Unclassified ...
CCTGGACGCGTTGAGTCCGGACGCGTCGCAGAGCCGATTCGCGCCGCGGGTAATGGCGGCGCGCCGGTTCGGGTGTTGACTTCGCCGGCCATTCGCCGGAAGGCGAAAGAGGCGGGGATCGATCTGCGGCAGGTGGCGGGGTCGGGGCCGCAGGGGCGCATCGTGCGTCAGGACTTCGAGGCGTATGCCGCTGGGCGTTCGACGCCTCGTGGCGCGTCTGTGGCCGCGGTGCATAGTTTGCCTGCGGTGCAACGCTCTTCGGGCGGCACGGAGGAGATCAAGGTCATCGGCCTGCGCCGCGTGATCGCGCAGCGCATGAGCGAGGCCAAGCGCAACATTCCCCACTTCGCCTATGTCGAGGAAGTCGACATCACGGAGCTGGAGTCGCTGCGCCGTCATCTCAACACGAAGCTCGAGCCTGGGACACCCGCGCTCACCTATCTGCCTTTTCTGGCGCTCGCTCTCGTACGTGTCTTGGAAGAGTTTCCGCAATGCAACGCACATTACGACGCGGAGCGGGGCGTCATCGTACGCCATCGCGCAGTGCATCTCGGTATTGCGACGCAGACGCCGGACGGGCTGAAGGTCCCGGTCGTGCATGACGCGCAGCGACGGTCCCTATGGGATGTCGCAGCAGAGATGCGGCGTGTCACGGAAGCGGCCCGCACCAACAAAGCGACGCGCGAGGAGCTGGGTGGCTCGACGATTACGCTCACCAGTCTCGGAAAGCTGGGCGGGATCGCAAGCACGCCCATCATCAATGCGCCGGAGGTTGCCATCATCGGGATCAATCGTGCCGTGGAACGGCCGGTCGTCGTGAGCGGCGCCGTCGCGGTGCGGCGCATGATGAACCTGTCGTCGTCCTTCGATCACCGGTTCGTCGACGGATACGACGCAGCGGCGATGATCCAGGCGCTGAAGGAGCGCATCGAGCATCCGGCAACTATTTTCGTGGGTTGATCGCCGAGTGACCCTCAGTCGAGCGGTGTGTTGGAGTCACCGGCGGGTAACGCATCGGAAACTCGATACGGATCGTCGTACCGTGACCCGGGGCCGTCTCCAACGCCAGTGTTGCCCCGAGGACTTCGCACAGCCGCTTCACGATCGACAGTCCGATGCCTTCACCCGAGGGTAGTGTGGCAGACCCCGGCCCCGACTGGGCGGGCAACACGCCGTCACACTTGTTGTCGCCAGCCTCGTCCTTGCAGTCACGGTCCCGAACCTCGACATGCTGCGCTATATCAGTCGCGTGCTTGAGCGCATGCCGTAGTGGGTCGGCCGATTGCAGAGCGAACCCAGGCCCGGTATCGCCTATGGATAGTATCCACCGGCCGGGCGCTTTTGTCTTGGCTGCCGACCAACGCACGATTACGCCGCCGCGCTGGGTGGCCTTCAACGCATTCAGCAACAGGTTCTGCACGATCCTCTGCAGCTTGAGCGGATCGCCTTCCACCAGCAGCGAGGTCGGTCCTCTCCATTTCAGAAACAGATTCCGCTCCGCCGCGGCAGGGCGCAGCGTCTCGCAGTACTCACGCACACGCTCCGCAGCATCGAACGACTCGATCTTCAAGGGGTTCTGACCGGCCTCGAGACGCGCCAGCTCGACCAGATCCGTGAGAAGCCCCCCAATCGAGTGGAGGCGCTGCTGCAGCAGGCTGTGGAAGCGGTCGCGGGCAGGCCCGGCGACCTGGGGCTTTGCGAGCAGAGCAGTCGTGCTCGCCAGGACACCGACGCTGCCCCGCAAATCGTGCGCGGTCTCCCGCAGGAGCTTCGAGCGCTCATCCTCCAGCGCCTGCAATCCCCGCAATGAGGACTCGAGATTGCTCACCCGACTCGCAGCCTCCGTCTGCTGAAGCCGCACGTACCGGGTGGCGCTCTCGCACGTGCCTTCCATACAGAGCGTCACCAGCGTTTGGCGAGCGGCCGACATCACTCCGGGATCGAGCCCGCGATGCTCTGCCGCATACTGGTCGAGCTCCCGCAATATCACCGACTGGAGGTGACCCCATTCGCGCAGGGCCTCGCGGATGTCGTATCCCTGCTGCCATCGATGCAGGCCGTGCTCGGCCGCATCGCGCCGCTGCTGGCGCTCGGTGGCCCGTGGCGGCCGCGCAGGCCCGGTCCGCAGGCGATTGGCGAAATCATCGAGGATGCTGGGAATGTGATCATCGAGGGCGCTGCGTGAGAGCCCCAGACTCGTCGTGAGCTCCCCGTCACTCCGAACCGCTTCCCGCCAGAGCTGCAGCAAATGCTCCCGCCGCTGTCCAAGGTAGGTGGATAGGGCGTCCATTTGCTTCCGGACCGTGGGAATCGTGACTTGCTCCGCAAGCGTTCGCGGGACCGCGGCCAATCAAGCGCAGGGTTGCCGCGGCTATGCAAGGGCGAGCAGGAGCGTGGCGCTCCGCGGTGCGCGGCACAGGCTCGAGCAGTTAGCCTGGTGGTGGAGGGCCGTCGCTGGCGGCCGGGATCTCAGGCGTCCGCGGGAGGATCTCTTCCCAGAATCTCGTCCCTGACGTCGTCAATCTCCCTGGCACGTGACGGGCGCATTCTTGCGCGCTCACATCTCTCTGGCCGCGGACAGCGGCTGCTGCGCGGACAGATGATACGGGCGGGCTTCTCCAAGGCGTCCTCGATCCATGCGATGTTGAGCACGTTTGCCACCGCGACCAGCGCCTCCGTTGCGGGTTTTGGAATACGGCCTTCACCACGCCTGTGCAGGCACTCCCTTAAAATGCTGTCGACCACACCGTGACTGGCGACGCCATTGGCATCCAACGCGGGCGCGAGGTCTACGCCGACCGAGAGGACGTGAGGGTTGCCGGCCATGTCTTTCACACGCCAGGAGTGACAGCAGTAGAGGAGCGACCGGTCACCATCCCGCAGAACCGAGATCTGTGAGCCGGTCTCGCCGCGTGGGGCGTCGATCATGCGAAAGACCGCCCAGTTGGGGCAGGGGTCACTCACCTGGGCGAGGTTACCCCAGGGCAGTGGAATGCCATTGCCGCGGTAGACCGCGCGCAGATAACCGGGCGGGTAGGCATCGAAGAAGTGCCAGTAGGGATAGGGCGAAACCTTGGTCATGCGCCGCATGATGACCGCGGGCGTCAATTCGAGTCGGATGCCGGGCTCGACGCGATAGCGCTCGCGGGTCAGGAAGCGTCGGAACGGCACACGCGGGGCGAGCAGGGCGCCGGCGAAGAAGCTGCACTCGAAGTCGCGCCAGGCGTGCAGCACATCCTGCGCATTCATGCCGGCGGCGTCGGAGCCGCCTTCGGGGCTGCCGCCCATTTCGCCTCCGGTCGCGTGTGCAGACTTGAGCCCGTCGCCCCCGTGCAGCACCTTGTGTGCGATGTGCGCGGCCAGATCGAACTTCAACCGCGCCGGGTCCGACTGCAACGCGCGGTTGGCGAAGATGACGCCCGGTGCCTCGAAGAACGACCGCACCATGCTGCGCACCTCACGATCCTTGTCGCGGGCGAGAACGGGCTTCCTGTCGAACCAGCGGATCTCGAGGCCGTGGCGCCTGCACAGGCGCTGCAGGTCATCGACCGCCAGGGGGAACTTGCGCTCGCCGACTCCGTCCGCCGCGCGCTCGAGGTCAGGAAAGTCGTTGCGCGACATCTCCTGATGGGAGCGGATGAGCAGATGCGCGAACTGTCGGCCGCTCGTGCCCGTTTGGGCGAGGAGCTCCGGGATCGCTGCTTGCAACACGTCCTTGGAGAAGAGAAATGCGGGCTCGAGGGGTACCTTCGCTGCGCCGGCGGACGGCGTCGCGGGGGTGGGTAACTCGAGGTCCGCGCTCTCGTCGAGGAACCATGCCGGGTCGCGCTGAAAGACCGTGGCCAGGAGCTCGAGCATTTCGGTGGAAGGAGCACGCTTGCCGCTCTCGATCATGCTCAGATAGGACACCGACGGGGCGTGGCCGGCGTCGCGCTGAATGCAGCGCGAGGAGAGCTCCTCGAGCGTGAGACCGTTGCGCTTGCGGATGGAGCGCAGCTTTGCACCCAGAAAGTGCCCTTTGCGCAGCAATGGTGTCATACAGGTGGCACGCTCTCCCGCGGTAAGGTGTGAAATTAACACTGTGAAGTTTCTTTAGTCAAATTGCGCGAAAAATGACGGTATGCTGATCTCTTATGAACGCCAGCCCAGAACAGCTCGTCTATTCCCGGGAGCCGGCCGGATCGCCGGTCGAAATCCTGGGACCCCGGATCGAGCGGTCCGCTGAGGCCCTGACGCCGCTCGCCCTGCAGCTCCTGGCGAGTTTGCACAGGCGATTCAACGCACGCCGCCTGGAGCTGTTGGCGGCGCGGGATCGCCGGCAGCGGGAGCTGGATGCGGGGGCGATGCCCAATTTCCTGCCCGAGACCGCAGACGTCCGTGCGGGGGATTGGCGCATCGCCCCAGGGCCGGCGGACCTCGAGGACCGGCGCGTCGAGATCACCGGTCCCGTGGACCGTAAGATGATCATCAACGCGCTCAATGCGCCGGTGCGCTGCTTCATGGCGGACTTCGAGGACTCCTGCGCGCCCACGTGGGACAACGTCGTGCGCGGTCAGGTCAACCTGGCCGATGCCATCCGCCGGACCATCAGCTACTCGGATGCCGCGACCGGCAAGGTCTATCGGCTCGCAGACCGGACGGCAACCCTCATCGTACGACCGCGGGGCTGGCATCTCCCTGAGAAGCACGTTCTCGTCAACGGGGAGCCGGTCTCCGGCGCACTGTTCGATTTCGCGGTGTACCTCGCCAACAATCACGAGGCGCTGGCGCGTGCGGGGACGGGACCCTACTTCTACCTGCCGAAGATGGAAAGCCACCTCGAGGCGCGTCTGTGGAACGATGTATTCCTTGCCGCACAGGATGCCCTCGGCCTGCGTCGCGGCACCATCAAGGCCACGGTGCTCATCGAGACCATCCTTGCCGCCTTCGAGATGGACGAGATCCTCTACGAGCTGCGCGAGCACTCGGCAGGGCTCAACTGCGGACGATGGGACTACATCTTCAGTTTCATCAAGAAGTTCCGCAACCGGCCGGAGTGTCTGCTGCCCGATCGGGCGAGCGTCACGATGGATCGGCACTTCCTCAAGTCTTACGTCGATCTGCTGATCAAGACCTGCCATCGGCGTGGCGTGCACGCGATGGGCGGCATGGCCGCACAGATTCCGATCCGCGACGACAGACAGGCCAATGAGGCGGCCATGGCACGCGTGCGGGCCGACAAGCTGCGGGAGGCAAACGCCGGCCACGACGGCACCTGGATTGCGCACCCCGGGCTCGCGACCATTGCGAGGGATGCGTTCGATGCCGTGATGAAGGGACCGAACCAACTGGACCGCCTGCGAAGCGAGGTCAACGTCTCGCCGGAGGACCTGCTGCGGGTTCCCCAAGGGGAGATCACCGAAGGCGGCATCCGCAACTGCATTCGCGTGGGCGTGCAATACATCGAGGCGTGGCTGCGCGGCTCGGGCTGCGTGCCTCTCTACAACCTCATGGAGGATGCCGCCACCGCGGAAATCTGCCGTGCGCAGCTGTGGCAGTGGCTGCATCACGGCGCGCGCACCAGCGATGGCGTGCAGGTGACGCCGGGGCGGTTCGACCTCCTGCTGACGGAAGAGATCGACCGCATCCACGATGAGGTGGGACCGGGGAGGCTCCTCAACGGGGTATTCCCGACCGCAGTCCGCCTCTTCGAGCAAATGACCAAGCAGGATGAGTTCGACGAGTTCCTGACCCTACCGGCCTACGACCTGCTCGACTGACAGGCGACGGAGACCACACCATGACAGCGACCCGACCCCTTCCGACCGCCGATGAGCTGCGACGCGCCTGGCGCGAGAGTCCGCGCTGGCGCGGCATCGAGCGTGGCTATCGCCCGGAGGATGTGGTGCGCCTGCGCGGCACGATTCCGGTGGAGTACTCGATTGCCCGGCTCACGTCCGAGAAGCTGTGGCGCTATCTCAATGAGAAGCCCTTCGTCAATGCGCTCGGCGCCCTCACGGGCAACCAGGCGATGCAGCAGGTGAAAGCCGGCCTCGATGCAATCTATCTATCCGGCTGGCAGGTGGCGGCGGATGCGAACCTTTCGGGGCAGATGTACCCCGACCAGTCGCTCTACCCGGCGGACTCGGTGCCTGCAGTGATCCGGCGGATCAACTCGGCGTTGCGCCGCGCGGACGAGATTCATCATGCGGAAGGCAATGGCGGCATCGACTGGCTGAAGCCGATCGTCGCGGATGCCGAAGCCGGATTTGGTGGCGTGCTCAACGCCTTCGAGCTGATGAAGCAGATGATCGACGCCGGGGCGGCCGGCGTACATTTCGAGGACCAGCTCTCCTCGGCGAAGAAGTGCGGTCACATGGGCGGCAAGGTGCTCGTGCCTACTCAGGAGGCAATCAACAAGCTGGTCGCTGCGCGCCTGGCCGCGGATGTCTGCAACGTACCTACCATCATCGTGGCGCGCACGGATGCGGAGGGTGCGAACCTCCTGACGGCCGACGTCGATGAGCGGGACCGCTCCTTCATCGATGCCGCCAGGAAGCGGACTCCTGAGGGCTTCTTCTACGTCAAGGCGGGCCTCGAGCAGGCGATCGCCCGTGCGCACGCCTACGCGCCCTTTGCGGACCTGGTGTGGTGTGAGACGGCGAAGCCCGACCTGGAGGAGGCGCGGCGCTTCGCCGAAGGAGTGCACGAGCGCTTCCCCGGGAAGCTGCTCGCCTACAACTGCTCACCCTCCTTCAACTGGCGGCGCAAGCTCGATGACGAGACCATCGCGAAATTCCAGAAGGAGCTCGGCGCGATGGGCTATCGCTTCCAGTTCATCACCCTGGCGGGTTTCCACGCGCTCAACTTCTCCATGTTCGAGCTCGCCCGCGGCTACAAGGTGCATCAGATGTCCGCCTATGTCGCGCTGCAGCAGGCGGAGTTCGCCGCCGAGCAGCACGGCTACACCGCGACGAAGCATCAGCGGGAAGTCGGGGCGGGGTACTTCGATGAGGTCACGCAGGCGGTCTCAGGTGGCACCTCATCCCTCACGGCACTGACGGGTAGCACGGAGGTGCAGCAGTTCGAACGGGCGTCGTAGCAACGCGCCCGCCCGTCAGGGCAGTCAGCCCTCCTTGGTATACTGCCAGGATGGCGGTACGCAGGCTCTTCCCCACCATGGTGTACTCCGCGCGCCTGACGGGCGCAGCCGGAGGGAGGCTCAATGCGCAGCTCCTGCGTGAGTGTCTGCAGCTCAGGCAGGATGATGCGGCGGGGCGCCGCTGGTCCGCCACGCGTTATACCAACGGGTACACCTCCTACGGATCAGCGCATCGGATGCACCGTATCTCTCCGACGTTCGAGAAGCTCGAGCGCGCAATCGACCGGCACGTCGCGAAGTTTGTCCGCTCGCTCGAGCTCGATCTGACGGAGCGCAAGCTGGCGATGACGGACTGTTGGGTCAACGTCATGCCGCGCGGTGCGGCGCACGGGCTGCACCTGCATCCGCTCGCCACGATCAGTGGCACTTACTACGTCAGGACGCCCCGCGGCTGTCCCGGGCTGAAGCTGGAAGACCCGAGGCTCGAGCGAATGATGGCGGCGCCGCCGCGGCTGCCGAAGGCGGGGGAGGAGAACAGGTCCTGGGTCGTGATGCCGGCGGAGGCAGGCAGAGTGTTGCTTTTCGAGAGCTGGCTGCGCCACGAGGTCTCCGCCAACACCATCGCCAGCGAGCGGATCAGCGTCAGCTTCAATTACAACTGGTTCTAGGCAGAGCCGTTTCTGGTAGCGATATCAGGAATGCGTCGTGCGGGACATCGGTTCCGGGCTGCCGTCAGGCCGGCACGGTCAACCGATCGGTTAAGGGGCCGTTGGGTCATGCAGCTGCAGTCTACTCATCAAGCGTTGCAGCCCCGGGTTCAGCGGCGGTTCAGCGCCAACGATTCAGTCTGAATGCCAACGGAGAGTCCACATGAGTAATAGATTTCTTCGCGGCCTCATTCCGGCGCTCGTGCTTGCGGCGCTGCCGGCGGTATCGCCGGCCGGCGTCTTCGTCGGCGTGTCGGTGAACATCGCGCCGCCACCGCTTCCCGTGTATGAGCAGCCCCCCTGCCCGGAAGAGGGCTACATCTGGACGCCGGGGTACTGGGCCTGGAACGACGGCGCTTACTACTGGGTGCCCGGAACGTGGGTGCTGCCGCCGGACGTAGGCCTCCTTTGGACGCCTGGCTATTGGGGCTGGGACGACGGTGCCTATTACTGGCACGCCGGCTATTGGGGACCTCACGTGGGATTCTATGGCGGAGTTCCCTACGGCTTCGGATATGACGGCGAGGGGTTCGAGGGTGGTTACTGGCAGGGACGACAGTTCTTCTACAACCGCGCCGTGGTGCATGTTGGACCCACGTTCGTGCGCAACGTGTACTACCGCCAGGTCGTCTATCACACGACATACGAGCATGTGAGCTACAACGGCGGACCGGGTGGAGTCAGAGCTCGGCCGAGCCGGGACCAGATCGCGGCCGGGCGCGACCATCACGTCGCCTTCACATCGGTGCAACAGAGGCAGCAGCGGATGGCGTTCGCCGATCGCTCGCTGCGCGCCGACATCAACCACGGCCGGCCTCCCGTCGCAGCCACCGAGAGACCCGCGGTATTTCACGGGAGTGGCGTCTTGGCGGCCCGTGCGGCCGGGGGTCCTGTGCACTTGACGTCGGCGCACCCTGGACCTGCGCAGAGCGCAGCGCCGATGCGGTCTGATCGCCCCCCTGGGGCCACTGGCCAGAGCCACATAGGGCGCCCGATAGAGCGCAGTGCGCCGATGCACACGCAACCGCAGATCGAGCGGCCGCAGCAGCCGCCGCCGCGCGAGTCGCGGCCCGAGCCCCGGCCACAGCCGCGCTTCGAGCCACGGCCGCAACCCCACCCCATGGAGAGGCCACCGGCACCGCCTGAGCCCCAGCCTCGACAGGGCTTCGCTCCCCATGAGCGGGCTCCAGGGCCAGGGCCGCAGATGCGCGCTCCGGCTCCGCGGGGTTCGGCCGAGCATCCCCAGCAGCGCGAGCGCGGTAACGCTGAGCGGCCGCCTCGCCACCCGCCGGAGAGTCGCAACCGGTAGCAGGCTGCCGGACCGCCGCTCCCCCGCGCTAGGCCATCCGCGGGTAGACGGATTAGTGGCGCGGCGGTCCGGCGTGCCTCACAGAGGCAGACGGAGCTGCCTCGGGGGATCACTCGGGGAGCTGGACCTTCCCGCTCACCTCAAACGTTCCGCTGACCGAGGGCGCGTCCGTTCCGGGCTGACCGCCGCCAATCGACACCGTGTACCTGCCCTGGGGGACGATTCTGTCGCCGGCCTCCGTGACCATGCTGAGGTCGCGCTGCCTCAGGTGAAACCCGACCACCTGACTGGCGCCCGGTGCCAGATGGATGCGTTGAAAGCCGCGTAGAGCGCGCAGCGGCGCGCCCGGGACATCCGGGAACTTCAGATACAACTGCACGACCTCATCGCCCGCCGCCTTGCCGGTGTTGGTGACCTTCACAGACGCGTTCAGCGGGCCGCCGGCCGCTACCGGTGCCTTGGGCAGGGTCAGGTCCCCGTACCCGAACGTCGTATAGCTCAAGCCGTACCCGAAGGGCCAGAGCGGCTCTCCTTTGAAGTAGCGATAGGTGCGGCCCTTCATCGAATAGTTCTCGAAGTTGGGTAGCTGGTTGACGTCTTCGTAGAACGTCACCGGCAGACGTCCCGCCGGATCGCTCTTGCCGCTCAAGGTGGCGGCGATGGCCGCGCCGCCTTCCTCACCGGAATACCACGACTCGAGGATGGCGTTGGCGTGCGCCTTCTCCCAGGTGGCCGCCAGGGCGCTCCCGTTCATCAGTACGACCACGAGGGGCTTGCCGGTGGTGGCCACCTCGCGCAACAGCGCCTCCTCGGGGTCCGGAATCCTGAGGTCGGTACGATCGCCCCCCAGGAATCCCGGCACATGGACCGGCATCTCCTCGCCTTCGAGGCGGCTCGTGATCCCGAC
>Ga0134128_10012792_pt1 | contig 10001 bp, 6 predicted proteins | sample KB31754_FD_96462 | JGI IMG/M metagenome (GOLD analysis project Ga0134128, IMG submission 96462) | Terrestrial soil microbial communities with excess Nitrogen fertilizer from Kellogg Biological Station, Michigan, USA - KB3-175-4 | ecosystem: Environmental > Terrestrial > Soil > Unclassified ...
CGCCTGGCTCACTCTGCGCGGTATCAAGACATTGGCCGTGCGGATGGACCGGCATTGTCAGAATGCTGCGGCAGTCGCGCAGATGCTCGCGGAGCACTCGAAGGTGAGCGAGGTGCTTTATCCGGGCCTCGCAGGACATCAGGGGCATGAGATCGCGGCGAAGCAGATGCGCGGCTTTGGCGGAATGGTCTCCTTCCGGCACGCTGGCGGCGAGGCCGCGGCGGTCGAACTGTGCGGCCGGACCGAGCTGTTCACGCTCGGTGAGTCGCTGGGTGGGGTCGAATCGTTGATTGAGCATCCGGGTCGGATGACGCACATGTCGGCCGCCGGCTCGCCCCTCGAGGTTCCGGCGGACCTGGTCCGGCTGTCCGTGGGCATCGAGGACCGCGCCGACCTGCTCGCCGACCTGGCCCGGGCGCTCGGCTGAAATCGCGGGCGGACCTGCAAAATCACGGTCCGAACACGGCGGGCGGTGCCCTCCGTGTTCTGGTGTACAGTGCCGCGCGTGGTGGGGATTTCCGCAATCGAGCAGGGCGCCTTCGTCGCCGACCGCTACCGCGTGGTCGAGCGGCTGACCCGCTTCGCCGTCGCCGACAGCACGCTGACCGTCGTTGAATACGAGTACTGGCTCGCCCTCGACGAGACGCGCGATGTCGAGGTCTGGCTTCAGGTCGCGGCGTCTCGCGACACCTGCGCCTCCGGGGCCGATCTGGCGGGCGTGGTCTCCACGCTGCGCCGGCTCAACCACCCGGCGCTGCCAGTAGTGCTGGACTTCGGTGAGATGGAAGTCGAGCGGGAAGGCGTGGCGGCGGGCGCGCAGGCCGCTGAGGTAGAGGTAGTGGTCGAGCGCGTCGGATATGTGGTGCTGGAGCCGGTGGAGGCGGACAGCCTGGCCACTGTGCTGCTGCGCGGCGCGCTGACCGACGCGGAAATCCTGGCGGTGCTCATCGGGATCGCCGACGTGCTGAAGGTGCTGCACGAGGTCGAGGTCGTCCACGGGCATCTGTCTGCTTATTCATTCCTGCTCGCCGAACGCGGTGTGCTGCTGATCGACCTGGCCGCGGCGGCCGCGCTCGAAGTGGCCTCAGGGAGCGAGCTGAGCAGCGCCGCCGATGTATACGCCCTGGCGTGGCTGGCCTGCATCGCCCTTGCCGGGGTCGAGGCAGTCGAGGCGGAGTTCGGTGTCGGCTTCGACGCGGGTTCGAGCCCTGAGAGCCCGGCCGCGCCGCAGCTGCTGACGCTGGACCTGATCGAGCGACGTCGCGCCTGGGCCGAGGCGAATCTCGTGGTGACCTACGGATTGCGCGCGCAGCTCGCGGCGTTGCTGGTCGCGGCGCTCGGTGAGGCGAGCGGACGCCCGGCGGTCGGCGAACTGGTCGCCGCGTTGCGGGTGCGCGAGGACGTCGCCGAGGCAGCGCAGGCGGAAGCAGCGGTGGCCGTGGTCGAAGCCGCCGAGGCCGTGGTTGTCGCGGGCGCGGTGGTGGCAGCCGCGGAGGCAGTGGCAGAGGTCGAAGGCGAAGTCGTAGCGCAGGCTGAGGCCGGCGCGGCGGCCGAAGTCGGGTACGCCGAGGTTGTTGCGGAGACGGCGGCCGCGGGGGAATTGGTCGGCGCGGGTGTCGCGGTCGGCGTCGGCGCGGAGACGATCGGCGGGAACCGAGGCCGGGGCGGACGCGGCGGTTCCGGCCGCGGCGCGGCAACTGGACTGGCTTCCGCGCCCCTGACCCCGACCGCATCACCCTCTGGACGGCACGGCTCGCCGGCGCAGCGACCTAAATCAGCACTCTACGTCGCCATCGCGATCGTCGTACTCGTCGTCGGCGCGATCGCCTGGGGATGCAGCGCAAGCAGTTCGCCGTCCGCGAAGCCGACCGGCGCGCCGACGACGGGACAGAGCGGAGCCGGACAGGGCGGCGGGAGCGGTTCATCGCCGAGCGCCGCGGCGAGTCAGGCCGGCGGCGTCGGGACGAGTCCGGGCGCGAGTACCGGAGCGTCGCCGACTCAGGGATCGAATTCCGCGAGTCCGACATCGGTGCCCAGCTACTCGGCCACCCCGCTGGCCACCGCTCCGGCCAGCCCGGGCCAGGCCCTCCAGCAGATCCAGCAGACCATCTCGCGGGCCGGGGCGGCGGGCCAGATTCCGCAGCAGGCGCAGGGCTCACTCAACCAGGCGGTGGGCACGCTCCAGCAGGAGATCGGCTCGAAGTCCTCGATTCAGCAGGGCCTCGGCCAGCTGCGCGCGGCGCTAAACGAGACCGGTGTGCCGGCCGGCTTCCGGCAGCAGATCAATGAGCTGATTCCGTACCTGTCCATCGGATATGGGAGTTAGCGGTAAGCGGATAAGTATTCGCGAGTTCGGGCGGTGGGCCGGTGGCCTGCCGCCCGACGCGCTATTTCGGCTGTCGGTCCGGAAAACGGCCGCGCATCAAGCGGCCCAGCGTCGCAGGGCGTCGAGCAGCCGGTCGTGCGCCTGACTCCCCGCACCGCGCGCCGTAGCGAGCTGGATCGAGCGCTGCAGCGCGGGCTTCGGGACGTCTCGCAGGGTGCTGTCGAGCAGCGCCAGCGACAGCGCTTTGAACGGGCCGCGCAGCTCCGCCGGGTCCTCGGACTTCGCACAGGCTATTTCGAGCTCTGCGAGCGCTGCCAACGCGGCCGCGTCATCGCTCGGCGCGCGCAGCTCGAAGGCGTCGGTCTCCGTGCAATCTCCGGGCACCACCGCAGCCGCCTCGAACGCGTTGATCAGAGGGCTGAGGCACCCGGCCGTGCGCGGGTCGTAGAGGCCGGGGAAGGCCTCCGGCTCGTATCCGCTCTCGTATCCGGCGATGTAGATCGGCGAACTCGACCGGGTTTCCACGATCATGCCGATCGCCAGGTCCAGCAGGTTGACCGGCCAGTCCAGGTTGCGCAGCGCGAACATCCGCACCGCGCCCTGTCGCGGGTTGAGCCCGGAGGCGAGCAGCAACTGCGCCGATTCCAGCGCGGACTGTGCGTAGAAGTCGATTTCCGCGCTGTGCAGGCGGATCACGCCGGCCTTGCACCAGCTGCGCAGCCGGTCAGCGATGATCGAGTTGTCCACGACGTGGGTGAACCGCGCTGCCGTGACCAGCAGCTGCGAGCCGGCTGCCGCGCGCGTCATCAGCCATTCCGCGACGCGCTTCGACTCGGCGTAGATGTCGGGGGAGTAGGGGCGCAGCGCTTTTCCGGTCGACGCGCAGACTACGTGCCGCACCCCGTGTTCGGCCGCCGCGTCGAGGACGTTGCGGGTGCCGAGGATGTTCGTGGTGACCGTGCGGTGTACCTCGACCTCGGCGCGGCCTGGTTCGCGCTGGGCCGCGATGTGGAACACTATCTCGGGTCTGATTTCAGTGAAAAGCTCTGATATCTGACATCGGTCACGAATGTCCGCTTCGCGGTACTCTGCGCCTGGCGGCAGCCGCCACGGCTGCACCGTCCCGCGGCTCACGCTCACCAGCCGAGCCGGGGCGAGCGCCGCGAGTTGTTCCATCAGCATCGAGCCGATGCAGCCGGTCCCGCCGGTGACCAGCACCGTGCGACCGGTCAGCCATCGCGTCACCATGTCCTGCGGCAGGTTGAGCCCGCGCTCGCGTATGCCCTGAAAGCGCTGGTACTCCGCGTGAGCGTCGGGACGCGCCGCCACCAGGCGTTCGGTCAAGCCGCAGAGCAGTCTCACCTGCGATTCGTCCAGTTTCACCCGCCCCAGCGGGACCGCCGCGCGCATGCCGTCGAGAATGGATGCGGCGCTTTCCATGCGACCCCTTACTTGCTGTACGGCGGTGCTTGAACCCCGCCGAACGTGGAGGCCGCCACGCTGCGGGCCGGGGTGATTGGGGATTCTATCCACCGGTAGCGCGGCGACTTCAAGAGTTTCGCACGTAAAGTCCGCTGAAAGTTACACCGGCCGCGCACGCTGTTGTGCGGCGCGCGAATGGGGATAGCATTGCCGGGCTCGTGATGGTTCGACCTCGTGGTCCGGGAGGGGTGGCTCGACGTGACCGATGTCGTCGAGGGCGCTCGCATCGAACCGATGCCGCAGAACGCCGCCTCGTCCGCGAGCCGCCGGATCCCGCGCGTGGTCCGGCCCGCGGCCGCCGACCCGTCGCTTCCGCAGCCCCCTGACGACGCAGAGAAATACTCGTACGTCAACCGCAAGGCGATGCTGCTGATCTGGGCATCGGTGATCAGCTTCGGATTCCTGATCTACAGCCAGGCGCGGATGGTCGAGGTCTCCCCCTGGTTCTGGGCCTACCTGCCCTTTCTGACTTTCACCATCGCCTACTTCGCGGTCTCCCTGGTGGTGAACGCGGCCTCGAAGGACTTCGACTTGGCCGCGCACCGGGCCCTGGTCGACTCCTGGCGGCCTGCGATTCATCCCTCGGTGGACGTGCTGCTGCCGGTGTGCGGCGAACCCGTCGAGGTGTTGCGCAACACATGGACCCACGTCGCGTTGATGGCCGCGCACTACCGCGGCGAAGTCAACGTGTACGTACTGGACGATTCGGACAGTCCGCAGCTGCGTCGCATGGCTCAAGAATTCGGCTATGTATATGCGGGCCGCTCCAACCGCGGGTGGTACAAGAAGGCCGGGAACCTGCTCTACGGCTACCGGATATCGCGTGGGGAATTCATCCTGCTGCTCGACGCGGACTTCGCGCCCCGGCCGGACATGCTGGACGAGACGCTGCCGCACATGACCGATCCGAGCGTCGGGATCGTGCAGACGCCGCAGTTCTTCCGGGTGCTCGACTCGCAGAACTGGCTGGAGCGCGGCGCCGGAGCGGTGCAGGAGCTGTTCTACCGCTCCGTGCAGACCTCCCTCTCCCGATACGACGGCGCCATCTGCGTGGGTACCTGTGCGGTCTATCGCCGCGCTGCCCTCGATGACAACGGCGGCATGACGCTGATAGAGCACTCCGAGGACGTGCACACCGGCTTCGACCTCTACCTGCGCGGCTGGCGGCTGAAGTATCTGCCGATCGCGCTGTCCACAGGGGTGTGCCCCGACAACTTGGCCGCGTACGTGAACCAGCAGTATCGCTGGTGTTCCGGAAACATGAGCATGCTCGGCAGTCGCAAGTTCTGGCACGCCAAGCTGCCGTTCCGGGTGCGGCTGAGTTATTTGTCCGGGTTCTTCTATTACGTCCACACGGCCCTGATGACCTTCGTGCTGCCGCTGGTGCCGATCGCGCTGCTGATCGGCCTGCCGCAGGACTTGCAGATCACGAACCTCATCTACGTGGTGCCCGGCCTCATCTACGCCGGCGTGATCTTCCCGCTGTGGCACCGGGCGCCGTATCGGCTGGAGGCGTATGCCTGCCGGATGGTTTACGGTTGGGCGCACGTCTTCACGATCTGGGACGTGCTGCGCAACAACCGGATGGGCTGGCAGCCCTCCGGCTCCGCGTCGAAGAAGCAGGGGCGCAACAAGCGGTTCTGGATCGGGATGATCGGCTGGACCGCGGTCACCGCCGCCGCGTGGGTCGGCCTGTGCCTCTGGCGGATGTACACGATGGACCCGTTCAATTTCATGGTGCTGCTCGCCTCAGGGCTCTTCTACGCGGCGACAGCCGCGCGCGTGCTGTCCCGGCCGAAGTCCGCGGCGGCATGATCCGCCGGCGCCGTCTCCTGGCTTCACTGTTCGCATTGGGTCTTCTCGGGGGCGCGATATCCGGCTGCTCGGTCGTGCGCGACGCCGCGACGTGGAAGATGACTCCCTCCGCCGGCCCCGGTGGGGCCGGTTCCCAGGCCGGCGCGGGCAATTCCGTCGCGCCGAACCTGACTCAGCCCGCGTTTGATGTCAAGCCGCTGATCAAGCCGGCGCGCAAGTACGTCGGCCTGGAAATACCGGGCGCACCCGCATCGATCGCCCCGGCCGAGCAGTTCGCCACATGGGTGGGTAAGAAGCCGAATCTGCTCGGCGCGTACGTCGGATGGAACACCGGTCTGGACAGCCAGGCGGTGCAGAACGCCTGGGCCTACGGCGCGCTCTACTTCCAGGTCTGGGAGCCGTTCGGGGTCACCATGCAGCAGATCGCGGCCGGCGCCTCAGACGACTACATCGCCCGGTTCGCGGCCTCGGTGCGCTCGCTGAATCTGCCCATCGCGCTCAGCTTCGGGCACGAGATGAACGGCGACTGGTACCCCTGGGGCACGAAGCAGACCGCCGCGGCCGATTTCGTGGCCGCCTGGCGGCACGTGCACGATCTGTTCGCCAAGGCCGGCGCGACCAACGTCATCTGGATCTGGGACCCGAACGACATTTATCCGGTCCCCGACGTCCAGCTACAGCCGCTCTACCCGGGAGATCAGTACGTGGACTGGATCGGCGTGACCGGATACTGGACCGTCAACGGTCCGCACACGTATTCCTCGCTGTTCCTGCCGACCCTGCTCGACATCCGCAAGTTCACCGCCAAGCCGTTCATCATCGCCGAAACCGGCGTGCAGTCCGGCTCCAACCAGGTGTCCTCGGTGAATGCCCTGTTCAACGCCGTGGCCACGCATGACGACATACTCGGCTTCGTCTGGTACGACTACAACCGCCAGGGCGATTGGCGGCTGGAGAACCGGCCCACGGTGCAGGCCGCGTTCAAGTCGGCCGTAGCGGCCTCCGAGTTCGGATTCACGGTGAGCGCGACCCGATGAGCAGCACGATGAACGGCGGCGGACGAACGCCGGGGACCGACGAGCAGGAGCCAGGCGCGGCGGAGCGGACCGCACAGGAGCGCCGCGACCTGCTCTTCGAGCTCTTCCAGTCGCACAAGCGGCTCGATCGGCTCAGCGATCAGACTGCCGAGCCCGAAGGCGCGCAGACCGGCGACGCGGCACAAGGCGATTCATCATTCGACGAAGCGGTATTCGACGAAGCGGTATTCGACGAAGCGGTATTCGACCGGCCCGCCCGCGAGCCCGAGTTCACGGTGGTCTACCCGACCGGCGGGGTCCGGATACCCGAGCAGGTCGCCCCGGACGCGGCTACGCCGCCCGACTTGCTGGTCGCTCCGGACGCGATGGCGGTACTTGCCGAACCGGTGGCACCGACACCCACCTCCGCGGACCCGGCCACGTCAGCGCCGGCGCCGGCCGAACCCGAGCCGCCGCGCGCCCATCCGACCGAAACGCGGAAACCCGCTGAGCCGCTCCAGCCCACCGAGACCCCACTGTCCGCGCAGCCTGATTCGCCCGGCGCGCTGCACGCTCCGGTCAACCTGCCGACCCCCAAACGGTTCGGCGACAAGGTCTCCTGGCGCGACAGCGCACCCTACGAGGAAACCGGCATCCTGATCCGCCCGGCCGACTGGTCGACCGACCGGATCGAGACCGCGCTGATCAACGTCGGGGCGCTGCGCGCGGCCGAGCGCAAGGCCGACTCCTCGCTCGCCGGAAAACGGCGCACCGGACTGTCCCGGTTCATCCCGACGCCGCGCCGCGGCATCCTGCTCGCGATCCTCCTGCTGCAAGCGTTCCTGTCGCTGCGCAACAGCAACACAGCGTTCGAGGACGAGGCGCTGTACCTCTACTCCGGCCACCTCGAACTCGCGCATCTGCTCAACGGACAGCCGATCGACAACTTCGCCGCCTACTTCTCCGGCGCCCCGGTGCTCTACCCGATCGTGGGCGCGATCGCCGACCAGATCGGCGGGGTGTTCGCCGCCCGACTGCTCAGCCTGGCCTTCATGCTCGGCGCGACCTGCCTGGTCTACCTGATCGGCCGCCGGCTGTTCGGCGTGCGGTCCGCGTTGTGCGGCGCGGCATTGTTCGGTACCACCGCCTCCGCGATCTTCATGGGCGGGTTCGCGACCTACGACGCGCCCTGCGTGTTCCTGCTCGCGCTCGCGGCGTGGATCGTGGTGCGCGGTGCCGCTTCCAGTTGGCCGTACTACGCGCTCGCGGTACTGCCGATGCTGCTCGCGGTCGGCACCAAGTACGCCTCGCTGCTGTTCATACCGACGGTCATCGCGCTGTCGTGCATCGCGGCAATCCCGTATCACGGCTGGCGTTGGGCGTTGCTGCGTCCCATATCTCTCACCGCGATGATCGGCTCGATGGCGTACGGCGCGTTGAAGCTCGCCGGGCCGACGTACGTGCACGGCATCCAGCAGACCACCACGGCGCGAGCGCAGGGCGGCACATCCACGCAGACGCTGCTTACCGAGATCGGCAAGTGGGGCGCACCGGTCTTCGTCGTGGCCGTGGTCGGCGGCCTCTACTACATATTCCGGCACCGCCCCGACGTCGACGGCCGGCTCTCGCTCGGCACATGGGGACGCGCGGCGCTGGTCACCCTGATGCTGGGCACCGCGCTGCTCGCTCCGGCGAACCAGCTGCGCATCCACACCGACGTCGCGCTGCAGAAACACATCGGCTTCGGCCTGATGTTCGCCGCGCCGCTGGCGGGCTACGGGCTGGTGCGGCTGGTCGGCGGGCACTTCGGCCGCCTGCAACTGGGCATCGGCGCCGCGGTGGTGGCCTTCGCGTTCGGCATGTCGCAGTCGCACATCATGTTCCGCGGCTGGCCGGACGCGACCCGGCTGGTGGCCACGATCAAGCAGTATCAGAAGCCGGGCGCCCACTACCTGGTCGAGATCGACGAGGTGCCGATCTACTACCTGCGCGGCGATACCAACGCCGAGCCGTCCCAGTTCACCTCGACCTTCGCCTTCCTCTACCTCGATTGGCAGGGTAAGTGGCTGACCGGCGATATCGCGTACCAGACCGCGGTGGAGCAGGGCTACTTCCAGGTCGTGGCGATCGACGGCACCACGACACCTGAGGTCGACCAGGCGATCCTCAAGGGCTTGCATTCGCCGATCAGCCCGTATCGAATAGTCAGCGAGTACAACGTGCAGACCGCGTACGGGCCGACTACGTATCAGGTATGGGTGAAGAAGTAGTGACGCAGGCTCCGCCGGCTTCGACGCAGAACCGCAGGCGTGCGCACCCCTGGTTCGCCAAGTACTACTCGCGGGTCGCGGTGGCGATGGACCGCGGTGGCCTGGCGGAGTATCGCAGGAGGCTGCTGGAAGGCCTCAGCGGTGAGGTCGTCGAGATCGGGCCGGGCAACGGCATGAACTTCCGGCAGTACCCGCGCGAGGTGACCAGGCTCGTCGCCGTCGAGCCGGAACCGACGCTGCGGGCGCTGGCGCGGCAAGCCGCGGACGAGCTGTCGCAGAGCACTGAGCCAGCGCAGGCCACCAAGATCGAGGTGATCGGCGGCGTGGCCGAGCGGATGCCGCTGGCCGCTGCGTCGTGTGACGCCGTGGTCGTCTCGCTGGTGCTGTGCTCAGTTCCGGATCAGCAGGCTGCTTTCCGCGAAGTCCACCGGATTCTGCGCCCGGGCGGCGAGTTCCGCTTCATGGAGCACGTGCGCTCGCAGGGCCGCGCGGCCGCGTGGGGGCAGCGCGCGCTCGATGCGACGATACGGCCCTCACTTTGCGGAGGCTGTCGCTGCGCGCGCGAAACCGGCGAGGCCGTCGCGGCGGCTGGGTTCGAGATCAGCGAACTGAGTCGATTCAGGTTCCCGGCGCGGATTTACCTGCCCACACCCACCGCGTCGCACATGATCGGCTACGCGCGTAAGCCTGCGTGAGACCGCATTGTTCTCACGAGAACGGCACTGCGGCGCACGGCAGTGACCAGTGCGTGTAAGCCGGCACCCAGTTGGTCGCGATCGCGTCGACTCCGATCTGACGCAGGTGCACCCACTGCGCGGAGAACGGCGGCGTCCACACCCACACGGCAAGGCCCGCCGCGCGCCACGCGACAACCTGCGCACGAGTGATCCGAGCGAAGTCGATGTACAGGATTCGCGCGCCCGTCTTCGTGATCGATGACGGTGACGGGTTCCCGGTTTCCTGGATGTACGCCGTCATCACATCCGGCGCGGCCGCCGAGAACGCGCTGACGTCGTCGGCCTCCCAGCCGCCGACCACCACGTGGTCGGCGTATCCGGAGGCTGCGATAACCGAGGCCAGTACATCGATCGA
>Ga0134128_10012794_pt1 | contig 10001 bp, 10 predicted proteins | sample KB31754_FD_96462 | JGI IMG/M metagenome (GOLD analysis project Ga0134128, IMG submission 96462) | Terrestrial soil microbial communities with excess Nitrogen fertilizer from Kellogg Biological Station, Michigan, USA - KB3-175-4 | ecosystem: Environmental > Terrestrial > Soil > Unclassified ...
GAGCACATGCGTCCGGAGACGACGCTCGAAATCCTGAGCAACCTGAAGCCGTACTTCAAGAAAGACGGACTCGTCACGGCCGGAAATGCGTCGGGGATCTCGGACGGCGGCGCGGCGACGGTGCTCGCGAGCGAAGACTACGCCAAGGCCCATGGGCTGAAGCCGCTGGGCCGGCTCGTGGCATGGGCCGTGGCGGGCGTCGAGCCGAAGCACATGGGGATCGGTCCCGCACCGGCGGCGCGCAAAGCGCTCGCGAAGGCGGGCATGAAACTCGAGGCCATGGATCTCGTCGAAGTGAACGAGGCATTCGCGCCGCAGTATCTGGCCGTCGAGCGCGAGCTCGGTCTCGATCGCAATCGGACGAATGCCTGCGGCGGCGCGATCGCGATCGGACATCCGCTCGCGGCGAGCGGCACGCGGATCACGATTCATCTGCTGCACGCGCTGCGCCGGGAGAAGAAACGGTTCGGCCTCGGCTCGGCATGCATCGGCGGCGGTCAAGGAGCGGCGGTCATCGTTGAAGCACTATGAGTGATTTGATCGACAAGAAGGCGCTCGAGCGCATCGTCCGGCGCGCGGCGGAGCTCCAGGCCGGCGCCGCGGAAATCGGCGACGGGCTCACGAGCAAGGAAGTGCTCGCGCTCGGCAAGGACGTCGGGATTCCGGAGGGCTATCTCCGCCAGGCGATGCTCGAGGAGCAGACGCGGGCCGCCGACGAAGGGTCCATCGGCACCTGGGGCTGGCTCACCGGACCGCGCGCCATCGCCGCGACGCGCGTGGTGCCGGGCGATCGCGCCTCGGTCGAGCGCGCGCTCAATCGCTGGATGATGGATGAAGAGCTGCTCCAACCCAAGCGCCAGTACGCCGACCGCACGACGTGGGAAGCAAAGCCGGGCGCATTCGCGTCGATCCAGCGCGCGCTCTCGGCCAGAAGGCGCTATTCACTCGCGAGCGCCGCGCAGATCTCGTCTCAGGTCGTGCCGCTCGAGCCGGGGTTCTGTCTCGTGCGGCTCGAAGCCGACGTGAGCCAGCAGCGCCGCAACCGCATTTCCGGCGGGGTCGTTCTGGCCACGCTCGGCTGGGCCATGACCGGCGCGGCGATGCTCGTGGCCCCGCCGCTCGCGATCGCCCAGCTCCTCACGATGATCCCCGGCGCGAGCCTTTCGCTCGTCGGCGCGACCGTGGCGCGCACCCACCGCCGCGCCAACGAGCGTGTGCAAGTCGGGCTCGAGCAGGTACTGGACCGGCTGGAGCGCGGCGACATCCGGGGGGCATCGGCCCCGGCCTCGTTGCCGTTCGTTCGCATCGCCGAAGAAGTCCGCAAGGTTTTCGAGAATCCCAAGCCGAAGCCCAGGAGCTGAAGACCGTCATGGCTGAGATCAAGCGTGTCGGGGTGCTGGGGTGTGGCCTGATGGGGAGTGGCATTGCCCAGGTCGCTGCCGGCGCCGGCTATGAAACGATCGTTCGCGACGTGTCGCAGGAGCTGCTGGATCGCGGCCGCGCCGGGATCGAGAAGTCGCTGGCGAAGTTCGTCGAAAAAGGCAAGCTCCCGGCCGCCGATCGCGACGCCACGGTCCAGCGGCTCAAGTTCACGACCACCGTCGCCGACTTGAAGCAGGCTGACATCGTGATCGAAGCGATCACGGAAGACCTGGGCCTGAAGAACGCGCTGTTCAAAGAGCTCGACGGCCTGTGCAGCCCCGGGACGATCTTCGCGTCCAACACGTCGAGCCTGACAATCGCGGAAATGGCGGCCGCCACGAAGCGCCCCGACCGGTTCGTGGGCCTGCACTTCTTCAATCCCGTGCCGCTGATGGCGCTGGTCGAGGTCGTGCGGACCGTGACGACGTCGGAAGAGACGTTCAAGCGCGCGTTCTCGTTCGCGGCGTCGCTCCGCAAGGAGCCCGTCGCCGCGAAGGACAACTCGGGCTTCATCGTGAACCTGCTGCTGGTGCCGTATCTGCTGGACGCGATTCGCGCCGTGGAGCGCGGCGTGGGCAGCGTGCCCGACATCGACAAGGCGATGAAGCTCGGCTGCAGCTACCCGATGGGCCCGCTCGAGCTGCTCGATTTCGTGGGTCTCGACACGACGCACCATATCGCCGAGATCATGTTCAAGGAGTACCGCGAGGCGCGGTATGCGCCGCCGCCGCTGCTCAAGCGCATGGTGCTCGCCGGCATGTATGGAAAGAAGAGCGGCAAAGGCTTCTACGATTACTCGGCCAACCCACCAGTCGTCACCAACCTGGGACTCTAATGCTCGGCTACGACGCCCCTCGCTGGCATGCTGTGCTCAACGATCTCCCCGTCGCGCTGCTGATCGTGGCGGTGCTCTTCGATCTCGCGGCCGCCGCCAGCAAGCGCGAATCGCTGTCGTGGGCTGGTATCTGGACGCTGTGGACCGGCGTGATCGGCGGCTGGGCCGCCGTGATCGCGGGCGAGCTCGCCGAGGACGCGATCGATCACGGCGAAGCGATCCATGAAATCATGGAGAAGCACGAGAACATGGCGCTGATCACGATGAGCCTGTTCACGATCGTGCTCATCTGGAAGATGGCGCGCCGGTTCCAAATGCCGTCGCAGGAGCTCGCGATCACGCGGTTCCTCAGCGTCATCGGCATCGTCGCATTGGCGTGGACCGGAGTGCTCGGGGGGAACCTCGTGTTCGAACACGCGGCCGGCATCCACACGACCACGCTGCAGGCGGAAATCGAGAATCGGGAAGAGGGCCACCAGCACGAGCCCGGCGAGGAGCATGAGCACGGCATGGCGACCGACAGCGTGAAGCCCGCGGACTCGGCAAAGGCGGCGCCCACGCACACGCATCCGCCCGGTACGCCGCCGCACCAGCATTAGATGCGTGCGTCGTGCGTCGTACGTCGTGCGTCGTGCGCCTTGGTTCTCGCGGCGTGCAATCCTGCTTCCACACGCCCCTCGTTCACGCCGCTGCCCGAGTCACTGCACGCGGTCATCAACGCGACGCCGGCCATGGTCACCCGCGAAGCGCGGGCGTTACTGACGGCCGACTCGATTCCCGTGCGTCGCATGAGCGAGCGCGACGCCTGGCTCGAGACGAACGAGTTCGCGGGCACGCACCGCTTGCGCCTGTGGGCCGACCCGGACGTGCCGGGCAAGTCGCGCGTGACGATCGAAGCGGTGTATCGCCCGCTTGAAGATCCCTCCCGCACGTCCCGCGATCTCGAGCGCGCCGCCGAGCCGGGATCGGCCGGCGTGCAGCGCGCCGCGCGGCTGCTCGAAGCGTTGAAAGACAAGCTTGGAGTCACGACCTACTAGTCTCCGCCGCACCCTCGGCGCGCTCGAGTACTTCACATTCGGCTTTGGCAGCATGGTCGGGGTCGGCTGGCTCGTCATCATGGACGACTGGCTGGCGCGCGGCGGGCCCGCGGGCGCGATGCTCGGCTTCTTCGGCGTCGCGCTGCTGCTCGTCCCGATCGCCATCACGTATGGGCGACTGGTGCGCGCGATCCCCGATGCCGGCGCCGAGATCGCCTACACGGAGCGAGTATTCCCCCGTCCGGTGAGCTTCGCGGCGGGATGGCTGATGGTGCTCGCCTACGCGATCGTGTGCCCGTGGGAAGCCGTCGCGATCGGCAATCTCCTGGCGCGGATCTTTCCCGCGATGAACGAGCTGCCGCTCTACACGGTGGCGGGCAAGGTCATCACCGTCCCGCGGCTCGTGGCCGGCCTCGCGCTGACCGCCTGGATCGCGTTCATCAATTTTCGCGGCATCCGGACCAGCGGTCGCTTCCAGGACCTCACGACGCTGGGACTCCTGGCCTGCTTTGCGTTGTTCGCGGCGCTCGGATTCGCGCGCGGCACGCCGGCCAATGTGCAGCCGCTGTTCGCTGCTTCCGGTCCGTTTGTCTCGGTGCTGCTCGTCGCGCAGATCGTCCCCTACTTCATGACCGGCTTCGAATCGATTCCGAAAGCGTCCGAAGAGGCGCGGCCCGACCTCGCGCCCGGAACGCTGAGCCGCATGATCGTGCTCGCCACGGTCGTCGGCGGCCTGTTCTACGTCCTCGTCGTTGCGGTGGCGAGCTGGGTCTATCCCTGGACGACGCTGGTCGAGCAGCATCTCGGGACGGAGGCGGCGTTCGCGCGCGCGTTCGGCGCGCAGTGGATCGCCCGGCTGATTCTCGCGGGCGCGCTGCTGTCGCTGTTCAAGATTTTCAACGGCAATCTCGTCGCAGCGACGCGGCTGCTCTATGCGCTCGGCCGGCGCGGCCTGGTGCACGCATCGCTCGGGAAGGTCGACGAACGGTTTGGATCTCCGTCCGTAGCGATCCTGCTCGTCACCGGGCTGACGGCGGCCGCGTCCTTCCTCGGCGACGCCCTGCTGGTCCCGATCACCGAGGTCGGGTCGGCGGTGTCGGGGCTGGGATGGTTCGCGGCGTGTGCCGCGTTCATCGCGCTCGCCCGCCGCATGCAGGCGACCCGTGGCATCGTGCTCGCCGGCGCGGGCGCGGTGGTCAGCGTCGCGATTGTTCTGATGAAAGTGATTCCCGCGGTTCCGGGCAGCTTCCGCTGGCCGGAATGGGCCGTGCTAGGCGGTTGGGTTGCGCTGGGACTTGCTCTGCGGTCCCCCGCCCGACACTAGCCCCTGCACCCACTTCTCCATCTGCGTGAGGTCGATCGACGCGTCGCGGCATGGGCCGTTGGGCAGCTGCATCGTCAGGCCGAGCACGGGGAGCTTCCCCGCGACATCCCGCAGACCGGTCATCATGTCGCGCTCGCAGGCGACGGCGACGACGGCACGCGGCCTCCGCTCGCGAATCACGCGGCGCGCCAGCTGTCCGCGCGTCGCGACGAACACCGGCACCTCGTAGCGCCCCGCGATCTCCAGCACGCCGTCCAGCGCCTGCTTGGAGAGACAGCGGGGGATCAGGACCAACAGCTCGCCCTTCCCCACTCGGCGCCCGCGCCGCTCCGCCAGAGTGTTGTAGACGTCGATCGCGGCGTGCTCGACCCAGTCGCGCGTGCCGAACGCCCGCGCGAGCAACGACGTGTAGTTCATCAGCTGCAGATACGGCCCGCGCTCCATCAACCGTTCCGGCAGGAGATTGCGGCCGCCGTAATACGATCCGGCGAGCAGCCCGAGGTACAACGTCTTGAGGCCGGCCAGCGCCAGGAGCGTGATCCACAACGCCTTGGGCAACGGTGACCACAGCGTGCCGAGCCGTGGTCCGATCAGATAAAGAAGAAGAGCGACGACAGCCGTGGCGGCCGCGATCGTGAGCGCCGCGAAACGGAAGAACAGCCCGGGCGCGGCTGAGAAGTCGCCGCCCCGGGGGAGCGGCCGGCCGTTCCACTCGTCCCACTCGTGACCCAGCCGCCGATCCACTTCGATATGGATCAGCTGCGCGCGGGGCTGAGGATGCGGCGGAGCGGCTGGAGGAGCAGGAACCTGAGGGGCGCTCACAGGAAGCGAAGCTTCACGTAGGGGTTCGCTGGTGTCAAGTTTGGGGCGTGTGGAATTCTGACGCGCGCGTTCGCGCGGCATACGCAGAAGGCGCCGGCATCTACCGGATCGTGCCGGAGGCGGTTGCGATTCCCACGGGAATCGAAGATCTCGTCGCGCTCGTGCGTCAGGCAGCCGCCGCGCATGCCGTGCTCATACCGAGAGGCGCAGGGAGCGGGATGGCGGGCGGCAACGTCGGTCCCGGCATCATCGTCGATCTCAGCACCGGGTTCTCCGAGCTCTCCATCGATCCGCAGCGCCGCACGGCGCGCGCCGGCGCTTCCGTCACCTGGGCCCAAATCACTGAGGCTGCCAGGCCTTTCGGCCTGCGGCTCCCTCCCGATCCTTCGTCGGGCCTGTTTGCAACGTCGGGCGGCATGGTCAGCACGAATGCCGCGGGCCCCCGAACGGTGAGGTACGGCAGTGTGAGGAGGTGGGTGGAGGAGCTGGAGGTTGTCGAGGCCGATGGCGCGGTCCGAACCGTGAAGCGGGAAGGGGGAAGCGGGAAGCGTTTTTTACTCGCAACAGAAAACCGACAGCTGATCGCCGAGCGATTCCCCAAAACCCGCAAGAACTCGAGCGGCTACGCGCTCGACCAGTTCGCCGAGTCGGGCGATGAGGTGGATCTGTTCATCGGCGCCGAAGGGACGCTCGGATTCATCACGGCGGTCCAGTGGCGGCTCGACGAGATACCCCCGGACATCGCCGGGGTCGCGCTTGGCTTCGACGATCTCGCCGCGATGACCGAAGCGGTCCCGTACCTCGTGTCGTTGAAGCCGACCGCCCTCGAGCTGCTCGACAGCACCCTGTTGCAGTTCGTCCCCGAGGCTCCGCGCGTCGCGTGCCTGCTGCTCGTTGAGTTCGAGCGTGAAAGCGCGGCCGCCGCGCGCGGCGTGGTCGGTGACGCGGTGCGCGGTCTGAAGCAGACCCTCACCCACGTGGAGACGGCGGTCGATCGGCGTGGGTTGGAGCAGCTCTGGACGGTGCGGCGGCTCGCCTCTCCGGCGCTCGCGCGCCTTCCTCCTTCGCAGCGGTCCCTGCAGGTGATCGAAGACGGCTGTGTTCCGTTGGACGCGCTGGGCGAGTACGTCGCCGGGCTGCGGGCCGCAGCCGATCAGGCGGGTATTCCCGTCGCGATCTTCGGGCACGCGGGCGACGGGCATGTCCACGTGAATGCGCTGCCCGACACGACGCGGCCGGGGTGGCGCGAAGCGTTGGCGCGACTGTTCGACGACGTCACCGATCTGCTGCTGCGACTCGGCGGCGTTCCCTCGGGCGAGCACGGCATCGGACGCCTGCGAGCGGGCGTCCTCGAGCGATTCTACGGCGCCGAAGTGATGGAGCTGTTCCGCGCGGTAAAACGCGCGTACGACCCACTGACCATCCTGAATCCCGGTGTTATCATTCCCGCGACCGGCTGGGCACCGCTCGCCGCGCTGAAGGTGGGCGACGGGGCCGCCGCGATTCCGGACGACATCGCCTCTCGACTCCGTGACCTGGAGCGCAACGCCGCATGGGCCACACCGAAACTCGAGCTGACGCACCCGACACCAAGCACCTAACACCCGTCCTCGATTCAGAAGGCGTGGAGATCTTCCGCTCTCCCCGCATCTCGCTGCTGGCCCGGCCCCAATTCGTCGAACCCGAGCACCTCGCGGTGAAATGGAAGGGCGAGGCGAGCGACTGCGAGCGTTTGGCGGAATACGCGGGCCGGTTGTGCTACATGAGCCAGCATAACCCGATCAATCGCAGCACCGCGGAGTACCTCGAGAACATCAAGAAACAGGGACACGGATCGGTCCTGGAGCACGCCGTGTACGTCCTGTTGATCGAGGGGATCTCGCGCTCCTGCTCGCACGAGCTGGTCCGCCATCGGGCGGGATTCGGGTATTCGCAGATCTCACAGCGCTACGTCGACGAGTCGCACGCGGCGTTCGTGATGCCCCCGGCGATCGCCGGTGATGCCAAGCTCGAAGCGGAATGGCAGCAGCAGGTCACCGAGGCGCAGGCCGCGTACGTGCGCGCCGTCGATGGGCTGATGCAGCGCTACGAGTGGGTGGCCGACAAAGTCCATCGTCGCAAAATGGCGCGCGAAGCGGCGCGGAGCGTGCTCCCGAACGCGACCGAAGTGAAAATCGTGGTGTCGGGGAACGCGCGCGCGTGGCGCACGATGCTGGAGCTGCGCTGTGGCGAAGGCGCCGAGCTGGAGATCCGGCGCATGGCGATCGCGATCCTGCGGGTTCTCCAGAAAGAAGCGGGCGCGTTATTCTCCGACTTCGAGATCTACAGCGCGGGCGACAAACAGGAATCGGCGCGCGTCACGTATCACAAAGTCTGAGTTTTTCTCTTGCGCATCCTGAAATCATTTCGTATTCTGGTTTGAGAATGCGAATTGGTCTCGCATACAACGAGAAACCTGACGCGCGCTCAGCGTCGGACGCGTACGCGGAATGGGATGACCCGTCGACCATCGACGCGGTCGATCAGGCTCTCAGTCTCTTCGGCAACGTCATCCGTCTCGAAGCCGACGAATTCTTTCCGCAAAAACTTTCGCTCGCCCGTCCCGACATCGTCTTCAACATGGCCGAGGGTCTCCACGGCCCCTGTCGCGAGTCGCATGTCCCGGCGCTGTGCGAGTACCTCAACATCCCGTACACGGGCTCCGATCCCCTCACGCTCGCGCTGACGCTGCACAAAGGACGCACCAAGGAGATCCTCGCGTATCGCGGCGTGCCGACCGCGCCGTTCCGCGTGATCGAGCGCGTCAGCGATCTCGAGCGACTGCCGCTCACGTATCCGCTGTTCGTGAAGCCCGTGGCCGAAGGCTCTGGTAAAGGGGTATTTGTCAATAACTTATGCCACTCGGCCGCCCAGCTGGCGGAGCGCGTCCCTTTCCTCTTAGAGCGTTACGACCAGCCCGTCCTGGTCGAGACCTATCTGCCGGGTCCCGAATTCACCGTGGCGATCCTCGGCAACAACGGCGACGTGCGCTGTCTGCCGGTCGTCGGATTCGATTTCGCGACGCTGCCGGCCGGCGCGCCTCCCGTTTACGGCTACGAAGCGAAGTGGATCTGGGATACGCGCGATCATCCGCTCGAGATTTTCCAATGCCCGCCGAGCGGGGTTCCGGAGTCGCTGATCCGCGAAACGGAGCGCGTCGCGCTCGACGCCTACCGCGCGCTCGGCTGCCGTGACTGGTGCCGGATCGACATCCGGGTGGACCGCTTCGGTGTACCCAACGTGGTGGAGCTCAATCCACTGCCCGGAATCATTCCGGATCCGCTCATGAACTCGTGCTTCCCGAAAGCGGCACGCGTCGCCGGCTTCACGTACGACGAGCTGATCCAGGAAGTCGTGCGCATCGCGTGGCGTCGCATTACGGGTCGTGAAGCGGCTCCGCAGCATACCGCGCCGCTCGAAGCCCAGACCGCGATTTCCGCGTGAAGGTCGTCATCCTCTACGATCCCGGCGCCGATGACTGGACGGCCGAGGACGTGGCGGGCGTGATGCTCGCCGTCGACGACATCGCCGCGATCTTCCACTCGTTCAATCATCAAGTTCGGCGCGTTCCCGTCCGTCACGACATGCGGTGGTTCAATGCATGCCGCCGGGCCGATCTCGTCTTCAACCTGTGTGAAGGCGTGCGCGGCGTGGCGCAGTGGGAAGACCACGTCGTCGGCACGCTCGAGCTCGCGGGAATCGCGTACACGGGCTGCGGCCCGTGGACCGTCGCGGCGTGCCGGCGGAAAGGTGTCGCCAATACGCTGCTGGAGCGGGCCGGACTGCCGGTGCCACGGTGGACGATCGCCCAGGGAAAAATCGAAGACGACTTCCCGCTGCCGGCGATCGTGAAGCCCGCGGCCGAGGATGCGAGCACGGGGCTCGACCGCCAATCCGTCGTCACGGACCGCAAGAGCCTCAAGGCACGCATCGCGGCCATGACCGAGCAATTCGATGAAGTGCTCGTTCAACAGTACATCGCCGGCCGGGAGTTCAACGTCGGGATCGTGGGTGACCGCACGCTGCCCGTCGCCGAAATCGATTTCAGCACCATGCCCGCCGGGACCTGGCCGATCCTCACCTACGCGGCCAAGTGGCACGTCGGATCAGCCGAAGATCTCGGCAGCCGCCCGGTGTGCCCGGCGCAGATCACGCAGCGCTTCGCCGAGCGTCTGTGCCGGCTCGCGGAATCGGCTTGGCGCACGATGCAAGGCAAGGGGTACGGGCGCGTCGACCTGCGCGTGGACGATGCGGGCAAGCCGTGGATCCTCGAGGTGAATCCCAATCCCGACCTCACCGATGACGCCGGCCTGTCGCGCATGGCGAGAGCCGCCGGCTGGGACTACGCCGAGCTGATTCGACGCATCGCGGAGGTCGCGCTGCGGGAGGCCCAGGGTACGAAGGCCGCGCGTGAGCTCCTCGCTGCGCCCCGTCGGGCGCGCGCACCGCGCACGGCTTGAGCAGCTGACGCGGGGCACCGGCCTCTTCCGCGAGGAAGAGGTCGCGACCGCCGTCGAGCTGC
>Ga0134128_10012795_pt1 | contig 10001 bp, 7 predicted proteins | sample KB31754_FD_96462 | JGI IMG/M metagenome (GOLD analysis project Ga0134128, IMG submission 96462) | Terrestrial soil microbial communities with excess Nitrogen fertilizer from Kellogg Biological Station, Michigan, USA - KB3-175-4 | ecosystem: Environmental > Terrestrial > Soil > Unclassified ...
CGGCCTGCCTGGACATCGCCCCTGTCGTGCGCCGGGCCATCCCCAAGCTCGCCGACTGGGTGGCCCAGCCGGCCCAGGAGATCTCCGCCGCCGCGCGCCTGGCGTTCAAGGACTCTGTGGCCATCGACGAGGAGGGCGGGCCGCGCTTCTTCGAGATGATCGGCGGCCACCTGGCTCCGCACTGGATGGTGCTGCGGGTGATCTCGGCGGTGATGGACAAGCCCACCGAGCGCTACCTGCACGACTCCGAGCTCGGCGACTTCGCCGAGCGCGTCATGTCCGACATCGACGCGGCCCTGAAGGCGATCGGCAAGCTCGACCTCGACGGCGGCCCGGAGCCGGCCCGCGAAGCCGCTCGCCGAGTAGGCCTCATCAGCGAGCAGGCCTTCGAGCTCGAAGCCTGCATGGACCTCTACAAGGACCATGGCTGGGGCAAGCGCATCCTGGAGCAGAAGCAGGCGTTGGCCGGCCTGGTGGAGCGCCTCCTGAAGGATGCCGAGAAACTGGTGGACCAGTCGCTCCCCACCGGCTCGAACCGCCTTTCGCGGATCCGCAAGCACGTGCCGCGGTTCGACGGGCCTGTGGACGCCCGGGCGGTGACGCGCGCCCAGACCGCGCTGGCCTTCGCCCAGGAGGTGCGCCCCTTCGCCGGCAACGGCGGCTTCTCGGCGTCCCACACCAAGGTCATGGAAAAGCTGGGCGAGCGCCTCGACACCTACGTCGAAGAGGGTGTCGACGTGATCCGCGCCGGCATGGCCGACCCCGAGGTGGCCCAGGGCTACCTGCTGGCCGCCGCCCAGTTCGTGACCTTCGTGCGCGACGACCGGGCCGCCGACCTGATCCGCCGCCGCGCCGCCACCGCCCGCCCCGACGAGCCCGAGAAACTGTTCGTCGAGATCTGAGGCCCACGCGGGCGCGTGACGCACTCGCCCTTTGGCGGGCTTTCGGCTAGACCCCGCGCATGATCGCCTTCTGGGCCGCCGCGGGCCTGATCTCGGCTGCGACGGCCATACTGATCCTCTACCGCGCCGCCGGCGCGGCGGGGCGTGCGCCGGCCGACGTCAGCCAGCTCTTCTACCGCCGCCAGCTCTCCGAGATCGCCGACCTGGCCGAGCGCGGGCTGCTGGGCGAGGGCGAGCGCCGCAGCGCCGAGGCCGAAGCCGGCCGCCGGATGCTGGCCGCCGCCGACGCGCCGGCCGCGCCCTGGTCGACCGGAGGCTACCGCAACGCCGTGCTGGCCGCCGCCATCGCCGCCCCGGCCCTGGCGCTGGCGCTCTATCTGGGGCTGGGTTCGCCCGGCCTCTCCGACCAGCCGTTCGACAAGCGACTGGCGACCTGGAGCAAGGCCAATCCCGAGACGCTGGCGGCGCCGGAGCTCGCCGCCCTCGTCGCCCAGAAGGTCAAGGAGCATCCCGACGATCCCGACGGCTACCGCTTCCTTGCGCTGGCCGAGGGCGCGTCCGGCGATGCCGCCGGCGCCGTCCAGGCCCTGAAGCGGGGCCTGCGCGTCGCGCCCCAGCGCACCGACCTCTGGGCCATGCTGGGCGAGGCCCTGGCCTTCGAGAACGGCGGCCAGGTGACGCCGGAGGCCCAGGACGCCTTCCGCGAGGTGCTGAAGCGCGATCCGGCCAACGTCGCCGCCCGTTTCGAGCTGGCCCGCGCCCAGGTCAGCAACGGCGACCGGGCCGGGGGCCTCGCGGCCTACCGGGCCATCCTGGCCGCCCTGCCGCCCGGCGACGCGCGGGCCGCCACCCTGCAGGCCGCCATCGCCGAGGCGCAGGGCGCGCCCGCGCCCCCGGCGGCCGGCCCGCAAGGCCTCTCCTCCGACCAGCTGGACGCCGTGCAGGGCATGGTGCAGGGCCTGGCCGATCGGCTGGCGGCCAATCCCGACGATCCGGCCGGCTGGGTTCGGCTGGTGCGCGCCTACGCCGTGCTGGGCGATAAGGCCAAGCGCGATGCAGCGCTGAAATCCGCCAGCCAACGCTATGCCGCAAAGCCGGATATCATCTCGCAGTTGAAAGAGGCGGCGTCGGCCGCACCGATGAAATGAGCTGGCTCCCGAAGTCCCCGAAAGCCCGCCGCCGGCTGACCCTGGTCGCCGCCATCGCCCCGGTGCTGGCGCTGGCCGTGGGCCTGACGCTGTGGGGCCTGAAGGACTCGATCTCCTTCTTCTACACGCCCAGCCAGGCAGCCAAGGCCAATCCGCCGGCCGGCCGCCCCATCCAGCTGGGGGGCCTGGTCAAGGTGGGCAGCGTGAAGAAGTCGACCGACGGCCGCGTCCAGTTCGTGGTCGCCGACCGCACCGCCCAGGATCAGGTCAGCTACCAGGGCGACCTACCCGACCTCTTCCGCGAGGGCCAGGGGATCGTGGCCACCGGCGCCTTCCGCCGGGACGGCGTCTTCGAGGCGAAGCAGGTGCTGGCCAAGCACGACGAGAAGTACATGCCCCGTGAGCTCGCCAAGGCGCTGAAGGAACAGGGCGAGTGGCGCGGCGACGGCTCCGTGCCGGACTACGCCAAGGCGCAACATCCGTGAGGCGGCGCCCGTGATCGCCGAGCTCGGCGCGTTCTCGCTGATGCTGGCGCTGGCCTTCGCCATCGCCCAGGCCGGCCTGTCGGCGGCCGGCCGCATCCGCCGCTCCACCGTGCTGGCCGCGGCCGGCGAGGGCGCCGCCATCGCCGCCTTCGCGGGCGTCGCCGTCGCCTTCGGCTGCCTGGTGCACGCCTTCGTCACCTCGGACTTCTCGGTGGCCAACGTGGCGGCCAACTCGCACACCGAAAAGCCGCTGCTCTACAAGGTGGCCGGCGCCTGGGGCAGCCACGAAGGCTCGATGCTGCTCTGGTGCCTGGCGCTGACCGGCTATGGCGCCGCGGCCGCCGCCCTGGGGCGCGGCCTGCCGCAGGGCCTGAAGACCGTGATGGTGGCCACCCAGGGGCTGCTGGGCAGCGTCTTCCTGGCCTACACGGTGTTCGCCTCGAACCCGCTCGCCCGCCTGGCCCAGCCGCCGGTCGAGGGCCGCTCGCTGAACCCCTTGCTGCAGGACCCGGCGCTCGCGGTCCACCCGCCGTTCCTCTACTCCGGCTACGTCGGCATGAGCGTGGTCTTCTCCCTGGCCGTTGCCGCGCTTGTCGAAGGCCGCGTCGACGCCGCCTGGGCCCGCTGGGCGCGTCCGTGGGCGCTGGCCGCCTGGAGCCTGCTCACCGTCGGCATCATGCTGGGCAGCTTCTGGGCCTACTACGAGCTGGGCTGGGGCGGCTGGTGGTTCTGGGATCCGGTGGAGAACGCTTCCTTCATGCCCTGGCTGATGGCCACGGCCCTGCTGCACTCGGCCATCGTCACCGAGAAGCGCGGCGCGCTCGCCGGCTGGAGCATCTTCCTGGCGCTGGGGGCCTTCACCTTCTCGATGCTGGGGGCCTTCCTTGTGCGCTCCGGCGTGCTGACCAGCGTCCACGCCTTCGCCGTCGACCCCAAGCGCGGCGTCCTGCTCTTGATCATCCTGGGCCTGACCGCCGGCTCCGGCTTCGCCCTCTTCGCCTGGCGCGCGCCGCAGCTCGCCAAGGGCGGCCTCTTCGCCCCGATCAGCCGCGAGAGCGCGCTGGTGCTGAACAACATCCTGCTGGCCGCGGCGACCGCCACGGTGCTGCTGGGCACCCTCTATCCGCTGATCCGCGAGGCCATGACGGGCGAGGCGATCTCGGTCGGGCCGCCCTACTTCAACCTGACGTTCGTGCCGCTGATGGCGGCGCTCGCCATCCTGCTGCCGGCCGGGCCGCTCATGGCCTGGAAGCGCGGCGACCTGGCCGGCGTCGCCCAGCGGCTGTGGATCGCCGCCGGCGTGGCGATTCTGGCGGGCCTGGCGGCCTTCGCCCTGGTGAGCCCCCGAAAGGCCTTCGGCGCGCTGGGCCTGGCGGTGGGCGCCTGGCTGGTCGCCGGCGCGATCGCCGAGCTCGTGGAGCGCACCAGGGCCTTCCGCGTGTCGGCGCGCGAGAGCCTGCGGCGGCTGACCGGCCTGCCGCGCGGCGCCTGGGGCATGACCTTCGCCCATCTGGGCCTGGGCGTCTTCGTGCTGGGCGCCTGCTTCGAGCTCGGCTGGCGCGGCGAGGCGGCCGAGACCCTGCCGGCGGGCGGCGCGCTCGACGTCGGCGGCTACCACATCCTGCTGGAGCGCGTGGGCCAGGTGGAGGGCCCGAACTTCGACGCCGACCAGGCGATCCTGAAAGTCACCCGCAACGGCCAGCCGGTGTGCGTCGGGCGGCCCGAGCGGCGCGTCTACGCGGTCGGCGGCCAGACCACCTCGGAGGTCGCCATCTGCTACCGCGGCCTTTCGCACCTCTACATGGTGCTTGGCGAGCGCCGCGAGGGCGCGGCGGGGCCCCAGTGGCTGGTGCGCGCCTACTGGAATCCCTGGGCGACGCTGATCTTCTTCGGCCCCATCCTGATGGCGCTGGGCGGCGTCATCTCGCTCTCGGACCGCAGGCTCAGGCTGGGCGTCGCAGCCCGGCGGCTCGCGGAGCAGCCGGCGTGACCGCGAACCGCGAATCCTCCTCCCCTTGCGGGAGGGGGTGGCCTGCGAAGCAGGTTGGAGGTGGGGTCTCTCCGAGCTTGATGACGTCCTCCCGACGCCGCAACTCGCGGGGAGTCCGGGTGGGAGCGGAGAAGACTTTCGTCCCCGCCTCCGTCAGCCTTCGGCCGCCACCTCCTCCCACAACGGCAGGAGGGTTCCGCTATGCGCTCACCGCCCTGGCCGCCTTCCTCTGCATCGCCGCCGCCGCCGACCCGTCCGAGCGGCTGAAGGACCCCGCCCAGGAGGCGCGCGCCCGGGCGATCTTCAAGGATGTCCGCTGCCTGGTCTGCCAGAACGAGTCGATCGACGATTCCGAGGCCGAGCTCGCCCACGACCTGCGCCGCGTCGTGCGCGAGCAGGTGGCGGCCGGAAAATCCGACGCCGAGATCAAGCGCTTCCTCACCGACCGCTACGGCGAGTTCGTGCTGCTGACGCCGAAGCTGTCGGCCGCCAACCTGGCGCTTTGGGGCGGCCCCTTCGTGGTGGTGGTCGTGGGGGCCGGCCTGCTCGCCGCGCGGCTAAGGAACCGAACGGCCGAGGAAGACCTTTCGCCGGAAGAGGCGGAACGCGTCAGGCGGCTGTCGCAAACCGATGGCGCCTGACATGATTGCGCCCAACTACGGTCGGAAGCCGGACATAGGGTGACCCAATCGTAACTTGAGAGCAATTGCGCTTCGGTGCATCGAACCTAGGTTTTACAATTGGGCGCGCAGGATCACGCGGGCGCGCAGGGAACAGACGTCAGATGACCACCAAGAAGACCGGCTATCTCCTGGGCGCCGTGGCCGGCGCTGGCGTCATGGCCGCCGCCGTGGCCGGCGCAGGCATGCGGCTGCCGGCCGCCCACGCCGACTCCCAGGGCCACCTGATCAAGGCCTCGACGGCCCCGGTCTTCGCCCCGCCGCCCGGCGCGCCGATGTCGTTCGCCGACATCTTCGACAAGGTCTCGCCCGCCGTCGTGTCGATCAACGTCACCTCCCGGGTGGATGCGAGCGCGCTGCGCCGCATCCCGGGTTTCGAGAACTTCCCGTTCGACGTGCAGCCGAAGGGCGGCCCCGGCGGGGGCGGCGACGACGACGAGGGCGGGCCGTCGCAGGGCGGGCGCACCGAGCGCGGCCAGCCCAAGCTGCCCACCCAGCAGTCGGCGGGCTCGGGCTTCTTCATCTCGCCCGACGGCTTCATCGTGACCAACAACCACGTGGTGGAGAACGCCGAGAGCATCAAGGTCGTGCTCAAGGACGAGAGCGAGCTGGAAGCCACCGTCGTCGGCCGCGACGAGGGCACGGACCTGGCGGTGATCAAGGTCAAGGCCGGCTCGCGCCAGTACCCCTACGTAAACTTCGAGAACGCCGGCAAACCCCGGGTCGGCGACTGGGTGATCGCGGTCGGCAACCCGTTCGGCCTGGGCGGCACCGCCACGGCCGGCATCATCAGCGCCTACGGCCGCGACATCGGCGAGACCTTCGTCGACTACATCCAGATCGACGCGCCCATCAACCGCGGCAACTCGGGCGGGCCGACCTTCGACATCTATGGCCGGGTGATCGGGGTGAACACGGCGATCTTCTCGCCCAGCGGCGGCTCGGTCGGCATCGGCTTCGCGATCCCCGCGGAAGTGGCCGACAGCGTCACCAAGCAGCTGATCACCGGCGGCAAGATCCAGCGCGGCTACATCGGCGCCACCATTCAGAACTTCACCACCGAGATGGCCGAGGCCCAGGGCATGGGCAACCAGAAGGGCGCCATCGTCTCCGACACCGTGCCGGGCGGTCCCTCCGCCCGCGGCGGCCTGCAGCCCGGAGACGTGGTGGTGGCCATCAACGGCGTCGGCGTGAAGACCTCGACCGAGCTCACCCGCGAGGTGGCCAAGGCCAAGCCCGGCGACCCGCTGAAGATGGACGTGATCCGCGAGGGCCGTCACCGGCTCGTGGAGGTCCGCTCCGGCATCCGCCCGTCCGAGAAGGAGCTCGCCTCCAACGACAACACGCCCGGCGCCAAGGGCGAGGCCACGCCGGCCATCCCGCAGCAGAAAGCGCCCGAGGTGCTGGGCATGGCGCTGGCCAACCTCGACGACCTCACGCGGCGGCGGCTCAACCTGCCCACCGAGCTGCACGGCGTGCTGGTGGAGGGCATCGACCGGTCGTCCGACGCCGGCCAGAAGGGCCTGCAGCGCGGCGACGTCATCGTTCAGGCGGGCGGCAAGTCGGTGAACAACGCCTCCGACGTCGCCTCGGCTGTGGACATCGCCAAGAAGGCCGGCCGCAACAACGTGCTGGTCGGGGTGTTCCGCAACGGCCGCACGACCTTCCTGCCGCTCAAGGCGACGGGCTAGTCTCCCGCCAGCGGGGGGCCTGAATCGCCATGCGGATCCTGATCGTCGAAGACGACCTGCAAGCGGCCGACGCCATGGAGCGCGGCCTGACCGAGGCGGGCCACGCCTGCGTGCGCGCCGGCGACGGCGAGGAGGGGCTGGGCGCGGCCCGGGCCGGCGAGTTCGACGTGATGATCGTCGACCGCATGATGCCGAAGCTGAACGGCGTGCAGCTGGTCGAGACGCTCCGGCGCGAGGGCGACCAGACGCCGGTGCTGTTCCTCTCGGCGCTGGGCGAGGTCACCGACCGGGTGAGCGGCCTGCAGGCCGGCGGCGACGACTATCTGGTCAAGCCCTACGCCTTCGCCGAGCTGATCGCCCGGGTCGAGGCCCTGTCACGGCGGCGCGAGACGGGCTCGGTGCAGACCCTGCTGAAGGTGGGCGAGCTGGAGATGGATCTGATCGGGCGCACCGTGCATCGCCAGGGCAAGGAGATCGACCTGCAGCCGCGCGAGTTCCAGCTCCTGGAGTTCATGATGCGCCACGCGGGCCAGTCGGTGACCCGGACCATGCTGCTCGAGAAGGTCTGGGAGTACCACTTCGACCCGCAGACCAACGTCATCGACGTGCACATCTCCCGCCTGCGCTCGAAGATCGACAAGGGCTTCGACCGCCCGATGCTGCAGACCGTGCGCGGGGCCGGCTACCGCCTGGATGCCTAGTCGCACCTATCCTTCTCCCGTTGCGGGAGAAGGTGGCCTGCGAAGCAGGTCGGATGAGGGGTCGGTGATCGTCTCAGCTCCGCCCCGGCGCGGCGCTCGCTGCAGGTCTTTGTAGTGACTTCATCAGCGCCTTCCGACCCCTCATCCGTCGCGCTGCGCGCGACACCTTCTCCCGCAAGGGGAGAAGGGCTCGCCTCGTCCGGGGGCGTGCGCCTGCCGCGCATGCTGCGCACCACGCCGTTCCGGCTGACGGTGCTGTTCCTGGCGCTGTTCGCTTCCGCCGCGCTCGCGCTTTTCGCCTACATCTACGTCGCCACCGCCGGCGAGGCGACGCGCCGGACCGAACAGGAGATCACCCGCGAGATGCGCTCGCTGGTGGGGGCGTACGACCGGGCCGGCTTCGACGCCGTCAACCAGTCGGTGATCGAGCGCGCGGCCTCGGAGCGGTCGTTCGACTACCTGCTCATGGACCGCAACGGCAAGCGGATCAGCGGCACCATCGAGGGAAGCCCCGTCGACAGGTTCAACGGCCGGCCGACCTGGGCGAGCTTCCAGGTCACCGACCAGGACGCGCAGGGCCGCATGGTGCGCCACCCCGCCCGCGGCCTGCAGCAGAGGCTCCCGGGCGGCGAGATGCTGTTCGTGGGCGCCGACATCGGCGAGGACGAGGCTTACGTCGGGCAGGTCACCCGCGCGCTTTGGGGCGCCGGGGCGCTGGTCATTCTCTTCGGGCTGGCCGGCGGGGTGCTGATGAGCCGCAACGTCACGCGCTCGATGATGGGCCTGACCCAGGTGGTCGACCGGGTGCGCGGCGGAGACCTGGAGGCGCGCGCCGTGGTGCGCGGGGCCCGCGACGAGTTCGACGAGCTCGCCGCCGGGGTCAACGAGATGCTGGACCGGCTGGAGCGCTCGATGGCCGGTCACCGGCACGCCGGCGACGCCATCGCCCATGACCTGCGCTCGCCGCTCACGCGCCTGCGCGCCCGGCTGGAGGCGGCCTATCTCGACGTGGAGGCCGGTAAGGGCGACCCCAAGCAGGCGCTGGCCCAGGCGCTCGAGGATACCGACGGGGTGCTGAAGACCTTCGGCGCGGTGCTCTCGATCGCCCGCCTGCAGGCCGCCGGCACCGCGCCCAACCCGACCCTGTTCGATCCCGCCGAGCTCGCCGCCGACATCTCCGAGCTCTACGAGCCGCTCTGCGAGGACAAGGGCATCGATTTCGCCGCCGAGCTCGCCCGCGAGCTTACGGTGCGCGGCAACCGCGAGTTCCTGGCCCAGGCGCTGGCCAACATTCTCGACAACGCGGTGAAATACACGCCCTGCGGCGGCGCGATCATGCTGCGTGTGCGCCGCCGCTCGTCCGGCGAGATCGAGTTCTCGGTGACCGACACCGGGCCCGGCGTGCCCGAGGCCGACCGCGAGCGCGTCGTCGAACGCTTCGTGCGCCTGGAGAATTCCCGCTCGCAGCCCGGGGCGGGCCTCGGCCTCTCGCTGGTCGCCGCTGTCGCCGAGGCGCACGGGGGCCGCCTCGAGCTCGCCGAAGGCCCCGGCAAGGTGGGCGAAATGGGCCCGGGCCTGCGGGTCGCCCTGGTGCTGCCCAGGCCCTGACGCCATGGCCGGCTGGCGTTCGGCGGCGCTGGGTTTGGTTAACCCGCCCGCTGCAGTTCGTCTCCCGGGGGAAGCAGCTTGCGCGCCCTCGCGCGAGGGCTAGTCTGCGCCCCGAATAGGGGGTGGGGCTCGGCGCCGCATGGTCGCGGCGCGCATCTGGACAGTACTGGCTCTCCCGATTGCCTGCGCCGCAGGCGGTTCAATTGGCGTGACGACCCGAGGCGGATTCGGTGATCATCAACCTTACCTTCGATTCCAGCGTCGCCAGCGCGCCGGCCGGCTTCACCGCCGCGCTCGCCCAGGTCGTGACCTTCTTCGAGAACAATTTCAGCAATCCGGTCACGATCAACATCCAGGTCGGCTACGGCGAGGTGCAGGGCCAGGCGTTGCCGTCGGGAGCGCTGGGCGAGAGCCTCTCGTTTCTGCAGTCGACCACCTATTCCGCGCTGACCGGCGCACTCTCCGCCAACGCCACCTCGGCCGCCGACGCCAGCGCGGTGGCCTCGCTGCCGGCCAGCGATCCGACCGGCGGCGCCTACTGGCTGACCCAGGCCGAAGCCAAGGCGCTCGGCCTTTCCGGCAGCGCCGGGCTTGACGGGTTCGTCGGCTTCTCCAGCAAGTCGGGGATCTTCGACTTCCAGGAAAGCGATCTGATCACCGCCGGCAAGTTCGATTTCTTCGCCGTCGCGGTGCACGAGATCAGCGAAATCCTCGGCCGCCAGCTGCTCGTCGGCCAGACGGTGGCCAACCAGCCGAACGGCTACGAGCCGCTGGACCTGTTCCACTTCTCGGCCTC
>Ga0134128_10012800_pt1 | contig 9999 bp, 7 predicted proteins | sample KB31754_FD_96462 | JGI IMG/M metagenome (GOLD analysis project Ga0134128, IMG submission 96462) | Terrestrial soil microbial communities with excess Nitrogen fertilizer from Kellogg Biological Station, Michigan, USA - KB3-175-4 | ecosystem: Environmental > Terrestrial > Soil > Unclassified ...
CCGAACAACGCATCGTACGCCGTCCAGTCGATCGTGCTGGTCGTGCCGTTGGTGGTAAAGCTGGTCGGGTTGGTTGCCGGGTAGGCGCCATTGATCGCCGGGGCTATGGGATCGAATTGCATATCGATGTCATAGTTGTGAGCCATGACCTGGTACTTCTGAAAAATCGGAACGTCGGTCCCGGATACGCCCTCGCCCTGATCTAAATTGTTTTCGTAAAAAGGCAACCACACTTTCAGCATGTCGGCATACGTCGGGTTCACCGAGCCGGCGTCAAACGCCGGCAGGTTGCCGTTCCACACCGTCACCTGCAGAGGAATGCTCTGGGTCCCAATCCCGTTGCCGCTGACCGTCACCGTTCCGTTATAGGTTCCAGCCGCCTGGTTGGCAGGAATCGAGATATCGACCCACACCCCCTGGGTCGTTCCCGGCTGCACATTGAACGGCGTCGCCACCGCCGGATTCCCCGCATCGTACGGATCGTAAAACGGAATCAGTGGATCCGGGATGCTCCCCGTCGCCTGCAGGCAACCAATCGACGTTGCCCCGGTACAGCTATAGGGGACATAGCCTTCGAGATAACGGGTGACATTGGAGGTGCCGGTATTGTCCGAAGTGAGGGTGCCCGGACCGGTCAGAGAAGTAATCCCCACCGAAACGCTGGTCAGCGTCGAAGCCGCCGGCGCGGTAATGAAGATCTGGAAGGCCACCGTTTCCCGTCCCGCGCCGGCGATCGAAATCACCGGCGTCCCGGAAGGACACGACCAGTTGGTGTTCAGCTGCGTCACCGGCTGCGGATGTTGCGTATCTCCCCACGGGCTGTAGGTGCCGTCGTACAGCATGATCGGGATCGTCGGCTGGTTGGTCGTCGCATCGTTGTTCAGCATCACCGTGTCGCTGACCGTAGCCGCCCATACATTGGCCGTGCTCCCCGACCAGTTCTGCGCCGGGCAGGCCTGCCCCATCGCTGGACGCGCCCCCACCGTCAACATCAACCCTGCCGCCAACATCGCGAACAACCCGGTACCTACCCGCGAGACCAACTTCCCATTCCCATTTCCATTCATTCTGCTACCCTCTGGCCAACCCATTTTTTATTCCATTCCCGATCTTTCAAGCTCGCCTCTGGAACCGCTTTCACATCCGGAGACTCTGCCTCCGATGGAAACGCCTGTCCCCCCCCCGCTCCTGAAAAATCACCGGTACCTCTAAACTTCACAACCGTTTAAGCGGCGAAACTTTTAATGGCGATTTATACCGCTCCAATGCAATCGATGGCAAGAAAAAAATTAAAAAACACAAACTATAGTAAAACGGTTGAATAACCGACTGAAAGGTTTTAATAAATCAACACCTTCCCGGTCAGACCGGCAGAGCTTGATAGCAATCTATGAAATTTTCGCAGGCGGTGAACGCCTCGACTGGCGCCCATGTAACGGACACAGGGGCGCAAGCGGCGCGCATTGTATTACCGGCTAGTCAAATATCACTAGGCAGTATTTCTCCTAAGAAAGGCACGAAGCATCAACTCTTTGTCATCTGCCTGAAATTCCTTTGCGCCGCTATGTGCAAGCGCAGCCGCAAGCAGCCGCAGCTTCTCTCGGTCATGCGTCGTCCAGAGCTGTTCCTGAGCGAGCGCTAGCACCGTCTGAAATTCTTCCGAACCGTAGACGCTGTCATCTGGGATAGACTCACGAATCGCGTCGATTTGCTTTCTTATTCGACGAAGAGTTCGATCCACCGTCGCCGAACATTCTCTTTTGCACGGCCATCGAGCAAAGTCTGGATGGCTGCGCCAGCACCTGGAATGAATGAGAGAATGCCGGCCACGGTAGCTCCGCAGTCCTGCAATGTGATCGACGGCGGACTCGACGGGTCTTTCAATTTAGCTTCTGGAGTGGGAGTACGACGGAAACCTTTAAAGACGGCCTGGCTTCGCAGATAGAGAAGAAGATGCGCCAACTCGTGCCCATGCTGTGAAGTATGCGCGTATCTTTCGCTGCCCGCGAGCGTCAAGATAAATACATCAGAGTTCCCTCTGCTTGTTGACTCGACTGGGTCGCGGCTGCGAGCTTTGTGCACGACGGCACCGCAGCCGCATCGTCAGATGCATACTGGGCGATGTGTGCGAAACGCGTATATGATTCGACCGGCTACTTGCTGTCGGCGACTGATCCCTTGCTTCACACGACCTCGTACACATACGATGCTCTCAATCTGGAATTTGCTTGTAGTTCAACTCCTGATCAAAAATGCATTTCGGCATTCGGCCAACAGAGCGTTCGCGTGAGGACGGACATTCATTACCCGTGGGTTCCAGACGAGGCATATCTCGCGATTGAGCGGCGTGAGTTCGCGGCCTGCGAGGAGCTCATAGGTGTTCTCAGGAAGCTCTTGCGCGGCGAGTTCGGGCAACACGGCCGTGAAACGCCGCGATTTCACTGCGGCAAGCACCTGCGGCAGGGACTGACAAGAAAGGGCAGCACGGAAATCAGGGGTGATGTTTTTAGCGATTGACAGCAACGTCGCCGTGAACTCGCCACTCGAAACCTGCATCGCCATCGGTAATTCACGAAAGGCTCGGGTAATCGTTGGTGCGACATGACCAGCGAGGAGCGATCGCGGAACTACTAAGCAATACTTCATGGACCCCAAACTCGCAGAACTAAGCCCTGGGATCGGCGCCATCTTGCGGACGAGGCCAATATCGAGCCTGCAGTCGGTGATCTTTTCAATGATGTCTCGGGTGTTCAGACTCGCTGTTGACAAACGAATGCTCGGCAACGCATCTACGACGTTCGCGATGTGCGGCATCACGAGCCATTGGATCAGGCTATCGCCGCCTCCGATCGTGTAGTCAACGTGCTGCCCACGGCACGTGGCGTCGTAGTCTTCGAGTTGCTGCAAAAACTCGCGAGAGAGTTTGGCGAGAAGGCTGCCCCTTTCCGTAAGCCGAAGCGTGCGGCCCCGGCGTTCAGCGAGTTCGCTGCCAAAAAACTCCGACAACTCCCGAAGTTGCCGGCTGTATTGGCTATGAAGAAAGCGCTCTCTTGGCGCAAGTCGCGAGCCGGTTGATCGACGTAGATTTTGTTTTTGGGTGCACGGACACGCAAGGCAGCCGGGCAGTCCTTAATCAGCTTTCGTATCAATTCCTCTTGCCCATGATCGATATGGGGGTATCGGTCGTGGCAGCCGATGGACACGTGAGGCACATGGCCGGCCGAGTCAATATGCTGGCCGCCGGACTCGGTTGTTTCGTTTGCGGACAACTCTTGAATCCCGAAGCAGTTCGTGTCGATCTCCTCACAGATTTCGAACGCGCCGCTGACCCTTATGTCGTCGGGTCGCGAGAGCCCGCACCTGCGGTGATTTCGCTCAACAGCACCGTCGCATCTTTGGCAGTAACTATGTTCTTGGATGCGGTACTCGAGATCGGCGCAAGTGCACGGTTCATAAACTACAACGGCATCAGCGGTGCGGCGAGACCCGCAAGCATTTCACCTCATCCGCAGTGCTACGTCTGTTCCGAGCGAGGCGCGTTTGCCCAAGCTGGCGCGTGGCCGCTTCCGGGTCGGCTCAAATGAAACCGGAAGACAGAACAACCATCTTCGTCGCTGGCGGCCGGGACATGGCCGAGCATACCGATCAATTTAGTCGGAGGAAGCTCCTCCTAGAGCTGAGCGATCTTGCGGGTCTGACCGAGACCTCAGCGCCTTCGCAGTTCGCGAAAGCAAAAGCACTGATCGTGGCGGAATCTCCCGGCAAGTATGGCGTCTTTTCGGATGTGTTTGAGCGAGTCGCGCCTTGGGCGGTCGCCGAAGGAATCGCATTAGCCTATTTCCTCAACGCTCCAGCTGATCTTAATCGCGTGGCAGCGATGATGGATCATAAATCATATCTGAAGCAACGGGTGGGCGGACCAACATGGGTCTATTATTCAGAGAATATTCAAGATCTCGCTGAAATGCTCCGCAGGCACAATCCTGGGCCAGGCACCGGAAGTGCAGAGATCGTTTCTTTCGGCAAGAAGTTCGAGTTGCACGACGCGCATCGGAAGTTACTGAAGCGCGCGTTCTGGGATGCCAGCGATATCGCCGTCGAGAAGCTTCCCGGCGGAGCATCATCAACGGGCGCCTACTGCGTTTACGCGAGCATTCAGACTGAGTATGGTCAGCAGGAGCCTACTCCCTTTGTTTTGAAGTTCGACCAACCCCAAAAGATATCTGAAGAATGCAATCGCTATCGGGAGTTTGTACAACCATTTGTGCCTTTCCACTTGAGGCCGGGGCTAGTTGAAGCGCGATGCATCGAAATTCCGAGTTGCGCAGCGCTTACCTGTTATTTTGTGGAGGGTTCTATGCCCTTGGAAAGAGCGTTGTCAAACGGCCAAGGAGCAGGAGCGATATTCTCGTTGTTCGAAACGACACTCCGCCGCTTTCGCCATCAGGCACACGCAGTGACCCGCAAACCTAAGCTTGTCAGCGACTATATTCGTGAACGAGTCAAGATTGCAGACTTGGGCACGGATGACGGAAAAAAGCGGCGGATTGAGCTGGCCAAGCAGCACGGATTCAAGGGCAAACCGGAAGAATTGCAGGAAGCCCTCACCTTGAGGGCGGATGGGATTGAGTCGCCATACGTGGTTGTCCACGGGGATCTCCACACGGGGAAAAATGTCATGGTGCGCCACAGGGATTCGATCGTAATCGATTTCGGCTCAATGCGTCATGAGGGCCCATTGACGGCCGATCCAGCCGCGCTGGAGGCCAGCATCGCCTTCGGTACCCGAGAGGGCGAATCACCAAACAACCAGAAGGAGTGGTTCAACTTCATCGACCGGATTTATCAGAGACCCCTTGGAACTGCCAATTCCAACCCCCGATCATTTCCACTTTGCGTGGGTGAATCGTGCAATCCGTGAGGTGCGCCACATCGTGCGTTGCTGTGGAGTAGATTGGGATGAGGCATTGCTGGTCCTTGCTGCGTCACTGTTGCGTTACGGGCGGTTTTCGAAGCCGTCGTTTGATGACCTCGCTTTGCTTGAGGTATCGGAGGAGAGAAAGGCCTACGCGATGGTGAAGGCACAACAATTGTTCGACAGGGTAGCCAAACGCTGATGCGAAAGGAACGAATTCGGTTCGCTGGGAAAGTCGCCAGTCATGACGAGGCAGTCACGGCTGTCCAGCGACAGCCGGGTGATGCTGCCTTGGTCGTTCGCGGAACCGTGCGCTTATTGATACTCAATTGCCCATGCGGATGTGGTGATTATTTGACGATCAATCTCGATTCCAGAGTGGGCCCTGCGTGGCGCTTTTACTTGCGCAAGAATGCTCTTACACTCTTTCCCTCCTATTGGAGAGATTCGCATTGTGAGTCACACTTCATTCTTTGGAGTAATAGAATTTATTGGTGCGACCGCGACGATTGGTGGCCCGATGAAGTATCCGCTGGGCTTCGTCAGAGTGTATTAGAGATTTTGCCGAGCGAATTCACGAGATATGACATCGTGGCGGAGAAGATTGGAGAAATTCCATGGGACGTCTTGGACGTCTGTCGCGCTTTGACTCGGGAAGGAAAGGCTGAGCGGCACCCAGACAAACGGCGCCGGGACGAATTTCGTCGCATCAGCACCTGATTGCCTGCCTCAGAACTTTGGAAAGCTGCTAGAGATCAGTACTGATAAGTCTGCCAGTGTTGATCGATTCGATCTCGAGCGGTTGGCCGGCAAAACCTGTGCTTTGTGCGGGGCATATTTGCCCGCTGCGACGCCGAGAAGAAGCCAGCACATCGGGTGTATATGGCTTTTCAGACTCAGGGCGGCTGGCATTGCCAGTTTCTGAGCGGGACCTGAAGACATCACTTCCCTTACCCTTAATTGCGTCCGGCAGGAGAGATTATTTGAGATCGCCGAGCGGCTACTGGCCGAACCTCGAAGTCGGCACTCCATGCAACGCGCCATCGACATGGGCCGGGGCGGCATCTGGCTGGAGCTAACCGAGGCTCAAGACCGCAAACTGAAGGGAGACCTCTTTACCGCTGGCGTCCAGTCAGCAACGAGTTCACATCCAAAATAGAATCTTTTTCGGCAGAGGAGTTTGCAGCCCACCCAACAGCAGGCAAACGAGATCTCACAGCAGGCAAACGAGATCTCAAACAAAGAAATTTAGGTATAAAACCGGGACTTCAACTCACCCAGCAGAGAAAATGGCATTTCTGGACCGTGTAATCTGCCAAGAGCGATTCTCTGATCTCAGTAAAATTCGCGACTTCGCGGCCAGTTGCACGATTTCGAGGCTGAAAAGTTCCGGGATCAGCGAGAGAAGGACTCGCTGGCGGTGGATGCAGTCCAGAGCGAACCGCTCTCTCATTGAAATTCCCTGCTAACAGGGAAATTTACAGGGAATTTTGATGATTCGCGCCCCGTTCGCGCGTAGGGGCCGCACGCATGCTGCACATTTCAGTGAGCTTAGTCTCTTTTCTCAGCCATTAGAGTTCAAAAAGAGCAGGGAATTTTTCGAGTTATCAGGGAATTAAAGTTCCCTGTTATTTGTTCGAGCAGTGAAAATTTGTAGATTTGTTTGTGATTTGTCGCGAAAAACGCCCTAAATTCCCACTATATAAGTAGAGAATTTTTTAACGGCGGCCTCATGAAAGCCGGGGCTCGATGGTTCAGCACGCGTGACCGCGCCAGCGCCGCCGCCAGCGGATCGCCGGATTCGATCGTTTCCCCGGAAACCTTTCCGCAATTGAGGTGGCTGTAGAAGACCCGATGTGATTGTGGCCGCCACCTTAAGAACAGGCATAAACTGTACCCGCCCAGGAGCCAACGTGGAAAGCGTGTCTGAATCGCCTCTGGTCAGAGTGCGCAGCGATGAAACATTTTCTCGGTGAAATTCAGCGCGATCTGCGATTCGCTCTACGCAGCCTGAATAAGGACCGGCGATTTACGTTACTCGCCGTGCTCGCGCTGGCGCTGGGCATTGGCTCCGTTACTGTAATCTTCAGCGCCGTCTATGGCGTTGTCATCGACACCTTCCCCTACGCGCATTTCGAACGCATGGTCAGCTTTTCCATCGACCCGATTGGACAGGCTGCCGGAAACGGGCGGGAAGGCCTCTCCATTCCGGAATTTCTTGATTACCGCCAGAACAACAGCGTCTTCTCGGATATGGAGGGCGGAACCGGCATTCCGGCGCTGCACTGGACCCACGATAACCAGACCACACAATGGACCGATACTGACCTGAACGCCGGCGGATATCAGTTCTTCGGCGTCAAGCCGCTCATCGGCCGCCTTATCACACCCGCGGACACCAAGCCCGGCGCGCAGCCCGTCTTCATGATGGCTTACAAGGTCTGGAAGGACCAGTTCAACGGCGATCCAAAAATCGTCGGTAAGATATTCAATCTGGACGGCACGCCCTGGAAGCTCATCGCCATTATGCCGCCTCGGTTCAGGCCCGGCTGGACGGACATTTTTATCGCCTTCCCCATGGATCGCATCGCGATTGCGAACGATCCGGACCTCAAGGATGCACAGGTCTGGCCGCTCGGAATGTTGAAACCCGGTGTGACCATTCAGGAGGCCGCGGCTAACCTCAACATCGTCGCGCACCAACTCGCCAAAGCGTACCCGAACGAATACCCCAAAAACTTCCGCGTCACGGCGCGCTCTTTCCAGGATCGCGTCACACCGATGTTCACGCACATCCTCCCGCCACTGCTCGGAGCCGTTGCATTGCTGCTCCTCATCACCTGCACCAATGTTGCAAATCTGCTGCTTTCCCGCGCCACCGCCCGCGACCGCGAAATTGCTGTGCGCATCGATGGGCGCGACGCGCTGGCGTCTTATTCGCCAGCTGCTCACAGAAAGCTTTGTCCTTGCCGTTGCTGGATGTGTCGCCGGGTGCTTCTTCGCCTGGCTCGGCATCCGTGAACTCGTTCCGCTCATCCCTTACGACAGCTTTCCACAGGAATCAGTAATCGAGCTGAACGGAATCGTTCTGGCCGCCTCCCTGGGAATAGCGTTTCTGGCCACCATGCTTTGCGGGCTCGTCCCCGCGATTCACGCCGTCATCGGGCCGCTTCATCCGCGGCTCTCGGGCTCGGGCAAAGGCTCAGCCGCCGGCTTGCGCCATGCCAAACTGCGCTCCGCGCTCGTGATCGCCGAAATCGGCCTCGCCATCATCCTTGTCACTGGCGCGGGCCTCATGCTGCGCAGCTTCTTCACCATGACCCATCAGGACCTGGGCTACGATCCGAAAACGGTCCTCGACATCATCATGAATTTCCCGGCCAACCAATATAACTCGGCGGCCCAGCGGAAGAGCTTCTTTCAGGAACTGCTCCGCAGATCGCGAGAGGTCCCCGGCATTTTGTACGCAAGCCCCAATGGCGGCCAAATGTCTCAAATCAGCGTGACTGGCGGCGCAAACCAATCGGAGCCATGGCGCACGGTTATCCAGGTGGTCGGAAAGGACTATTTCCGTATCTTTAATCGCCATTTGCTGCGGGGACGCACGCTCAGTTCCGAAGATATTTTCGCAGGCCGCAAGGTAACGGTGGTGAATCAGGCGTTCGCCCGCAAATTTCTTCCGAAGAGCGAACCTCTGGGACAAAAAGTCGACTTCGCCCTCTACGACAGCTATCTCGCGCATCCGCCGTCTCAGAAAACCGCAAGCGTCCCTACTGCCGCAAAACCGCCCGCCCACACCTGGTTCGAGGTGGTGGGGATTATTTCCGATCAGAAAAACCCCTACTTCGGCCCCGGCAGTGCCCCGCCCCGGCCGGAGGCTGTCATTCCCTGGACCGTCGCGCCAGAGATGGTCCGCGCTCTATCGGTGCGCACGAGCGGAAATGCCGATCGCTACTCGGCGGCTCTTGTCCAGCAGGTATGGACGATAGACCCGGAGATCGGCACGGGAGACACGAGTGCTGGCCAAACCGCGTCCGAGGCGGACCTGTTCAGCAAATATCTCTATGCCGAGCCGGAATTTGAGTTTGTGATGCTTTCGACATTCGCGGCAGTCGGGTTGTTGCTGGTCATGATCGGAGTCTATAGTGTGATGGCCTATAACGTCTCGCTGCAAACGCACGAGACCGGCATTCGCATGGCGCTCGGCGCGCAGCGAGGCGACATCCTGCGCTCCGTCCTGCGCAAAGGAGCAATCCTGATCGCCTGCGGTGTCGGCATCGGAGTCTTCGGCGCCTGGGGTGCCACGCGCCTCATCCGCAATCAGCTTTGGCATGTCAAGCCAACCGATCCGTGGACCATCGCCGGCGCTATCCTCATTGTCATCTTCACCGGCGTCCTCGCTTGCCTCATTCCCGCGCGCCGTGCCATGGAAGTCGATCCGCTTGCCGCGCTCCGGCACGAGTAGACGGTCGCGAAGTGCCGGATGCCCCGCCACCTGGCCCACACCACTGTGCCAGTTTGAACCGAATCCTCGTTCAAACAGGCACCGCACGGGGCATGCTACACAATTCACGGCGCTTAGCTTCCGTGACGGAGCATCGGGGCCCAAAACGAATTGTTCGCGCAGTGAAAGTTTGTAAATATTTTTTCTAGCTTGTCGCGAAAAGCGCCCCAAATTTCCACTTATAAGTAGAGCAATTTTTTAAAGGCCGCGTTCACGAAAGCCGGAGGCTGGATTGGTGGCCAGTATGGACCTCGCTTCAGCATCCGAGACCGCGCCGGTGCCGTCTCGGGCGGCCCAGTACGTCCGCATGTCGACCGAGCACCAGCAGTATTCGCCGGAAAACCAGCTCGAGATCATCCGCCAGTACGCAGCGGCCCACAATATGGAGATCGTCCAGGACTATTCCGACCATGGCCGTAGTGGCCTGAACATCGCCGGCCGCGAGGGTCTCAACCAGCTCATGGCTGATGTTGAGGCCAAGCGAACCAACTTCACCTCACTTCTTGTCTATGACGTGAGCCGTTGGGGAAGGTTCCAGGATGTAGACGAGAGCGCCTACTACGAGTATGTCCTGAAGCGC
>Ga0134128_10012802_pt1 | contig 9998 bp, 8 predicted proteins | sample KB31754_FD_96462 | JGI IMG/M metagenome (GOLD analysis project Ga0134128, IMG submission 96462) | Terrestrial soil microbial communities with excess Nitrogen fertilizer from Kellogg Biological Station, Michigan, USA - KB3-175-4 | ecosystem: Environmental > Terrestrial > Soil > Unclassified ...
AGCGGCGGCGCTTCCTCGTCGACCTCTCCGAGCAGCGGCCCGACGAATTCGTCACGCCCGTGCCGTCGATCAAGCAGCTGCACCTGCCGCAGATCCGCACGCCGGAGAGCCCGGGCGAGATCCGCGAGCTGACGAAGAGCTACACGATCACGACGGTGCAGCGCCGCCTGCAGCAGGCACGCTTCCGCGACACCGTGCTGCGCGCCTGGCGCGAGCGCTGCGCCGTCTGCGAGCTGCGCCTCCGCCCGCTGCTCGACGCCGCGCCGCTCGGCGGCGGACGCGGCATCGCGCTGTGCGCCACGCACCACCGCGCCTTCGACATCGGCGTGCTCGCGATCGACGAGGCCTTCGTCGTGCGCGTGAACGTGAGCGCGCCCGGCGAGGGGGAGCAGGCCATGCTGCTGGCGTACGACGGAAAGAAACTCGCCGTGCCCGCTTCGTATATCCCACGCGATGCGCCGTCTTCTGCTGATCGCCCTGGTTCTTAGCTGCGCGCCGCGGGTCGTGCCGCCGCGGCACGACGGCGTCTTCCGCGTTGCGATCCTCGGCGACTCCGTCGCGCACGGCGCCGGCGACGAGTCGGGCCGCGGCATCGCCGGCAATCTCGACGTGATGCTCGTGGGCAAGCACCTCGTGCAAAACCTCGGCATCAACGGCGCGCGCACGTGGGACGTGCTGCGACTGCTGCGAACGCCGGTCGTCGCCGACGCCATCGTCCTCTCCATCGGCGGCAACGATCTCTATGGCGACTCCTTCGCGCGGCTGGCCACGATCATCGCGCCGTCGCTGGCGATGGAGCGAACGATCAACCGCGTCGCCGCGATCGTCGCCACGATCCACCGCGCGGCGCCGGCGGCGCGCATCTACCTGCTCGGTCTGTACGACCCGTACAACCAGCCGTTCCTCGATGAGCAGGTCGCGCGCTGGGACGCGCGGCTCATCGAGCGTTTCGCGCGCGACCGCGCCGTCGACGTGATCCGCATCGCCGACGTCGTCACCGTCAGCCCGCTCGATCACTTCCACCCGGGCGCGGAGGGCTACGCCGCAATCGCGAACCGCATCGCAGTCGCAGCCGGCGTCCTCGCCGGCCGGATAGGCGGCGTCCCGCGAGACGCCGGCTGCGACTACAGGGTCGGCCGGAAGCCCGGCTTCCGCCGCCCCTTCGTCGCCTGCTCGAATGCGTACGCGAACTTGATCAGCGTCGGCTCGCTGTTTTTTCCGGCGAAGAATGACAGCCCCACCGGCAGTCCGAAGGCCATCCCCGCCGGCACGGTCACGTGCGGATATCCGGCCACCGCCGATGCAGTCGAGTAGCCGCCGCTGAAGTGATCGCCGTTCGCGAGATCCGTGACCCACACCGGCCCGCCGGTCGGCGCGATGGCCGCGTCGAGCTTGTGTTCCTTCATCAGCTTGTCGATCCCCTCGGCCCGCGACATCCGCACGCACTTCGCTCGCGCCGCCTTGTACTTCGGGTCCGTCAGCGGCCCCTTCGCCTCGGCGCGCACGAACAGGTCCTGGCCGAAGTACGGCATCTCCCGGTCGCGGTGCTCCTCGTTGAACTTGATGAGGTCCGCGAGCGTGCGCGTGCGGACGTTCGGCGCCAGGCCGGCGAGGTACTTGTTGACGTCGTTCTTGAACTCGAACAGCAGCACCTCGAGCTCGGCGTCGTCGTACTTGCCGGTCGTGGCCATGTCGGCGGGATCGACGATCGTCGCGCCGCAGCGTTTGATCGCGTCGATCGCTTCCTTCATCAGCGCGTCGACGTGCTCGTTGAAGCCGAAGTACTTCCGGGCCACGCCGATGCGCGCGCCGCGCAGGCCGTTCTTGTCGAGCGCGCCGGCGTAGTCCTTGCCGGCGAGCACGCCGAGGAGGAGCGCGGCGTCGGCGACCGTGCGGCACATCGGGCCTGCGGTGTCCTGGCTGTGCGCGATCGGGACGATGCCGCTGCCGCCGAGGAGGCCGAGCGTCGGCTTGATCCCGACCAGGCCGCTCGCCGACGACGGGCAGACCACCGAGCCGTCCGTCTCCGTGCCGATGCCGACCGCGGCGAGGTTCGCCGAGATCGCCACGCCGGTGCCGGTGCTCGAGCCGCAGCCGTTGCGATCGAGGATGTACGGATTCTTCGTCAGGCCGCCGCGGCCGCTCCAGCCGCTCGTCGAATGGTTCGAGCGGAAGTTCGCCCACTCGCTGAGATTCGTCTTGCCGAGGATGACGGCGCCGGCGTCGCGCAGCCGCGCCACCACCGCGGCGTCGCGCGGCGCGATCGACTCCGCCAGCGCCAGCGAGCCCGCGCTCGTGTGCATGCGGTCGGCGGTGTCGATGTTGTCCTTGATCAGAACCGGGATGCCGTGCAGCGGCCCGCGCACGAGGCTGCGGCGCCGCTCGTCGTCCATCTGCGTAGCGATGCGCAGCGCGTCAGGATTGAGCTCGATGATGGCGTTGAGCGCGGGCCCGCGCTTGTCGATGGCGTCGATGCGCTGCAGATACGCCTCGGCGATCGACTGCGCGCTGAAGCGCCCCTCGCGCATGCCGTTCTGCAGCTCGCCGACGGTGATCTCCTCGAGCTCGAACGCCTCCGCTCCGTCCGCCGGACCCGCGAGCGCGGCTGCCGCCGTTCCGGCCGCAACCAGACCGAGAAAGTTCCTGCGATCGATGTTCATGGCGCGATTATGCGAATTCGGCGGCGGCGTGCTTCATTTGATTCGAACAAAGGCAAGTGTGGTCTGAGTCGTATTGATCCTGTTGCAGTCAGACGCCGGAGCGAGGACGACATCAGGAGTACTCTCTCCGTTCACCCAGCTTAGCCCCCCGTGGAACGCGCCGTACTGCCACAGCCACTCGCCACTGACAGAGCCATCATCAGCCTTTCCGCGAAGTATCCTCCACCCCTCGTCGCCCACGCTCACCCTGAAGGTCCAGCGGCGGCCGCGCTTGTCGCCGTCAAGTGGGTTCACCTCTTCCCAGGAGCCTTTCAACGCGTCGGCCGAGCATCCCTCATCGAATTTTGGCTGCGGCTGCGGCGATTGGACGTGCGATTGCTTCGTGCGCTCGCGTCTGGCGGCATCGACTGACGCAAGTCCGAGAACGCTTTTCTTCTCTCCCTCGAGGTCACCTAACCTGTGCTGCGTCGCCTTCGCTGACGTCCAACGTTCCTGAGCCGTATCGAGATCGCCGCCCTGCTGAGCGGCGGTAGCAGCGCTCGTCCGGACACGAGCCGCATCGAGCGGCTGCGCGATCTTTTCGAGCAGCGTCGCGGCCCTGTCATAAGTCTGCACAGCCTGTTTGTATTTACCGGCCGCGCGGTACTGGTCGGCGAGCTGCCGCAGCGTGGCCACCTGTCCGGGGACATCGCCGAGGGTCTGGTACAGCTTTTCGGTCTGCTTCAGAGTCTCGGCGCTCTTTGAGGAGTTCTGATTCTTGAGGCTGAGGTTCGCCTGCTGCAGCGCGGCAATTTGCTCCAGCGTTTTGCGATCCTTCGTCAACTGCGCATCGCGAAATCTCTCCGCGATATAAAACGCCGCAATCACGACCACGAACACAATTGCAAGGTTCCGCAGCAACCGCTTCTGCGACTGCTGCCGCAAATACTTCGTGCGCCAGCCCAGCACGGCGCCTGAGAGCACGTCGTGAAAAATTTCGTAGCGCACCTCCGGCGACGTCCCTAGTGGCGCGACGGCGCGCAGCACGCGCACGTGACGGTCCGAGAGGCGCTCCAGCAGCGACGCCACCGCGGCGCCGTACTTGCCGGCGAAGTTGCGCAAGTCATCGGCGTTGTAGGCGATCTTGCTTCCCGAGGGCGTCACCAGGCGGTCGAAGATCGCGGCGGAGGCGTGCCGCTGGGCTGGCCGCAGCGACGTCATCACCGATTCGACGTGGTCGCGCACGATCTTCTCCGCGCCGCCCAGCCGCTCCAGCGTAGGCGCGCGCAACACAGGCGACTCTGCGCGGCGCTCCACGTCCCACACTTTCATCAGCACCATCTGCAGGAACGGCGTCTCGATCCGGTCGGAGTCGGCGACGATGCGCCCCTTCCCTTGCGCGCCGACGTTCACCCGTCCGATGCGCACCTGGTCGACCACCATGTCGACGAGCCTCGGCTCGATGTCCATCCGCTTCTCCGGCGTGCCCTGCGCCGCGGCCACCTCGTTGTAGCGGGCCAGCGGCTTCTCGATCGCGCGGCGCGCGCCTCCGAGGTCGAGATGATCGAGGCGAATGTAATTTCCGAGCACGTCGGGGATGTAGGCCTGAAAGCGGTCGAGCTTCGCCAGCGCATCCTCGCGGATCGAGATCAGGAAGTTCGCGTCGATGTCCTCGCGGTTCACGGCGCGGGCGAGCTCCGCGTCGAAGCGCCGCCCGCTGTCGCTGCCGGCCGGGTTGTAGAGGAGGTACTCCTCGAACTGATCGAAGATCACGGCCACGGTCTTGCGCGTCTGCGCGCAGACGTCGAAAAGACAGCGGTCGAGCGGCTGGTCGACATCGACGTCCGTCGCCTCGGCAGCCGCGACGATCGCCGCCTTCAGCTCGCGAAAGGCATCGGGATCCTGCCAGTTGCGATAGAGCACCACGGCGACGTTCGGCTGCGTCCTGACGAACGGGATCACGCCCGCCATCAGCACCGAGGTCTTGCCGACGCCGCTCGCGCCGTAGAGCACCGTCAGCGGCGCCGTGACGAGGTTCGCGCCGATGGTCTGCTGGTCCTCCTCCCGGCCGAAGAAGTACCGGCGGTCGGTCTCGCTGAACGGCTCCAGACCCTGAAACGGACAATCCGGCAGCGGCTCGACGGCGTCGGCGCTCATGACTTCATCTTCTTCCGCAGCGCATCGGCGAAGACCGACAGATCCTGATCGAAGATCTGCACGTTGCGCGAATCCCAGAGAATCCGCTCCAGTTGCGACGGCCGCCACTGCACGGCCCACGACCGCTTGGTCCCCTGTTGCGCCGCCAGCAGCGGCTCGGCGTCGTCGTCATCGGACGGCGGCGAAACGGCGTCGTCGCGGCCAAACGTCCGCCGCAGCTTCTCCAGCATCACGCGGAAGTTCCAGTCGCGAAGACCGTAGCCGAGGAACAGGAGCGAGGAGTTGCGGATGTGCAGCATGAAGCGCGACGGAATCGCGCCGCCCTTCGCTGTCATGCGCGACAGGAAGCGGACGTAGTCCTCCTCGGTGATGACGAAGCTGTCCCACTTCTGCTGCTCTTCGGCGCGGCGGATGCTGCCGTGCATCTTGTAGATCACCGTCGCTTCGTCGACGTTGAGCGGCAGCACCGACGGCGCATGGCGCTCCGGCTCCTTCACACCCGGCTTCCACCAGAGAACGGCGCCGGCCAGCTCGTCGCTATCCGGATACATGACGAGGTGGTACGGCTTGCCGGCCTCCTCGAACGCGCGCTCGAGGAGGTCGTCGTAGTTCGTCGTGACGATGAGCATCGGCTTCGGCACTTCGGCCAGGAAGCGATGGATCGCGCCGATCGGATAGTCGCGGGAGAAGACCTGCCGCAGGTAATCGACAAGCTCTTCGCGCGTGGCGCGAACCTGGAAGTACGAGGCGACCTTCGCCAAGTCATGCTGCTCGTTCGGAGGAAACTCGCATTCGTCGGCAAGCCAGTCGGACAGCTCGTCGGCGCGCGGCAGGAACTTGGGATCGTTGCCGTCGAACTTGACGTCGTCGCCATGCACCGTCAGTGATGCGCCGGCACCGAGGAACGGCACGACGCCGCCGCGCTGGAACTGCTTGCAGATGATGCCGTAGGGCGGTGCCACGCGCTCGTCGGCGGTCACACTCATGATTTTTCTCCGTGAGTGCGGCAAGTATCGCACGCCTTACTCACGGCGCAACGATGCGCAGCAAGGCGATGTTTTCGTTCGGGTTCGTGTGCGGGTCGGGCTGGACGACCATCGTGGCTCGCGTGCCGCGCAGCGCGTCGTGCAGCGCGCTCGACCACCGCGCGTCGGCCTGCACCTGCGGCCGGTCCTTCGCGCCGATGATCGATTGCTCCATGAAGAGCGGATAGCCGGCGTACCAGACGCGCCCGCCGCGATGCAGCGTGGCGATGACGGCGGCGATGAGCGTGCGCTCGCGGCCGTCGGCGATCGCCTGGCGCGCTTCGTCGTAGCGCTGCACGGACGTGTCGCGCAGCGGCGGGAGCGTCTGCCATGGCGCGGCGCCGCGGTAGTAGCGATGGAAGCTCGCGCCGAGGTGCCACGGGTAGACGACGACGAGGTCGCTCGGCGCGGCGTCGCGCGCGAGCACGCCGGCGACGACGTCGACGTTCGTCATCCGCTGCGCGACGACGGCGCGCGTGCCGCTGTCGGCGAGGAGGAGGATGAAGAGCGCGACGGCGGCGCGGGCGGCCTGCATCGGCGGCGGCGCGTGCGCGACGATCGCGTCGACCAGCACCGCCGCGACGGTCATCCAGATCAGGTAGTACCACGGCTGCGTGTGATATCGCAGCACGAGCAGGAAGACGATCTGCGCGACGGTGTAGACGGCGAGAACGATCGCGCAGAACGGCTGTTTTCGCGCGAACGCGAGCGCGGCGACGAGCGCGGCGATCCAGGCCCAGACGCCGAGGCCGCCGCCGATGTCCGCCGCCTCGCGGAAGCGCGCCAGGAGCCAGGCTAGGTTGACGTCGTAGCGCAGCAGGTCGCTCCACCCCTTCACCTTCTGCATCGTCGGCAGGTAGATGAGCATCGACGCCGCGCAGAGCGCGCCGATGCCGAGCGCGATCGCGGCGCGCTTGCGGTCGCGATGCACGATGGCCGCGCCGACGCAGCACGCGAAGAGCAGCGGCGCGTTGTGGTACGTCGTGTGGACCGCGGCGAGCGACGCCAGCGCGGCGAGGACGAAGCGGCCGCGGTAGAGCAGCGCCATCGACACCAGGCCGAGCGCCGCGCCGAGACCGTAGGCGCGAAGGGCGTCGCCGAAGCGGACGACCGTCGCCGCTGCGCCGGCCAGCGCGATCGCGAGCATCGGCACGCGCACGTCGAGCGTGCGCAGCGCAAACCAGATCGCCGCGAGAAGGCCGATGCCGATCAGCACGCCGAACGTGCGCAGCGACGCCACGCCGTCGCCGAAGAGCACCGTCCAGCCGCGCAGGAGCAGCAGCCAGAACGCCGGGAAAGAGTCGAATTGCAGCCGGTCGAGAAACTGCGGCCACGGCGTGCGCGACACGACCGTGGAGACGGCTTCGTCGCGCCACAGCGGTCCGGCGTGGCGCCAGAAGAGCGTATGGAGGAACAAGGCGTAGGCGGAGAAGACGACGCCGGCGGTCGTCTCCTCTCCCGGCCGGAGACGCATATTGCCGCAAATACGGGGAAGTCGCCGTCCGCGTCTATTTCGATTCCGCGGCGTCCTTGATGACCGTGGCGCGGGCAATGAGGATGGTTTGCATGACGAAGCGGTTAGCGATTAGCGGTTGGCGGTTAGGTTGGCGGGCGGGCCTAAACGCGAACCGCTAAACGCTAACCGCTATGATCGCCCAATGCACCCCTGGCTCATCTACGGCGCCAACGGCTACACCGGCGCGCTCATCGCCCGCGAGGCCGTGCGCCGCGGGCACCGGCCGATCTTGGCAGGGCGCAACGCGGCGGAGGTCGAGGCGCTGGCGCGCGAGCTCGGGTGCGAGGCGCGCGTCTTCGATCTCGACAACGTCGACCTCCACAACGTCGGCCTCGTCCTCCACTGCGCCGGGCCGTTCGTCCGCACCAGCGCGCCGATGGTCGAGGCCTGCCTCCGCGCCGGCGCGCACTACCTCGACATCACCGGCGAGATCCCGGTCTTCGAATCGATCTTCGAGCGGCACGCCGAGGCGTTTGCGCGCGGGGTCACGCTGCTGCCGGGGGCCGGCTTCGACGTCGTGCCGACCGACTGCCTCGCGGCCATGCTCGCCGAGAGCCTGCCCGGCGCGACGGAGCTCGTCCTCGCCTTCTACTCGAAAGGCAGCGCTCTGAGCCGCGGCACGACGCGCACGATGATCGAGTCGATCCACGAAGGGGGCGCGGTCCGCCGCGACGGCCGCATCGAGCGCGTGCCGTTCGCGCACGACGTCCGCACCATCCCGTTCCACTGCGGCGAGCGGACCGCGATGACCATCCCGTGGGGCGACGTCGCCACCGCGTTCTACACGACCGGCATTCCGAACATCCGCGTCTACATCGCCGCGTCGCCGCGCGCCATCGCCCGCGCCAAACGGCTGCGCTGGCTTCTGCCGCTGCTGTCGCCCAAGCCGATCCGCCGCCTCGCGCAAAAACTCGCCGCGCCGCGCGGCGGCCCCGACGAGCAGAAGCGCGCGCACGGCCGCGTCTACCTTTGGGGAGAAGTGTCCAACGGCACCGACGCGCGCTCCATGACGATGACGACGCCCGAGGGCTACGCGTTCACGGTCGTGTCCGCCGTCAACGCCGCGGAGCGCGTGCTGGCGGGCGTGCGCCCCGGCGCGTTCACGCCTGCGGCTCTGCTCGGTCCCGAATTCGTGAGCACCATTCCTGGCGTGCTCTTCACGTGATTCCGGTGCCGCTCTTGCACCTGATTGTGTGCATGAGAAAGCTCACATTCGCAGTGTTGCTGCTGTTCCTCGGCGCACTGCCGGCTCAGGCGTTGAACACGAAAGAGTTCCTTTCGCTGATCGCGATGCCGCTCGCCGTCGCGGCGGTGTCGGACCTCAACGGCGTTCCGCAAGACCAGTTCGGGGACGTCATCTCGACGCTGAACCAGGCCGACGTGCCGCCTGCCGAGTTCGTGCAGGTCGTGCGCTACGTGCCGGTCGCACTGGTCGCGCAGCCGGCGCCGCAGGAGCAGACGTTCACCCAATGGCTCGACTCGCAGACGGCCACCGGCCCCGCGCTGGTGACGCAGATCGATCGGCGCCTGACGTCGACGTACAACGTCGCGCCGGTGATCCGGCCGAACGAAGTCGTCTACGTCGACGACAGCTACATCCCGCAGACGGTCGTGACGCGCATTCAGCCGCTCGACCCGGTGGCGGTGGCGGCGATGCCGCTCGCCGTCGCGGCGGTGTCGGAGCTGACCGGCATCCCGCAGAACCAGCTCGCCGACCTCGCGCTCACGCTGAACCAGGCCGACGTGCCGCCGGCGCAGTTCGTCGAAGTCGTCAGCTACGCGCCGAGCACGCTCGTCGTGCAGCAACCGGTGGCGATTCAGCCGCAGCCGACGTTCGTCGACTTCGTGCGCACGCAGACGCAGCAGGGCGTGCGCGGCCCCGCGCTGGTCACGGCCATCAACCAGGAGCTGCCGCGCTACAGCACGAGCGTCCGCGGGCATCCGCACGGCGGTCCTCCGGGGCAGCTGAAGAAGCAGCTCGGATTGCAGACCGGCGCCGAGGTCGTGCACGGGTACAAGCCGGGACGGCAGTTCTCGACGTCGCCCGTGGCCGTCGCGCCGCAGCCGGTCGTCGTGCAGCGGGTCGAGCACGGACATGGGCGCGGACGCGCTCGCGTCGAGCACGCCGAAGTCCACGGTCACGGCAACGGCCGCGGTCATGCGCACGAAGTCCGCGTGATGCCGCCGCCGATGTCGAGCGCCGCGCCGCCGCCGGTGGTCGTCCAGCCCGCGCAGCCGGTGTTCGTGCCGCCGGGCCAGGCGAAGAAGCAGGGCGGCGGTGAAGGTCACGGCCACGGTGGTGGCGGCGAAGGCCACGGCAAAGGCAAAGGCCACGGAAAGGATTGATCGATGAAAGCGAATTGGATCGCCGCCGGCGCGATGACTCTCCTCCTCCTCGGCGGCTGCAAACAGCAGACGACGCAGGAGACCGTAGCGACGCCGACGACGACGGAGAAGACGTCGACGACGGTAGTGACGACGCTGTCGCCCGAGGAGCTCGGGCAACTCGGCGCGGAGATCAAGAAAAAGCCGGGCGAAGCGAAGCGGATCCTTTCGGAGCACGGGCTCGACGAGCAGTCGTTCGAGAAGGCCATCCGCAAGGTGTCGTCGAACATCGAGGAGTCGCGGCGGTACGCGGCGGCGTACAAGAAGGCGTCTTAG
>Ga0134128_10012803_pt1 | contig 9998 bp, 8 predicted proteins | sample KB31754_FD_96462 | JGI IMG/M metagenome (GOLD analysis project Ga0134128, IMG submission 96462) | Terrestrial soil microbial communities with excess Nitrogen fertilizer from Kellogg Biological Station, Michigan, USA - KB3-175-4 | ecosystem: Environmental > Terrestrial > Soil > Unclassified ...
GTCGTGTTCATAGCGCAGCTCGCGGCCGTTGAAGTCGGTCTCGCCGGTCAGGTGCCCGGCGGCCTCGTAGAAGTATGTCCACGTCGCGTCCTGCGGGTTGGTGACCGTGAGCAGCCGCAGTTCGGTGTCGTGGGCGAAGGTGTAGCGCGCGCCGTCCGGGTTTGTGCGAGCGGTGATCCGCTGGAAAGGGCCACGCTTGAACAGGGTCACGCCGCCGGCAGGGTCAGTGTACTTAGTCAGCGCGCCGTTCTCGTTGTATTCCCAGGCGGCCGTGGCACCGTCGGGCAGCGTTCGCGAAACCAGCAGATCCTCGTCGCTCCAGACGGAGGTGGTCGACGCGCCAAGCGGATCGGTCGTGGTGACGATCCGGCGGCGTGCGTCGCGGGTGACCCGCCACGTGGAGCCGAGCGGATCGGTGTGCGACAGGGGAAGGCCCGCGGCGTCGGTCTCGATCGTGTTCTCGTGCCCGAGCGCGTCAATGAAACCTGTCGCGCGGCCGCGTTCGGCATAGCTGTAGCGGGTGATCGCGCCGAGCGGGTCGGTCAGCTCGGCAAGGTTGCCGCTCTCGTCATACGAGTACTGCCACACCGCGCCGTCCGGGCCGACGATGCGCACCGGTTCGTCGTGCTCGTCGTATTCGACGGTTGCGACGGTCCCGTCCGGTCGTTCGGTGCTGACCGTGTTGCCGTGCTCGTCGAGCGTGAACCGGGTCCTACCGCCGAGCGGATCGGTGACGGCGATGACCTGGCCGTGACGGTCATATTCGGTAGCTGTCGCGCTACCGACCTGGTCCACGAGCCGTACGACATTGCCGCGTGAGTCGTAGTGGTGTTCGGTGCGCTGGCCGAGGCTGTCGGTGTACTTCGTGACGCGGTTCGCCGGGTCGTATTCGAAGCGGCCGGAGAGGAATCCGCCGTCGCCCTCGGTGCGCTCGACGCGGCCGGCCGCGTCGTAGAAATACCGGAACTGATAACCGCAGCGGTCGGTCCAGGCCGTGATCCGGTCCCCGGCGTCCCAGTCGTAGCAGAACGGCAGGCCGGAGGAATCGGCCACCGCGATCAGCCGGCCACGCGGATCGTACTGATAGGCCAGGAGCCGTGTGCCCTCACCGCCGTTGGCCCCGTCGAGCAGCCGAAGTGCCTCAACGCGGAAGCCCGCCTGGGTATAGGCGCTGTCCACGGCAACGCGATAGCCGCCTGCATGCCGGATCTCGACCGGCAGCCCGCCGTCGCGCTGGATGGTGATCCAGTTCCCGCAGCGGTCACGGATCGATGTCAGGGGACGTATTCGCGCGTCGCGTTCCTCGGCCGGGGCGAATTCGTACGTGCAGCGGCGGTCGCGGTCCAGGACCCGGATCAGGTCGGTTTCCCGGTCCCAGCTCAGTTCGAGGCGCGGGCCGGCGCTTGACCTGACGCGCTCGCCGGGCCGGGTCGGCACGGGAAAAGTCAACATCCTGGCGTCATCGTCGGCGAACACGATCTCGTCCGCCTCCGTCTGCACTCTGATATCGAGCGTCGAGGAGAACCCAGTGCCGAACAGCCCTCCGTGCCGGTATCCGGATGCGTAGGCGCGGCGCAGTACCAGCGGCAGCACGGCCGGCAGCTGAACATCCACGCGCGCGGTGACCATCTGCCCGCCGACCACGTCGACCGGCTCGCCGGTCTTTCCGCAGCCGCCGACGCCCTTTCCGCCGACCGCGTCACCCTCACCCGCGCCGGTCAGACCGTGTTCGGCGTCCCCCGCGGCGGAACCCGCGGCCTTGCGCTCAAGGTTGCCGGCCTCCTTCTCCACCGCCGCGGTGGCATCCTTCTCCACGAACTTCGCGGCCTGCTGCGCGTCGTTCTCCAGGTGCGCGGTCATGTTCTTGCGCATGCCGGACTCGACGTCCTCGGCAGCCTGCTTCCACATGGCCGGGAACTTGCGGCCCAGCGACTGGCCGATTTCCTCGGCGCCGTCCTCTACAGCCTTGACGATCTGATTGCCCACGGTGCGGTCCCCGCCTAGGTCGCTGGTTCGGTGGTTCGCTCGTGCTGATTCGGAAGCAGCGCCGGATCAGCGCTCGAAGTTCAGGGAGGAGATGTTCGAGGTCAGAGTCTGGGCGTGGCCGATCATCGTTTCCCCGTGCGCCTGCATCTGGGCCAGGTGCGGCTGTAGGGCCGCGCTGTCGACCTTGAAGGATTCGCCCACCGCTCCCCCGCCGCCCGAACCCCCGAGCGCGCCCTCGACCGCCTGGAACACAAAGCCGCTCAGGGCCTTCTCGATCACACCGCTGAGCGGCTTGATCGCGGCCTCCAGAATCTCGCCGATGATGTACTGGGTGAGCTGCTGCTCAAGGAACTCGCACAGCTTTTCCGCACCCTCTTCGATGGCCGCGAGCGCCGCCTCGGCCAGCCCGAAGGTGGCCACCGCGGCGGCCTGGTCGGCGACGAAGGCGACGGCCATCGCCACCAGTTCGGCGATCGCGGCGACCTTCTGCGCGACGATGTAGTCCGCGCCGACCTCCAGCGCGGTGGCGACCACCTCGCAGGCGTCGTGCAGCTCGGTCATGTGCGAGTCGGACTTGTCGGCCCATTTCTGCACCAGGGCGTCGTAGGAAGTGCCCTGATACCCCTCGCTCATCCGGCCGATCGTGTCGGTGGCCTGCTGGTGCGTGTCCGCGACGTTCTGCGAGAACTCGCGCACATGCTGCGCCATCGAGCGCACCGCGTCCTCGTTGACCATCGGGAAGTTGATCCCGATGAACTGGAGGAACTGTTCGACCTCGGTGGGCAGTTCGATGGCCATTGCCCGCCTCCCCCGCCTTCGCCTGTCCGATGGCTCCGGCGGCCCGCGCCGGTGCCCGTTCGATCCGTGGCAGGCTACCCGAAGCGAGGGTGCTGCGATGCGGCGGTGTGCCTCAGCGCAGCGTGAGACGGATCACGGCGCAGCCTTTCGCCCAGGCCTGGTGCAGGTCGGCCGGGTTGGGAGAGCCATCGGGCGCGAAGCCGATGCCGGCGAACTTGGCGTTGGCGTGGTTGTCGCTCGCGACGATGCCGTAGAGCTCGATGACGGTCTGCTCGTCGGTGAACAGCTCCCAATCGGCGAGCCGCTGGCGGCCTTTGATCCGCACGGTGACGGGCTCCCCAGAGCGCAGGTTCTTCACCCACGGCCACACGCGGGTGCCAACGAGGATCTGGCCCTCGTGCTTTGTATAGGCGACCGGGATGACGTAAGTCTTGCCGGACTTGCGGCCGACGACGGTGAAGGTCAGCAGCTTGCCGCCGACCGCGCGCGAAATCAGCGGAACACGCAACAGGCCCTTGATGAACCCGTTGAGAGCACCCTGATACGAGGCGATCGGCTGCGGGCCGCTGGTGGTGGGCGTGCCATAGGCGGCGGCCGGGGTGGATTCGGACGACATGGTCAGCTCCTCGCCGTAGGGTCCATTACTGAGTGTCTGCTCAGTAAGTTACGCTAGACCGCACCGATGGCGCATGCAACGCTTTGGTTGTGATCCACAGGTGATTGCCAGGAAGCAGAGCGACCGCATGCACGGCCGGAGCCCGAGGAGGTCCGATGCCTGAGCGCCGCACCGGAAAGGTCGGGCGTCCGGCTACCGGTGTGCGCGAGGCGCTACTCGAGGCGGCGCAGGCGGTACTCGCCGAGTCGGGTGCCGCGCGGCTGACCACGCGGGCTGTCGCGCAGCGCGCCGCAGTGGCTGAGGCGAGCGTCTTCTATCATTTCGGCGACCGGGCCGGCCTGATGCTCGCGGTGGTCGGCGAGCACCTGCCGCTGGTGATCGAGCTGTTCTTCGGGGAACGGCTGCGGCACGGTGAACTACGCGCGGATCTGCTGGAGTTGTTCAACGGGCTGGAAGGCTTCTTCCGGCGCACGGCCCCGATCATCGCCGCCGTGCAGGCGGACAGCGAGGTGCGCGAGGCGTTCCGGGAGCGCAGCCGCGAGCACGACATCGGGCCGCACAAGGCGATCCAGGGCACCGCCGCGTTCCTGGCCGCCAGGCAGCAGACCGGCGAACTGCCCCAGGACGCCGATCTGCGCGCGGCCGCGATGCTGTTGGTCGGCGCGGCGTATCAGCGGGCTTATCACCTGCTGCTCGGCGCCGAAGGCGCGCAACGCTGGCTCGCCGAACCCACGGAAACCGTCGACCTGCTGCTGCGCGGGCTGCGCGGCGAGCAGGTCGACGGGGACTGACAGAACGTCAGCGTCAGGCTATTGAGTTGGTCCGCTGATTCAGTCCACCGGCAGCAAGGCGGGCGCCGGAACGTCCGCGAGCCTGCGGCGCCGGTCCTGCACGAGGAATGCGGCGGTCAGCACCAGCGCGACCAGGGAGATGCCGACCACGATGGTGATCGCGGTGGTCATTCCGGGCAGCAGCTTGTGGTGCACGTTCGCCGGGCCCGAGCTGCTGAGCACCGCGCTGACCACGGCCAGCACGATCGCGCCGCCGATCTGCACGCTGGTGTTGAGCAGCCCGGAGGCCAGGCCTTGTTCGTGGTCTGCGACACCCTGGGTGGCCTGCGCGTTCACCGCCGGGAAGGTGAGCGCGAATCCGACGCCGAGCAACAGCATCGTCGGCAGCATGAAGTCGGCGTAGCCCATCGACGGCTGGGTGCGCAGGAACCACGCGTACGCGCTCATCAGCGCGAGCAGGCCGAAGAAGATCAGCCACGCCGTGTTCACCCGGCCGAGCACGACGCCCATGCGGGTCGAGCTGAGCGCGACCAGCAGTCCGGCCGGCAGGAACCCCAGCGCCATGCTCAGCGGCGACCAGCCGAGCGAGTTCTGCACGTAGAGCGTCACCACGAACTGGAAGGCCGAGTAGCCGCCGAACATCGCCATCGCGGCGAGGTTGGCGTGCACCAGCGTGCGTGAGCGCAGGATGCCGAGCCGTACCAGCGGCCGCGGGTGGCGCCGTTCGATCGCGACGAAGGCGCCGGCCAGCGCCACGCTCAGCGCGAGCAGGCCGATGGTGGCCGGGCTGCCCCAGCCGCGATTCGGCGCGTCGACCACCGCGTAGACCAGGATCAGCAGCGCGGCGGTGCTGGTCAGCGCGCCGGGCAGATCGAAGTGGTTCAGCCGCACCCGCTCGGTCGCGCCGCGCGGGATCACCCGCAGGCCGACCAGCACCAGCGCGATCGCGACCGGACCGGGCACCAGGAAGGTGACCCGCCAGCCGACCTCGGTCAGCAGTCCGCCGATCACCAGGCCGAGCGAGAAGCCGCTGGCGCCGCAGACGGTGTAGATGCTCAGCGCCCGGTTGCGCGCCGGGCCCTCGGCGAAGGTGGTGGTGATGATCGAAAGCCCGGCCGGGACGGTGAACGCGGCCGAGGCGCCCTTGACGAAGCGCAGCGCGATCAGTGCCAGATCGTTGCTCAGCAGGGCGCTGACGACCGAGGCCGCGCCGAAGACGGCGACCGCGGTGAGGAATACCCGCCGCCGGCCAAGCAGGTCGCTGGCCCGCCCGCCGAGCAGCATCAGGCCGCCGTAGCCGAGGATGTAGCCGGACACGATCCACTGCAGCGAACCGGCTTCGAGGTGCAGGCTGGAGCCGATGGAGGGCAGCGCGACGCCGACCATTGACAGGTCGAGGGCGTCGAGGAAGAGAGCGCCGCACAGCACGACGAGCGGCAGCCAGGTCGCTGGCGACCAGCCGGGGCCGGTTGCGGCGGAGGGTGGTCGCGCCGGCAGGCGTGTCATGGGTGCTGAACGCGGCGCGCCTTCGTTCAGCGGCGCGGACGAACGTGATGTGGCCGCGTGCGGAGCGGGAACGGTTGGTTGGACTCGTGTATCGGGCAGCGTCATGGGGCCTATCTTTATGCACATGCATCAAATGCGCAAGCATGCTGTGCACATGCATAAGATGTGGTTGCATCTAACGGCGCCTCGGCGGTACACTCGCGACGTGAACCGGCCGAACGACGATGACGCACTGGCTTCCGAGTGGCACGACCTGATGGGCCGCTACCACCGGATGACCTGCGCGCTCGATCGGCGGCTGACCGCCGAGCATGGCCTGACCGTGAGCGACTTCGAGGTGCTCCAGCAGCTTTACGCGCCCGGCCCGCAGTTTCCGCAGCTGCGGATGAGCGAACTGGGCGAGCGGGTGCATTTGAGTCAGAGCGCTTTCTCCCGCCTCATCACCCGGCTTGAGCAGGCCGGCTTGGTCGAGCGCACCACCTGCTCCGAAGACCGCCGCTCCGCCTACACCCGGATCACCGCGGCAGGTGCCGAGCGCTATCTGGAAGCACGCCCGACACAGCGGGCGATCCTGCGCGAACTGAGCGTGACAGCAGGCTGACTCCTGCGACGAGGCGATTCGCGGGTATCCGCGCATCGGATGTCTTGAGACTCAGATACCATCGGGTCCGAAAACAGCGGCAAGCTCTTGGCGCGGAGGCGACCATGCCGGAAGGCGATCCGCCGATAACGGACGATCCCCCGATTCTGGGCGAGGGACTACTCGAACCCGGATGGGCGCCGGAGCAGATCGACACCGCGACCGCGCACCCGGCCCGCATGTACGACTATTACCTCGGCGGCAAGGACAACTACCAGGTCGACCGGGACGCCGCCGAAGAAGTCATGGCGATCATGCCGCAGACGCGCATGGCCGCGCGCGCGAACCGATCCTTCCTCGGCCGCGTGGTGCGCCATCTCGCCGGGCTCGGCGTGCGCCAGTTCCTCGACATCGGCACCGGGATTCCCGGCCCCGGCAACACCGGCGAGGTCGCGCATCTGGTGGCGCCGGACGCACGGGTCGTCTATGTGGACAACGACCCGATCGTGCTGGCCCACGCGGAGGCGCTGCTGGCCAAAGCGGATCGGGCCCGCACCACCGTGATCCGCGGCGATCTGCGCGATCCGCAGGCGATCCTCACCAATCCGCGCGTCACGGACGTGCTGGACTTCACCGAACCGATCGCGGTCCTGCTGGTGGCGGTGCTGCACTTCGTGCGCGACAACGAGAACCCGTACGGCGTGGTCAGCTACCTGATGGACGCGATGCCGCCCGGCAGCTATCTGGCGATGTCCCACGCCACCGGCGACTTCGATGCCGCGTCCGCGCAGGAGGGGGTGCGCGCCTACACGCAGGCCGGCGCGCGCTTCGTGCCGCGCACCCGCACCCAGTTCGCAGCGTTCTTCGATGGGACGCAACTACTGGAGCCCGGCATCGTGCAGGTGCCGTACTGGCAGCCCGAAGACGGGGTGCCGCCGGAGGCCGCGAGCGTGTGGTCGTATGGAGCCGTCGGCCGGAAGGCCGGCTGAGCCGACGCGGGGTCGTCGCCGGGAGCCGGCGACGGTCACCCGCGCCGCTTGCGGTGCACCAACCCGACGGCGAGCCCTGAGATGACGACGAGCGTGCCGAGCCAGACCAGCGGGCCCGGCACGCGGCCTCCGATCGCCATGCCGGTGCAGGCGGCCGAGATCGGGGCCGCGCCGGTCAGCAGTCCGACCGGTCCGGAGCCCAAGGCCGCGACCGTGGAATACCAGAGCAGGAAGGCGACCGCGGTCACCATGATCGCAAGATAGGCCATCGCGGCCCACTCGGCGCCGGAAAGCCGGCCCGCCGCCCGCGGGCCCTCGCCGGCCAGAGCCAGCAGCGCGAACATCAGGGCTCCGATCCACACGGAGTGCAACGAGACGCCCCAGGCGCCGTGCCTTCCGAGCACCGGCACCGCGAGCAGGGTGAACGCCGCCTCGCAGACCAGGGCGACCGCGGCCCAGCCGATTCCGATCGCGTCGGCGCGGCCGGCGCCCTCGACCAGCGCGCCGCCCGCGGTGACGACCACGGCGGCGAGCACGACGCGACGCTGCGGCGCTCTGCCTTCGAGCAGTGGACCGATGACTCCGAGCACCACCGGCACGCAGGCGACCGCGACCGCGATGACGGCTGGTTCGGCGTGTGCGACGCCGCGCACGACCGCCACGTTGAACAGTACGAGTCCGAGCGCTGCGATACCCGTCAGCCAAAGCCATTCGCGCCCGCGCGGCCGGACGATCGGCACCCGGCCGATCTTGGCGAGCGCGAACAGGACCAGCGCCGCGGCCGCGTATCTGATCGCCTGCGCGGTGGCCAAAGGCGCCGCGATCAGCTCACGAGACACCCCGACGCTTCCGCCGACCAGGCACATCCCCAGGACGCCAGTGGCCACGTGGCGCAGGGTGGGGCGGCGGGCCGCTGCGACCGCGACCGCGTTCTGGCCGGTCATTACGGCCAGCGTCGGCGCTGATGGGAGCGTCGACGTGGGCATTGGCGTGGGCGTCGCTGGAATCGTCTCTGTCACAAAGCCCACCTTGCCGCCACAATGGTCCGGTGAGTAGATCCAAAGCCGAGCCGAACTACCAGTCCAAAACCGGAGCCGATTTCCTCCTGCTGGACCTGCGAGACGCTCCCCGAGGCGGCCTGTCGGACTGGCTGGCCGGGCAGCTGCGCCAGGCGATCGCGGACGGCCGGCTGCCGGTGGGCGGCAGGCTGCCGGCGAGCCGGGTGCTGGCCGAGGAGCTGCGGGTCTCCCGTGGCGTGGTCACCGAGGCGTATCAGCGGCTGATCGAGGACGGACACGCGGTCGGGCGCGGACGGGCCGGGACGGTCGTGGTGGCCGCGCCGATCGCGGCGGACCGGCCGGCTGCGCACGGCCCCGAGGAAGGCGTCCGGCCGCGGCCGGCCAGGAGCGGCCCGGTCCCGCAAGCCCCCTGCGTCTTCGATTCCGCTCCGGCAGCGGACGTATTCGACGCCTTACGCGCGAACCCGGCGCGGATCGACTTCACGCCGGGCGTTCCCGACCTGACCGCGTTCCCGCGGGCCGCGTGGCTTCGCGCCGAACGCCAGGTGCTCGCGCACCTCTCCCCCGCCGACTTCGGCTACGGCGACCCGCGCGGCGCGCCCGCGTTCCGCCGCGCCGTGGTCGACTGGCTCGCGCGCTACCGGGGGGTGCGCGCCGATCCCGGCGAGGTGATCGTGGTCGCCGGAGTCTCGCAGGCGCTCGGCCTGGTCGCCGAGGTCCTGGCGAACGAGGGGATCGGCGAGATCGCCCTCGAGGACCCCGGTTCGCTCGGCGTCCGGCAGCACCTGCGCAGCCGGCGCCTGGCGACGCCCCCGATCCCCGTCGACAGCGCGGGCCTGCGCGTGGACGTGCTGCGCTCAATCGGCGCCCGCGCGGTGGCGCTCACTCCGGCGCACCAGTTCCCGACCGGCGTGGTCCTCGACGGCAACCGGCGCAGGGAGCTTATGCAGTGGGCCGCGGAAGGCGGACTCGTCCTCGAAGACGATTACGACGCCGAACACCGCTACGACCGGCCGCCGGTGCCCGCGCTGCACTCGCTGATGCCGCAGAGCGTGTTCTACACCGGAAGCGTCTCCAAGATCCTCGCGCCCGCGCTGCGCGTCGGCTGGCTGCTCGTGCCGCCGCGCTACCGGGACGCGGCGATCATCGCCAAGCGCTACGCCGATCTCGGCAACGCGGTGCTGCCGCAGCTCGTGCTCGCCGAGCTGATGGAGTCGGGCGAGATGGAGCGGCATCTGCGGATGCTGCGAAGACGCCACCGGCAGCGCCGCGACGCGATGATCGCCGCGATCCGCGCGCACCTTCCACGCGCTCGGGTGCACGGCGCCGCAGCCGGGCTGCATCTGATGATCACGTTCGACGAACCGGTCTCGGATACGCGGCTGGCCGCCGCGGCGCTGGCGCGCGGGGTCAAAGCGCAGCCGCTGTCCTGGCATTACCAGCAGCCGAACAAGCCCGGCCTGGTTCTCGGCTACGCCGCCTGCACGCCGGGCGGCGCGGCCGAAGGCATCGCGATCATCGGCAGCGTCCTGGGACAGCTGGTCGGCTGAGCCAGATTCGCAGGGCTCGATGATCGGACGCCCAACGGCCGCGCCGGACGGGGCGCTCTAGCCTTGCCTAGCCCACTTTCCAGTTCTGGCTTGCTGCGCCGGAGCAAGTCGCCACGTCGAGCAGCGTGCCGTCCGCGCCCGCCCCGGCGACCGTGTCAAGGCA
>Ga0134128_10012804_pt1 | contig 9998 bp, 7 predicted proteins | sample KB31754_FD_96462 | JGI IMG/M metagenome (GOLD analysis project Ga0134128, IMG submission 96462) | Terrestrial soil microbial communities with excess Nitrogen fertilizer from Kellogg Biological Station, Michigan, USA - KB3-175-4 | ecosystem: Environmental > Terrestrial > Soil > Unclassified ...
CCTCGCGACGACGCCCTTGCGCTTCGCTATCACTTCACCTCCATCAGGTTGTGAAGAGGACTTTCACCTCCCAGCTGTCGAACATGCTCGGCACACGAAAAAGGGCCAGCTTCTAAGCTGGCCCTTTGTTTTGAAGATTTCTCTCAGTACAAGCGGAACTGAACTTCGACATTGATAGCCACCGCAACCGGGCGTCCATCTTTCTGCGCGGGTTCAAACTTCCACTGGTTCACCGCCTCAATCGCTTTTTCATCCAACCCGAGCCCCAGGCTGCGAGCGACGCGGATGTCGCGCGGCTTGCCATCGGGACCAACGATCAAGCTGAGTACGCAGGTCCCCTGATACTTTGCCTTGCGGGCTTCTTCGGAGTATTCGGGATCAGGATTATAGATCGCCTTGGGAGCACTCACACCCCCTCCGACGCGGAACACTCCACCACCAATACCCCCACCCCGGCCTTCACCCACTCCGGGTCCAGTACCCGACCCGATTCCACCACCCGCGCCCGTGCCAATCCCGGCACCGGACCCTGTGCCATTGGAAGGCATCGACGGCATTGCCGCCGTAGGGTTGCCGAGGTTCGGCGCGTTCATGGCCAGTTTCACCTGGGGAGGCACAACCACGGTCGGCTCGACCGCGAGCTTTGGATGATCGTTCCGTACGACGATCGCCGGAGGCGTAACCTGCTCCATGGCTAACTTCGGAAGCTTGCCCTGGGGCGCCTCGACCTTGTCATGATCGCCACCGCCACCGCCGCCAGCCACCGCCTTCGGTGAGGGCTTCATGACGGGAATGTCGGCTGGTGCGATCAGCGTGACGACTTCCTTTGGCTTTTCGACGACCTTTTTGCCGAGGTAGATCGTGCCGGCAAGAATCGCGGTAAGAACTACCGCATGCATGACCAGGGAAAGGGTCGCGCTGCGCTTCTTATGATCGGCGTAAAAACCCCAGATGTCCTTTACAGCAACCGGCTTCGAGGTCAGAACCAGTGGCGGAAGCTTCTCGGGGAAAAAGGTCTCCTTGAAGTTTCGGCGTAGGGATTTCCACAGCCCTGGTTCTGCTCCTTTCATGAGCAGATTCAGTTCGGGTTCTGGGTCGGTGCCTTGCGGTGGTTTGAATTCCAATGTGGCCATATGCTACCCGAGATCCTGCTAGTGAGCCATGTTTGTTGCTTTTACTTGATGAGCACCTACAGCGCCAAACTCAGCTTCCGGTTCTCTTCAAGCCCGAAATGATTGCTGCTAACCCACTTATGTCCGTGCCGAGAACTCTGTTGCTTACACCAGTTTAGATGCTCACACTCAGGAAACGTAACTTTGCGAAAATTGTACACCCGATGGGTCAAATCCTGTATGTCCAAGTTCAGTAAAATTCCGGCCCTCGAGCCATACAACTTCTTTAGATGCTGAACCGCAGCTGCGCGGCTTGCATAGACGGATCATCTCGGAGCTCCCTATAATGAGAAAAATCAGCAATTTGGAGACTTCTTCGAGTGCCTGTGGACCTGAAATCGTCTGTCAACCTGCCTAAAACCAGCTTTCCCATGAAGGCCAACCTTCCGCTGAACGAGCCGAAGACCCTTGCGCGCTGGGAGGAAATGCGGCTTTACGATCGCATCCGGCAGGTGCGAAAAGGTGTTCCGCAGTATGTTCTGCACGACGGCCCCCCCTATGCGAACGGTCCGATCCACTTGGGACACGCGCTCAATAAGTGCTTGAAAGACTTTATCGTGAAGTCCAAGAACATGGCCGGGTTCGACGCCCCGTACATTCCTGGTTGGGACTGCCACGGACTCCCGATTGAGATCAAGGTTGATAAACAGCTGGGTGGCAAGAAGCTACAGATGAAGCCTCTCGAGGTGCGCCTTGAGTGCCGCAAATACGCGCAGAAGTATCTCGACCTGCAACGCGAACAGTTCAAGCGAATTGGGGTGGTCGGGCGCTTTGAGAAGCCGTATTCCACGATGTCGCCCGAGTACGAATCGGTTGTACTCGCAACGTTTTACAGCTTTTTCGAAAAAGGTTTCGTATACCGCGGCCTGCGCCCGGTCTACTGGTGCATGCACGATCGCACGGCGCTGGCCGAGGCCGAGGTCGAGTACAAGACCCATACCAGCCCGACCGTTTGGGTGAGATATCGACTGCAGTCCGAGCCGCGGGAGATCGATCCCCAGCTGGCCGAGGCTCGCATTCACGGCGACAAACCGGTCTTTATCATCATCTGGACCACCACGCCCTGGACGCTTCCGGCTTCCTTGGCCGTTGCCTTTCATCCCCATGAGGAATATGTCGCCCTCGAGACCAACGACGCGATCTACATCGTCGCCGAAAAATTGTCGAAGGACGTGGCCTCGAAGTGCGGTTTTCCAAGCGCTCCGATCATCGCTCGCTTCCCGGGGCGTGTGATGGAGCACACCTGGTTCTATCATCCATTTTTGCCCTGGGAGCGGAGGAGGGTCCTTGGCGTCGTGGCCGACTACGTCACCATGGATACCGGAACCGGGGTCGTTCACACCGCACCGTCCCACGGCGCGGAGGACTTTGCCACCGGGGTCCGGTATAAGCTCGATCCCACTTGCGACGTCGATGCGGCCGGCCGCCTCCATAACGGATTGGCTGAATACGATGGACTTCAAGTCTTCAAGGCAAATCCCGTCATCGTCGATCTGCTTAAGTCCAAGGGTGCGCTGCTGCATGAGGAGAAAGTTGAACACTCGTATCCGCATTGTTGGCGGTGCCACAACCCGGTGATCTTTCGCGCCACCGAGCAATGGTTCATCTCGATGGAAACGCCAATGGGCAAGCACAGCTTTCGCTCACAAGCACTCGAGCAGATCAAGGCCGTGAAATGGGATCCAGCCTGGGGTGAGGAACGCATCTCGAACATGGTCGCGACCCGGCCGGATTGGTGCATCTCCCGCCAACGGGTTTGGGGAGTGCCGATTGCAGTGTTCGCGTGCACCACCTGCAAGAAGCCGCTCAAGGATCCGGAGGTGAATCATAGGGTCGTGGACCTGTTCGCCAGCAAGGGAGCCGACGCATGGTATAGCCCCGAAGCCGACGAGCTGGCGAATGGCGCGCAGTGTCCCTGCGGTGGAACATCGTTCCAGAAGGAAGCCGACATTCTCGATGTGTGGTTCGAGTCAGGTTGCAGCTACCTGGTCGAAGTGGCGAAGGAACTGAATTGCCCCTGGCCTTCGGACCTGTACCTTGAAGGGGGCGATCAGTACCGCGGATGGTTCATGTCTTCTCTCCTCTGCGCGCTTGCCGTTCAAGGGAGCGCGCCCTTTAAATCAGTCGCCACCCCAGGTTGGACACTTGATGAACAAGGCCGGGCAATGTCAAAGTCACACGGCAACGACGTCGACCCTGCCGATATCGCGAACAGGCTCGGAGCAGAGATCGTACGCCTGTGGGTCGCCTCGGTGGATTTCCGCGAGGACGTGGTTGGTTCAGAAAACCTGATGCAGCGGATCGCGGAGAACTATCGCACGATCCGCAACAATCTCTTTAAAAATTGCCTCGGGAACTTGTACGACTTCACTGCCGATGACGCCGTTCCCTTCGAGCAGATGCCAGAGATCGATCAGTACATTCTCCGGCTCACTGCAGCTCTGGCAGCGGATGTGGCGCGCTGGTACGAGGAATTTGCTTTCCACAAGATCTATCAGGGGGTGAATCACTATTGCACGGTCGAACTCAGTGCCTTCTACGCCGACATCGTGAAAGACCGGCTTTATATCTTTGCGCCGGATTCCCTGGGCAGGCGTTCGGCCCAGACGACGCTGTGGCGCCTGTGCGAAGCTATGGTTCGGCTGCTGGCGCCGATTATGAGCTTCACCTGCGATGAGGTTTGGCAACATCTGACCGCAATCCAGGCGCGAGAAGAGAGCGTGCATCTGGCGAAGTTTCCTAGCGCCGCTGACATTCTAGGGAGCGCCACCGCCAGTCCGGAAGATGCCGAACAACTCCAGGAATGGGCCACGTTGCGCAGCGTCCGAGACCAGGTACTCAAAGCATTAGAAAACGCGCGCACCCAGAAGCAGATCGGCAAGAGCCTGGAGGCACAGGTGAGCCTGAAAGCTTCGGGTCCCCTGTATTCGATCCTGGAGCGGCACAGGGATGAACTTCGTTATCTGTTCATCGTCTCGCAGGTGGCGCTAGAAAAGTCTGCTTCGGGGAACGGCACAAATCCGCTCTCCCTTGAAGTCGGTAAAGCGGCGGGTGAGAAGTGCGAGCGCTGCTGGAATTATTCGATCCACGTCGGGGAGGACCGGGAATACCCAAGTGTCTGCGAAAGGTGCTCGGCGGTGTTGAAAGAGTTGCCGTCGAAGGAAACGTAACGCCAGTTTGGCTCTTCGCCATTGCTCTCAGCCTCGATCAAGAGCTCTGGTGGAAGGTCGAATGGGTAGTGAAGACCTGCTTTCGCGATGCTCCTTAGAATCATGCGTGCCTACAATTTCTTAATTGCACTAGCTGTTCTCATCCTCGACCGCTACACCAAGTGGCTGGTCGCCAAACGGATTTCCCTGCACGACAGCATCACCGTAATTCAGCGGCTTTTCTATATCACCCATGTCGAAAATCGCGGGGCAGCCTTTGGTATCTTCAACGATTCCCCCACTCAATGGAAGATCGGATTATTGGTGCTGTTCTCGATTGCGGCGCTGGTGATCGTCTCGACTCTGCTGTGGCGAAGCCGGCATGCAATGTCCGCCAGTTCCATCGGCTTATCGCTGATCCTCGGTGGCGCTTTAGGAAATCTGTGGGATCGGCTGCTGAGCGGGCGAGTAGTGGATTTTCTTCTCGTCTATATCGGCTCTTATCAGTGGCCGGCCTTTAACGTTGCCGACAGCGCAATTGTTGTCGGAGCCGGATTGTTGGTCTTCGAGATTCTATTCACCAGGGCCCCGGGGGCGGAGAAGACGGCCTAGTGAATCTCCCTCAGGGCTCTCCGCCGCTACGGCGTCCCGTATAGCTGGCGGTAGACATTCGCATTGCGCATGATCGCCTGCACGTACTCGCGGGTTTCGGTGAAGGGGATGGACTCGACAAATTCCTGAATGTCGCGATACTTCCCGTTGGCTTGCCAATCGACGACGCGATAGTCGCCCGCGTTGTAGGCAGCGAGAGCGTATTCGAAGCCGCCAAACTGATCCACCATGGAGCGGAAATACTTGGTGCCGAGTTGCAGGTTGACGGCGGGGGTGAAGAGTTGCTGGGTCGAGAAGTGCTTCAGCTTCTCCTGCTTGGCGACGCCTCGTCCCACCTTCGGCAACAACTGCATTAGACCTACGGCATTTTTTGGCGACACGGCATTTGGATTAAACTCCGACTCCTGCCGGATGAGCGAAGCCACCAGGTAGGGATCAAGAGCATTCGTCGAAGCAAATTTCCTCAAGTCCGGCCAGTATGGGCGGGGAAACAAGGCTTCCCAATAACTCCGGGGTAGCGAGGAAAAATCGATGGCAAAGTAGTTCGGAATCGCCCGCTTCAGGGTTTCCACCGCGAGATTGTAAAAGCCCGCATCCTGATACGTGCGAGCTATTTCCCCGGCAAGCCAGTTGCCCTTGTCTTCATCAGCCGCTGCCTTCAGCTCACGTACTGCGAAATCCAGCAGTCCTCCATTTTCGAGCAGGTGTGCTTTTTCGACACGCAGATTGTCGTCGGGAACGGCCGCATTCGCTGGCCCCGGCACATCCTTGATGGGTGGAACGCGGTCAAGAATCGCATAGTGCGGATCAGGGCCAGAGGCCTTGTCCAGGCTGGCCATGCGCTCTCGCGCCAGCGGACCGTAATAGTAGTTGCGGTAGCGCTCGTTGACCTTTTGATAAAACGCCGCCGCCATTGCTTTATCGCCTTCTTCCTCGGCCAGGCGTCCGCGCCAGTAGAGGGCATTGGAAACCTCGTTTGAATCAGGATAAAGAGATATCTGCTCCTCGAAGCCGGACTTAGCCTCGGCTGTCCTTCCCTGCCTTAAGCTCAGCCACGCAACCTTCCAGTGCACGTAGTGGGCACGAGCACTCCCCGGAAACCGCTTTTCCATCTCGCGGAACGAATCGATGGCCTTGTCGTAATCGCGTCGTAGCAAATAAATATTTCCGGCAGCAAAGAGCGCCTGTTCCAGATACGGACTGGTTGGCGCGGTTTGGCGAAGATCATTGACGGTGCGGAGGAATCCGTCGTCATCATCCGACGCCCGCTGGATCTCACCGATGGTGAAAAGTTTTTGGGCCGCGACTTCAGGCGTGGTCAGGGGCAAGGAGTCGAGCAGGTGGCGAGCATCTTTTCGCTCTCCGGAGCGTAGCATCGCATCCGCCAGTGCTAGCTGGATCGACGGCGTGTCCGTCGGTGTGGCCTGCTTGAGCAGGTCGCGGTAGGCATCGATAGCCTCGGCATAGCGCTTCGCCTTGGTCAGGGTGTCGGCGCGGTTGCGACGATCTCCGAAGCTCGGCGGCGTAACGCCTGGTACGTTGCCGAGTTTGCGCAATTCGGTTTCTGCACTCGAGGCTTCAGGGCTGAGCGGCACGGTGAAGTAAACATGTTGAAACACCGCAGCAGCTTGGGGGATTTCCCCGGCCGCTTCGTAAGCCCGGCCCAAGGCATATTCCAAGTCAGACCGCGGGGGCACCCGATCGTTTTCAAGCAGCGCGATGGCTTCCTTCGATCGACCGTCGGTGAGCAGTGCATTGGCGTGCAGCACGCGGGCATCCCGCAGGAGAAGCGAAGCAGGATAGGTTTTTTCAAAGGCCGCCAGGGCGGCAATCCCTTCCGAGTTCCGGCCGGTCTGGATGTAACAATTGGCAAGATAGAAGGCGACGTAATCGCCGATGTCGCCGGCATGAGGTTTCGCTCGGCTCAGCGGATCGATGGCCTTACCGCAATCATGATCCAAGAAACGACCATACCCGACCGCCAGCCAGGCGAGGGCTCCCGCGTCGTCGGCGCTGTGTTTGCGCGCAAAGGCTTCTACGCCGGCATACGCCTGTAACGTCCGGTTCTGCAGAAGTTGGATGGCCATTGGCTTCAGCGTGCTCGACGCCACAAAGGCCTGATGCATTCGCCGGAAACGAGGGGTGTTACGCCTGGAGGTCTTCCGGTGCGGGCTTCGTTTCGCGCTGGGAGAGTCAGCCGCGGTTTTTCGCTGGCTGGAGGATTTCGGTTTCGCAGTAGAGCTACCAGGCGCCGGCTGCGACTCCGCCGCTTGCCCCATAGCGGGCAATCGCGGACACACGACCGCGGTTAGAAACAGCGCGAAAAAGGAAGACCTGAGAAACCCCGACACGGCTTTCTTCTATTATCGCCGAAAATTGCTGCCCATGAGAGAAACATCATCTTCCGCAAGGCTGCGAATTAGTTCCTGATTGAAATAGTCTGCGCTGGCCGCCGCGGTATTGCCATATCGCTTTTGGTACGTGGCTCGGCTTTTTTCAATGTCTTCTTTCAGACGGTCGTAGAGATCGCGGTTCTTGCGGCCTTCCGCCACTTTGGCCTGGTTGTAAAGCTTGATCTCGTCCATCAGCAGGCGGGCAAAGCGCTGCGCCTTACGATGGAGATCGTCATCTTCGCCTGCCGGCGCAGAGACCGCACCACCACCCCATGCCGCCGCTGCCGACATGGCTGCGGCCGCTGCGGGAGCCCCCTGTGCACCGGGGGCATGAAGCGGAGCATGCGCAGCAAACGGATCGTTTGAGGGAGAAGAATGAGCCGTCTCGTGAGGTTCCGCGGATTCCTTGTGTGCCTGTTTGCGCTGAGAAACAACTTCCAGCCATGAACTTGTCGCGCGTACCAGGACGTCGAGCGCGGCGGCGTCAAGCGAGCTGCCATCGCCTTGGTCTGCGTAGATCAGGGCTGAAATCTTGTCTTTCAGCAGAAGCGGCAGGACCACGACAGAGTCTCCGCTCGGCTTGCCGAATTTCCTCACGAACGCGGGATCGAAATCTGCAATCACCCCGCGCTCGGCAGCACGCGATTGCATGCTCTCAGCCACCAGCTTGGATTCCATTCCCAGGGTAAAGTCTTTTACGTCGCTGTTGCCGAATCCCGTACCTTGCCAACCGGAGGCCACGCCGTTCTTAATTACAAAGATCGCAGCCCGCCCGCTATAGAGAATCGTGCTTTCGAGCAACGCCCGAAGAATCTCCTTTTGGCTGGATCCGGCCTGAATCGTGGTAATTGCCTTTTGCAGGGCAGCATTGGAACCACCTGGCTGGCCGCCCTTGCCGAGCGCTGGCTGAATTTGCTGTAAAACCTCTTGCACCACGCTTTCGCGCAGTGAGGCCATTTGCCGCTCGAGCACTTGGGCAACGGCGTTCCGAACAAGCTCTTCGACACGATTGTCAGCCATGGTTACCCGCAAACAAACCAGCACAGAACACTGTGCTTTCTGGATTATAGGTGGAACCTCCGGGCCACTAGGAGGTCACTTTAGTCACATCTTCTACCTGAGGAGTGCTTGCCGCGACCGGGGGGAGGAAGGATAGAGGGGGAGGAAGGAAGAGGGCGGTCTGCACCGCCCCTCAGAAGTCCCGAAAACACTCTACAGCATGTTCACGCTTTCCACGTGGATCGAATCACCACTGACATGTCCGGTCACAGCCACATGGTGGCCTTCATGTCCCGTCAGTTTGTCGGGATTGTCAACCGTTAGTACCTTTTGGTCCTCGTCGGTGACAACCACCATCTTTGCGCCGGCCTTAAGGCACTTTTTCGTACACTCCGCAGCTCCGGCATTAGCACCTTTGGCTCCGCACTTCGAATCGGAAACGTATCCGTTTACGGTGGTGGAGTCGGCAGCGAATGCCACGCTGACCATCATGAACGCGACGCAAAAGACAACAAGCACTAGCAGCAGCTTTCTCATATCTGGATCTCCTCCTAATTGAGCAGCTCGGTGACACAACCGTCCGACGATGCCCCGGAACTATACCACAACTGGAGATGGGAGATTGTTATCGGGATGTCACTTGCTGGCCGTGTGATTGGCAGGCGCGGCAGGGGGTGGTTGGGACGGTGAGACGTAGATCACTTCGCCGGGGCGTGCATAGTGGAATTGCTCCCGCGCCTCTTTCTCGATCCGCTTTGGATCACTTTTTAGCTGCTCCACTTCCTCGGAATACCTCTGATTTTCCTTCTGAACTTGCCGGATCTCTTTCTGGACCCGCTCGTACTCAGCTTTTTTAGCGCGATACACCACCATCCCATTGGCACCGAAGGTCACATGCACAAACAGCCAGACGGCCAGCACCGCTACGGCAGCCGTGGCAATTCGGGTTCGAAGTTCGTAAAGGCGCGTCAGGTAAGGTTCAAGTGCTGCTTGAACCCTTCCCGCCCAAGCCTCAGCCTGGTCAGCTCCATGGGTCAGCGAGCGCAACCTTTGTTCGGGCGACGGGAGTACGCGGATTCGGGGAATTCCTACTCGAAAATCCATTGCTTGGCAGCGGCACTCAGCTTTGACAACGCCTGCTCGCTGCCAGCTTCGGAGTAAACCCGAACCACCGGTTCTGTTCCGGACAGCCGGTAGCACACCCAGGAGCTGTCATCGAGCACAAGCTTGAGGCCGTCTTTTCGGACGGCTTCGCGCACACGCTGACCCGAGAAGTTCTGCGGATCTACGCGTAACTTCTCAGTAAACTTCCCCTTCACCTCTGGCGTCAATCGGAAGTTCTCCCTAAGGGGATAGAAGGAACCAACTTTGACAAATAGCTCCTCGAGTTGACGGCTAAGAGATTTGCCTCGCACCGCTACCGCCTCGCAGCACAGAAGTCCGGCGATGACTCCATCCTTTTCTGGAACGTGGTGGCGAATTGAAAGACCCGCGCTCTCTTCCCCGCCGATCGCAATTTTGTCCTGTTTGATCAGTTCTCCGATGTACTTGAATCCCACCGGCGTTTCATGCAATTCGACGCCGTGATGCTTTGCGAGAGCGTTGATCATATTCGTGGTCGCGACCGATTTGCCGACACCGTTCTTCCATCCGCGGCTTTCGACCAGATAGTC
>Ga0134128_10012806_pt1 | contig 9997 bp, 16 predicted proteins | sample KB31754_FD_96462 | JGI IMG/M metagenome (GOLD analysis project Ga0134128, IMG submission 96462) | Terrestrial soil microbial communities with excess Nitrogen fertilizer from Kellogg Biological Station, Michigan, USA - KB3-175-4 | ecosystem: Environmental > Terrestrial > Soil > Unclassified ...
CGCCCAATATCCAGGATGCGACCATGTTCTTTCGCCAGAACTGGGCGACGATCGAGCTGATGGCGCGCGACGGCCTCGCAGGCGGTTCCCGGAACAGCGGCAGGATCAGGCTGATTGCGCCTTGAGCCGCGGATCGGGGCGGGCGAGGGCACGCAGGGGGCCCCGACCATCATAGCTTTGCCGCCATGTCGGCCAGTCTTGCGATGGTATTCATGTTCCGCGTGGTGCCGGATTTGGCGGCGGGAATGCGCAGTTTGGACGCGGCTATTCCCTCGCCGTAATGGACATAGATTTCGCGGTTGCCCAGCCGCATCTTCTCATCTTTTAGGCCGGAAGCGTGGGCGAGCGCATCGGACGGCGGCGGATCGTCTAGGAAGACCGCAACGGTGCGACTGGGCGCCGCGCTGGGGAATGGATTGCCCGCCAGCACCTGCTGCATTTCCGCCGCGGTGCGCACGATGACGCCGACGGGCTTTTTGGCATAGGCGAAAAGGCGCGCTTCCAGTTCGGCTTTCACCCTGGCCGGTTTGGCCGGAGACGCAAAAACCACGTTGCCGCTGGCGATGTAGGTTTTGACCCCGGTGAAACCGGCGTCGATGCACATGGCCTGAAGCGTGGCCATTGGCAGCTTGCCGGTGCCGCCGACATTCACCGCGCGCAGCAATGCGACGTATTTTGCCATGTTGGAATCAATCCATTTCGTGCTCGTTCGGGGCGGCAATCGCCGGCGCGTGGATCCATGTCCGGGCCGACCTTTTCGATGGTAAGTGTGGATGCCGGGTCTGTTGGCTCGCTGCGACGGGCCGGCGTCCGGATATGGGCAATAGCTGGGCGCGGGTTGCAAGCGGCACTCCGCTCAGGCATTACAAATCCTGACGCGGCTGGTTTTTGGCGCATCCCGGGGCCGGTGGGGTTATGTCGAGTACCGTGCAGAACACGCCCTCGCGGGGGTTTCGGGCCTATGCGGACCCCAGCGGTTGGCTGTGGCTTCTGACCCTCGATCTCTATCCCGCGATCGTTGCCTTCGTCCTGCCGTGGTCGACTTCGGCGGTATCCGTCCTGATCGTGCTTTGGCTTGGCGTGCTTATCCCGACGATCCGTCCCGGCGCATTCCTGGCGTCGCTGAAACGTCCGGAAAGCCTGCTGCCGCTGATTTTTTTCGCATTGGCGGTCGCAGGGATGCTGTGGGCCGACGGCTCCTGGTCGGTCCGCTTTCAGGGACTGCATCCCGTTGCGAAGCTGCTGCTGATCCCCGTGCTGCTCTATCATTTCAGCCGCTCCCGGCGATCGCACTGGGTCTTCATCGCCTTCTTCGCGTCCTGCGCGCTGCTGATGGGATTTTCGTGGGCAATCTATTTCGCGCCCGGCCTGAAATTCGCGGCAACCGAAAGTGCCGGTGTTCCCGTCAAGAACTATATCGATCAAAGCCAGGAGCTGGCGCTGTGCCTGTTCGCGGCGGCGCCCCTGCTGCTGGCGGAATTCAAGGCCAGGCGCTGGGGGGCGGTGCTGGGCCTTGCCGTTCTGTCGCTGGGTTTCCTCTGCAACATGCTGTTCGTGGTGATCGCGCGCACCGCGTTCATCTACGTGCCGGTGTTGCTGGTTTTGTTTGCCGCCAGGTATTTCAGGCCGAAGGTTGCGACGGGATTTGTGGTTGCCGCCGCGGCGATCGTGCTGCTGCTCGGCGTGGCGTCGCCCTATGTGCGCTACCGTGTGCAATGGATCGCCCATGAGTATCATTTGCGGGTCCGCACCGGCATGGCGACGTCCGACGGCGAGCGGATGGCCTATTGGCGCACCTCGATCGGGTCGATCGAGCAGGCGCCTGTGGTCGGCCATGGCACCGGATCGACCAAGCATCTGTTCGACGAGGCGGCGGCGGGCAAGACCGGCGAGTGGGCCAACGCCATTCGCAATCCACATAACCAGACGCTGTATGTCGCGATTCAATGGGGTGTCATGGGCTGCATCGTGCTCTACGCGATGTGGTACTTCCATCTTGCGCTGTTCTTCGAACGCAGTTTTGCGGCGTGGATCGGTCTCGTCGTGGTGGTGCAGAATTTCGTCAGCTCGCTGGTGAATTCGCATTTGTTCGATTTCAGCGAGGGATGGATCTACGTGCTGGGCGTCGGTGTCGCCGGCGGCATGGTCGCCGCGGCGCGTCGCGACCGGCCGCAAGGCCAGCTTGCCGAGGCTGGCAGGTCGGGCACCGGTACCGTGGCGCTCCCTAGCGGAATCGAACCGCTCTCTCCACCGTGAAAGGGTGGCGTCCTAACCGATAGACGAAGGGAGCGAAACGCCTGGCCCGCCGTGACCGGTTTGGTCGCGGCACGGCCGTTTCGCCTGTCACAGCAAATAGTCCGGTAATTCAACGCGTTGGCGCCTGATGGCGCCATGCCGAGCCCGATTTGGGTGACCAAATCGACGTCAGCCGGCGAACGTATAGTGGCGTTTGGGCGGCCGGGCAAGTCGGGCAAAGGCGCCGTTTTGCGATCGGTGCAGGGGGCTGTCATCGGCCGAAACGCGCAGGTTTTAGCCTCGATTGCAACGTTTTCTAAAGCCTCGCGGGGTTAAGGATTCATCTTCCGGAGTGTTCAAAATGGGCGGAGCCACCAAGAAGCGAGAAGCGCGCAAGTCGCTGCACCAGCCGGGGTGGATCACCCTCGATGGCGGCTTCGCCGCACGCCCTTGCGTGGTGCAGGACATGTCGGCTACCGGCGCCAAGATCACGATCGAAGACACCAACGCGTTGCCGGGCCGGTTGCGGCTGGCGCTTTCGCGCGATGCGCGGAGCGGACGGAACTGCGAAGTGGTCTGGCGCCGGGGCAAGTCGGCCGGCGTCAAATTCGTCCGCTAGAGCCTGATCGGTTCTGATTGCATCAGAACCAGGCTCTGGTTTTTTGTTTTGACGCGTTTTCTTCACGCGAACCGGATCCCACCCACGGATCAAGTCCGAGGGCATGCTTCGCTCGAAAACGCTGTGGTCAGTCGCGGGAGCCTGCGATAAAAGGCGCGATGCGAAACATCCTGCTCGTTTTCGTGACGACCGCATGCTCGCTTTCGATGGCGGCGGCCGATCCGCTGGCTCCGCGAAAGCCGGCCAGCACCGCGATCCCCGACAAGCCGCTCCCGGTCAGGCGCGGCGTCGACGCCTGCGCGGCGTATGGCCCGGATTTCGTCAAAGTCAAAGGCAGCGACACCTGCCTGAAGGTCGGCGGCGACATGAGCGTCAGCGTCCGCGGGCGCTGACAGCCGCGCCTGCGCGGTCACGTCATCGGCGGCGCGATGAATTTCTTGAATCCCGGACGCTTCTCGATTTCCGCGAACCAGCGCGCCAGATGCGCCAGCTTCGGCTTATTGACGCCTTCAACCCCGAACCAGCGGCGGGCGAAGGCGCCGACCGCGATATCGGCCAGGGTGAACGCGTCGCCCTCGAAATAGCGATGCGTCGAAAGCCGCTGGTCCGCGACCCTCCATACCACGGCTTCCGCGTCGACGTCGTTCTGGATGGCGATCATGTCGCGCTGCGCGGCAGGCGTACGCACCATCGCCCAGAACACGGGGCGGTCGACCGGTTGCACCGTCGACAGCGTCCAGTCCAGCCAGCGGTCGATGCCGGCGCGGATTTTCGGCGCCCGCGGATAAAGCGGCGTCTCCGGCCGGTGGGCCATTGCGAGATACCGCATCACCGAATTGGATTCCCACAGCACAAAATCGCCTTCCACCAGCGTCGGCACCCGCCCGTTCGGGTTCATCGCCAGATAATCCGGCTCGGTATTGCGGCCGAACGCCATGCCGGCGTCGATGCGCTCATAGGCGAGATCGAGTTCGTGCAGGCACCACAGCACCTTCTGCACATTGACCGAATTGGCCCGGCCCCAAATCGTGATGTTATTCTTGTTATCGGCCACGTCGTTTCTCCCGCTGATCCGCCTGTTCGCGGTTCATATCGGAAGTTTGGCGAAAAAGCGCGCGTCGCGGGCGGAATTCAAGCAAGGTTCTCCCAAAAAAATCAGGCCCCGTCGCAATGCGACGGAGCCTGGCATGTTGATATCGAGGTCTCCTCAGTGGCCGAAGAACAGCCACAGCAGGATGATCACCGGGATCGGCACGCCGAGCAGCCAGAGCAGAATTCCTTTTCCCATCTTCGCCTCCATGATTCCTCGTGGGAGGAGAACGCTGTCCGCGAGATCGGGTTCCGCGATGGAATTTGGCAAGCGGTTCATTTTGCGGGGAACAAACGCCTCACCAATGCCCGGTATTCGGCATCGAGCTCCACGGCTCGGCGGGCGCCTTGGCTTCGCCCTTCTGCAACAGTTCGATCGAATGCAGATCCGGCGAACGCACGAAGGCCATCGAGCCGTCGCGCGGCGGCCGGTTGATGGTGACGCCCATCTTCATCAAATTGGCGCAGGTCGCGTAGATGTCGTCGACCTCATAGGCGAGGTGACCGAAATAGCGGTCCTCACCGTATTTTTCCTCGTCCCAATTATAGGTGAGCTCGACCAGCGGCGCGCCGCGCGTCTTCGGCAGCTTTTCCAGCAGATGCATGTCCTGCTCCGCGCACAGGAACACCAGCGTGAATTTTGCCTTCTCGTTGTCGACGCGGCGGACCTCCTTGAGGCCCAGCGCGTCCCGGTAGAACTTCAGCGCGACATCGAGATTGCGGACGCGCAGCATGGTGTGGAGATAACGCATGTTTCTTGCTCCTTTGCGGATTTCGTTCGGTCAGGCGTGACGGGCTTCCAATAGCAGCAATTCGAGGGGGATTGCAGGGGTGAGTATGATTTTGATAAGTCATCGTTCCGCGATGCGCCTCGCTTCGTGGCCATGGTTCGAGACGGCGCGGAGCCTGTCATCGGGCCGCGCTCTGCGCGGACCCGTTGGCGCCTCCGGCGACGGAGGAGGTGATCACCTTTTTGCAAACTGTGCCTGATGTTCACGCCGCTTCACGCCAGGACCCGGAGCGGCTGCAAGCGGCGGCGTTCGTCCTGCTCGAGGGCGATCTGAAGCGCATTCCCCAGGTCCAGCAAATCCTCGCGCGGGACTGGCGCGATCTCCTGGTGTGGGCAAAGCTCGGTCATTCGGATTGGCCCGATCGCTTGAACGAGATGCTCGGCCCGCTTCATTGAGATCGCGCCCCTGCGGGCGGGTCAGAATGAATCGGCCAGTGCGATCTCGCGCTTCAGATCCTCGATCCGCTTAGCGGCCTCCGTGCCGGTCAGGCCCTCGGCAAACAGTTTTGGCTGGTAGGCCTCGATCGACAGTTTCCGCAGCGTGGTGGCCTGATACTCGTTCATGATGGCGTCGGGCAGGCGGTCATAGGACATCGGGGAACTCCGGTTTTTCGTCTCGGGGCAAACTTGTAACTTGAAGATATGTTCTTGTTATGTTCTTTTCAACCCTCCACGCGAATTGGGGGTGAAATGCCGGATCTCGACCATATCCGAGGGGAAATCGAGCGCATGCGCGTCCAGGTCGGGCGGCAGCGCAAGGAAATCCTCGCGCTTCAGCGGGCGGGCATCCCGACCGCGTCGGCCGAGCTGCTTCTGGCGCGGATGCTCGCCAAAATCGACGACCTCTGCGCCCGGCGCGACAGGCTCAAGAAGGAGCAGCCGGTTCGGAAGATGGGCGTCCTTGGCGAGAGGACGTGGTGAGATATTTTTCCGACGAACCCGAGCTGTCGCCGTTTCTGAAAGCCTTCAACGACGTGCGCAACAAGGCCACGAGGGAAGGGTGGTGCTACCGTAATATCCCTCGTCGCCCTGCGAAGGAACGATTGCGTCCATCCGGCGCGCACTACGCCTGATACGATGGGTATCGCTTCGCTCCACCCATCCTACGAATTTAGCGCTTTGTTAGGCTTTGGGTCGCGCCGATTTTCTCGATTCCGATTCGTTCTTTGAGAACGGAATGGAGTCAGAGAGTGAACGGAAGCTGTCGTTCCGCGAGCGGCGCGTGCGCCGCTTCTCGCAGCTACTGAAGCACCTTGGGCAGCACGACGATCAGGTCGATTTCCTGCTGCAACAGCCGGGTCGCAATGTCCGCGATGAGGAGAGAGAAATCATCCTCGATCTCCGCGGCCGCCCGTTCGTCCTTGGCATTGACATACAAAAGCGACCCGTCGGCTTCGACAAAGCGGATGCCTGAAAATACGCGGTCGAATACCGCGCGGCCGACCACCTGGGCGACCAGAGCCTGGATGGCGTAGTCCTGTGTATCCGTCAATTGCATGCCGCAGACATAGGAATCTGCTGGCCAAAAACAAGGCGCAAAATTTTCGCGTTCGGCACTTGCGAGGCGGGCAGTTGAACCCGCCGGGAGGCGGCGCGACTAATCCGGCATGGCCAAACTGTTCTTCGAATTGCTATTGGAGTTGCTGGCCTGGATCATCAGGGTCCTTGTCATGGACCTGCTCTGGCAAGCCGTCGTGAAGCTGTGCGCGTGGCTGGATCCGAAGATTTCGGGGCGATGGCCGAGGCTGATCATAGGTGGCCTTCTCGGCCTCGCGGCCTTTTTTCTGTTTCCGATTATCCTCGGGCTGTTCAGCTGATGCTTGCCGCGTTCGCGCAAGCGCTTAGCGCTTCGTTAGGTTTTCAGCCGTGCCGATTTTTCCGATTCCGATTCGTTCTTTGGGAGCGGAATGGAGTCGGAAGGTGAACGGAAATTGTTGTCCGCGTTCTGCATTGAAACGCGCGCACAAAGCAAAACGGCCGCCTCAGGGGCGGCCGTTTTGCTTCAGCCTTGAAAACGAAACCGGCTAGCGGACGAGCATCGCATCCGAACTCGTCACCATCGTCGGCTTGCCTGCCTTGATGACATGGGTGGCTTGCGCATAGTCGGTATCGGTGCGGGCCGAGATACCGAGCCCTGCCACCACGATGCCAGCCACGAGAGCGACCACCACGATCTTGAGATGGGTCGCACGGTCTGCGGAGTGAATTGAGTGGTTCATCTGAGCCTCCAGGCGCCTTTAACCGCCGTTGTTGGCCAAAGCCTTAATCCCCGCTTGTTTCAGAATGGTTTCGCGGGTTCCCCAAAATGGTTTCACCAAGCCCGTGAAGCGGTTTCGTGCCGCGCATGGTGCCATGTCCTGCGCGGACTTGTGGTGCGGCCGCGTTCCACCGAAACTGGCGCTAACCGATTGGGGGAGAAGCAATAATGAAAATGACCCGCAGGGGCCTGCTGGCGGCGGCCTCAGCCGGGCTGGCCGCCGGCTTCGTTGGCAAACCGGCCAGCGCCGCTGCCGAATTCGAGTTCAAGCTGGGCGTCAATACGCCGGAAACCCACCCGCTGACGATCCGGCTGGTCGAGGCCGCGCACGCCATCGGGTCGCAGTCCGGCGGCCGCCTCAATGTCACGGTTTTCCCCAACAGCCAGCTTGGCGGCGACCCTGAGATGCTGTCGCAACTGCGCGCCGGCGGCATCGACCTCCTGGCGGCGCCGAGCCTGACGCTGTCGACGCTGGTGCCGCTGTCGGGCCTGCCGAGCATCGGCTTTGCCTTCCCGGGCTACGACCATGTCTGGAGCGCGATGGACGGCGGGCTCGGTGATTTCGTCCGCGCCGCCATCGTCAAGACCGGCATTACGCCGATGAGGAAGGTCTGGGACAACGGCTTTCGGCAGATCACCACCTCGTCGAGCCGGCAGATCAACGATGTCGACGACCTCAGGGGATTCAAGATCCGCGTTCCCGTCACCGCGCTGTTGACCTCGCTGTTTTCGGGGCTCGGCGCGCTGCCGTCGAGCATCAGCGTCAGCGAGCTTTATTCGGCGCTGCAGACCCACATCGTGGAAGGGCAGGAAAATCCGCTGGCGCAGATTTCGACCAACAAGTTCTACGAGGTGCAGAAATACTGCGCGCTGTCGAACCATTGCTGGAGCGGCTACTGGATCGTCGGCAACCGCCGCGCGCTTTCCGGCCTGCCGCCCGACCCGCTCGAACTCGTCAATGCCAGTTTCGATGCCGCCGCGCCCAAAGAACGCACCGACCTGGCCGAACTCGACCGCTCGCTGCAAGCCGAACTGACCGGGCAGGGCATGGTGTTCAACACGCCCGATCCCGTGCATTTCAGGGCGGCGCTGGTGAAGGCCGGATTTTACGCGCAATGGCGGAAGGCCTATGGGGAGGAAGCCTGGGCGCAACTGGAGAAATATACGGGGAAGCTGACGTAGCACCTCGCGTGGGCCTGGCCGCCAAAATCGACGCGAATGATCAACGCGACCATTCGTGACCAGGCTAAATTGGGAAATCTAAAGAGTGTACGCGTATCAAGGCTGGTTGACGCCACGAGCTGAAGGCCAGCCAAGACCGCCGTGGAGGGTAGAGGCGGTCCGAAAAGGGCGCTCCCTGGCTGCGCCAACGACAGGACCGTTCGCGGGAGCTGAATCCGCCCTAAATCCCATGTTCACTTTTATACATTCTGCGGGAACCATCCCCTCGCTTGCGCGAAATCCCACACGGGGAGCGCGGGCTATGCAAGGTTTGCCGACAATTCTGGTCGTTGAGGACGACCATCTGAGACGCTGGCCGCGCAGTCGATGCAGACCGCGGGCCTGATCAGCTATCGCCGCGGAGCGATTCAGGTGCTGGATCGTCCCGGCCTGGAGAAGGCGTCGTGCGAATGCTACGCGATCGTGAAAGAACGCTTCGACGCGTTCCTCACACCGCCGACCACTGCGGTCCCGGGCCACAACAAAAGCCGAAGCGATCAGGCCGAAAACGACTGAGCATTCCATTGCTGTCGGGTTCTCGGAACAGGAATCCGGGCGTACCTCAATTCCCTGCCGTATCGATCGCTATCTCCACAAGCTTTGCGATTTTGTCGCGCCTGTTCCCGGGCGTTCGTGAATTTGTTCCTTCGGGCCTTCAATGGTCCACGCGAAACCATGGCCTGGACCATGTTGTCTTGGCGACCGTTTTCGAGGCGCCGTATCCGGAGCCAGGACGGGTGGCGCAAATAGCGCCGCGCACCAATCACGATTCGAGGCCTCGAAAGTGAAGAGCCCGTTTCACCAGATCATCCATGTGGGCGGCCGCATGAATCGTCAGAGGATGCTGGGTAAAGCCAGGGCGTGGAGAAATATAGCCGGCCATTTCCTGCGCCAATTTGAGTTGCTGGTCCGAGGCCGTCGCAAGAAAGCAGATCATCAGATTCTCCAGCGCGATGACACGGACCCGCAACGTGACGAGCTCGGCATTGGTCAGATCCGGGATTGCAACGCGCTCGTTATCGAGCGCCGAATCCGTAGCGGGACCATCGGGCCCCGCGCCGCCTTCGTTGTCCCATCTGGACAGAGCACGTTGACGCTGGCTCCATTCGCTGGAGGTATCGGAATTTTGTCCGGACATGCGTGGTCCCTCACATTGTGACGCACCGGGTTAGAAGGCCCAGGGCGGTCAGATCGGCATGCGATAGCCGTAGAACTCATGGTCCTCGTTATAGCCGCCCTGGCCTGCGCCAAGATCGGTGAAATCACGCACGAATTCGATCGCTGCGATCCATTTGACCATCTTGAAACCCAACTCGTTCTCGCATCGGAGCCGCAGCGGCGCGCCATGCAGCACGCTGACCGGCGCCCCGTTCATCTCATAGGCGAGGATCGTCAGCGCATGGCGCATGTTCTCGATCTTGTGGACGTCGTAGTAGCGCCCACCATCGGCACCGTCGGCCAATGAATAGAACACGACGTAGCGAGCCTCGGGTGTCGGATTCACCAGATTGATGATATCGCGCATGGGGACTCCGCCCCATTCGGCAACGCCTGACCAGCCCTGGATACAGAAATGCGTCGTGATCTGCTCCTGCTTCGGCATTGCCTTGAGGTGGGCGAGAGACAATTCGCGAGGCGTCTCGACCAGACCGCCGATCCGCAGCCGGTAGCCGGCGAACTCTTCCGCGACGAGATCATCAAACTCCCTGGAGTCGGGCATCGTGCCGTTTGGCCAGAAGTAAGGAGAGATATCTTGCTTCGTGAGCTGTGAGCGCGGATCCCATCC
>Ga0134128_10012807_pt1 | contig 9997 bp, 4 predicted proteins | sample KB31754_FD_96462 | JGI IMG/M metagenome (GOLD analysis project Ga0134128, IMG submission 96462) | Terrestrial soil microbial communities with excess Nitrogen fertilizer from Kellogg Biological Station, Michigan, USA - KB3-175-4 | ecosystem: Environmental > Terrestrial > Soil > Unclassified ...
ATTCTCCCCTGGTTTGCTTTCGCCTTTCACCCGGCTTTTATCGCGCCGGCTTTGCTGGGTATCGTGGGACTGGAAATCTTTGTTGGGATCAACATAAAAAGCATTACGCTGGAGCTAATTGAGAGCTACCATCATCCGCTTAACATTGCGCTGTTTCTGGTCGTCGGCTGGCTTTTTGCCGCTGTCCATGAATGCGCCCACGGACTTACCTGCAAGAAATATGGCGGATCGGTCAGCGAAATCGGCATTTTCTGGCGCTACCTCAGCTTCTTCCCTTATTGCAAAATTGACGATGTGCTGCTCTTTCCCAAACGTCGCCATCGCATCTATACCGTCCTGGCTGGCGTATTTACGAACCTGCTATGCAGCACTCCCTTCGGGATACTCTGGTGGTTGGCGCCCGCGCACAGCGTTTTGAGCGAAGTCAGTTCGTTTATGCTCATTTCGTTTAATCTTTCCTCTTTTTTTAACCTGGTCCCTTTTATCGAATTGGATGGCTATTTCGCGCTGAATCATTTCCTCGGCACGGTTGATTTGCGCAAAGAAGCACATTTTTTCTGGAAACGAGGGGCGCTGAAACTGCTACTCAAAAAAGGGGAAGGGAATGCGAATCGTGGCTATACGCGCCGGGATATCTCGATTTACTTCACCTATGGTCTGTTCTCGCTCATCTTCACAACGGCCTTCCTGGCTGGCACATTGATTGGCTGGTTTTTCTTTGGACAGCGCTGGTTTGGCACTACGATCACGCTGCTGCTCCTTGGGGTATGCGCCCTCCTTTTCCTCCTGCGCGGACCGGGAAAAACCTGGTTGGAGAGGCGTTTCCATGTGCAAGAGCGATGGAATGTCTTCAGCAAACGCCTGGGAAGAGGACAGAAGAAGGAAGCCCAATCATGAGCGAGGTTGAAGCGCGCGCGTGCGCGGAGGTTCATTTGAAGCGGACGCCAGAGGTGAGTATTGCGCTGAGCGGCTCACCTCTGGATACAAGTTTGTATCGGCTGCAAGAGTTTCTACAAAAGAAGTTCACGCAGAGCGATCTGTCGGATGTTTTATCCGCAATTCCAGGTCTCTCCATTCATCTAGGCGCACTGGGCACAAAAGATCCCAGGCAAGCAAGTGCAGCGCCATCCGAGCGGAGTGGCCGGTTTGTGTATCCGCTCAAATTGTACCGTTCCCAACTATTCATCGGCCCGCTTTTCAGATCCGATTGGCCTGATGCGCCATGCCCTTCCTGCGTTGAGCAGCGCTGGTTTGAGAGTCGCACGCAGTCCGAACAAACGGCCTTTATTCAGGCCAGCCAGACGCGAATCGTTGGCCACAACCCGCGCCTGACGCCGTTCGCTCTGGAGACTATCTGGCAAATTCTGCAAATGACTCTGCGCCAGCAAACACGCGCCACGCGCCCGGAACACGGAGCCTATGCTTTTATGGTGCTGAATCTGGAGTCACTCAGGCTCACTGCCCGCGCGCTCATGAAGAACTCGCATTGTCCGGCCTGCGCGCTTCCTCTTGTAGATACACCGGAGGCCGCGACAATTGAACTGCAAGCGCGTCCCAAACGCGAAGCTTCCAGCTTCCGCCTGGTCAAAGCGGCGGACTACCCTCTGCCTTTCTCCGCGCTGATCAACCCGACCTGTGGAGTGCTTGGCGCGGAAATCATCCCTGAGTTTACCCATACGCTCTCAGCGCCGGTCAGCGGGCAGTTCAAGGTGCGCGGAAAGGACGGAAATATTCTTGCCCCGCTCTGGAGCGGACGCGGAGATACCTATCATGAGAGCTTTGTACTTGGACTACTGGAGGGCCTGGAGCGCTACGCGGGCCTGGTACCACGCGGAAAACAGGCAAACGTTTTTGAGAGCTACGCGCAGCTCGCGCCCAACGCCCTGGACCCGCGCGAGTGTGGCCTTTACCAGCCAGATGCCTACCACTATTTGCAGCGTTTCCAACCGTTCAGCCCGGACCGCCGCACACATTGGGTCTGGGGCTATTCTTTCCGCCAGAAACGCCCGCTCCTGGTCCCGGAAGAACTGGTCTACTACCTGGAGCATCGCCAGGATTACAGCATTTTTGTTCACGATAGCTCAAATGGCTGCGCGACAGGAAGTTGCCTGGAAGAGGCTATTTTCCACGGGTTGCTCGAACTTATTGAGCGCGATGCTTTTCTGCTTACGTGGTACGCGCGCCTCTCGCCCCCGCGTATTGATCCGCGCAGTTGTTGCCGCGCGGAGACGCTGTTTGTCCTGGAAAATATCGAGAGGCATGGGTACGAACTCACTCTCCTCGATACGCGCCTGGATATCCGTGTGCCCTCTGTGGTGAGCGTAGTCAAACGCAAGGAGCCTGGGCCGGGCAATATCATGCTCGCCGCCGGGGCTGGCCTGAACCCGGAGGACGCAGTGCGCAGCGCACTCAGCGAAGTTGCGTGCTATGTTCGTAACTTGAGGATGAATCTGGAAGACAATCTGGATGAGGTGCGTGGGATGGCCCGCGACTTTTCCAAAATTACCCAGGTCATCCATCATGGCGTGCTCTATGGTCTCCCAGAGATGGCCCACCATATCGAGTTCCTCTTGCAGAATCCGACCATACGTACGCTGGAGGAAACCTACCGAGATTGGGTAGCGATCCGGCCAGTCAACAGGGATTTACGCGACGATTTGAACTACTGCCTGAAGATGGTCCTGGACCTTGGCCTGGATGTCATTGTGGTCGATCAGACGTGCAGCGAACTGGCCTCCAGCGGGCTTAAAGCGGTCAGTGTGATTGTGCCAGGTTTGCTACCCATTGACTTTGGCTGGAAGCGCGAACGGGTCTTCAATCTTCCACGCCTGCGCACAGTTCCGCGCACGGCTGGTTTTAGCGCCACAGATTTTTCCCCTGATCCGCTGAATGTAGCGCCGCATCCGTTCCCGTGACGAGTTTTCTTGGCGCTTTGCGCGAGAAAATTCTTGCATTGATTGCCAACCTTGCGATGAATCTTTTGCAGCTTCACGCAAGGTTGTGGTGAATGGAGCGGCGGATTTCACATCCGATGTCGTCTCACAGCGGCTTGTGCGTTTCCACGACGGATGTGAAATCCGCCGCTCCATTCACCAGATGTCTCTTGAGAATGCACTTTCCAATCAGCTTCCCCGCTTTCTTGCGACGTTTGGAGCCACGTTTTTTTGCCCGCGATGGCTTGCTTCGCCCACTTCTGCGATGATCTGCCTGAGCCGTTCGTCAATCCCGTCGACGAGCACCTTGCGCCGATACTTGGGACAAAAGACAACAAGGAGAGCGGTGGGATGAACGTCGAGACCAACAAAGTCCTGTTACACAATATACGCAACTTCGTTACACAAAATATACTCAGCCAATTCTTAAAACGCGAAGAGTTTCATATTGCCTATAGGTAGCCCATAGGAGTCGCATTGTTATGAAAAACTATAGCCCCAAAGTGTGTAACGGCTTCTTATACGAGGAATCATCCACCGGTAGTAGCAGCAAGACTATTCCACTTGAATCCGCCGCGTGGTATACATGGCTCGATTCTCACAAGAGCTTTCGCTTTGAGGCCCCCGCCGGGAACTTTACCGTTCGCAAAGAATATCGTTCCGAGAACTGGTATTGGTACGCGTATCATCGCAAGCAAGGAAAACTTACGACTACCTGTTTGGGCAAAACAAAGGATCTCACACCAGAACGATTACAGGTTATGGCTCAGGCTCTCCATTCGTCCCCAATTCCAGTGGAGAAAAATCTGTCGCAGAAGATACCAACCCAGGAAACTGAAGCTGTGTCGGCTGAGCAGATTCTGCTTACCAAGCTGCAAGTGCCTCCCCTGCCTCCACACCTGGTGTCCCGTCCAGCGCTGAGCCAGCGGCTGAATGCCACGATGCAGAATAAATTGACGCTGCTCTCCGCGCCTGTGGGCTTCGGAAAAACTACAGTACTCAGCGAATGGGCCGCCCACTTCCCCGAAGCTGTTGCATGGTTCGCCCTGGATGAGAGCGATAATGATCCGGTCCGCTTTTGGGGCTATATCATTGCCGCGTTAGAAAATATTCAATCTGGGGTTGGCGAACACGCGCTCGCCCTGCTCCGTTCGCAACAGACGCTCCCAATCGAGGCGGTGCTCACTGTCCTGGTAAACGCGGTAGTTGTTATTCCACGCGATTTTGTCCTGGTCCTCGATGATTATCATCTGGTTACAACTCCAGCGATCCACCAGGGACTGCTCTTTTTTCTCAATCACTTGCCAATCCAGATGCACCTGCTCATTGCCAGCCGCATCGATCCACCATTTCCTTTACCCAAATTACGCGCGAACTGTCAGTTGATCGAACTGCGCGCGCCTGATCTGCGTTTCACCTCGCAAGAAGTGGCCACCCTTTTTTCCCGGCTCGCTGCTCTGGAAATCTCAGAAGAAATCGTAGCGCATCTGGAGATGTTGACCGAAGGCTGGATCGCCGGCTTGCAATTAGCGGCAATTTCCGCGCAGGGCCAACCAGATATGGCCGCTTTCCTGAAGGCGTTTACCGGCAACAATCTCTATGTTTTTGATTACCTGGCGAACGAGGTCTGGCAGAAAATATCCGCCGACCTGCAACTCTTTTTGCTGAAGGCCGCCATACCCGAACGTTTCAACGCGTCTCTCTGCTCCGCTCTGACAGGTCGAACGGATGGCCAGCAGATCTTAGAGCAGTTAGAGAGGACCAATCTGTTCATCGTACGCCTGGATAATCAGCGACGCTGGTATCGCTTTCACCACCTCCTGCGGGAATTCTTGCGTGAACGCTTCTCGGTTTTCTCTCCTGAAGGCGTGCAAGAACTGCATCTGCGCGCCTGTACATGGCACGAGCAGAATGGCCTGGTGAACGAGGCTATTTATCATGCCCTGCGCGCTGGCGATGCGCTGAAAGCTGCCACGCTCGTCGTCAGCGCAGGGCAAAGGCTTGTGCGGCACAACGAGATGGCAACGCTGACTCAGTGGCTGGAGGTCCTTCCTGAGGACCTCTTTTTCGTTCTGCCACGGCTCTGCCTGTTGAAAGGCTGGCTCTCTATTACAGGCGGCCAGGTTCTCGCTAGCCAGGAATGGCTGGAACGCGCGCAACAGGGAATAGAGAATAATACCTCATCGCCCCTTCCCCACACGGAGCAGGAACTCGCGGCCATCACCGGCGAGCTGGCTATTCTCCGCTCCCACCTGGCCATTTTTCTGGGAGATGTTCCCCCCTCGCTCAAATGGGCCAACCAGGCGCTCAGCCTCATTCCAGAGCGCGATCTCTTTTTACGCAGCCTGGGCGAGCTAAATCTGGGTATCGCTAGCTGGCTGAATGATGATATCAAAGCAGCGACCAGAGCGATGACCAGGGCAGAAGAGGCTGGCCAGGCTGCCAACAATCTATATGTCAGGCTGATGGCTTTTTGTACCCTGAGCCATATTCAAATGGAAGTGGGGCAATTACAGCGTTCCATGCAAATCTGCCAACAGGCGCTGCAACTTGTAGAGGAGAAAAAGGGAGAGGCTCTGTCTGCCACGGCTATTATCTATATCTCAATGGGCCAGATCTTCTATTTCTGGAACGATTTGGAGGCGGCTGACCATTCCTTGCAAAAGAGCATTACACTCTGCAAACGCTGGCAACATCGCGAACTGATGATTTACTGCTACGCGATCATGGCCCAGGTTAAGCAGGCGCGGGGGGATTTTGCCGCTGCCCTGGAGATGGTTCAACTGGCCGAATTATCGATCCAGGGGAATCAACCCCGTTACTGGATTGCCTCTGCCGTATCCGCTTTACAGATCCAGCTCGCCCTGGTCCAGCAGAATTTTGCACTGATTACACAATGGCAGCAAACAGAGATGTGCAGTTATGTGAACGTTTTTGAGCAGCAGGCACTCGCGCGGATAGCTCTCGCGCAAAATCAACCGGAGAAGGCGCTAACTATTCTGGAGAAGGCGTTTCAACGCGTAGAAGAGATTGGGCGCATTGGAGCAATGATTGACGTTCGTTTGCTCCAGGCAGTGGCTTATCAGCAGCAGCACGCGACTCAACATGCCTTGCGAACACTCGTACACGCGCTGACGATGGCAGAACCAGAGGGGTTTATTCGCCCGGTTGTAGATGCTGGTCTCTCTTTGAAAGAGTTGCTGGTAATCCTCGCGGCGGAGGAAAAAGCTCCTCGTGTTTGCGCCCATCCTGTCTCTTTGGCCTATGTTCATACGCTTATTGGGGTATTTGAGAGTTCGGCAAAACTCCAGGCAAGCCTGCAAGCACCGTCCTGTTTGAAGCAAGCAGAGCCTGACCAGCCTGAAATGTTGCATTTAAGTGAGCGTGAAATCGAAATTATTCACTTTATTGTGGCTGGACTTTCTACTCAGGAAATTGCTCAACGCATTATCATTGCAAAAAATACCGCCAAATGGCACATTAAGAACATCTATAGTAAACTTCATGTACACAATCGCGCACAACTTATTGCACGTGTGCATGAGTCAGGCATAGCGTAAGCGAGATGCCGACTCGCTAGTACATGTTTACGAGACGTCCTGTGAATGGAGCGGCGGATTTTCCATCCGTCGTCTTTTCACGTTAAGCTAGTGTTCTGTCAAAGTTCAAGCGAAGAGTGAAAAAGCGGGAGTGCAGAGGGCGACCAGCCCTCTGCCGGCACCCTGTCCGGGGGACAGGTAATAGGGGTGCCCCCGCATCCACTCTCCTCTTCCTTGCCGCCGGAGGCGGCGCACTCATCAAATGAAGTTTGACGGACTACTAGCAGCCAGGAGCGCAACCATGAAGAGAGAAGCCCCCTTGCTACGGGGTAGCAAGGGAGCTTCTTCTGTGTAAGAAAGAAGGATGGAGTTCTTCCTTTATTCTGACTCCCCGCTCATCTCAACGATCAGAGGATTGCCATCATAGATGATCTCTTTGACGCCGGCCCTGGAACTCTCCACGCCTGTCCCCTGTTGCTCAGAGACCAGGAGGAAAGAAAAGGTTCTTGTCATGGGCATACCTGTGTAGTTTCCTTGCCTTTTTCCAAGAAGCAGATGCTTCTTCGCGTCATCCCAATATAGATCTATCGTTGAAAAGGCTCCATTTTCATAATTATATGTATCTCCCTCATCCTCATAAAGCCGGAAGGTAGCATCTTGCCCCTGATAAATACGCAACAGGAGAGAGGAGTTCTTTCTGGCTTCCTCTGTCGATTGAACATCCGTGCCAAAGGGGACAAGAGATCCCGCGCGTACGAACAGGGGAAGGATCTCTAATGGAGCATCCGCTTCTATCGTTTGCCCTCCTGAAAACCGCCTTCCTGTCCAGAAATCATACCAATCACTGCCTGCTGGGAGATAGACCTGGCGGGTTTGGGAACGCGGAGGAAGCGGCTGCGACCTGGGAAGATAGTCCATCGGCTCCGTGACAGGACTCACGAGAAACGCCGGCCCAAAGAGGTATTGATCGGCAATGTTGTAAACCTGGGAATCTTGCCGAAAATCGAACGCCAGGGCGCGAAGCATCGTATACCCTTCGTGCGTCACACGAGCGGCCAGGGAGTAGAGATAGGGCAAAAGCTGGTAGCGTAACCGAATGAACGTCACAAGCGTCTCATAAAACCGCGAACCGGGTTCCCCAAAGCGCCACACTTCACGTGGCGTGTCCGTTCCGTGAGAACGAAAGAGAGGAAGAAAGGTTCCGTATTGAAGAAAACGTACATAAAATTCGCGGTAGCCGAGATCTTCATAGCCCTCTTGAAAATCCCCGTCCCAGAACCACAGATTCTTTTTGGCGACAAAAAAGGCTCCAATATCTGCTGTCCAGTAAGGTAATCCAGTTGCACAAAAATTGATGCCTGCCGCAATTTGCCGTTTGAACGTCTGCCAGTTCGCTGAAATGTCGCCTGACCAGGTGATGGTCCCGTAGCGTTGCTGCCCGGCGTAGGCAGAACGAGTGAGATTGACGACTCGTTTGCTCCCGGTGGTCTGGCGTTGACCCTCGTAGATTCCCCGGCTGTGCTGGAGGGAATAGGCATTGATATACTGAGGGTCAAGGTACTTTTTTGCCTCTTCGGTATTGATGCGTCGTCGTTCTTCTGGATCTGGCTTCGTCTCTCCCGTCCAATCTGCTTCAAAGGGTTCCGTGCAATCGCACCACCAGGCATCTACTCCCTTGGAGAAGAGTCCCTCGTTCGCCTGCTTCCAGTAGAGCGCTCTGGCCTGCTCATCAAAAGCGTTATACGTCGCCTGATCGCCCAGCAGAAAGCCTTGTTCGAGCATCTCTCGGTGGTTGGGGCCATGATTCTGCATCGTTGGCCAGATGGAAACCATGAGCCTGGCCTGTAACCGATGCAGTTCTTCTATCATGGCTTCTGGCTGAGGAAAACGTTCTAAATCGAGAGATTTTTGTCCCCAGAGATCTCCTGACCAGGAGTGCCAGTCGAGCACAATCCCATCAAGGGGGATCTGGCGTTGGCGATATTCTTTGACAATCGCGAGGAGTTCTTCTTGCGAGCTGTAGCGTTCTTTGGATTGGAGGTACCCAAAGACCCATTGCGGCAACATGGGTACTTCACCAGTCAGGAAGCGGAAGCCCTGGATAATCTGATCAAATTCTGGCCCATAGAGAAAATAAAAATCAAGTTCGTCCTGGATATCGCACCAGAGGAAAGAACCTTGCTCGTCATCATGAAAGGTCATCAAGGAATAACAATCCACCAGGATTCCATAGCCGTTGGTCGAGACAAGCATCGGGACCACGGATTTCAAATTTTCCTGATAGAGATCCTGGTGCGTTCCCCGCAGATTCAGAAAACCTTCTTCATGCGACCCCAGACCGTAAAGCGCTTCCTCCTCACTCCACACAAATTCGAGTTGGGTATGATAGGCTTGCCGCTCAACGGCTTGCTTGATATTTTCAACCTTTACACGTACACCATCAACACTCTGGACATCTGCTCGTACTGTTGTCTCGTCGAAAAAAGAACGGAGTACCGGCGTAGGGATCAGTGTTTTTCCTCCTCGTTCCGGTTCTCTGGTCAGCATCTGTCCCTGGCGATCACGGTAGACAAACGCTCCAGTCTCTTTCTGGATTTGAACTTCAACAGCGGAGGTGGTAAAGATGAGCAGGTGTGGCGTTTCTTGTACCTCGTATGGTATCCCTGGCACCGGTTGGGCTACAATCATCAGGCTGTCCTGGGCAGATCGAGACAGTTCCCAGGCATAACGAACGCGAACGATGCTGGCAGTATAGGCAATGAGTTGAAGTATCCCTTCAGTTGTTTCAATACGTAGACCGTTCGGCTGTGTATGATATGAGGTCACTCTCATGGGTTGCGTCTCTCTTTCCTTCTTTAAATCCCATAAATACGCATAATAGGTTTCTTTCTTGTGTAAATAAATAAGGAGCGATTTCGACAAAACAAAGACAGCACTTAACTTCGTGCTTTGTAAGGGCCGGTGCTTTGCCGAGTACTTAAAGGGACTTGCAGTAAGGTCTGGGTTGGAAAGACATGGGGCTCATCGAGTTGTCGAATGAGCATCTCCGCGGCAGTTCGTCCGATTTCTTGATAGGGAAAATCGATAGATGTCATCGCTGGATGCATCATTTCGGCCAGATGCGAGGGGAGCATGGTCACTAGCGAAAAATCCTCAGGAATACGCAGGCCACATTCCTGAACTGCCCGCAAAATACTGCCAACCACCCAGGAATTGATGGTGATAATGCCAGTGAGTGCGGGCCTTTCCTCCAGAATGTTGCGTACCAGTTCATACCCTTGCTGAGGATCGGGCGGGCAGGGATAGGTTTTCCCACGCAAACCAAGTCGAGCAATGCTCTGTTCAAAGCTTTGAGTGGCACTGATCGCGTACGCTGCCCCTCGTGTCATCGCTGGACCGATGTTCAGAAAGGCAATGTCTTGATGCCCAAGTCCCGCCAGATGCTCAACACCAGTCCGTAAGGCCGCGGAAAAATCCAGATCGACAAAACTCGTACCATCGTTTTCCGGATAATTATCGGGACCA
>Ga0134128_10012808_pt1 | contig 9997 bp, 2 predicted proteins | sample KB31754_FD_96462 | JGI IMG/M metagenome (GOLD analysis project Ga0134128, IMG submission 96462) | Terrestrial soil microbial communities with excess Nitrogen fertilizer from Kellogg Biological Station, Michigan, USA - KB3-175-4 | ecosystem: Environmental > Terrestrial > Soil > Unclassified ...
AACGACAACATTGACCCGGTGCAGGGCAACTATGTTTTCACCATGTGGCAGGACCTTAACCGCTCCCCCTCCTGGACACTGGGTCGCACCACCCCCAGCGCCCCCACCACCTGCACCGCGGCCCAGCCGGCTTGCCCGGCGAGCGGCATCATCAGCGGCGGTGGCCAGCTTTCGGCCATCTTCGACAATGAGGCCATCGGCTACGGCAACTACAACTCCTTCTTCTGGAGTGTGAACATGCGCAACTTCCATGGCTTCACCGCCGGGTCGAACTTCACCTGGAGCAAGGCCATGGGCACCGGGCAGGAGTATCAGGCCAACAGCTCCTACACGGTCAATAACATGTTCGACCTGCACTACATGTACGGCCCGCAGCAGAACAGCAGCCCGCTGCTCTACAACGCCTACTTCGTGTACTCGCCGGGGTCGAAGGATCAAAACGGCCTCTGGGGCCGCCTGGCCCATGGCTGGTCCTTCGCGCCGATCATCACCTGGCGCCGGGTGGGTACTGGCTACTTCAGCGACAACGGCGGCTCCACGGCGGTCTACTCGGATGGCCAGTGCGAGGCCTTCGGTGAAGGCGACTGCTCGACCGAGTACTCGGTGAACATGGCCCCGCTGGAGGTCAAGTACACCGGCGGCTCCGGCATCGTCCGCAACTCCACCTACGGCAACAGCGACCCCAAGGCGGGCGGCACCGGCATCAACCGCTTCTCCGATCCGGGGGCCATCTTCTCCGAGTTCCGCCCCGCGGTGCTCGGTATTGATACCACCGGCGCCGGCGGCCAGATGCCGGGACTCAGCTCCACCAACGTGGACTTCTCGGTGGCCGACGACCCAGTTTTGGCGAAGCGCTTCAGCGCCGAGATCAACGCCCAGGCCACCAACCTGTTCAACCACTGGTCGGCCGGACAGGGCTACTACAATCTGTCCGACAGCGGCGGCTTCGGCGACATCGGTTGCGACCACCTCGGGGCGCGCACGGTCGAAGTGGGCATGGCGATTCGCTGGTAAATTCCCACCAACCTGAAGAAAAGGGCCGCGGCGATTGTCGCGGCCCTTTTTTTTTGCCCCAAAGACTCTTAGTGGCAGTAACTGACAAGTTGATCATCCCGAGTACGTAAAAAAACTATACCTTGACATCCCCTATTGGAAAGAGAATCATGTCGCCGTCGGGACCCGTGTCTGGCCAAGACACGGAGTCACCGGCGTCTAGCAGCTTAGGGGAGGAATTTGAATGTCGCTTCGTCTGCTGTACAAGCGTGTGGGAACATTCCTGATGGCGCTGACCGCCATCATGGGTCTGTCGTGGCTGGCACCCACCACAGCTCGGGCCCAAAATGCCACCAGCGGCACGGTGATTGGTCATGTAACGGACGCGCAGGGGAAAGCCATTGTAGGCGCGGTCGTGCTATTGACCAACACCAGCACCAATGCCGCACAACCGACGGTCACCAACGGCTCCGGCGCCTATGTGTTTTCGAGTTTGCCGCCGGGCACTTACAATTTGAGCATTAAGAAGGACGGCTTCAAGGAAGCCACGGTCACCAATCAGCAGGTGTCAGTGGGCAAGCAGACCAACCTCAACGTGGCCATGCAGGTCGGCGAGGCGACGCAGACGGTGGAAGTCACCGCGACCGGAGCCGAGTTGCAGACCTTGAACGCCACTGTGGGCCTGACGGTCACCGGTGATGCGGTGGCCCTGCTGCCCTCCATCAGCCGCGACGTGAACGGGCTGGCGGCGCTGCAGCCCAACACCAACCCTGACGGCGGCGTCGGCGGCGCCACCAACGACCAGAACAGCTTCACTCTCGATGGCGGCATCAACACCGACGACATGGACGGCAGCCACGGCGTCTACACCGGGACCCAGAGCGGGCCGACCTCGGGCACCATCCCCACGCCCGCGGCCAGCATTGAGCAGTTCACGGTGGGCGTGAGCAACCAGACGGCGGATGTGAACAGCGCCGCCGGTGCCAGCATTTCGATGTCCACCAAGCGGGGACAGGACACGGTGCACGGGCAGGTGTACGACTACTACCTCGGTTCCTACCTGGCGGCCAATAGCTGGGGCAACAACCGCACCGGCGTAACGCGCGCGAAGAGCCACCGCAACCGCTTTGGCGCGGCGCTGGGCGGAGAAGTCATTCCCGACTGGCTGGGCGGCAAGACCTACGTGTTCGGCAACTATGAGGGACTGCGGTACCCGAACGCCGCCAACGCCACCTACAGCACGCCGACCGCGACGCTGCGGGCGGGTATTGTGGCGGCGGACAACGGCGGCGGCAACACCTCGCCGGTGTGCGGCACGGCGGCGGCAAACGGGAAGACTAGCTGCTCCGACGTGAGCGGCAAGCACACCTTCTACAACGTGACTCCGACTAGCGTCACGGTAGGCTCCCAGACCTACGCCCCGGCGGTGTGCTCCGGGCCGGGCGGCTACAGCGGAAACTGCGACCCGCGCGGACTGGGGCTGAACCCGGTGGTGGCGCAGTTGTGGTCGCAGTACATGCCCATGCCCAACCTGCCGACCGGTGGCGACACCGTGAACAGCCAGGGGTACCAGGGCAACGTGGATGTTTCCACCAAGTCGAACTTTTTCGTGACCCGTATTGATCATGACTTCGGGGCGAAAAATCACTTCGACATGACCTACCACTTCTTCTTCCAGGGCGGGCCGGACAGCCATCAGCATGATATCGGTGGCGGCGTTCCCGGCGACGTCAAGGGCGTGATCGTAGCCACGCAGACGCGGCCGCAACTGCCGTCGCTGTGGACGGCGCAATTGACGACCAACGTCAGCTCCAATGTGACCAACAACTTTACCTACTCGTTGCTGCGCAACTTCTGGCAGTGGTCAGGCAGCTATCTGAAGCCGACGCCGCTGAACGGATTCGGCGCGCTGGGCGGGGCGCTGGAGATCGGCGGCGAGTCGTCGAACGCCCTGATTCCCTACAACGTGAACACGCAGAGCGTGCGCACCCGCGTATGGGACGGCATCGGCAACAGCTTCAAGGACAGCCTCACGGTGTTGCACGGCAACCACCTGTGGACCGTCGGCGGCAGCTACACGCATCAGATTGACTACCACCAGCGCAATGACAACGGTGGCGGCATCATGGCCAACAACGTGTACCAGATCACCAACGGCGGCGGGGTGAAGTACAGCTACCTGCCTTCGGATTTCGTCACCGGGTCGGCAAACACGGGTGCGTTCAAGACGGGGTATTCGGAAGTGCTGGGCATCGTGACCCAGCCGCAGACGCTGTACACCCGCGCCGGCGCGCAGTTGAACCTGCAGCCGCTGGGCACGCCCATGTTCGACAACAGCTCGATTCCGATGTACAACTTCTACTTCTCCGATGCCTGGCACCTGCGCCCGTCGCTGACCCTCAGCTACGGCGCCGGCTACACCATCGAGATGCCGCCGCACGAGGACCTGGGCAAGCAGGTGGGTCTGGTGGATGCCGCCGGCAACCCGGTGGATGAGGCCTCATGGGTTTCGTCCATGGAACGCGCGGCGCTGTCGGGGCAAGCCTACAGCCCTGAACTGGGCTTCGCCACGGTGGACAACATCGGAGCGGGCTTGAAGTATCCCTATAACCCGTTCTACGGCGGCTTCAGCCCGCGTGTTTCGCTGGCTTGGAACCCGAACATGACCGGAGGCCTGATGGGCGCACTGATGGGCGGCAACAAGACCGTCGTCCGCGGCGGCTGGTCGCGCATCTTCGGACGCCTGAACGGCGTGGATCTGGTGCTGGTGCCGCTGCTGGGAACTGGCCTCGGCCAGCCGGTGAGCTGTATTGGCGCTTCGATGACCAACACCTGTAATGGCCCCGGCGGCGTAGACCCGACCAATGCTTTCCGCATTGGCCCCACGGGCAGCGGCTTCGACGGCATGACCGCTCCCTTGGGCGCGGCCCCCACGGCCACGCTGGCCCAGCCCTACTTCCCCGGTGAGATTCAGAACGGCGCAGTGACGGCCAACGCCGGAGCGGGCGAGTTCCTGGATCCCAAGTTCCGGCCCAGCCGGTCGGATGAATTCGATCTAACCATCCAACGACAGATTACGCCGGCGTTCTCGACGGAGATCGGCTACACCGGCCGCATCATCCGCAACGAGTACCAGGCGACCGATCTGTCGGCGGTGCCGATCATGATGACCGCCGGCGGCCAGAAGTTCATGGACGCCTTCGGCGCGCTCTGGTCGCAGATGGCGGCGGGCAAGGGCGATGCCAACCCGCTGGATCGCGTCACTCCGCAACCCTTCTTCGAGTCCGCCCTGGGCGGCGCCAGCTCCGGCTATTGCGCCGCGGCCGGTTCCTGCACCCTGGCGGTGGCCCAGAAGGAAGGTCCCTACAAGGGCGGGGCTGACAATATCGACGTAAAGCAGGGAAATTACGTATTCACCATGTGGCAGGACCTGAACTCGTCCAGCTCGTGGACGCTGGGACGCACCACCCCCAGCGCACCCACGACCTGCACGGCGACGCAAACGGGTTGCCCCGCGAATGGCGTCATCAGCGGCGGCGGCCAGGTTTCGGCCATCTTCGACAATGAGGCCATCGGCTATGGCAACTACAACTCCTTCTTCTGGAGTGTGAACATGCGCAACTTCCATGGCTTGACCGCCGGGTCGAACTTCACCTGGAGCAAGGCCATGGGCACCGGACAGGAGTATCAGGCCAACAGCTCCTACACGGTCAACAACATGTTCGACCTGCACTACATGTACGGGCCGCAGCAGAACAGCAGCCCGCTGCTTTACAACGCCTACTTCGTGTACTCGCCCGGTCCCAAGGATCAGAACGGCCTCTGGGGCCGTCTGGCCCACGGCTGGTCGTTCGCGCCCATCATCACCTGGCGGCGCGTCGGAGCGGGTTACTTCAGCGCCAACGGCGGTCTGTACGGGGTGAACAACTCCGGCCAGTGCGAGTCGTTCGGTGAAGGCAACTGCTCGACCGAGTACTCGGTGGACATGGCTCCGCTGGTGACCAAATACACTGGCGGTTCGGGCATCGTCCGCAACTCCACCTACGGCAACAGCGACCCGGCCAACAGGGGCACCGGTATCAACCGGTTCTCCGATCCGGCGGCCATCCTGGCTGAGTTCCGCCCGGCGGTGCTCGGCATTGATACCACCGGTGTCGGCGGCATGTTCCCGGGCCTTAGCCGGACCAACATTGACTTCTCGCTGACCAAGAACCTGGCCTTGGCGGAGCGCTTTAGCGCCGAGCTGAATGCCACCGCCACCAACGTGTTGAACCACTGGTCGGCAAACGCCAACGGCTACGGGCTGGACAACGCCCAGGGCTTTGGCGTGGTCGACAACAACGGCCTCGGCGCACGTCAGGTCGAAGTGGGCTTCTCGGTTCGCTGGTAAGCCTCTTTCATCAACCTTCAACCCACGGCCGCGGCGCAAGCCGCGGCCGTTTTCTTTTTAGGTCAGCGTGATGATCCATCGCCTCCCCGCGGAATATTTTTCGCATGACGGAATCGCTAGATCGGCTAGCAATGGCGGTCGGTTCATATGACATAAGTGAAATATTTACTTGACTGTCTGGATGCGCTGGCTCAACATCCCCGCAAGACTCGGCAAAGTTTGTGCGCATAAATGCCGAGCGACTAGCGGAGGAAACGGGATGTCGCTGATTCGCTTGAAGCGAACCAGGAGCCTTTGGGTTGCGCTTCTGGTGGTACTGGGCTTGGTGTGGATGACTCCTGCCATCGCCCCTGCACAAAACACGACTTCGGGAACCATTACCGGTCAGGTGACCGACGCCCAGGGCAAGGCCATTGTGGGCGCGGTCATTTTGCTAACCAACAACGCCACGCAGGGCGCCACCCCCACCGTCTCCAATGCGGCGGGACGGTTTGCCTTCGTCAACCTGCAACCGGGCAACTACTCGGTCGACGTCAAGAAGGACGGCTTCAAGGAAGCCATCCTGAAGTCCCAGGACGTCACCGTCGGCAAGCAGTTGACCTTGAACGTACCGATGCAGGTGGGCGAATCCACCCAGACGGTCGAGGTCACCGCCACCGGCGCGGAGCTGCAGACCATGAACGCCACCGTCGGCTCCAGCATCTCCGGCGACGCCATCATGATGCTCCCCAACCTGAGCCGCGACGCCAACTCGCTCACCAACCTGCAGCCCAACACCGCGCCCGACGGCGGCGTGGCCGGTGCCGACAGCGATCAGAACAGCTTCACTCTCGACGGCGGCGTGAACAGCGATGACATGGACGGCAGCCATGCCGACTACACCGGCACCCAGGGCGGTTCCACCAGCGGCACCATCCCCACCCCGGCGGCCAGCATCGAGCAGTTCTCCGTGGGTGTGTCGAACCAGTCGGCGGACGTGAACAGCGCCGCCGGCAGCTCGGTGGCCATGGTCACCCGGCGCGGTACCGACACCCTGCATGGTTCGGTCTACGACTATTACCTGGGCTCGTATCTGAGCGCCAACAGTTGGAGCAACAACCGCAGCGGCCGCGTGCGTCCCAAGCAGCACCAGAACCGCTTCGGCGCGGCGTTGGGCGGCGAGATCCTGCCCAACTGGCTGGGGGGCAAGACCTACCTCTTCGGCAACTTCGAGGGGCGGCGCTATCCCCAGGAATCGAGCTTCAGCCACTCCGTCCCCACGGCGACGCTGCGGGCGGGCATCATCGCCGCCGACAACGGCACCAAGGGCCAGGGTTCCGAGGCCGTCTGCGGCAGCCAGGGTGCGGCCCCGGTGTGCAAGGACCCCAGCGGCGCGGTGAGCTTCTACAACCTCAACAAGTCCGCGGTGACGGTCGGCAGTGTCACCTACAATCCCGCCACCTGCGGCGACCCCAACAATCCCGCCAACCCGGCGGTGGCCTGCGATCCCCGCGGCCTGGGCATGAACCCGGTGGTTTCCCAGTTGTGGAGCCAGTTCCTCCCCACCGCCAATGACCCCACCGGTGGCGATCACTTCAACACCCAGGGTTTCAACGGCAGCGTGAACACGTCCCTCTACTCCAACTTCTTTGTGGTGCGCGCCGATCACGACTTCGGGGCCAAAAACCACTTCGACTTCACCTACCACTTCTTCAGCTACAACCCGATCACCACCTCGCAGGTGGACTTCGGCGGTGGCGTGCCCGGGCATACCCTCGGCAACCCGGTGGCCAATACCGTGCGCCCGCAGTTGCCCTCGATGTGGACGGCCACGCTGACCACCAACGTCAACTCCAACGTCACCAACCATTTCAACTTCAGCTATCTGCGTAACTTCTGGCAGTGGTCGGGCAGCTACCTGAAGCCGCAGGCGGTCAAGGGCTACACCCTGGGTGGCGCGCTGGAGCTGGGCGGCGAGTCCAGCGACGCGCTCATCCCCTACAACGTCAACACCCAGCGGGTGCGCAGCCGTTACTGGGATGGCATCGGCATCACCTTCAAGGACGACCTCACCTGGGTCAAGGGCAACCACCTGATTCAGTTCGGGGGCCGCTACACCCACCAGCGCGACATGCACCAGCGCAATGACAACGGCGGCGGCATCATGGCCTCCAACGTCTACCAGATCGGCGGCAACAGCCAGAGCATCTCCAATCCCTACGTGCCGGTGGGTTTCAGTACCGCCAATGGCGATCTGGGAACCCTCGACACCTACTACAACGAGGTGACCGGCATCGTCGACCAGGCGCAGACGCTGTACACCCGCGCCGGGCAGCAGCTGACTCTGCAGCCGCTGGGCACGCCCATGTTCGACAACTCCACCATCCCCATGTACAACTTCTACTACAGCGACGCCTGGCACATTCGTCCCAGCCTGACGCTGACCTACGGCACCGGCTACACCATCGAGATGCCGCCGCATGAGGAGTTGGGCAAACAGGTGGAGCTCGTGGACGCGGCCGGCAACCTGGTGGGCGCCAACGATTATCTGGCGGCCACGCGGCGCGCCGCCCTCAGCGGCCAGTCCTATACGCCGACCGTGGGCTTTGCCACCGTGGCCAATGTCGGGGCGGGGTTGAAGTATCCCTACCGGCCTTTCTACGGCGGTCTCAGCCCGCGCGTCTCGCTCGCCTGGAACCCCAATATGACCAGCGGCTTCCTGGGCGCGCTGATGGGCGGCAACAAGACCGTCATTCGTGGCGGCTGGTCGCGCATCTTTGGCCGCCTCAACGGCGTGGACCTGGTGCTGGTGCCGCTGCTGGGCACCGGGCTGGGACAGCCGGTGGCCTGTATCGGCGCCAACAACGGCGCGGCCAACTCGGCCGGTGTGGCCCCCGCCTCGGTGTGCAACGGCAACGGCGGCGCGGATCCCTTGAACGCCTTCCGCATCGGCGTGGACGGCAACTCCGCTCCCTTGGGGGCGGCGCCCACCACCACCCTCGCCCAGCCCTATCTGCCTGGCGTGAACGGCAATGCGGCCGCGGGCGCGGGTGAAACGCTGGATCCCAACTTCCGGCCCAATCGTTCGGATGAGTTCGATCTGACCGTGCAGCGGCAGATCACGCCCAACTTCTCGACGGAGATCGGCTACACCGGCCGCAAGATCACCAACGAGTACCAGGCGATCAATCTGGACAATGTCCCCTACATGACCACCGCCGGCGGACAGCAGTTCCAGAGCGCCTTCGCCAGCGTGTGGCAGCAGATCAACTCCGGCGCCGCCACCTTCACCCCGCAGCCGTTCTTCGAGAACGCGCTGGGTGGGTCGGCCTCGGCCTTCTGCACCGGCTCGGCCAACTGCACTTCAGCGGTGGTCAAGGCCTACGGGCCGAGCGGCAGTAGCGGGCACTACATCAACACCGGCCGCGGCAACGACGTCTACAGCCTGTGGACCAAGCTCAACGGGCTGTCGTCGTGGACCTTGGGGCGCACCTTCATGAGCTCGCCCACCGCCACCAGCGGGGCGGGACAGTTGCAGGCGGTGTTCCTCAACGGCGACTACGGCTACGGCAACTACAACTCCATGTTCTGGACGGTGAGCATGCGCAACTGGCACTCCATCACCGCCACCAGCAACTTCACCTGGAGCCGGGCCTTCGGCACCGGACAGGTGGATCAGGCCACCAGCGAGTACACCGTCACCGATCCGTACAACATGCATGCCATGTACGGGCCGCAGTACAACGACACGCCGCTCAACTACAACCTGTTCGTGGTCTGGTCGCCCGGAGGCAAGGAGCAGACCAGCTTCCTCGACCATTTTGCCCACGGCTGGTCGTTCGCGCCCATCTTCACCTGGAACAACGGGGGATGGCAGGACGTGAACATCGGTGGCGATTGCTCCTCCTTCGGCGAGACCGACTGCAACGCCGGCAGCGCCCAGGAGACGGCCATTCTCACCGGCAAGTACACCGGTGGCAACAGCTACCAGCGCAATGTGACCAACGCCAGCATCGGCGCGGGCAGCAACACCACCAGCGGCGGAACCGGCATGAACCGCTTCGGCAGCAACGCCGCGGCCGTCTACTCCCAGTTCCGGCCCATCGTGCTGGGCCTCGATACCACCGGACAGTCCGGCCTCATCCCCGGGCTGCATCACTGGACCGCGGATATGTCGGTGACCAAGAACCTGGCCATCTCCGAGCGCTTCTCGGCGGAGTTGAACGCCCAGGCCACCAACATCTTCAACGCCTTTGAACCGGCGGCCGGCTCGCTGGACTTCAACAGCAAGAAGAACTTCGGCCGCATCACCGGCAGTTCCGTCGGCAGCCGCTCGGTCGAAGTCGGCATGACGGTTCGCTGGTAGGGAAGTAAAGCTACAGTTCAGACCATTCCCTTTGCGGGCCGCGGCTTTCGCCGCGGCCCGTTTTTTTTGTCCGCCGTGGGGATGCCAAACGCGGGGCGGTATCGCGTCCTGCCCATTTGGCGGCAGGGCCCGAGTTGCCCCGGCAACATGGGGCAAGATCGCAGGGCCAGAACCGCGAAATTCGGAACGGCGGTTCCCTGCCGGGTAGCGACTCTCGGGAAGGGGCGAGAAGCAAGCGGCGCAAGGCCGCAGCCGGAGACGGCGAGGGA
>Ga0134128_10012810_pt1 | contig 9996 bp, 9 predicted proteins | sample KB31754_FD_96462 | JGI IMG/M metagenome (GOLD analysis project Ga0134128, IMG submission 96462) | Terrestrial soil microbial communities with excess Nitrogen fertilizer from Kellogg Biological Station, Michigan, USA - KB3-175-4 | ecosystem: Environmental > Terrestrial > Soil > Unclassified ...
CACTGAAAATCCCTCGTTCGAACTCAACGCGGCTCTTTTGTCGCGCGCACGCGTGCTGGTGTTCCATTCGCTCGATCCCGTGGCAATCGAAAAACTTTTCGCCCATGCCGAAGCCATTGAGGGCAAGAAACTGCCGCTCGATGCCGAAGCGCGCGCCGTGCTGGGACGGATGGCCGATGGCGACGGCCGCGCCGCGCTGACGCTCGCCGAAGAAGTCTGGCGTTCGGCGCGCCAGGGCGAGACATTCGATGCCGCGCAGTTGCAGGATATCCTGCAGCGCCGTGCGCCGATCTACGACAAATCAGCCGACGGCCATTACAACCTGATTTCGGCGCTGCATAAATCCGTCCGCGGCTCCGATCCCGATGCCGCGCTGTATTATCTCGCGCGCATGCTCGATGCCGGCGAGGACCCTCTGTTCCTGGCGCGGCGCATCGTCCGCATGGCGGTCGAGGACATCGGGCTTGCCGATCCCCAGGCGCTGGTGATCGCCAATGCCGCCAAGGACGCCTACGATTTTCTCGGCTCACCGGAAGGCGAGCTCGCGATCGCCGAGGCCGTCATCTATGTCGCGACCGCGCCCAAATCGAACGCAGCCTACGCGGCGTTCGGCGCGGCGATGCGCACCGCGAAGGAGGCGGGCTCGCTGCTGCCGCCCAAGCACATCCTCAATTCGCCGACGCGGTTGATGAAGCAGGAAGGCTACGGCGCCGGCTACGAATATGACCACGACACGCCGGAAGCATTCTCCGGCCAGGACTATTTCCCGGAGGCGCTGGGGCGGCAGACTTTTTACGACCCTCCCGAGCGCGGCTTCGAGCGCGAGATCAGGAAGCGCCTCGACTATTGGGCCAAGCTGCGCCGCGAGCGCGGCTGAGCGGGATGACGCTTGACGGAATCGTCATGCCCGCGCTTGCCGTCTTCGCTAAAGCTACGCCGGCCGAGTGAGTTCGTGGCCCGGCGAAGCCTTGGCGTAGGCGGGTCGCGGGCATCCACGTCTTTAATCCCCGGCAAAGCAAAGACGTGGATGGCCGGAACAAGTCCGGCCATGACGAGGGTGTGATCTAAACACATCATGCTCTAAAAACTGGAAGGCGCGATTGCGCTGATTTTCGCAAAATTCCTTGCGGCCAATTTTTCGCCAGACGTGTTGCAGTTCACAAGCGCCGTTCCGCGCCCGCGCTACGAAGAGGCTGGATCGTGTCAATTGGTCAGGGGGGCTTTCGCATCGGGTCTCGTGAGGGCAAACGTCATCATCACGCCTTGAAGTAGTATCTATATTATCCGGCTACTTGATTGGAATTTGGTTGTTGAGCGTTGCCGTGATCGCGCCATCCTCACCGTGATCACGGCAATGCCCTCGTCAGATTTGAAGTGCATTGGGTCAACCGATTTCTTCACCAAGCAGGGGCTCACGACCATGACCTTCACACGTCAAAATGTCTGGGAATTGGGTTCCGACTGGGCTGATCCCATCCTCTGGTACGCGCGCGGCGTCAAGGCGATGAAGGCGCGTCCCCTCAACGATCCGACAAGCTGGCGTTTCTTCGGCGCGATGCACGGCTTCGATCAGAATTTGTGGTCGCAGCTTGGCCTCCTCGACGAAGGCGATCAGCCGCCGAGTGATGGCGACATGAAGACCTACTGGATGCAGTGCCAGCACGGCAGCTGGTATTTCCTGCCTTGGCATCGCGGCTATCTCCTCGCGCTCGAGGCGGTGGTGCGCGATGCGATCGCACAATTGAGCGGACCCAGTGCAACCTGGGCGCTGCCCTACTGGAACTATTTCAAGCCGGGCCAGAACCAGTTGCCGCCGGCTTTCGCATCGCCGGATTGGCCTGACGGAACCGGTGACAATCCGCTCTACGTGGTTCAGCGCTATGGCCCCGATAATAACGGCTCCATCTACATCCCGACCGATCAGGTCGATCAGAATGCGCTTGGTGATTCCAGATTTGTCGGGCCGGGGCAGGGCGGCAGCCAGGGTTTTGGCGGGGTGTCGACCGGATTTGCCCATAGCGGACAAAGGCACGGCGGCGTCGAAAGCCAGCCACATGATGCCGTGCATGTGCTGGTCGGCGGCGGCGACGACCAAAATCCAGGGCTGATGTCATTTCCGGACCTCGCGGGCCTCGATCCGATCTTCTATTTGCATCACGCCAATATCGATCGGCTGTGGGAGGTGTGGAACAGAGGCAATCCCTCGCATGCCGACCCGGCCGATGCCAAATGGGTGCAAGGGCCGGCAAGCATCGGCGAACGCGCCTTCGCGATGCCGATGCCGGGCGGCCGGAGTTGGGCTTATACTCCCGCCGATACAGTCAGTCTTTCGACACTCGGCTACGGCTATGACGATGTGTCCGCGCCGGCCCAGCCCCAGATTGCGTCACGGTTCCAGCGGCTGGGAATGGCTCCGCCCGAGCCGGGAAGGAGGCCTGCGATGGCTAATGTGGAGCTTTTGGGAGCAAGCCAGGGCGGCCTCAGCCTGACCGGCTCTGGAGCGAAGACCTCCGTTCAGCTCGATCACGCCGTGCGCAACAAGGTCTCTTCCAGCCTGCAGGGCATGACGGGCGGCGCGCCGGCGCCGGACCGCATCTTCCTCAACCTGGAGAATGTGCGCGGCGTCAACGACGCAACTGTGTTCAGCGTCTACATCAACGTGCCCGAGGCCGACGATCCGGCAAGGCACCCCGAGCTCAGGGCGGGCAGCGTCGGACTGTTCGGCGTCAGCAAGGCGAGCGCCATGGATGGCCCGCACGCAGGTGACGGCCTCACCTTCGTGGTCGAGATCACCCATGTGATCGACACCCTGCATCTGCACGGCGCGCTCAATGTGAACCAGCTCCACGTCAGCCTCGTGCCGCGCAGAGAAGTGCCGGCCGCCTCGCCGGTCAGCATCGGTCACATCAGCATCTTCCGGCAATCGCCGTAGGGAGCGGACAATGCAGCGCGCCGCGCGCCGGAGCGATATCTGGCTCATGCCGTTCGGTGCGATCATCTTGATTGCCTGGCTCATGCTGGCGTTTGGCGGCAGTGCTTTCTCGCTGCCGGCCTTCTGCTCGGCCGAGACCTGGAGCGCGCTGCCGTTGTCGGTGTCGCTCGACCTGGCGCGCGTCTCGAACACTTTTGTCCAGCTTTTGCTCGGCTGGGCGCTGATGGTCATGGCCATGATGCTGCCGCGCGCGCTTCTGCCGCTCTGGCATGTGCGCGAGCGGAGTTTTGCAAGGCGGCGGGCGCGGTCGATGCTGCTGTTCGTCGCGGGCTTCGTCGCGGTATGGATGACGGTGGGCGTGATCCTCGAGATGGCCGCGTGGCTGTTGCGATGGGCCGTGCCGGTTGCCTTCGCGGGTTTCGCCCTTGCCGGAGCCATCGCGCTCGTGTGGCAGGTCTCGCCCGCCAAGCAGTGGTGCCTGAACCGCTGTCACCAGCGCCCGCCGCTCGCCGCCTTTGGAATGGCCGCGGACCTCGATGCGTTTCGCTTCGGTCTGAAGAACGGCGCGGCCTGTGCCGGCGGCTGCTGGGCGCTGATGCTGCCGATGCTGCTGATCGGGCAGGGGCAGTTGGTCGCGATGGTCGTGGTCACCCTGTTTGGTTTCGCCGAAAGCCTGGAAAATCCGGCGCGGCTCGCGTGGCGCTGGCGCGGCGGGGGCAAGCCGCTGCGTATCCTCGCCGCCCGGCGGCACTGTGTTTCCCCAATTTCTTCGCCTTTGCGCGCCGGATTCCTGTCAATTCCGCCGTGACGATCCCGGTGTTTTCGGCTAACGGAACCGCATGAGCCGCCGCATCAAGCGAACCACCGCGCCGGGGGAGCGCCCCAAAGGCGCGCGGGCGCATCGTGACGTCCGGAAATCCGAGCGACTGCCGGCGCATCGGCCGGGCGACAGGCCGGCGCGATTCTCCGAGAAACGGGGCGAGCCGCGCACGGACAAGCCGCGCCAATTCGGCGATCGGCCCGTGAAGACGAAGGCCGAACTGCCGCTGCCGACCAAGGTCCAGACAGTCGTGGTGACGCCGGACGAGGACAATATGCGGGTCGACCGCTTCCTCGAGACGCGCTTTCCCGGGCTGTCGTTCTCCCACATCCAGCGCATCGTCCGCAAAGGCGAGCTGCGCGTGAATGGCAAGCGCGCCGACAGCAAGGATCGGCTCGCTGCGGGACAGAGCGTGCGCATTCCACCGCTGCGGCTCGATGCCCCACGCGCGGCCGCGGCGCTGACCGAGGCCGAGAACCGCACCCTGCAGCAGCTCAAGGAGATGACGCTCTACGAGGATGATGACGTGCTGGTCTTGAACAAGCCCGCCGGCCTCGCGGTGCAGGGCGGCTCCGGCACCACGCGTCACGTCGACCAGATGCTGGAGGTGATGCGCGACACCAGGGGCCAGAAGCCGCGCCTGGTGCACCGGATCGACAAGGAGACTGCAGGCTGCCTCCTGGTCGCCAAAACGCGCTTCGCCGCGACGCATCTGACCGGCGCGTTCCGTCATCGCTCGGCGCGCAAGATCTATTGGGCGCTGGTCGCCGGCGTCCCGAAGCCGAAGCAGGGCCGCATCTCGACCTATCTTGCCAAGGAAGAAGGCGAGGACGACACCATCATGCGCATCGCCGCCCATGGCGACGAAGGCGCGAGCCATGCTGTGACCTACTATGCGGTCGTCGAAACCTCGGCGGCCAAGCTTGCCTGGGTGTCACTGAAACCCGTGACCGGCCGTACCCATCAATTGCGCGCGCATATGGCCCATATCGATCACGCCATCGTCGGCGATCCAAAATATTTCAACAAGGAGAACTGGGAGCTGCCGGGCGGCCTGCAGAACCGGCTGCATCTTCTGGCGCGCCGCATCGTGATTCCGCATCCGCGCGGCGGCGTCATCGACGCTACTGCGCCGTTGCCGCCGCACATGCTGCAATCCTGGAATCTGCTCGGGCTGGAAGCCGACCGCTTCGATCCGATCGAGCACGCGCCGGAACAATAGTCGTGGCCGCCACGCCGCAAATCAAGGCCAGGATCGCTGCAAAAACCCGTCCCAATGACTGGTCCCAGGCTCGGCTCGCTTTATTCGGCTGCGTGCCTATCATAGTTTGCAGGGGCGCATTGATGCGAGCGAGGGAAGCAAGGGTTTCATGCGTGAATTGTTCGACGAGGTGGTTGGCAAGTCGCCGCTCGATCCGCAGGAGGCGGTGAGGCGTGCCACGCGCGTGCCCCGGCGCAAGCGCTTCTATGCGACCGCGGGGGTCATCGAGGCCGACGGCGGCTTTGCCGTGGCGCTCGACGGCAAGCCGATCAAAACCCCGTCGGGCACGATCATCGCCGTGCCGAGGCGCGCGCTAGCCGATACGATGGTGGCCGAATGGGAGGCGCAGAAGGACGCCATCGATCCCACGACCATGCCGATGACGCGGTTTGCCAACAGTGTCGTCGATGCCGTGGTCGACCGCGTCGGCCTCGTGCGCGACGATATCGCCAAATATTTCCATTCCGATCTCTTGTTCTATCGTGCCGGCCATCCCGAAGCGCTGGTCGCGCGCGAGGCGCAGCATTGGGATCCCGTGCTGTTCTGGGCGGCGGAGACGCTCGGCGCCCATTTCATCCTGGCGCAGGGTATCATGCATGTCAGCCAGCCCGAGCAGGCGGTCGCGGCCGCGCGTAAGGCGTTGCCGGACGATCCCTGGTCGGTGGCGGCGCTGCATGTGGTGACGACGCTCACCGGCTCGGCGTTACTTGCGCTCGCGCTGCATGAACGCGCCCGCGATGCCGATCAGGTCTGGGCCGCCGCCCACGTGGACGAGGATTTCAATGCCGAGCAATGGGGCGAGGACGAGGAGGTCTCCGCGCGCCGGGCGGCGCGAAAGCTCGATTTCGAGGCGGCCGTCGCGATTTTAAGGGCGATGAAGGGCGTCGGTTAACGAGAGGTTTACGCCGTCCGCGTTAGCTTGGCGGGCTATGGCGATAACGTCAGTCAACCCGACCGTTCCGATGGTGGCGGCCCAGAGCGTGGGCAGCGCGAACGATGGCGTCATGCTGCAGCCGGGCGCGGTTGTGCCGGCACAAGTGCAGAGCGTGCTCGCCGACAATCTCGTGCGGATCGCGATTGCCGGTCTGTCGATCGACGTGCTGACCGCGGTCGCGCTGACGCCGGGGCAGAATTTGCAGCTCGCGGTATCACTGCCGCAGGACGGCGTGGTGCGGCTGCAGATCGTCGGGCAGGGAACTGGTCCTGCCGCCGGCGCCGGCGCCGATAGCGCGACCAACGAAACGGTGAACGTTGCGCCAGGCGCGCCGGTCGCCCCGGCAGCGAATGTCGCCGCATCGAATGATCCGCTGACGCCGCTCGAGCGCATCGCGGTTTCAGTGGCGTCCGAAAACGCCGCGACCGGGCAGCAGAGCCTGGCGCCGCTGTTTGCCGATCTCAACGTGGCGGCTGCCGCGTCGAACAACCTGCCGCCGGCACTGCAACAGGCGATGGCCATTGTGCTCACGCAACAGACGCCCCTCGACGAAAATCTCTCCGGCAACGACGTCCAGAATGCGTTCCAGAAGTCCGGCCTGTTCCTGGAATCCTCGCTCGCCGCTGGTGCCATTGCTTCGGACGGCGGCGTTCCCGACCTGAAGGCGGCGCTGATCGTGCTGCGCCAGACGCTGGCAAGCGCAATCGAGACCCCGGACGCCGTGACACTGCCAACTGCTGCAGCATCAACAGGTGCCACCAAGCCAGACGTCGCATCGCCCTCGCTCGCCGCGCTGGCGCTACCCGCGGACGCAGAGGGCCAAGGGATCCTCCTGAAGTTGCGGCCGGCGCTTGTCGATCTCACCGCAGCCGATCCGGGCAAGCTTGTGCCGGCGCAAGCGTTGCTGGGCTCGGACGTCCGCTCGGTGACATCGGGCGCCGCGCTCAATCTGCTGCAGGAGGCTTTGCAGCAAATGCCGCAGACAGCCGGAAATCCGGCCGCGATCATCACCTCGCCGAATGGACAAAGTGGGCAGAACGGGCAGCGAACAGAAGGCCCCAATATGCCAACGACGACACCGCCGCCGCCGTTTCGCGGCGCGTTGCCTTCGGCGCAGCCGGTTGCGACGTCATCGATCGTGCCAAATGCGCCGCTTTCGGCCACCATGCATCACTTGCTCGACGACACCGATGCCGCGCTCGCGCGCCAGACCTTGCTGCAGGTGGCGTCGCTGCCGGATCGCATCGATGCTTCTGGCCATCGTATCGATCCCTCGATCCCGCGCTGGAATTTCGAGATTCCCTTTGCCACGCCGCAGGGCACCGCGATGGCGCAGTTCGAGATTTCGCGCGACGGGGGCGGTGAGGCCGTTGAACCCGTGAAACGGACCTGGCAGGCGCGCTTTTCGCTTAACATCGAGCCGGCCGGTCCCGTGCACGCACTGATCTCGCTGACGGGCGCTCACACCTCGGTGCGAATGTGGGCGGAGCGGCCGCAGACCGCCGCGCAGCTTCGTGCCGGCGCCTCCGAGCTCACGCAAGCGCTGGCACAAGCCGAGCTTTCGCCCGGCGACATCGTGATCCGCGAAGGCGCGCCGCCGCAACCGGTACCCGCCAGGGCCGGCCATTTCCTGGATCGCGCGCTGTGAGCACGGAAGCCAGAAACAAGCTCGCGGTCGCGCTGCATTATGATCGCACCGGCGCGCCGCGCGTCGTCGCCAAGGGCAAGGGCACCATCGGCGCCAAGATCATCGAGGTCGCCAAAGAGCACAACATCCCGATCGAGGAGAATGAAGTGCTCGCCGGCGCGCTCTCCCATGTCGAGCTCGGCGACGAAATTCCGTCCGAGCTGTACAAGGCGGTCGCGGAAGTTCTGGTGTTCGTGCTACGGCTCACCGGGCAGCGGCCACGCTGAACGCTGCGCAATTGCCGCGCGCAATTAAGCTCTCCGCCGCAATCAGGACAATGGGAGGGATCATGCAGTCGACGTCAGGCAAGCCGCCGCGCTTTCCACAACTGGCCCTGGACCAGCTGAGCGAGGCGCAGAAGCCGCTCGGCGACCAGGTCATGAAGGTCTCCAGCGTCGGTATCGGCGGCCCCTACAACCTGCTCTTGCGCAGCCCGGTGCTGGGCCAGCGGCTGTTCGATCTCTTCGACTATCTGCGCTGGAAGACCTCGGTGCCGATCAGGCTCAACGAGTTCGCGATCCTGATCATCGGCCGGCAGTGGCGCTCGCAGATCGAGTGGTTCGCGCATGCGCCGATTGCGATGAAGGCCGGGCTGTCGGCCGACATTGTCGCCGAATTGAAGGCGAACAAGCGGCCCTCGAAAATGGCCGAAGACGAGGCGCTGGTCTACGATTTCGTCAACGAGCTGACGACCACGCACAAGGTTTCCGACCAGACCTTTGCGCGGGCACGAACGATTTTCAACGATCAGCAGATCGTCGATCTCACCGCGGTTGCCGGCAATTACGTGATGGTTGCGATGATCCTCGCCATGGCCGAGCAGACCGTGCCGCCGGACAGGGAGGAGCCGTTCAAGCCGGGAGAGGAGTGAGGGCGTCGCTACACTCGTCATGGCCGGGCTTGACCCGGCCATCCACGTCTTCCTTAATGGTGTAGCAAAAAGACGTGGATGCCCGGCACCCGTCTCCGCCAAGGCTTCGCCGGGCCACGAACTCACTCGGCCGGCGTAGCTTTTAGCGAAGCCGGCAAGGCCGGGCATGACAAGTGCGAGTGAGAGGCGTCACATCGAATTAGGAAAAAGAAACCGGGCCCTTACTTGGGAATCACGCCCGCCTCGCCGGCCAGCGCCCTGTCGAGCGCGCGGGCGCCGATCTCGCAGATGGTCATCGACACCACGTCGCCGCCGCTGGCAAAGGTCTTCGCAAGATAGTCGAACTGGGTGCGGGCGAGCTTGAGCTGCTCCACCGGCACCACCGCGATCGACTCGTCGATCGTCTCCGGCGGTGACGGCTTGCGCAGCTCGTCGATCTCGGTGTGGAGCGCGGAAAGCTTCTCCTCGGCCTGTTCGGCCTGGGCCTGTGCGCGCAGCGTCTCCTCGGCGAACCAATTGCGATCGATCTCCGCCTGGTGGTTGCGCTCCTCGAACTGCCGGCTACGCTCCTCAAGCTGCGCCTTCAACATGTCGATCTCGGCCTTCAGCGAGTCGGCCTCGGTGAGCAGGTTATTGCTCGCAAGCTCGGCGGCTTCGCGGAGCTCGAGGTTGCGCGCATGGTCGTCCTGCTGCTCCTGGTAAAGCTGCTCGGCGGTCGCCGCGCGCCGACCCAACGTCTCGATCATGTCGGCTGCCTCCATCAGCACCTCCGCATTGCGGCCGCCCGTGAGCATGCCGGAAAGCCGGCGCAGGAAGTCGACGATCTCCTGCTGGGCGCCGTTGGGCAGGGAAATGACAGGTGCTGGCATCGCCATCATGGATCGCAGGGGTTCAGTCTCCGCAGGAAGTACGCGAATTTGACCAAATAGGGGCCACGGATGTCAGGGGGACGACGCGAACGCGAGGCAACGTGGACTTTGCCCACCATTGCGGCCGAGCAGCCACTTTTTCAAGCCATCGTGACCGGCAGGCCCGCCGCCGGTCACTTCGCCCGCCACTTGGCCGCTTGTCTGGCTGGCAGCGGCTTGCATAGCGGTTTCGCTCATCCGGCTAACTCCCTCATATCCAGGTCGATTTCGCCGCCCCAAGGCGAAGCCCGAGGCCAGCCAAGCGGCTTTTGGTTTGCGAAGCGGCCTGTTAGAAAGTCCAAAATTGCCACGGATATAAGGACGGGCGGATACCGATGAAGGACATCCTGGACACCCTTGAGGAACGGCGCGCTGGCGCAAAGCTCGGCGGCGGCGTCAAGCGCATCGAGGCGCAGCACGCGCGCGGCAAATTGACCGCGCGCGAGCGCATCGAGCTTTTGCTCGACAAGGGATCGTTCGAGGAATTCGACATGTTCGTCGAGCACCGGTCGATCGAATTCGGCATGGAGAAGACCAAGGTTCCGGGCGATGGCGTCGTCACCGGCTGGGGCACCGTCAACGG
>Ga0134128_10012811_pt1 | contig 9996 bp, 7 predicted proteins | sample KB31754_FD_96462 | JGI IMG/M metagenome (GOLD analysis project Ga0134128, IMG submission 96462) | Terrestrial soil microbial communities with excess Nitrogen fertilizer from Kellogg Biological Station, Michigan, USA - KB3-175-4 | ecosystem: Environmental > Terrestrial > Soil > Unclassified ...
GTTGACCCTGATGGTTCCGGCCTCAGAGAATCGAATGAAACCAATGAGCCCACGGAAGTATGGTTCTACATCATCGATAGTGGCAGCATCGAAATCAAAGTTGTCAGGGATCTGTCCACGGTAGTACAACGACGCTTCTTCCAAGGTAGCGTTCCTGATGAAATTAGGATTAGCTCCCGGAAACAACACTCGGATATCGTTGTCAGGAGCGCGATGAAAATCATAACCACGAGGAATTTGCCCGTTCAAAGGCATGATCAAGTTCATCAACTGTCCTACTTCACCGGCACCATTGATGGCCGGAGTAGCAGTAGTCAGAACTTTCTTAGAACGTTGAATGATATGAAGAAATTCCTTCAAAGTGGCATAAGTTTTGGTCTTATCGCGAGATTTGCTGCCGGCATCAGTAATAGGATCAATGAGGAGGTTGTGAGCTTCATCGATCCATATCAAACTATCCGAATACTTCTCGATGATTGCTTCTCTGGTGAGTTTCCGTAGAGACTTGGCGAAAGTACCATAAGTAACAATAGTGTAACCAGCACCGTGGATAGCTTTGGTCAAACTACTTTGTTGTGCGGTTTCAGAAGGTGCATTGACCACCAATGGAGTCTCGTAGAACCCATTAGAACAACGACATACCAACTGGTTACGGGATTCCAGTCTATGGGTAGGACCTTTAACTAGAATGATAACCTGTTTGATATGGGCCACTTTCTCATCCGCCCGAGGATCACCTTGTTCAAACAAAGTACGATTATAACGAATGTATTCCGTTAGACCATAGACCGAACATGATTTACCTACACCTGGACTATCCATGATCAGCAACTCATTGTAGATGCGCAAAAAGCGGTGATAGAACTTCTGGTAATTGTAGAATACTCCACGCTTTCCGTAGGGGAGACGTTCATCCGCTCCTGCTTCCAATTGCTTAAACTCCCATTTTCCAGAAAGGTACTGCTGAAAACCGGGGGTAGTTCGAGGCAGATAATCGCTGTAAAGGTCAACAAGCTCCAATGACTGATAATGGTGTCCCGCATCCGATGCGGACTCGCTCTCCATCGGAAAGTGATTTTCACCAAACAAAAATCTATGAAACGAAGACAATGTTCTATTGAATCAATTTTTAAACATGTTGTCGAGGTTTGGTAGTGAACTTCGATAGTAATATAGCAAATATCGTGAAACCATCTACTAAACCGACAAGAGTTGCGTTTTCTGAGGTACTGTTTGATATTTCACCACGGTCCACTAATGATAATTTCGCGGATTAAGAGACCTATTAGAATGGGATGTTTTTGCACAGTTGTACTAAGATGAAAAATGTATGGGAAAAAATATCTCCGCTTACACTAGCAGTACGATACATGAGCCATGGATAACTTTTCACAACCAACTGCTTCAGAGCCAACTGTTTCACAACCAACTGTTTCACAAACCTCTGTTTCACAAGCCTCTGTTCCGGAGCCAACTGCCACAATCACATTAGAATTGTATCGGATTCTTAAAGACCTCGCCGATGACCCCCACCCAGGGAGAGAGTTCAGGGCTTTTGAGAAGTATTACTATCGGCTGACAAAACTACCATTCGTGCCGAGTAAGCGAACAAGATGCACTTGCGCCATTATTCCTAGCGAGTGTTTCTATTTTGATTCCCACCGGCACGAACATTATTTGATTCTTGGGAATCAAGCCATTTATGGCGGTGAGTTCTCTTCGCATGAGCAAGCACGTGAAGGTCTTTATAAAAGGCTCATAAATCGGGTCATCGCCTCGGAATTGAGAAAGACAAAGACTGATAATACCCGACTGCTTAGTTCGGACACAAGACCCGCCGAAGAAGACTGTTCTTGATCGCAAAAAAATCTCTGTCAGAGGTTTCTGTTTCCACTACCACCATAGGGAAAGTAGCAGGTGAAACAACTATACCATATAGTTCTTGTGAGATTTTTTGATACCAGATCTTGATAAACTTCATGTTGTTGGGATTTTTCTGTTTGTTCAAAAAGTCCTACAATGCCATGATTAGCAGTGAATTTCTAGTGTATCTGGTAGTTGTGGTGCTAGTGATAATCGTTATCATAACCATTATTGTGGCCTATTCTCTCAACCATGTTGCACCGCCGCCTTCCACCTTTGTTCCGGTGACCGGAGAATTCCTTTCCCAATGTGCCACAGCTCCTAATTCATGTCAACATCAACTAGGTCTTACATGCGATGGACTTACTTATGTGTGCAAGAAGGTAGAAGGTCAAAAATGCGAAGCTGCTTCAGATTGTGCCTCTGGACTATTCTGCTCAGGAATATGTGTGTCAGGGGATCATGGTGGATTATCCCAACCTTGCCCGTGTGATACTGGTTATAGCTGCAATACTACACAACCACTTCATGTATGCAAAGGAAATGGTGGAACATCTTGCACTAGCAATAGCGATTGCATGTCTGATGATTGCAATTCAGGAGTATGCACTTCAGGATTTGCTAATGCTCTCCCTTGTGGCACTAATGATCAATGTAGTTCTAAGAACTGCAGTAATGGGTTCTGTCAACCTCCAGGTATAGCTACCGGAACAGTAGGATCTTCCTGCACAGGATTATGTACCACTGAAATTGGAGCACAATGCAACGTAGATTTGGCTTGCCAGTGTAACAATGGCCAACAACAACCTGGAACTTGCACCACCACTACTGCGGGAATTTTGAGCATCTGTTCCAAAGTTAATGCCTGTAGCTCCGAACTACTATGCTATCAACCCATTGTTAGTGGCGGAGCTGAACTATGCACAGGATCCAATTGTTCATGCAGATTCCCATATACCGATCCTAATCACCCTCCAGAGGGTATCGAGTGTATCGCTGGGATGACACCTAACAATGGATTATGCCAGAACAATCGAGGATTAGGATGTCAGAGCAGCTTTCATTGTGCTAGTGAACTGTGTTCAGGAGGGGCAGTAGTTACCCGTTATTCTTTTAACACTGATGCTGGTGTATCTACCTATTTTCTAGGGGCTACCTCTACCACAGTGTCAGTATTAAACACCCCTTTCCCTTTCTCGGATCTTCGTCCTCGCCGATTTTTAGTGGTTCCTCAATTAGGGGGTAACAGTGAAGCGCTAATCCTCATTGATCCCGCAGTGGGCATGGTACAATCTGCAGTAAACATCCAGGGTGATCCTGTTAGTACCTGGTCAGTGGTATTAGCTAGCACCACCACTAGACAATTGTTAGATGCTGCATGGAATGGAACTGCGTGGCTATTCTTATTCAGAGATAGTACTACTTCTAACATCTTTACCACAGTATATACTTCTACTAACTTTACTAACTTGGTACCTTTCAACAATCAGGCTGGAGTGGGTATCCCTGGTACTCAATATACCACAAGCAATGTAGCAATTACCATTGATTATTTAGATTATTCTCAAGCTAATACAGTTAGTCCTGGTGGTGATGTTTTGCTAACTTCTGGCACCACAGTATATCGTAAACTTAACTCGGAAACTCACTATAGTGTTCCTAATATTGTAGGTGGAGAACGTCACGGGCAGCCTATCACAGTTATTACCGGGCCGGCGATGTTCTACTATGACAATGGGGAGAATCTTACTGCGCCTGGACCAGCGATATGTCCTTCTAATAGTCCCAACAACCCAGTGATGTGTTCTTCCGCTGACAACATCGGATTCATCAGTAACTATGACAATTACCCTCAGATTTTAAACTTTAGTGGTGATATAGCAGGATGGGCTACTCCAGTAGATACCTTCGGAACTGCCAATTATCAAACCTATCAGTATAGTATATACTCCGCTGGTATCATGAGTGTGGATGGGGCAATAATTACTCTAAACAACACTGGATCAGATGGTGTAATTACTATTACTACTCATGGTCAAACCGCAATAGTACCAGGATGGATAGGTAGCGAAAGTTTGGCAGGTGTAGGAATATCAGGATTCTACCTGTTTTCGCCTGCTTCATGCTCCTAGATTCTCAACCCAATTACTTCCAACGATAGCATTTACCATATATCCAATCGCGAGTGGTTGACGGATATTATCCCAGTATCCAACCTCGTGCAAGCTTTTTTAATGTCAATTGATTAGAATAAAAGGAGTTATGATGAATCATCATATCTTCCCACCATTGGTAGAACCCCCTATTTTATCTCAATGAGTGTTGTAGTTAGTGGAAACCTGGGTGCTGATCCACTAGGACGACCATGGTTGGACCTTATTATCAGCGGAGATAAGAGTTATGAAGGTCGTTTGAACCATGGGAAGTGGAAGAAAGTTTCAGTGGGTAACATTATCGAATTTCATGATCAAACCGGCAAAGCAAGTAAAACTGTCCAACGTGTAATAGTAACTAGCCGAAATGAGTATGATACCTTCAGAGAAGCGTGGATTCGTTATGGGTTTCAACTATTACCTATTCCAGGAATCACTGTTGACGATGCAGAAATTCTCTATATGGGAATCGGTAATTACCAGGATGTGCTGGAAAATCTCCCCAAAGGTAGTCGAGTATTGATCTTGGGGTTCGATCTCGTCGAATCACCGGAAGTAATCGGTGCATAAGCGTTCAGGAGAGATGATGGTTGCAAATTTGCAAAAAAAACTACCATAGTAGTTTTGTTTCACCGGTTGACCTGTGGTCAACAAAATTATTATTACCACAAATCAACTAATGTTCCACATTCATTCAGTGGATCCTGATTTGTAGTGATGAGTGTTATGGATGATGCCGTTCTGAGAGAAATTTTATCTAGATCTTCCCCTGAATACTTGAATTCATGTAACCGGCTAACTTCACAGTTACCCCGAGTAGTAATTTCTTTAACCACAGTACCCGGGCGTTATGGGCTCTTGTATGATACTCTAAGAACTTTAATCAACCAAGATTACCCCATAGCAGCAATCTATTTAACTATCCCGAAAATTGCTAAACGCTGGGGTACTCCCTATCCCCCCCTACCCCAACACGTTTTGGACTTGGTTACCGTGGTAAATATTGAAGAAGATCATGGCCCAGTTTGCAAGATTGTTGGCGCTCTGTCTCGCGAGGAAGATCCTAATACTCTGATAGTTACTTGTGATGACGACATCTGGTACAGTCCTAATCTGGTTTCTTGTTTAGTGCAACAATATCTTAAGAATCCACATGTAGCAGTCTCAGGTTCGGGAATGTTCATCTCCAATGGAGCGATATTTTCTGCTTATCATGCTCAATCGGTATTCTTTTATAGTTGGTTCATGGATTTTAATGTTCCATCACAAGGCCGAGAGGTGGATATTTTATGCGGATTCTCAGGAGTGTTATATCCCAGATATGCTTTCCCAGATCCGGTTGAATTGGACGATCTGTTGAAATATACTCGTCAATCCAAAGCCGTATTTCACAACGACGATATCCTCCTTTCAGCCTACTTGTCATCTCAAGGAATTAAAAGGATAGTAGTACCGGACATACCTTGGGTCGATGAGCTGAGGTTGACTGCCAGCGGAGGTGGCGATGAAAATGTAGATGAGTACGCATTATCACACAACATAGGAGAATGTATAAGCAGGATGCAAACATCATATGCTGATTGCGTAGCATTCGGTTTGATTAAAGATCAACCTAACGTGTCTATAACTGAAACCGTCGGAGGAAAAATACTAGTACTCCTGATTATCATGCTAGTAATTTTTCTACTGGTTTGGGTGATCTGCTACATCTGTAGAGAACACTGGAATGATATACATTATCAAGCTAATCATTCATGGGGTATGGGTCCGGAATTATTCTGGCATGGATTTAACTAGGGGACCAATCATCCCATTTTCGACGTGGTGTGAAGACAGGTATGTATTACATATCTTATAGCAATGTTGACCATGTTGTGGTCGGGAAGTCACCGATGGTTCTATGATCTTGATTGGACATTGGATACAAGGAATTCTCTTCCACTTTATAGATCGAGACATGATGTAGCAAGAGAAAACTTCTGTGTGAAAAAAATCCTGACCATGATGGGGTTAGTTGACATACTGTTTGATTTACCAACTTACTTAGGGTTAGTGATCTACATCGTGATCATAATTGTGATAGCTATAGTTGGTTCAATATTATACACTGCCTCTGGATTACAACAGTACCAGTGCAAAGATGGTCTTAGTCTATTGTCGATATTTATTTCCATCATATCCATCTTCTTGGGTGTAATGATTTCTTTAATCATCGCTCAGGCTAATAGCAACTATAGTTCAGCGGTGGCTAGTTCATCGTTAGAAGCTAGCGCTATTTACAGCTTATGGAATACTGTTAGACAGCTCCCTAACAGCAAAGCATTACAAGAGGAAGTAATAGCTTATCTCGAATACATTATCTACGTGGAATATCCAGCACTAAAGAAAGGTGATTTACCTCCCAGAGGTGACCGAATTGTTGCAGCATTATTTACTTCCATTATGACCTTTGGTAATACTATCAGTACACCTCACGACCTACAATTGTGGAGTACAGCGGTGGATACTATGACTAAAGTTCAAGACCTCAGATTAGCTCGATTGACCTATGCTTCCTACGGAGTTAACAATCTACTATGGTGGGTAGCAGTGATGGATTCATTAATCCTCATTGTATTAACTTGGTTTATCGCTTGTGACAGCCCTTTTAGATATGTTTATATCGTCATCGCTTCCATCTACATCGGAGGGTCTCTGTTTGCGGTAACCATTATTTCTTATCCTTTCCGAGGATACGATGCATTAACACCTATCCCGTTTGAACAAGCTTTGAGCGATATTAGAGGAACTAAGCCAGTGATTAGGCATATTCCTTGGAGACCTAATAGTGAAACCAGTTCTGACGATTTCTGGGAATCTGAAACAGCTAGCAGTGACGTCGATGAAATCATAGATCAAGAGGATGATGACTATGACAGTGATGATGTGGATTATCATGGCAATGCTACCAACCATCCACCACCACTGTTACCAGCAAACAATCGTGGATGATAATAATTGAACATCAATCCGATACAGTTAAAAGGTACAACGTATTGTGTTACAGTACATTCGATTAATTAGTATGGCAAATCTTTATGTTCCTTCAGTGGCTCACACACAGGCTTGTACTTTGACATTTGGTGACCGAGCAGAGAATCATAAGGGGATGCAGATTATCGGAACTTCTACAGACCATGGTTTCACAGGTGATGAATTATTGGGCACACAACAATGGTTTATTAGTCGGGGACATGCTTGCCACATCTACGACATTTGTACCCTACTACCGCCGGAATACCAAGCCGCTGCCATCCCGGCTTACTTATTAGTAGCTTATCAAGGATTAAGCAGTATAGTAGATGCTGATCTACTGTATCGGGAGCAGCAAGGACTGACTAAAGATACCCAAGCATTGATGTATGGGAGAGTAGTAAACAAGCAAGCTCGCCATAATCTTTGTTTTGCTGATTACCACCAAGAAGCTAGTTATCAACAAGGTCAAGGGACTGTGGTGGCGTTTTCAGAAGTTCCTCATCTTGGTTGTTTGCGTGATAGCTGGACTAACGTGATAGGAGACTCTGCGTCTAACTTATATGCCGAGGGAAACTACTATTATGATCTCCAAAAGTGTGGGATTGGTTACCATGGTGATAGTGAGCGTAAGAAAGTAGTGGCGGTACGTTTAGGTGCTAGTTTCCCATTATGCTATCAATGGTATTATCAAAGCAATTCTGTAGGACAGCGTGGAATTATTAGTTTAGGTCATGGCGACATATATATGATGTCGGACAAAGCAGTAGGATATGATTGGAAAAAGAAAAACATCCGCACACTGCGCCACGCAGCGGGATCTGATAAGTATATTATCCCGTAATGATAGAACTAAAAAACTTTATAACACATACCCCATTGGTATGTGATCATCTATGATGTTTGTCAAAATTTGTTGCGAGGGCATTTAACCTCCCTGATTAGGCATTTGGTGATATCACTAATTTAGAAAGTGATCCAGAAATGTACAAATGAAGAAACACACTTCACAAGTAGGGCGATGGGTGAACGAGTAATTTTGGACATTGTTGCACGAGACTGGTTAGACATTCGCTGTCTTACTCGCTTGTTGTTGACCGGTGACAAGTCGTTGAAAACATTGTTGGTGCAGAATGTTCGAACCCTGTCACAGTACTACTACGCTGATCCTCGTGTGTACATTTGGGTATGGCCGCGCTTGGCGTTCCGCACTTTCGTTAATGCCACTGAAGTAATCCTAGTTACTTCTTTCATGCCCATGCCTGACAGTGAACATCATGACGATTCTGAAATGATCAGGAGATCATTAGATGGATGCAAAATTGGCGAGTTACCTCTCAACCTCGTACGTTTGCGGTTAAAATGTACTGGATTAGACAGTGTTGACATTATGTCGGAAATATCACGACATACTAAGCTCACTGATATTGATATCCACTACGTTAGCGATGCAGGAAAAGCGGGGTTGTTCCGAAGATTTACGAGATCTGGCAACATAATAAATTATAATTCCGGTCAACTCGGAAGGATACCAATCGCTTCAACCATCAACAGGATGGACCCTTCAACACTTGAAAATCTGGACATTTACTGGGGCGTTTACGGTGTAAGCCTCGATCGTGCGTTTTGGTCGTCCACTTCTAGTCTCACCAGACTGCGCTTGATGGCAATCAGTGAGGTGGTTGATATCGCCATATTGCCATCTACTCTGCGTTCATTGCAGATGTTCGAAAGTAATTTGAAGAATGCCAGCACGATGCATCATCTTCCATTGGTTGATCTCTGCATCGATCGTTGCACTTGGGCGGAAACAACCGCCCCCGTCGTCTGGTGTCCACCATCGTTACTTACACTGGTTACAAGGGACAATACAATAAGATCACTTGACGAAAGAACTATCTTCATGATTCCCGCCGAATTAAACAGTTTGTCGATCACGCCCTTTTCGGAACGAGTGAAAGTCGTAGATGGTGGGGCAATGAAAGGTTTAACGTCGTTGTCAACGTCTACCTTTACCGTCAAGAATCGTATCACATTAACCTTTACCACGATCGACGATATCGTGGTCAATGATACTATCGCTATCTTGAGAACAGCTAATAACATCAGGGAACTTAATATTTACCGTAACATTCCTGATCGAGCGTTGTTGCGAAACGTAAATTTACTGTGTCCTCACTTGACTGCGTTGAAATACATCCACCCTTTTGTTGACCGACGTGATCCGGATGATCAAGTATATTGTCCGCCACCGAACTTAGTGACGTGTTTAATTTCCAATCTGGTATTCTTCGAGCAGGTAAACGGGATTTCACTGTGCATCGGCCTTAGAGAACTACTTATAACGGTGAAATTAGAACATTTGCAGAAGTTCAACCACTGCTTGTCAAGCTTGTTATCTTTGGAAACACTGAGGTTGGGGCTTTATCTTCCTAGCGATTTATCGCCTGAGCAAGAGCATCGTGTGAATGTATTGGCCCCGCCGTCCCTATTATCTTTAACTATGGAACCCATTGAAGTGAATGATGAAATAATCCACCAATTATATTTCTCATTCATAGGAACTGAAGAACATCCATCGGGGGTACCTCCGAGATTAAAAGTACTGGAACTATTATCTTCCTACACAGGTAGTGAGTTTGTTTTCTCTTCCAGCCAGATTGATCAACTGCCTGCTAGCTTAGAATACTTTAATTCTGAGCATGAACTAACCGACGAACATCGCCGTAGGTTACACAATCTAATAATATATTAAAACTGTGTATCGCACAGCTTGGTGTATTAAAAAACACTGTACAGCTTGATATATTAAAAAAACATCGCACTATGCGATGTAGTTAAACTTACTCATATCGTACACAGTGTACTATACGAACGAAGTTTTTGTGCTAGCAACATCAAATGTTAGTGCACACCTCGATGATATGCAGTTATCCAACACTGTTCCATGCATCGCATCTTAGCGCTA
>Ga0134128_10012812_pt1 | contig 9995 bp, 8 predicted proteins | sample KB31754_FD_96462 | JGI IMG/M metagenome (GOLD analysis project Ga0134128, IMG submission 96462) | Terrestrial soil microbial communities with excess Nitrogen fertilizer from Kellogg Biological Station, Michigan, USA - KB3-175-4 | ecosystem: Environmental > Terrestrial > Soil > Unclassified ...
GTGAGCACCACGGCGTCGCAGAAGCCTGCCGCCTTCCTCGACCGCGACGGCGTCATCAATCATGACGACGGCTATATGGGCACAAAAGAGCGCATCCGCTGGATGCCCAATGCCGCCAAGGCGATCTGCCGGCTGAACGATGCCGGCTATTTCGTGTTCCTGTTCACCAACCAGTCCGGCGTCGCGCGCGGGTTGTTCACCGAGGACGAACTCAATCTGCTGCACGACTGGATGCGCGTGGAGCTATCGGCGCTGGGCGCGCGCATCGACGATGTCAGGTATTGTCCGCACCACCCCGACGGAACCGTGGCCGGCTATCTGGAGGACCATCATTGGCGCAAACCTGCCCCCGGCATGATCCTCGACCTGATGCGGCATTGGCCGGTGCGCCGCGAAGGCAGTTTTGTGATCGGCGACCGGCCGAGCGACATCGAGGCCGGACGGGCCGCGGGGCTGCCGGGCTTCCTGTTCGAGGGCGGCGACCTCGATGCGTTCGTGGCTGATGTGATGGCTCAGATCAGCCGCAGATAGACCTCCGCGATCGCCCGCGCCTCTGCATCGAGGCTGAACTTCTCCAGCACACGCTGCCGCGCCCGCGCGCCCATTGCGCTCGCGGCTGCCACATCGCGCATCAGAGGCTCGAGCGCTGCGGCGAGCGCATCAGCATCGCCCGCAGCAACCAGCACGCCGGTGACGCCATCTTCGACCACCAGTTCCGCGGCGCCTGCACGCGCGGCGACGAGCCCGACGCCTGCCGCCATCGCCTCGATCAGCGTCAAGCCAAAACCCTCGTTGCGCGAGGTAAAGGCGTAGATGGTGAGACGCCGGTACCAGCGCTGCACCTCCTCGATTGCAAGCTCGCCGGTGATCACGATACGCGACGTGAGTCCCGCCGCCTCGATGCGCCGCTTCAGGTCGCCGGCAAAGCCCGCCTGCTCCGGCACGATCGCACCAACCATCACCGCGGTGAAATCCGGATAGCGCGGCAGCAATCGGCACATCGCATCGACAAACACGTCACTGCCCTTTTGCGCGCGGATGCGGCCGAAGCAGCCGACGGCGTAACGGCCCGGCAATCCGCTTTCCGCGAACGCCGCCGAACGATTGTCGGGCGGCGCGTAGACGTCGGTATCGACGCCGTGCGGAATGATCGTCGCTTCGCGTTTCAGATAGGACGCCGAAGCCTCCGATGTCGCGATGATCGCATCCATGTTGCCGATCAGCCATCGCGTCAGCCGCTTGTGATGGCGCTGCCCCGCCGAGGTGAACACCAGCCTCAGGGGCCAGCCGAGCGCACGCAGCAGCAAGCCGATGATCATCTCGTCGTTGCGGCGGGCATGCCAGACCAGAGGCGTTCGGCGGCGCCACAACGTCAGGAGATCACCAAAACCCATGCGCGCGATGCCCTCGGGCGCATAGGAGCCGAACCAGGCGGCGCGAACGAGCCTCGCAAGCTTCGGCGCCACCATGCGGTTGGTCGCCGTGACTCCCGAATAGCGCCGGTGCAGGTTCGGCACGATCACCTGCAGATCGTCTGGCAACGCGCGCTCGTCCGGCACGAAATACTCCAAATTTAGACATCTCCTATACGCAACATTAAGCATCGGTGCCAGTTCATCCGCGCCGAAACTCCCTCTTCACCGTCGAGCGGTTAGCCTTCGCAAAAACAAGATGAGTGACGGGGAAGTTGATGTCTGTGCTTGTTACCGGCGGCGCCGGCTATATCGGAAGTCATATGGTTCGCACGCTGGCGGATGCCGGCGAAAGCGTCGTCGTGGTCGACAACCTCTCTACCGGCTTTTCCACACTTCTGCCGGAAAGCGTGCCGCTGTTCATCGGCGACGCCGGCGACGAGAACCTCGTCGAGGGCGTGATCGCGCAGCATCAGGTCGAGAGCATCATCCATTTCGCGGGCTCGGTCGTGGTGCCGGATTCGGTTCGCGATCCGCTCGGTTATTACCGCAACAACACCATGACCACGCAGAGCCTGCTCAAGGCCGCGGTCAAGGCCCGCGTCAACCGCTTCATATTTTCCTCCACCGCCGCGGTTTACGGCAATCCGGAGCAGGTGCCGGTGCCTGAGCAGGCGCCGACCCGGCCGCTGTCGCCCTATGGCTCGTCGAAATTGATGACCGAGATCATGCTGCATGATGTCGCCGCCGCGCACGGCATGAGCTACGTCGTGCTGCGCTATTTCAATGTCGCCGGCGCGGACCCACAGGCGCGCATGGGCCTTTCCACCATCGGCGCGACCCATCTCATGAAGATCGCGGTGGAAGCTGCAACCGGACAGCGCGCCAAGGTCGATGTGTTCGGCACCGACTATCCAACGCCGGACGGAAGCTGCATCCGCGACTTCATCCATGTCACCGATCTTGCCGAGGCGCACCGCGCGGCGCTCTCCTACTTGCACGGCGGCGGCAGCTCGATAACGCTCAACTGCGGTTACGGCCGCGGCTATTCCGTGCTCGAAACCATCGAGGCGGTCCGCCGCGTCTCCGGCCGTAATTTCGCGGTTCAATATGCGCCGCGGCGTCCCGGCGACATCACGACCATGGTGGCGGACACGAGCCGCATCCGCGCCACCCTCGACTGGACACCGCAATACGACGATCTGGAGACGATCGCCCGCCATGCGCTCGCCTGGGAGGAAAAGCTCCTCCGCGAGCGCCATAGCGAGATCCAGCACGCGGCCTCCGCCTAGACTCCCCGTCTCGCCCGGGACCTTAATTGGGCTTGAAAAACGCGGCCCAAGCGGGCAAGAGCGCATGGAGCGCGCTGGCCCGAGGGTTGCGCGCGGCGCGCCAGGGACGTGGGATGGCCGAATTTCCAAGGAAGATCACCGACGACCCCTATGGCGCCGCGATGCTGATTCGCCGCCTGGTGATGGAACAGGGCGCCACCTACTGGCGGCGCTATCTGCTCGCATTCGTTCTGATGGGGGTTGCCGCCGGCGCAACATCGTTGTCGGCCTATCTGCTCGGCCAGGCCATCAACAAGGCTTATGTCGAAAAAAATATCCCGGGCATCGCGTTCTACTCCGCGGTGATCTTCCTGTTGTTCCTCATGCGGGGCATCGCGATCTATCAGCAGACCGTGACGCTCTCGAAGATCTCCAACGCGATCCTTGCCAACAACCAGCGGCGCCTGTTCGGCAAGCTGATGAGCGAAAGCGTCGGTTTCTTCTCCGAGCGGCACTCGTCGGAATTTCTCGCGCGCCTGACCCAGGGCGCCAACGCCGTCACGCAGGTGCTTCACCTCCTGATCAACGCGGTCGGTCGCGACCTCCTGCTGCTGGCTGGCCTTGTCACCGTGATGCTGGTCCAGGACCCCTATATGGCGATGCTGGGGTTCCTGATTGCGCCGCCGGCGATGCTGGTGTTGCGCAAGCTCGTCAAGCGGATCAAGGGGCTTGCCTATAACCAATTCACCGGCACGGCGGACATTCTCGAAACCATGCAGGAATCGCTGCAGGGCATCCGTACGGTGAAAGCCTTCACGCTCGAACAGACCATGCGCGAGCGCATCAATGAAAGCATCGAGGCGGTCGAGCGCACCGCCAACAAGATGGCCCGGGTTTCCAATCGCGCGGGCCCGCTGATGGAGACGCTCGGCGGCTTGGCCGTCGCCGCAGGCCTGATGTACGGCGGCTATGGCGTGGTGGCGCTGCACGCAACTCCGGGCCAGTTCTTCTCGTTCCTGACCGCGTTCCTGATGGCCTATGAGCCGGCCAAGCGACTGGCACGGCTCAACATCGACCTCAACTCCAGCCTGGTCGGCGCGCGCATGCTGCTCGAAGTCGTCGACAGTCCGGCAACCGAGGTGTCCGACGACGACAAGCCCGCGCTGAAGCTCACGGATTCGCGGGTCGAGCTGCGCGACGTCAGCTTCTGCTATCGGGCCGGCGAGACGGTCTTGAACCGCATGAGCTTCGTTGCCGAACCGGGCAAGGTCACGGCACTCGTCGGTCCTTCCGGCGGCGGCAAATCCACCGTGCTGGCGCTGCTGCTTCGCTTTTACGAGGTAACCCAGGGCGAGATCGCGATCGACGGCCAGACGATCTCCAATGTGTCGCGGCGTTCGCTCAGGCAACAGACCGCCTATGTCGGCCAGGACGTCTATCTGTTCCGCGACACCATCCGCGCCAACATCGCCTTCGGCAAGGTGGGCGCGACCGAAGCCGAGATCGTCGAGGCGGCGAAGGCTGCCTGCGCGCATGAATTCATCATGGGCTTCCCGCTCGGATACGACACGCCGGTCGGCGAGCATGGCACGCAGCTCTCCGGCGGCCAGCGCCAGCGCATCGCGGTCGCGCGCGCGCTGATCAGGAACGCGCCGATCATCCTGCTGGATGAAGCGACCGCGGCGCTCGACTCCGAATCCGAAAAGCAGGTGCAGGAGGCGATCGAGCATCTGTGCCAGAACCGCACCACCATCGTGATCGCCCATCGCCTGCACACCATCATGCATGCGGACACTATTCTGGTGGTCGAGGCCGGCGAGATCGTCGAACGGGGACGGCATGACGATCTCTTGCGCCGCGGCGGCCGCTATGCCTCGTTCTTCCGCCTGCAGCAGCGCGATACGGGTACGGCTCCCGTGCTGGCTTATTCCGCGACCTCATGAGCCCTCCGACTCGGGACGGCTCACTCGATCCTGATTTTTCCTGCCGTCCGGCACTAGCCTCGCCCGGAACAACCGCGTAATACGGCGGCCATCTCAGTTTTGAAACCCGCCGAGACCTTTTCATGAACGCGACTTCCTTCGTCATTCCCGCTCCGCCGCAAGCTGCGCTCCCGGTAGCCGGGGACTCCAAATCCTTTCCCGTGCGCCGCATCTGGTGCGTCGGCCGCAACTATCTCGAGCACATTCGCGAGATGGGAAACGACGAACGGGATCCGCCGTTCTTCTTTGCCAAGCATGCCGACATGCTCGAGCCGGACGGCGCCACCATTCCCTATCCACCCCTGACCAAGGACATGCATCACGAGGTCGAGCTCGTGGTGGCGATGAAGAGTGGCGGGCTGAATATTCCGGTCGAAAAGGCGCTCGGTCATATCTACGGCTATGCGGTCGGCATCGATCTTACCCGGCGCGATCTGCAGCAGGCCGCGCGCAAGAAGGAGCGGCCCTGGGAGATCGGAAAGTCGTTCGATCATTCCGCGCCCTGCTCGCCGCTGCAGCCGGCTTCCAGGATCGGTCATCCCGCAAAGGGCAAGATCTGGCTGTCGGTGAACGGCACCGAGCGGCAGAAGGGCGGCCTCACCGAGGTGATCTGGAATATCCCGGAGATCATCTGGAAGCTGTCGCAGCAGGTCGAGATCGGCGCCGGCGACGTCATCATGACGGGCACGCCGGCCGGCGTTGCCGCGCTCAAGCCCGGCGACAACGTTGAATGCGGCGTCGAGGGCGTCGGCACGCTGAAGGTGACGATCGGCAAGCCGGCCGCCTGAAGGAAGCGATGAAGACCAAAATCGAAGGCCTCGGACCTCGGTCCGAGGCCTTTTGATTCAGCACAACGGCGCGCGCTCGGCCGCGCGCAACTGCCACCAGCCGTTAAAGTCGGCCGCTTCGGATTGGTGAGGCCGGCGAGGCAAAGTCGGCCAGACCTTTTGACGATGACGAGGAAGCGGACAATCCACGAATGCCCTGATAGAAAGTCGGGCCGCCCGGGCAAATCGTTTCCAGATGAAAGAAAAACCATGATCATCGATTGTCACGGACACTATACCACCGAGCCGCCCAAGCTGCATGCGTTTCGGGACAGGCAGCTCGCAGCACTTGCCGACAAATCGCGTCGTCCGCTCACCACCGACCTTGGCATCACCGACGACGAGATCAGGTCGAGCGTCGAAGGCGCGCAGCTTCGTTTGCAAAGGGAGCGAGGCACCGACGTCACCATCTTCTCCCCGCGCGCTGCCGGAATGGCGCATCACGTCGGAAACGCCGCGACGAGCGTTGAGTGGACACGGATCTGCAACGACATGATCCACCGGGTATGCGCCCTGTTCCCGAACAACTTCGTCGGCGTCTGCCAGCTTCCCCAAAGCCCGGGCGTTCAGCCAACGAATTGCATCGCGGAGCTCGAAAGGTGCGTGGGCGAGCTTGGCTTCGTCGGCTGCAATCTCAATCCCGATCCCGCCGGCGGCTATTGGTGCGATCCTCCGCTGACGGATGAGTGGTGGTTCCCGTTGTACGAGAAGATGGTCGAGCTCGATGTGCCCGCGATGGTCCATGTCAGCTCATCCTGCAATCCCTGCTTCCACGGGACTGGCGCGCACTATCTGAACGGCGACACGACCGCGTTCATGCAGTTCCTGACCTCCGATCTGTTCAAGCGGTTTCCAACCTTGAAGTTCATCATTCCGCACGGCGGCGGCGCCGTTCCCTATCACTGGGGCCGCTACCGGGGGCTCGCGCAGGACATGAAGTTGCCGCCGCTGTCGGACCTTCTGCTCAAGAATGTCTTCTTCGATACCTGCGTCTATCACCGCCCCGGCATCGAGCTTTTGACGAAGGTCATCCCCATCGAGAACATTCTGTTTGCCTCGGAAATGGTCGGCGCGGTCCGCGGTATCGACCCGGAGACCGGCTATCACTTCGACGACACCCGCCGCTATATCGACGCCCTTCCGACACTGAGTACGGAAGACAAGGCAAAGATCTTTGAGGGCAATGCGCGCCGTGTTTACAGCCGGCTTGATGCCTACCTTGAGCAGCGCGCGGCCTGATATCGTGGTTTTGGATTTTTCGCGGAGAAAGCAGATGGCCATAGGATTTGCGATTCACAAGGCGAAGCGGAAGATCTCGCCGAATCTGGTCGAACAGTTTCGCTCACTGCCGGTCGCCAATGTGAGCGACGTCATGTCGAGGATCGCGGGCACCAACCGGCTGCGCCCGATGCACGCTGGCGGCTGGCTTGGCGGCCCGGCGCTGACCGTCAAGACCAGGCCCGGCGACAATTTGATGGTTCACAAGGCGATCGATCTCGCTGCGCCTGGCGATGTGATCGTCGTCGACGCTGGGGGCGTCCTGATCAACGCCATTATCGGCGAGATCATGTCGACGCTTGCAGAAAAGAAGGGCGTGGCCGGCTTCGTGATCGACGGCTCCATCCGCGACGCCGGCGCCATTCGTGCGGGCTCGTTTCCCGTTTTCGCGGCGGGAGTAGCCCATCGCGGACCCTACAAGGACGGCCCCGGCGAGATCAATTGCCCGATCTCGATCGACGGCATGCTCGTGGAGCCGGGTGACCTCATCGTTGCGGACGACGACGGCGTGCTCTGCGTGCCCTATGACGATGCCGCCGATATCTGCAAGCTGACACAGGCCAAGAAGGCCAGCGAGGAGAAGGCGATCCAGCAAATCAAGGCCGGTACCCCTGATCGCCGATGGGTCGATGAGGCCCTGCAGCGGTTGGGTTGCGAGTACAAGGACTAGCGAGAACGCAACGTCATCCTCGCCGCGCGAGCGATTTCAGTGCGCTGGCCTGCTTCACCGCAAGCTCGCATTGCTTGCGCGCAAGCTTGCTCGACACCTCGACGAATTCGGCCGTCGTTCTCGTACCCATCAGCTCTTGGGCATAATCGAAAGCGGCTTCGAAATTCGCTTTCACAAGCGCGAGGGACTCGGCATGACACTGCGCCGCGGTCCGAAGTCCGGTCAGGACGGCGTCGTCCGGATTGGCGGCCTGATCGCCCTTCGATGTTCCGGCGGCCGGCAGGCGCGTCTCGACGACATCTCGGGCATGATCCAGCGCGGCGCTCATAGTGAGCTCGAAGTCCTCGAGGGCACGGGCCTGAAACTCCTTGGCAATCTTGACCGCCAAATCTGCCGAGCTGGCCGAAGCGGACAATTCGCCGCTCTGCGCGTCAGGCGGCGTTCGTTCGGCGGCAGCGGCGATCGAGCCTGCAGGCGCCAACGGTTGACCATCGTCAATCGTCCGGCTGGCTAGCTCGGTCAGTTCCACCAACGACTTGCGTGCAGCGCGCCGCTCGCCAGGAGGCCGCCTTGAGGACCCTTTGCTCATGATGGGACGACTCCTTGGTGAGTTGTTGCAACACCCAGCCCCACAAACCGCGAATCTCTTCGGCCGCCTTGCCGGCCTTGGCAAACTCGGTCACCGCCAACCCCAGCCCAAGTGCATCCTGATGGTCGTTGCGCTGACCGATGTAAGGCAACGCCAGACACCCGAGCGAGTTCAATGATGTTCCGGCTTCGCTGACGCGACAGCCCCGCGGCGGCGTTTGATTGAGGACGAAAGCGAAGCGACGGTTGAGACGGCGAAGAGCGATGAGCGTGGGGATCGCCGCTTCGATGTCGGCCGGGGTCGGACGCGCCGGGATGAGACAGAAATCGGCGTGCGCGATAGCTCGCGTGGCAAGCGCGTTGGTGGTCGCCGCGGTGTCGATGATGGCAAGCCAGATCCCCTCCGCCTCGAGCCGGGCGATCAGCGGTTCGATCTCTGCGGGATCGGCAAGGCGTTCGACGCGCGGGTAGGGATTGGCGCGCCGCTCTTTCCACCTCGCGATGGTGCCTTGCGGATCCGCCTCGATGAGCGCGACGCGCTCTCCATCCGCCATCGCCGCACCCGCAAGGCCGACGGCCAGCGTGCTCTTGCCGCTTCCGCCTTTCTGCGTGATCAGAGCAAGGACGTGCACCTGCGCTCCCTGAAAATGACAATGATCGAGAACGTCGAGGTTGTGCGGAGAAAGCGGCTTGTCTGCCGCGAGCTAGTACCTCAAGGAGCGATTCGCGACAAGCGCGGCACGATGACGGCAAGCACGGCCAACGCACGCTGCCGTGCGTATTGCGGAAGTTCCGAGTCGGAACTCGGTCAGGAATACCGCATCACGCCGTCATCGACCTTGCCGAAGCGCAAGCTGACGATGTCGAGTGCGTAGTTCTGATAAAGCCGCCACGGCCGTTTCGAGCCCTGCTTCGGCATCTTCGCGATCGAGCGCTGCACATAGCCCGAGGAGAAATCCAGCGACGGCAACGACTCGATATCGGGGTCGCTGTTATGCGCCACGCATTGCCGGTAGTTGTGCCGGTCCATGTAGTTGATGAGCCGGCAGACATATTCGCAGGTGAGATCGCATTTCAGCGTCCAGGACGCGTTGGTGTAGCCGAAGGCGGACGCGAGATTGGGGATGTCCGCGTACATCATGCCCTTGTAGGTCAGCGTCTTCGCAAAATCGACCTCGCGGCCGTCGACACTGACCTGCATCCCGCCCAGCACCTGCAACACAAGCCCGGTCGCGGTGACGATGATGTCGGCGCTGAGCTCGCTGCCGTCCTTCAGGCGGATGCCGTTTTGCGTGAAGGTATCGATCTCGCTGGTGACGACGGAGGCTCGCTTCTCGCGGATAGCGTTGAACAGGTCGCCGTCGGGCACGAGGCAGAGCCGCTGATCCCAGGGATTGTAGCGCGGGTTGAAATGCGTTGCGACGTCGTAGTCCGGGCCGAGCGCCGCCCTGACGCCGCCGAGGATGAGTTGCTTGACGCGCGCGGGCTTGCGCCGGGAGAGCTGGAAGAAATACATCCCCCACATGACGTTGCGCCAGCGGATCAGATGATAGGCAAGGTTGGCGGGAAGATTGCGCCGCAATTTGTTGGCGAGCGGATCCTGCGCCGGGCGCGACACCACATAGGTCGGCGAGCGCTGCAGCATGGTGACATGGCCCGCGGTCCTGGCCATCTCCGGCACCAAGGTCACCGCGGTTGCGCCCGAGCCGATCACGACCACGCGCTTATCCTTGTAGTCGAGGTCTTCGGGCCATTTCTGCGGATGGACGATCCGGCCGGTGAAGTCCGCAATGCCGGAAAACTCCGGCGCATAGCCGGCTTCGTAGTGGTAATAACCGGCGCAGGAGAACAGGAAGCTGCAGGTGAAGCTGACGGGTTCGGTCGCGCCTTCATTCGTCGTGCGCTCAGCCTCGACCATCCAGCGGCCGTCTTTCGTCGACCACGACGCGCGTCTGACGCGATGACGA
>Ga0134128_10012816_pt1 | contig 9995 bp, 7 predicted proteins | sample KB31754_FD_96462 | JGI IMG/M metagenome (GOLD analysis project Ga0134128, IMG submission 96462) | Terrestrial soil microbial communities with excess Nitrogen fertilizer from Kellogg Biological Station, Michigan, USA - KB3-175-4 | ecosystem: Environmental > Terrestrial > Soil > Unclassified ...
GATCGCATCGTATAGCGAGCTGTAATAATTATTTTGGGCAGTTACCAAATCTGCCTGGGCGGTTGAGATTTCCTGGTTACTGCCTAAACCCTGTTCGTATTTAAGTTTGGTTGAATTGTAAACTCGCTCGGCGAGTTCCATATTTTTCTTTTGCGCGTCCATTGTAACGAGGGCCGATGTAATATTCAGTGACGATTGTTTGATATCGTTATCGATTGACGCCATCAGCTGTTCGATATTATTGTCCGTTTTTTCAAGTGCAAGTTTCGCCTGGTTGATCCTGGCTCGTTTTGCAAAACCGTCAAAAATCGGAACTTGCAAAGACAATCCAATTAAAGAAGTTTTATACCATGGGCCTCCCTTGAAGAAATCAAACTTCTGACGTTGCGCATTGACCGCATAGTTACCATTGGCTGATAAAGTCGGCAGGTAGCTGAGCTTGTACCTCCTGATATTGAACTCGTTCAATTTCCTGTTTAGCTGTAATAATTGATAATCTTTTCTGTCAGCGTATTGATAATTTTCCGCAAGGAGATTTTCTTTAAGGCTTTCCTGCGTGAGAGAATCAACAAGAACCAACTTGTCTTTCTGAGGCATATTCATCAAAAATTTCAGACTTGCATTTCCGGCATCCAATTGATTTTGAGTCTTCACTTTTGTTGTTTGCAAATTGATCAATTGCACATTCACTTTGTCTACATCCAACTGCTCCGCAAATCCCTGCTTGTACATTTCCCTGGTATCATGCAGCAATTTCTCAAACCGGTCGATATTGGCCTGAACCGTGGTTAATTGCTGTCTGCCCACCACCAACTGGTAGTAAATCTTCATTACATTCACCTTGATAGATTCCTGTGTAACTTCAGCCTGTTTTGAATAAAATTGTAAAGATGTGCTTCGTGCCTGTAAGCCTACGAATACCTGACCGTCAAAAAGAATTTGCGTTACGCTAATGCCACCCGTAGCATTATATTTAGTTCCAAATTGAATAGGAATGTAAGTTCCTGCCGGTCCGCCGGTAAATTCTGCCGGAATCAGGCTCGTCGGAATATCGAGATAATCCGTTAAAGATCCTGACGCATTTATCTGCGGCAATGCCTGGGCAGTGATCTCTTTATTAGACTGCTCCTGTATGCGCAAATCCACCAAAGCATTTCTTACCTGCACCGAGTTTTTAAGTGCAAATTTGACCGCGTCCTCCACGGTAAAATTATGCACCTGGCTTGTCGTGTCCATTTGTTGTCCATTTGCTATAAAGCCGGCAAAGCTCAAGACACCTGCGAAAATAAATTGCTTAATCCCTGTTTTCATTGTACTTGATTTTTCGTCCGGTCTATACCGGATTTTTCTTTTTGATATTTAATAATTAGTTTATAGCCTTTAGGTGTTGCCAACGCAAATAGAAAATATTCAATAAGCGCTTGCTGAACCTGTCCAAGGGAGTATTTATTTCTGGGAAATATTTCTTCATCGAAAGGCAACATGATCGTTTCCAATCTTATCTTGGCAATCAATTCCGTATCAATATCCGGCCGGTAGAGTTCTTCCTGTTTTCCTCTTTCGATATTCTTTTTAATTAACACATACAGGAAATCATATTTGTATTCAATAAACTTTTTAAAAGTTGCAGGATGGCCTCTTTTCATGTCAAACAATATGGACGGATTCATATTATCCAGCATTTCCCGCAGGCTTTCAAGACCAAAATATACCTCCTCAACGGCGTCGCGGGCTTTCTGCCTGCTGTCCTGGCAACATTGCATATTATCATTTAGCATTTCAACGACCACAGCGTCTACGAGTTCATTTTTGTCATCAAAAGACTGGTAAATTGTTTTTTTTGACACACCCAATTGCGAAGCAATCTCATCCATCGTTACGGATTTTATTCCGTAACGCCGATAAAGCTCATCGGCTTTTTTTCTGATTCTGTCTCTAATATTCATAGGGCGGCAAAACTAAAGAAACTATTTTAGTTACCAAAGTTTCCAAGACTTTTTTTTAAAAGAATTGCAAATTTTCCGGATAAACGGTACATCACCTACCTTTGAAAATCAACTCCCATTTTATGAAGTCTACTTTACGCTATCAGAAAATCATCCAATACTTTTTGCAAGGTCTGCTGATACTGGGCCCGGTGTCGATCACGATTTATTTCATATATATTGTTTTTGATAAAATCGATAGCATTCTCCGGCCGGCGATCAATATTCCGGGTTTGGGATTTGTTATAATTATCGCCTTTATCGTCATCATTGGTTATCTCAGCTCTTTTTTTGTGATGGGTCGCTTGCTATCTGTTCTTGATAAACTTTTGGAAAAGACGCCCGGGATCAAATTATTTTATTCTTTTATCAAAGATTTTTTTGAAGCCTTCGCCGGAAATAAAAAAAAGTTTACCCATAATGTATTGGCCTGTGTGGATGATGAGGATGTTTGGAGAGTTGGTTTTATCACCCAGGAAGACATGAGCAGCTTCGGCATGGAAAATTATGTAGCAGTTTATTTGCCTATGTCTTACTCCGTAGCAGGAAATGTTTATATCGTGCAAAAAGACCGGATACGCCCTTTGACTACTATCGGCTCGGCTCAGTCCATGAAATTCGCGGTAAGTGGTGGTGTAACGCAAACGATCACCGATAGTACTGATGATACATTAATAGAAGTTGCTCATTAGAAATGATCATTTTGAAAAAATCTTTATTGCTTCTCTTCTTCGTCGGAATCAGCCTGCAATGTTTTTGCTGGGGATTTTTCGCCCATAAGAAAATTAATAATCATGCGGTCTTTCTATTGCCACCGCAGATGCTGGTCTTTTATAAATCAAACATCGATTTTCTTACGGAACACGCTATCGATCCAGATAAAAGAAGGTACGCAGTGGCCGGTGAAGGATCGAGACATTACATAGATATTGATGCTTATGGTGCATATCCATACCCGGATCTCCCGAGGGACCATAGTAAGGCGATTGAAAAATTTGGTGAAGACACCATCAATGCAAATGGCATCGTGCCGTGGCATGTGCAAACGATGTTAGGCAGACTGACAAAGGCTTTTAAGGAAAATAACTATTCATCCATTCTGAAAAACAGCGCTGACCTGGGCCATTATATAGCCGATGCTCATGTGCCGCTCCATGCGAGCAGTAACCATAATGGACAACACACCGATCAAAAAGGAATACATGGATTTTGGGAAAGCCGAATCCCTGAATTGCTCGCCGATAAAGAGTTTGATTTCTTCATTGGCAAGGCGCAATACATTCCAAACCCCGGTGCATTCATCTGGGACAGGGTTCTAGAAAGCGCATTAGCGGCAGATTCCGTTTTGAAATTTGAAAAAGAATTATCCATTCAGTTTCGCGGGGACAAGAAATTTGGTTTTGAGAAAAGAAACCTGGACAATCTAAAACAAGTTTCATCTGATTATTCTAAAGCTTTTAATAAAAAATTGAACGGTATGATTGAACGACGAATGAGGCAATCTATTTTTGCGGTTGCTTCATTTTGGTACACGGCCTGGATCAATGCTGGCCAGCCGGATCTTGCACTTTTGTCGGGTAAATCTTTTTCAGAAGAAGATCTGAAAGGATTTGAAGAATTAAATGAAAAATGGAAAAACAATAAAGTCATTGGAAGAGAACATGAATAAACATTGAAAAAAATTGAACACAGGCAAGTATTCAGCAAGCAGATTTAATTTTTAGAAAAAGTGGGCAGGGTTACAAAAATTTAAAAACGGAATCATATAATATTCAATCATAAACAACACATCAAACTAAAAATGATCTACAATTTCAACGCAGGGCCTTCTATTCTTCCGCAGGCTGTTCTGGACGAAGCCTCTAAATCCGTTTTAAATTTTAATAACAGCGGTTTATCGATCCTCGAGATTGGCCATCGCACGCCGCTTTTCGAATCGGTGATGGAAGAAGCGAGGTCACTCGTTAGGGAATTGATGAATCTTGATGAAGATCATGAAGTTTTGTTTTTGCATGGCGGCGCTACTACCCAGTTCATGCAGGTGCCGATGAATTTGCTTGACACCAACGAAACGGCTGCGTATGCGAACACCGGCGTTTGGGGAATAAAAGCCATCAAAGAGGCAAAATTATTTGGCAATGTAAATGTAGTATGCACTTCAGAGGAGAAGAATTTTAATTATATACCGAAGAATTTTACAGTTCCCGGTGATTCAAAATATTTTCATCTTACTTCAAATAATACGATTTATGGCACACAATGGCATGAGTTTGCTGAAACCGGTGTTCCATTAATTGCAGATATGTCAAGTGATATTTTAAGTCGCGTGCTCGATTTCAATTCTTTTGATCTCATCTACGCCGGAGCACAGAAAAATATGGGCGCCGCCGGGGTGAACCTGGTAGTTATTAATAAAAATTTGACAGGCAAAATTCAGCGCGCTATTCCATCAATTATGGATTATAGAAATCACATTAAGGAGAAAAGCATGCTTAACACGCCGCCGGTTTTTGCGATTTATGTAAGCATGCTTACGCTTCGCTGGCTGAAAGAAAATGGTGGCGTAGCTGAAATGGAAAAGCGCAATAATCAAAAAGCGGAATTGCTTTATAATGCAATTGACAATAGCTCCATTTTTAAAGCCACTGCACAAAAAGAGGATCGCAGCAAAATGAATGTTTGCTTCGTTATGGAAGATCAAACACTGGAGAAAAAATTTCTCGATTTTGCCAAAGAAAATAATATTTATGGAATCAAAGGTCATCGTCTTGTTGGCGGCTTTCGCGCATCGCTTTATAATGCTTTGCCATTAAGCAGTGTACAATATCTCGTAGAAAAAATGAAGCAGTTTGAGGATTCAAAATCGTGAAGACTGATAACCAGATATAATTTCCAGTTGGCAGTTGGCAGTGGGCGGTTGGCGGTGGGCACGCACGATTCACTATTCACGACATCACTACTCCGTTGTTGAAAAGCAGGATGAATTCTAATCGGTTTCATTTCTAATAATTTCCTGATAAGCCAAAATATAGAAATTGAATTTTCTATATTTTGGCTTATTTGATATCCGGAAATCTTCACGAAAATGAGTCTTCCCGGAATAAAAAAGAGAGCTACGTTTGATAGCTCTCTTTGATTATTTATAGTTCGACTTTTTATTTATCTCGCGATACCCATTTTCGCCTCGATGGATAATGTCGCATGAGGAACTGCTCTTAACCTTGCCTTGTCAATCAATTTGCCTGTAACCCTGCAAATACCATAGGTTTTGTTTTCGATGCGCATCATAGCTTTCTCAAGATGATCAATGAAGGTGATTTGGCGGCTTGCCATTTGGCTTAATTGCTCTCTTTCCATGCTCAGGCTTCCATCTTCCATGGTCATGTAGCGATTATCTGCATCGTCTCCTCCCATCTGATCTTTCCGGGTGATAAGACCTTGCAGGTACCCAAGTTCCTTTTTAGCAGTTTCTAATTTCCTTGTGATCAATTCTCTGAACTCAACCAATTCGTTATCACTATATCGCATAGTAGGTCCGCTGTATTCTTCAGGCGACTGATCCAAAACTGACTTTGTAAATTCAGGTTCGTATTTGCGCGATTTCTCCGTATTTGTTTTAGGCATCACAAAAGGCTTCTCAGTTCTAACTGATTCCTTACTTTTTGTCTTAACCTTTGAAAGTGCTTTCTTCAATTCCTCTTTATGATTGGTCGCATTTTTTTGAACGGGAACTTTCTCTTCACTTTTCACTTTTACTGTTTTTGTTACTTCAGGAGCCTTCTTACCTGCAAGAGCTTTTGTAGTAGATTCTTTTTTTGGAGTAGCCAATTTTTTAATTACTGCTTTGTTCACCCCGGCCTTAGCAGCATTTTTAACCGGTGATGTTTTTATAATAGGTTTAGCAATTTTTTTCGAAGTGTTCAATTTGGATGCCACTTTTTTTGCCGGTACTGTCTTTTTTGCCGCCACAACTTTTTTCGCCGGTGCTGCTTTTTTTACCACAGCTTTCTTTGCGACCGGCTTTGCAGGAGCCGCTTTTTTTGTCACAGGTTTTTTTGACGAAACTGCGGCCTTTTTAACAGGCGCTGTTTTTTTCGCAGGCGCTACTTTTTTTGACGCAATTTTTTTAGCCGCAACAGGTTTGGCGGCAACTTTTTTTGCTTTAGATTTTTGAGCAACTGCAGTTGCTTTTTTCTTTTGTATGGCCATACTTAATTACCTTTTTTGGTTACTTTAACTGTTAAAGTGGCATTATTAACGTCAATTGTGGTGCCATTTGAAATTGAGTCAGAAAATTCGATTTTATCTGCCAAAATTTCCTCGCAAATATACTTATTAAAATCTGAAAGAATATCTCTCACACCATCTTTATCTTCCACATTTAGCAGTATTTTATCAACAAGTTCGAAATTACTTTCTTTTCGTATATTTTGAATTCTGTTGATGAATTCCCGGGCAAATCCTTCGTTTTTTAGCCCTGAAGTAATCACCAGATCCAGCGCTACAGTCAGGCCGCCTTTTACCGCTACTTCAAAACCTTCTATCTCATTGGTTGTCACCTCAATATCTTCTGCAGAAATAGTGACAGGCGACTCATTCTTCTTCACAAAATCAGGATTTAATACAAAATCGCTTGTTAGAACTTTATCGATCTCTTCATCCGTCATGTCCTGTATTTTTTCTGCTGCCCATTTCATTTGTTTTCCAAGTTTCTTCCCGAGCGTTTTGAAATTAGCCTTTGCCTTCTTTTTGATGAAATCATTATGGGCGGGAATCACGTCCACTTCCTTAATATTCGTCTCGGATTTGATGATATCTTCCACTAATCTGATCTTTTGTTCAAATGAATTATCCGCCGCGGGGATGATGACTTTCTGAAGCGGTTGTCTCACTTTGATGGCCACCTTTTTCCGGAGCGATAATATCAGAGATGAAACATCCTGCGCGAGATGCATGCGCTCTTCCAATTGCGGGTTGATCAGGCTTTCATCTGCCACGGGAAAATCTGAAGTATGTATTGAATCTGCTTTTATTTTATTCGTAACGGAATTCAGATTTTTAAATAACCAATCCGCGAAAAAAGGTGCAACGGGAGCCATTAATCCACTAATTACCTGCAGACATTCGTAGAGCGTTTGGTAAGCGGATAACTTGTCGTGCACATCTTCCTGCTCATGCGCATTTCCTTCAGCGCTCTTCTTCACTGGTTTCCAGAAACGCCTGCGTCCGAGCCGCACGTACCAGTTGCTCAATTGTTCTCCAACAAAATCCTCAATCGCTCTTCCGGCCTGCGTCGGTTCATAATCGTCCAGACTTTCCGTCACATTTTTTATTAAACTATTAAGAGTTGAGATGATCCACTGATCCATTTCCGGCCTTTTATTCACCGGAATTATTTTTTTATCAAATGAAAAGCGATCCACATTTGCATAAAGAGCAAAAAACTGGTAAGTATTATAAAGTGTGCCGAAAAATTTTCGCTGGATTTCTTTAATTCCTTCAATGTCAAATTTAAGGCTGTCCCACGGTGAAGCATTGGTTATTAGATACCACCTGGTCGCATCAGGCCCGAAAATTTCCAGTGTTTCAAAGGGATCGATCACATTTCCAACGCGCTTGCTCATCTTATTTCCGTTCTTATCTAAGACCAGCCCATTACTAACCACCGTTTTATAAGCCACGCTATCAAAAAGCAACACAGCCAGGGAATGTAGTGTATAGAACCAGCCGCGTGTTTGATCCACGCCTTCGCAAATAAAGTCGGCCGGAAAATTTTTCTCAAAATCTTCTTTATTCTCGAAAGGAAAATGCCATTGGGCATAAGGCATGGCGCCGCTATCAAACCAAACATCAATCAGGTCTGGCACGCGTTTCATCGGTTTGCCGGTAGAAGAAACCAGGATAATATTATCCACAAAAGGTTTGTGCAAATCGGCTACCAGCGCTTCAATTTTTGATTCGACAGTTCCTTCCCCGTGCTCAAGAATTAAGACACCGGCATCGACGGATTTTTTGATTTCATCTTTTAATTCAGCAATCGATCCTATGCATTTTTCTTCTGTTTCCTCTTCGGATTGAATTTCTTCGCCGGTGCGCCAAATTGGCAACGGCGTTCCCCAATAACGGCTGCGACTCAGATTCCAGTCTACCATATTTTCAAGCCAGTTTCCGAATCTTCCGGTTCCTGTAGAAGCCGGCTTCCAGTTGATGGTTTTATTTAATTCGATCATCCTGTCTTTTACGGCAGTCGTTTTTATAAACCATGCATCGAGCGGATAATAAATGATGGGTTTGTCTGTGCGCCAACAATGGGGATAATTATGCTCATATTTCTCAACTTTGAAAGCACGATTTTCTTTTTTCAATTTTACAGAAATATCAACATTCACATCCTGGTAATCCGGTTCGTCTTTGTAATTTTTGACAAATCTTCCGCTAAATTCGCCTACTCCCTCTATGAACTTCCCTTCCCTATCCACTAAAGTTAAGATGCCCAGGTTATTTTTTTGCCCGGCTTTAAAATCGTCTGCACCGAATGCAGGAGACGTATGGACGATTCCGGTTCCATCTTCTGTAGTAACAAAATCGCCAACGATTATTTTAAACGACTCAGCACCAGGAGTTATTTCCTGTATTTTTTCCAGGGAATTCGCTTCCGAAGGCATCAATTGTTCGTAAAAAATTCCTTCAAGGTCTTTGCCTTTAAATTCAGATAAAATTTTCCAGGGAATCCCTTTATCTCCTGCTTTAAAATTATCAAAATCTATATTTTCGCTTATCTCTTTAAAATATTTTCCCACCAATGATTTTGCGAGAATAACATTCACCGGAAGATGTGTATATGGATTAAAAGTCTTTATTAAAACATAGTCGATATTAGGACCAACGGTTAGACCTAAATTTGATGGAAGTGTCCACGGCGTGGTAGTCCAGGCCAAAAAGAAAATTTCATGAGAATGATGGGCATTAACTGGCTGCTCATTGACAAGATCAAATAAAAATTCGCCGTTTTTGTTTTCAACTGCCTTGAACATTACCGTCGCGCTGGTGTCTTTCACATCTTTATAAGTTCCCGGCTGATTAAGTTCATGGGAACTCAGGCCGGTTCCTGCTGCAGGTGAATAAGGTTGAATGCTTACACTTTCATATAAATATCCTTTTTTATATAACTCTTTCAGGCACCACCAAAGGGTTTCAATATAGTTGTTTTCAAAGGTGATATAGGGATGATCGAGATCTACCCAATAACCCATTTTTCTTGTTATATCGTCCCATTTATCTTTGAATTTTAGTACCTCGCGGCGGCATGTTGCGTTGTATTCTTCAACGGATATTTTTTTGCCAATATCTTCTTTGGTAATACCCAGCAATTTTTCAACGCCGAGTTCCACGGGCAATCCATGAGTATCCCAGCCACCTTTTCTATTTACCTGAAAACCTTTCATGGTTTTATAACGGCATACCAGGTCTTTAATCGTTCTTGAGATCACATGATGAATGCCGGGCATTCCGTTAGCACTCGGCGGACCTTCATAGAAGACAAAAGGCGTGCTTCCATTTCTGTTAGAAATACTTTTCTCAAAGGATTTCTCATTATTCCACGATTTGAGGATTTCATCAGCAATTTCTGTGAGATTTAACTGCTTGTATTCGCGATATTTCTGCTTCATCTGTATTCGGCCTTCAGTTATTTAAAAAGGATGCAAAGGTATGCATTTATGGACATCAGAGGATTTGAACAACATGGAAATAACGCTGCGAAATAAGCGAAAATGTAGTTTTTTATATTTAACCAGCCGACAGGAAAGCGCATTCAAAAATGGATTTCTTAAAAGAATATGGGGTATACTATGCCAACAAATATTTGTTGGCATAGTATTTAATTTAAAATTCTTTAAACTATATACACTCATATATATTTCTCCGGAAATATAATGGCCGTTGCAGGTGAAAAACACTGATTTTTATTTGACTATTGCACATAATTGTGCAATACTGCTTCACAGCTGA
>Ga0134128_10012820_pt1 | contig 9994 bp, 6 predicted proteins | sample KB31754_FD_96462 | JGI IMG/M metagenome (GOLD analysis project Ga0134128, IMG submission 96462) | Terrestrial soil microbial communities with excess Nitrogen fertilizer from Kellogg Biological Station, Michigan, USA - KB3-175-4 | ecosystem: Environmental > Terrestrial > Soil > Unclassified ...
TCGGTGATGGCCAAAAAAATCAGGGTAGGCGTTCTCTTTGGCGGGCGCAGCGGCGAGCATGAAGTTTCGCTGCTTTCCGCCGCGTCGGTCCTGCAGGCGATCGATCGAAAAAAATACGACGTTCAGTTGATCGGCATCACGAAGGAAGGCTGCTGGCTCACCGCTGACGATGCCGCCGGCCTTCTTCCGTCGCCAACGAAGGTCGACACGCATTCCCTGCGGGCGGGAGATCCCGACTCCACGCCGGGAGCCGCGCTGCTGGAGCATGGAAAAGAAATTTTAGTACCCCCGGTGCCTTCCCATGGCGATGCGCTCACCACGCTGCGCGAAAGCGCGGAGCGATCACTTCAGGTCGACGTAATCTTTCCGGTTTTGCACGGCACATTTGGCGAGGACGGAACGGTCCAGGGACTATTGGAGCTTGCCGACATTGCTTATGTCGGGTCAGGCGTGCTGGGTTCAGCGGCGGGCATGGATAAAGATGTGATGAAGCGGTTATTTTCCGCCGCCCGGCTTCCGATGTCGAAATATGTCACTCTGCTGCGAAAAGACTGGCAAAAAAATCCCCGGCAGGCGATCAAAACAACCGAAACTGTACTGCGATATCCGATGTTTGTGAAGCCGGCAAATCTGGGATCGTCCGTTGGTATTACCAAAGCGCATGATCGCCGAGGTCTGGAGACAGCCATCGACCTTGCCGCAAGCTTCGATCGCAAAATTGTGGTGGAGCAGAGCGTCGGCGGAAAGCGTGGCAAGGCGCGTGAGTTGGAAGTGGCCGTGCTCGGAAACGACGATCCGCAATCGTCCGTCGTTGGGGAAGTGATCCCCTCGAAGGAGTTTTACGATTACGAGGCCAAATATCTGAGCGAAGGGTCGCAGCTAGTCATTCCGGCGAAGCTGACCAAAGCGGAAACCAAAGCAGTGCAACAGATGGCCATCGCCGCCTTCCGCGCCTGCGATTGTGCCGGTATGGCGCGGGTGGATTTCCTGATGGAGCCGGGGAAGGCGAATGCCGGCCGTCCGCGAAAAATCTATCTGAACGAAGTAAACACATTGCCCGGGTTCACGGCCATTAGCATGTACCCCAAACTATGGCAGGCTAGCGGAGTTTCCTATCCCACGCTGATCGATCGCCTGATCGAACTGGCGCGCGATCGCCATCGCGAAAAGCAAACCACCCAATACAATCGCTGAGCTTTGACCATGAAACGAAATCTCTATCTCTGGAGATGGCTGCCGGCGGGATATTTCGTGTGCATGGTTGCCGTTATGCTCGGATATGTCCGCTATGACGCCTACCAGATCGACGGCGATGCGGTCTCCTACATGGACCTTGCCGATCTGATAAGCCACGGAAAGTGGCATGGAGTCGTCAACGGCCTCTGGAACCCCGGATATCCGGCATTGCTGGCATTGGGAAAACTGCTCACCCATGCCAGCCGCATGTGGGAATTGCAGATGTTTTACTGGGTTAACTTCTGCATCTTCCTGTTTTCGATCGCCTGCACGTGGTTCTTTGTACGGTCGATCTTGTCAGTGCGGGAGGCAGGCGCTTCGACGCCGGGTGGAGGCTGGGTATTTTCCGGGCCACTGCTTTACTGCATATCCTATGCAACGGTCTTTCTTTCCTGGCAAAGCGAATTCAGCCCCGGAAAAATCCGGGTCGACGGTTTGTTTGCGAGCCTGCTCTTGCTGGCGTTTGCGTTTTTGTGGCGAAGCGTCTTCACCCCTCGCTGGTATTTCGATCTGGCGCTTGGGTTCTTCCTCGGACTGGCCTATCTGGTCAAGTCGCCCGGCTTTGTTCTCGCCATTGTCGTTTTCGTTTTGGTAATCGCCTATTGTGCGATCGTAAAGCCGGCGAAGTATCGTTATTGGAAATTGCTTCCGACGCTAGCCGTGTTCCTGGCTGTCGCCGGTCCCTATATTGCCGCGCTCTCCATCCAGAAAGGCAGGTTCGACACTGGCGACTCCGGAAAATTGAACTATGCGTGGTACGTGAGCGGCACGGAACCCCAGCATTTGTTGAACAGCCAGCCCAATCGCTTTGGAAATTCAACTGTTCATCTAAAACATTCTGAAATTGAATTGCTTCCCAACCCCGTTGTCTTATATTTCCCGCAGTTCGCCAAGGTGACATACGGCCCATGGTTCGATCCCAGCTATTTCAATGAAGGCATTCAACCCCATGTAAGTGTCGGACGGCAATTCTGGCTCACTCTTCAGCAATTGAAATATCTGGTGCGCTTTGTCGTCTCGCATGCATTGCCCATCGTCTTTCTGCTGTTGTGTTTTGCCGCTGGTGTCACCATTGCGCGCTCCTCCGATCTGCGCAGGATGTTGATATTGTTGTATGTATTTTTCGTCTTTTCTTTCGCAATGTACTTGTGCGTGCATTTTCTCAATCGCTACGTGGCGGGACAGTTCTGGATCGTCTGGATCGCGACGGCGGGTCTGCTGGCGGCAAGCGGTTCCCCACGCGACGATTTCATGAGAGGCGCGGGAGCCTTCCTTTCCATCGCCATTCTGCTAGGTGGCTTGCAATCGGTGATGCAACAGCATCGAAGACTTGCGATGGCCGGGATCCATTCCGGTTGGCAAAACCCGGCGGAATTCGACGCAGCGCATGCATTGAGGGCAGATGGAATTCGTCCCGGCGACGCGGTGGCGTGCTTTCGAGCGTGCAATCACGGCCCATATTGGGCGCGCCTGGCGGGACTGCACGTCAATTCGGAAATCTTCGACCCAAGGTATATGTCGGACTCCGACGCGGGGACAGCTGCGTGGAACAACTTGCCGAATAAGGGACAGGCGTTGCAAGCATTGGCGTCAACCGGCGCGAAAGCGCTGGTGGGATATTTTGAAACAACGCCGGAGGACGAGAATTGGCGCCCATTGGCGGGCGGCTATTATTGGATTCCGCTTTACCAAAGCGGCCGCTCGTCGGCGCAGAGTCCGGGTTCGTATCGTGATCGCGACAACCGCGGCAATTCGCATCCTGTTCCCGCGCGTCTTACAATGTCGCCATGACGCTGCTTGATGCACCCCTCTACGACGCGCGCAAGGCCCGCATTCGTCGCAATATCCTTATCGGAATTCTCGTGGCGATTCCATTCATTGCTTTTTTCACATGGTATTTCTGGAACTGGCCGGAGGAGCATCGGGTTAACAAGTTTTTTCACGCTCTGGAGATTCAGGATTATCCCCTCGCGTTTGGCATCTGGAACCACGATCCGCAGTGGCAACGTCATCCGGAAGACTACAAAAACTATTCCTATCAGGCGTTTCTTTCCGATTGGGGACCAAACAATCCCGACTATGGTGTTATCAGGAATGCCAAAATCATGGTCACGAAGGAATATGGGACCGGCGTTGTGATCGGCGTTCAGATCAACGGCAATCCGAAGACCCTGTTCCTTTGGGTGGAGCGAAAATCGAAGACGATCGGTTTTTCTCCCGTTGATTTGCGATATTAGAAATCGGAAGCGTACGGCAGCTTACAACTTATTGCCATAGCTTCAGCATGACCACCCCATGCGCCGGCACTGTCGCGGAATACGATCCCTGCACGGTGCCAAGGTCTTTGTGCTCCCATAAATCGCGGGCATGAGCATCACCGGCGAAGCCGACGCTTTTCAATTGCACGGAAATTGGGTACGGAAAATTTGCGCGATTGAACAAGGCGACTGCTTTGGCGTCCCCGGCAAGCGGCTTCATCCATACTTCAAACGGCCCTGTTGCACTGACCCTGTCGCCCTGGATGCCGAGCCGGTCCTGATCAACGGCGATCACGTCCTTGTTCATCAGGATGCTTTTCGTTGTCGCATCCATTTTGCTCAGGTCATTGCCCGCGAGCAGCGGCGCCGCCAAAATCGACCACAAGCTCATCTGGGTGCGGTATTCGTCCGCCGTCATTTTGCCGTTGCCGATCTCCAGCATGTCCGGATCGTTCCAGTGCCCCGGCGCGGCATATTTCGAAAGACCCGCCTGCGAAAATCCAATCACCGACATGCGGTCATAGTTGTCCTTCACGTCTCCAGTCGTTCGCCAGAGATTCCCGCCGACCTTCGGCCCCCATTGCCATACCGCGTCCCAGCCATATTGGCACAGGCTGAAAACAATCGGCCGGTGCGTGTTCAGCAGCGCCTGATGCATCTTCTCGTATGCCTGCCGCATCATGGCCCATTGTTTCTGTTGGTCGCCGCCGGACTCCTCCTGCATTGTTCCGCGAAAGCTGCACAGGTCGTATTTCAGGTAATCGATGCCCCACTTGGCGTATGTGTTCGCGTCCTGCTGTTCGTGGCCGTAACTGCCCTCATATCCGGCGCAGGTCTTTGGCCCGGGGGAGGAATAAATGCCCAGCTTCAATCCTTTCGAGTGGACATAGTCCGCCAGCGCTTTCATGTCGGGAAATTTGCTGTTGGGGTGAATGTTCCCCTGCGCATCGCGCTTTCCCTCCCAGGTGTCGTCGATGTTGACGTAGATGTAGCCCGCATCGCGCATTCCGCTCGCGACCAGCGCGTCCGCATTCGCGCGCACGTCGGCCTCGGTCACATTGGTGGCGTAATGGTTCCAACTGTTCCAGCCCATGGGTGGAGTGGAGGCGAGGCTTCTCGACTGAGCCCGGCACCCTTGTGAAAGCAAAAGTGCCATCCCAAAAGTCGTCAAAATGCTGAAATTGAGAGGCGATCTTGAATAGCGATGCAATCGCATACATTCCCTCCGTTGGCATGGAGCAAAAATCACTCTAGCATCCCCGCCGTCATGATGAAAATCGAAACCGTGCGCAGAACTCAGCCGCGTCCGGCGAATTGCACCCGCTCGCGCTCGGCCATCCAGTCGCAGATCGCGTTCAGATCGGCGACCGGCTGGTTCGTCCACGGGATTGTGGGTAAATACGGCGGCGGCCCAAATTCCGGAGTCAGCGTGGAAATGGCGCACCCCCTTGCCTCCTGCGCGTTCCAGATCTTCTTCCACCAGCCCTCATGCGTCTCAAGATGAGCTTTCCATTCTGGAGCACGGGGGTCCGCAACCTGCGGACCTTCTTCATGACCAACGCGCGCGTGGACATGGTGGCAGCGGGTTGCGCAAAGATCGATGATGTTCTCGCAATCCTGCAATAGCCTCTCGGCGACACAAACCCAATGGCTCAGGTCGCAAGTAATTTTCAATTCCTGCAATCGGCTCAAAATTTCATGAGTAGTCCACGGATTGGCGAAATAGCGCGACCGGTGTGTCTCGTGGGAGAGCGTGATGCCAATCTTTCTCTCCATCTCCAATGCCGCGCCGAAAAATTCCTCGGCTTCCGCCACGCTCCAGGTATCCGATCCGCTATGACAGTTGAAAAACAACGGTTCGGCGTTGAGACATTCATCAATTTGACTTTTCAGCGAGGACAAATGCTGTTCTACTGTTCCGCCGGGAACGAACATGTTGCTGAAGACCTGCGCAATCCAGCCAAGCCGTTCCTTTTTTAACGTTTTCAGGAACAAATCTGCATCGGGGACTCGTTGCAGGGAAGCCTCGATGGTATCGTAACCGATGCGGCGCCAATGATCGATATACGGCGCGAGGCCGTTCGACAGATCGACCCCCCAAATATGCCGGACAAGAGAAAGTTTCAATGGAAAATGTCTCCCTTCTATGCCTTGCGGTTTATCGGTAAAATGCGAACTTTTTGCCGGCCTTCGCCTCGTTCCAATTCCCGGGATTATCCCTTAGCATCTAAAGAAGCATAAGAATTGCGAAGGTTACCGTCCGCTCAAACCGGTCAACGTTTAATCTCGCCTGGTTGAATCTTTTCAGGGAAGGGCACAGTGCGCCACAGAAATTTATGGATTTTGTTGTTGCTCGTTGTGGCCATTCCCGCGGCGCAAGCCGACGTGGGTCTGATGATCGAGCAGCCCTATGGAAAGTTTGGAGCACTCAGTCCCACCGGGCATGCCGCGATCTATCTCTCTCGCATATGCGCGGAAACGCCGACGCACCTGCGCCGATGCCGGCCGGGCGAAGATGGAGTCGTCATCAGCCGCTACAGCGGTGTGGGGCATTACGACTGGGTGGCCATTCCTCTGGTTCCGTATCTGTACGCGGTGGACGATATCGAGCAGGTGCCTTCGACAATTGACCATGCGGCCTTGACGCGATTGCGAGATAGTTACCGCAGGCGACATCTCGAAAATTTGGTTCCGGATGGACCAAACGGAAAAATGCCCGGTGGTCTATGGACGGAGCTGGTAGGAAGCGCATATATTCGTCAGATTTTTGTCTACGAAATGGAGACCACCCCGGCCCAGGACGATCGGCTGATTCAAGCGCTGAACGCACGTCCAAACAAGAGCAAGTTCAACTACTTTTTCCGCAATTGCGCCAATTTTTCCGAATCCATTTTGAATTTCTACTATCCGCATGCGGTACACCGCAGCTTTACCGCAGACCTCGGTTTGATGACTCCAAAACAAATTGCGAAATCGTTTGAGTCATATTCGCGTACCCACAACGACCTGCAATTTTCCATGTTTGAAATTCCCCAGGTGCCGGGACCAATTGCACGAAGCGGCAAGATATGCGGTGTGGTGGAGGCATTAGTCAAGAAGAAGCAGTACGTCGTCCCGTTGGCAATCCTGCATCCCTATGTTGTCGCCGCATTGGTTGGAACGTACTTTGTGCGCGGCAGGTTCGACCCGGCAAAACATTCTGTTGTGCTGGACCGGCACGAAACGGTGGACGCTTTACTGAACGATGAGGCTCCGCCGGTCAAATCCAAACCAGCGCGCGTGGAAAAAGCGTCGATGGATTCGAGCTATCACCCGATTGCCAATTGTGTATCGGGAAGTCAATGCCCCAACCAGATGACAGATTCGGCGAACTCCACTTCAGACGAACAATAACCCAAGATTTTCAAATTGACCGGACGGTTGTCGGTCCCTGGCCGAAAGCGATCGCGAAACCGGCTACCATAAGGCGTGACTTTGCTGCCCGACATTCCCGATCCCTTGGAACAGACCGCCGGCGAAATGCTGGAATTCATGCGTCTGCGGGAGCTCGTAGCCGGCTTCTCAAGAACGGACCCCGGACGCGAATGGACGCTTGCGCTTACGCCCTCGATAAATGGCGACTGGGCAGCCAACCAACATCAACGAGTGCAAGAAAGTCTGCGATTGCTTCGCCATGAATCCGACTTCGATTTCCATGGACTGTTCGATCCGATGGCGTGGCTGGAACGCTCCCGAATTTCCGGTGCTGTGCTGGAAGCCGATGAACTTCGCGCATTTGCACGCCTTGTGGATGCATTTCGCGCATTTCGGCAATGGCAACTCGCATTGCCGGAAGACACGCTCGCCGCGATACCGGCTTTGCGCGATCTTACGCTGCCGATCCTCGAAATGCCTTTTGCGGAATTGCTGGATACATTCGAGGGGAAATTTGAAGCGGACGGATCTCTCGCCGACAACGCTTCCCGTGAACTGGCACGAGTCCGTCGGCTTATCGAGCGCCAGCATCGTTCCATTGAAGACGGACTGCGCCAAATGTTGCGGAAGCTGGGGCCGGAAGGCTCGCTGCAGGAAGATCTGATCACGATCCGCGGCGAGCGGTTTGTACTCCCCGTCAAGGCGGAATGGAAACGGCGGGTCCCCGGGGTGATGCACGGAGCCAGTTCCAGCGGGCAGACTTTCTTTATCGAGCCGCTCGAGACCATTGAGCAAAACAATGAACTCCAGCGGCTGCTGGAACAAGAACAGGCGGAAGTGAGACGAATCCTGGCCGCGATGACTCGCCAGATAGCGAAACACGCGGATTCAATTGCCCTCTGCTCGGCTGTACTGACGGAAACGGATTCCATCTTTGCACGCGCCCGCTTTGCACAGAATTTTCAATGCGCCGCACCGGTTTTTTCTTCGGCGGAATCCCCACGGCTGGTTCTGAAGGCCGCTCGTCATCCGTTGCTGGAAGAAAGGTTGCGTGCCGACGCTGCCGGGGCAGAAAAAGCGCGAGCCACCCCGCAAAACAATCCGCCGAAAACCGTTGTTCCTCTGGATCTTGAACTTCCGTCCGATTCGCGTCAGCTTATCGTCAGCGGTCCCAACACCGGGGGGAAAACCGTCGCGTTAAAGACCGTCGGACTGATCGCATTAATGGCGCAATCGGGAATTCCAGTCCCTGCCGAGGCGGCGGAGCTTCCCATATTTGACGCTGTGTTGGCGGACATCGGCGATGCGCAGTCGATCGCGCAAAATCTTTCCACATTCTCTGCTCATATCCTCAGATTGGATTCCATCGCGGCGCTTGCTGACTCCCGCTCGCTCGTGCTGCTGGACGAGTTGGGTTCGGCCACAGACCCCGAGGAAGGCGCGGCACTCGCGGCGGCCATTGCGTCCCACTTCGTCGAACGGCAAAGTTGGTCTTTGATCTCCACGCACCACACTTCGCTGAAGGTATATGCGGCGAATACGGCAGGTGTTCAAAATGCCGCTGCCGGATTTGAGGAAGAATCCTTTGCGCCGACCTACCGGATTCGCGTAGGCGTTCCGGGCGTTTCGGCAGGCATCCATATTGCTCAAAGACTCGGGCTTGACCCGAAAATTGTCGCCGATGCAAAAGAACGGCTCGGAAAACAGTCCGTCGAGATTGGAAGATTCCTCGACCGCCTGCACGCCGACCTGCTGGCCGTGAATAGGGAACGCGTGGAGTTGCAGCGGCGGGCGGAAGAGATCGCCCGGGAGCGCCAGCGGCTGGAGCGGGAAGGCGACCAGGAACAGCAGAAGAAAGTTCGCGAAATGGAGACGAAACTGGGGTCGCTGCTCCAGAATTTCGAACACCAGGTTCGGGAAACCTTGCGCGGGGTCGAAGACCGGGCGGCGCAACAGAAAATTGCAAAGCAGGCGGATCGCGGCCTGGCAAAACTGCGCCGCGAATTTCGCGGACAAATCGATGCAACCCTGCTTGCACACAAAACCGGCGCGGACCGGGATGATCCCAATGCACAGCCGCACATTGTTCGTTCGGTCAGCGTCGGAGATACAGTGCATCTGCGATCCCTGGGCAAGAACGCAGTGGTGGAACGGCAGATGGACGCTGAGAATTTTGAAGTGTCGGTTGGCGCGTTGAAAATGCGAATTCGGAGAGGCGATATTGCCGCAGTGGTGACCCACGCCGCAGACAAATCGATGAATTCGCCGCTTGCTTCTGCAAGGAGTAAAGGAATCCGCGTTTCCATCGCACGCGAAAACAGTGCGATTGCGTCGGAGGTCAATGTCATTGGTCGGACTGTGGAAGAAGCCACCGATGCGGTCGAGAAATTCCTGGATCAGGCGTTTCTCGAAGGTCTACCGCGTGTTCGCATCGTGCATGGCAGCGGCATGGGAATCCTTCGCAAGGCGCTACGTGCGTATTTGTCCGCGCATCCGCACATCGCCGCGGTGAGTGAACCGCCGCAAAACCAGGGCGGGGGCGGCGTTACGATCGCTGAATTCCGTCAATAAACATGTGATTGCCCGCATGCTGCCGAATATCTTCGCTCGCGGGCACAAATGGATTCTGTATAAAAAGAGTGCGCATACGAGGAGCAAAAATCCATGTCCGAGATTGTCAGACGCATCGTATTGGTGAGTGCGACTATTTCAATCCTTTTGTTCGCGAGCAGACTGATTGCGGCTGACAATTACAACTCGGAGATCCTGACTCCCAAGCCGCCTGCAAAGCCCCACATCAATGGCCCAAAGATCTACGGTGTGCGGCCCGGTCATCCTTTCCTCTATCGCATTCCCTGTACGGGCGATCGACCGATTCGCTTTTCGGCGAAAAATCTGCCGGCTTCCTTGTCTCTCGACAAAACGACAGGCATCATCTCTGGGCGCGCCCCTGAAAAACGCGGCGGCTACACAGTGGAATTAAAGGCATCCAACGCGAAGGGAAAATCGAGCCGGGTGTTTCAAATTGTGGTCGGAGACCAGATCAGTCTGACACCGCAAATGGGTTGGAACGACTGGTACACCCA
>Ga0134128_10012821_pt1 | contig 9993 bp, 8 predicted proteins | sample KB31754_FD_96462 | JGI IMG/M metagenome (GOLD analysis project Ga0134128, IMG submission 96462) | Terrestrial soil microbial communities with excess Nitrogen fertilizer from Kellogg Biological Station, Michigan, USA - KB3-175-4 | ecosystem: Environmental > Terrestrial > Soil > Unclassified ...
CTCTACGTGCTGGACGGCGAGCGCGTGCGCACGAAGGCGCCGACGTACACGGTGTTCAACGGCCGCTACAACGGGCTCGTCGATCATCCACTGCCGGCGAAGCCCGGTGAGCGCGTGCGGCTGTTCGTGCTCAACGTCGGACCGTCGAACACGCCGAGCTTTCACGTCGTCGGCACGATCTTCGATCGCGTGTGGCTCGAAGGCAATCCCGACAATCAGCTCCGCGGCTCGCAAACCGTGCTGCTGGGATCGAGCAACAGCGCGATCGTCGAATTCGTGATTCCGGAAGCGGGCAGCTACGTGATGGTCGATCACCATTTCGCGAACGCGTCCCAGGGCGCGATCGGACTCGTCGCGGCCGGCGAGCCGCCGCCCGGCGCCGGCGAGAGCGAGCACCACAACATTCCCGCGACCGGCGCGCCGACCGATCCGGTGGCCGTCAACGGCAAGCTCGCGTTCGAGTCGAAGTGCCTCGCGTGTCACTCGATCGCCGGCGGCGACAAGCTCGGGCCGGACCTCTACAACGTGACGAAGCGCCGCAATGATGCGTGGATCACGCGCTGGCTCAAGTCGCCCGAGCAGATGCTGCAAACGGATGCCGACGCGAAGGCGCTGCTCGACAAGTACAAGGTGCCGATGCCCAACCAGAACCTGTCGGAGAAGGACATTCGCGAGTTCGTCGCGTACTTCAAGTGGGCGGACGAGAATGTCAAGCCGCAGGGCGAGCAGCAGCCCGCGCCCGCGGCGCCTGGCAGCACGCTGCCGCCGGGGCGGACACTGTCAGGTTCTCCCGGTGAAGTGCACACGGGCGGCGAACCCGAAGCGCAGTCGATGGAGAAACGGAAGGGCAAGCGATGAGGAAGGTGACGATGGCCATTGCAACAGCGGCCGCGATCGGCGCATCCGGCGTGGCGCATGCGTGCGGCGTTTGCATCGAGGACAAGATCGCCGCGACGTACGACCACGCGGTCATCCGCGACGCGATCGCGTCGCATCGCCAGGTGATCTTCGTGGCGCTCGACGGGCGTGATGGCGCACTCGTGGGCGAGCGAATCGTGTCCGCCGCCCGCCGTGTGCCGGGCATGCAACAGGCGAGCGTCCGCTATGCCGCCGCGCCGCCCGCGTTCTCGTTCGCGCTCGCGAGGAACGCGGCGCCCGACAAGGCGCTCGCCACGTTTCAGACGGCAGTGAAGGGGATGGACGTGCAGATGCGCGTCATTCGCGTCATGCGCGACGGCGCGCTCGTCCATCCGCCGGGGTGAGCGAGGAACCTTCGCATTCCTCGCCAAGCGTATCAGCGTAGCAACTGGATGCCGCGCTCCGAGACGAGCACGCGATCGCAGACCCGCAACCTTGTCGCCCGCGTACGCGTCGATCGTCGAGAAATCGACGTTGGCAAGCCTTGCGAGCGTTTGCGCCGTCTTCGAATCCGGCGAATATGCGCTGGTCATGGCGCTCGGCGCCGCAAGGGAAGCGAGCGCGACGCTTGGCGTTCGTTACGGCGGACTTTCCCAATTCGAGCGCGCGCACGTCCATCCGGGCGTCTCATGCGTTGGCCATGGCAAAGGCTGCCCCGCGGCGTTCGCGGTGAAATCGATCTTGCGGCAGGCAAATCCCCTTCCACCCAGAATGTTTCGCAACGAGCAGGTCGTCTCATCGACCTTGTATCTGGTGCTCGCCTTGGCGAGGCGCTCATTGTAGAAACGTGCGGATACCAGAACCTTGTAGCAATCGGGATGCGCCGCCTCCTTGTCCTTGGCGGCATCCTGCAACCGGCACGCAACGTTGAGCGCCCTTCCCACGTATTCCTCGCGCTCGTTCATCGTCATCCTGACCAGATGTCCGGCCTCGACGCCCAGCGTGGCTCCCAGAACCGCGGGCATCGTGCTCAGGTTCGGAACGATGTGACGCGCGAGTTCTGCCTTGACCATTTCGCAGAGATTGTGCAGGAACGCAACGAGATGCTCGCCGCGGATTGTGTCGGGGAACAGCAGGATCCAGCCATCGCCGGTGAATTTGTACAGCTCGAACCGGCCCTTCGGCGGCGCATGCGCCTCGGTCCAGTTCATCAGCCATCGCTTGATGCACGTGAGGAACGCTTCGTAGCGATCGAATTTTTCGCTCAGCAGCAAATCCTCCATGATCTGCGACGACGAGCACAAGTCGAGCACGACGACGATTAGCGGACGCCTTATCGTACGAGGCATGGCAATGGACTCTTTCGGCAAGCCGCCGAGGATACTCCGTCGTTGAAGGCCGCCAACGCTTATGCGTCATACTGGTCGGGTCGCGCACACGAGACGAAGCCGCCCGAGCGGGCGCTGCGGCATGCACCGCGAGGCCGAGCGTGCCTGTTGCGTCCGTTGATCACGCCATGAACGAAACCGTCACGGTCATTGTCGGCCACCGTCTGGGTAAAGACGAAGCCGTCCGCCGTCTCAAGGACGGCCTCGCCAATGCCAATGGTCGCCTCGGTTCGATGATCGCGATCGACGAGGAGAGCTGGCAAGGCGACACGCTGCGGTTTCGCATGCGCGCGCTCGGCCAGTCGGCGGCAGCGAGCATCGAAGTGCTCGAGGATGCCTTGCGGATCGACGTATCGTTGCCGTGGCTATTGGCAAAGGCTGCGAAACGGCTTCTTCCGGTGTTGCGCGAGCAGGCGACGCTGCTTCTCGAGAAGAAATAAGGCATTCGCGAAGTGCGCTTCATCGCGATGATCGACGCATGATCGTTCATCTCGTCGACGGAACGTACGAGCTGTTCCGGCATTTCTACGGATTGCGCCGCTTCAACAAGGGAAACGACCGGCCCTACGGCGCGGTCGTCGGCGTGTTGCAGTCGCTGCTGCAGATGATCGAGCAAGGAGCGACGCATATCGGCGTTGCGACCGATCACGTCATCGAGTCGTTTCGCAACCGCCTCTGGCCCGGCTACAAGACGGGCGATGGCATCGAGCCTGTCCTGCTGAGCCAGTTCCACCCGTTGGAGAAAGCGCTGGATGCAATGGGCGTGGCCTGCTGGCCGATGATCGAGCTCGAAGCGGACGACGCGCTCGCCTCGGCGGCGCGGATCGCGTCCGACGACCCGCGCGCGGAGAAAATCTGCATCTGGACGCCTGACAAGGATCTCGCGCAGTGCGTGCGCGGCGATCGTGTCGTGCAGATGGACGCCAGAGGCAAGAAGATTCTCGATGCCGAAGGCGTGCGCCGGAAGTTCGGCGTCGCGCCGACGCTGATTCCCGATTTCCTCGCCCTTGTCGGCGATGCCGCGGATGGATATCCGGGCATTGCGGGAATCGGACCTGTCACGGCCGGGCAACTGCTGAACCGTTACGGCATCATCGAGGACTTCCCCGAGCGAGTCCTCGGACGACAGCGCGAGCTCGCGCTCCGATTCAAGACGCTCGCGACGCTGCGCACCGGCGCGCCACTCTTCGGCAACGTCGACGAGCTGCTTTGGCGCGGTCCCACGGACGCGTTTGCGTCCTACGCCAGGCGCATGGACGCGCCTCGCCTGCTCGACCGCTGCCTCGAGGCGGCGCGCACGCGAATGCCCGCTTCGTCGCCGGCGTCTTGACGCATCAAGACGGCGTTCTGCGCAGCGCGGCAACCGACGCCGAGCGGTCGGTGCAGGACGGGTATTCGTATGCGCGCGGATCCGACTTCACGCGCGCGAGCATCGTCTGCACCGGCACGCGGAGCGGTTCGCCGTAGTCGGAATAGGCGTTCAGCGCCGCACGACAGCTTCGATCGATGTTGACCGCAAGCGCGAGCTCGACGAGAAAGAGCCGCGTCGCGTCCCTGTGCCGTCCGGCGAGCGCGCTCGCGATCGCGAGCGTGCTCCAGTCGTCCACCCGCCGCGTGCGCTGCGCGCCGCTCATCGTGATCGCATGCAGCGCGAGCTGGCGGGCCGTTTCGGGATTCGCGGGGTTCGCGTGCAGATGCAGGAACGCGAGGAATCCGGCGATGTCCGGATCCCGCGGGTTCGCGGCGAACGCGGCGAGTTCGAGCCGCAGCACGTCGGCGACCGGGCGGCCGTGCGCATAGCCATTCCATGCTTCTTCGTGGAGGCGTCTTGCTCGTGGCGGCGCAAGGGTCGTCGTCGGAACGAACCTCGCCTCGCCGTGCCACGACGCACGCAGTGCGTTGACGATCGCCCGATCCTGTCGCGCGTCGGCCTGCAGCGAAACCATTGCGAGCGCAGGCGACAGATCGCCGTAGGCGCTCGCCGCGATTCCTGGCACGACGTCGGTGACGAGCTGGCGGCCGTTCGACGCGAGCGCGTCTTCGTCGCTGTCGCCGGGGTGCGCATCGACATTCGTACGCGGGTCAGTCTGCACGACATCGGAGGTCGCCGGCGTCGCTGCGTCCGCTTCCGAAGCCGCGCTGTTCGCAGCCGGGGCTGCAGCATCGATTCGTTGCTCGGGCGTCGGCGCAATGGCGCTCTTCGCGGCCGGAAACGTCGCGGGCGCCATTGGCGACGTGATCACCTGCGAAGCCGGTGGCGCGACTCGCGCAGGCGGCGCGGCGACGTGTGAAGGCGGCGAGACGCCGACCCGTGGCGCGGGCGAAGCCGCGACGGTTGCGCTCTGCGAGGGCGTTCGGGCCGAACCGGTCGCATCGGCAAGCTGGATCGATTCGGGCGCTCGCGGGGGCCGCACGGCCTTTTCGACAGGCTTCGATGAACCGACGCTGCGGTCCTCGACCGGCGCGGCCCTCTGGTGCCACGCGAACATCTTCAGGAACTCGCCGAGCGGATCCGTCCGCCGCGTCTTCGCACTGGGTCGCTCGCGCGGCGCGGGCGCCGGCGTCGATTGCATTCGCATCTCGGAATTGGCCGAGGCGCCGGCGTGTTTCGGCGCGGCTTCGTCGTGTACCGCCGGAGCGGGCGGCGCATTCGGCAAATTCGACGGCGCCGACAACGCGCTCGCGCTCACCTGATCGGCTGCGCCTTCGATGTGCGTCTGCGAAACGGGTGCCGGCCGGCTGGCTGTTGCGGTCTCTGTCGGGATCCGCGTCGCGTCGATGGAGTGGGATGCGCTCGCGATCTCGGTGCGAGGCGCCGCCGCGCCCGGGTGCACGGGCTTCGTGCCACTCGCGACAACAACCGGCGGCGTCGATCCGTGCAGTGCGAATCGCGACGCCGGCACCCGATTCGCCTTCGCCATGGCTGGTGCGTGCGTCGGCGGCGCGGGCGCAGCCGCCGGTCGGCGGGGCTTTGTTTCGGCGAGGTCGTTTCGCGGCGAGATCGATGGCGTCTCGTTCGTCGTCGCCGGCGTCGATGTGCCCGGCGTCGTCGAATCCGATGTTGCCGGTGGCGGGCGGGTTTGCGTCGTCGAGTCGGACGTCGCCTGTGCCGAAGCCGCTTGCGGTGGCGTGCGAACGCCGGCGGAACCGGGACGGCTCAACACGGCGACGCTTTGCTGCAGTCGTTCCGCCAACGGGTGATCGGGATCGCCGATGAACGAGGGCGCCGCCAACGCGGCCGCCGCGCCGATCACCGATGCGAGGCCGGCCGCGCGCCAATGTCGCCGGGGCGGCGCCGCAGCGGGAACCGCGTGCGCAAAGGGCGCCGGGTTTTCCTGCAAGGGCGCCGAGGCCAACACTGCATGAACGAGAGCCGGCGAATCGGGCAGGCGCGCGCGCGGCCTCCGAATGACAGCGGTCGTCCTGGTCGCGACGCGCGCTCGCGGTCTGCGAATCACGGCCGTGGCCGCGGTCGGCAAAACGATTCGCGGCACTTCGCAGCCGGCTTCGCCGACCTGCGACGGCGCGACGACGCGTGTCAGCGGCGTGAGCGGCATCCGTGCGGGTGTCACCAACGCATCGCGTGCGAGCGTCCACCCGCGCGTCAACGATTCGGCGAGGTCGCGCTCGCGCACGCGCGCGCCGGTGTAATCCATCAGCTCCTGATGCGGCCGCACGAGCTGCAGCTCGCGATCGTGGCAGTCGCGCAGCCGATAAATGAGCGCTCGCGCATCGTCGTAACGCGATGCGGTCCAGGCGTCGCCGTTCGCGTCGTCGTGCGCTTCGTCGGCGTCGGGCAGGTAACGCTTGAGCATGGCCGCGAGGCTGTACAGGTCGCAACGCCAGTCGAGCTCCTGCGTAGGTCGCAGATCGCCGTTGCGGCCCGCTTCGAGCGCGGCGAGGAGCCGCGGCGACTGGTAGTCGTAGTCCTTCTGCCAGCCGATGGGCAGCGGCGTTCCGAGCCGTTCGCCGGAGACCAGCGAGAACGCGAAGTCGATCAACGCGAGCCGCGCGAACACGGCGTAAAGCGCCGTGTCGCGCGCTTCCGCGTCGAAATGCGGCGGCCCGTACGGGATGCAGAGGTTGTCGCCCTTGATGTCGAGGTGAACGAGTTGCAGCGCATGGATCTCGTTCAAGGCCGCGAGGCAGTGATGCGCGAGCGCCCACCAGTGCGCGCAGTCGTCGAATACGCTGCGGCGCACGACGCCGTCGCGCGACACGGGCAGCAGCGTCGCCCACTGGTCGACGGTGATGCCGGCGTCGTACGTCTGCACGCGGCGCATTCCACCCATCGTTCCGGCGTCGAATTGCACGACGTCGGGCACGCACAGGATGCCGTGTCCGATCAGGCGCGCGAGGATGCGCCACTCGCGCTCGGTCCATGCACCGAAATCCGCCTCGTCGGTGACGAGAAAGCGCTTCGTGTAGCGTCTGCGCTCGCCGGCCGGCACCGCTTCGCGGAACACCTCGACGTGGGCGCCGGTCGCCATCTTGAGGCGGCCGCGGCCGAATACGCGCTCGATCTGCTCGGGTGTCATGGCTCGACCACCTTTCCCTTGAATGGGGCGCCGAAGCGCTCGCGTCGTCGCACGACGAGAACGGTCACGTCATCGCGGCTGCCGCGTGCGCGCGCTGCCTCGACCAGAAGCCGGCAGCGATGCGCGAGCCGGCCGGGGGCGCGAAGCAGTCGCCCGATCTCCGCCGCGTCGACATGCTTGTGCAGGCCGTCGCTGCAAAGCATCAGCATTTGCTGCGCACGAAGCTCGATATCGCGCACGTTCGGCGCATCGACGGCACCGTTGCCGATCATCCGTGCGGGATCGTGCGGCGACGCGCCGTCGGGAGGCTGTTCGCGAAAATGCGCATACGTGTCGTCGACGGTCAGAAGCTCCGCGATCCCGTCTCGATCGTGCACGCGATACGCGCGGCAGTCGCCGACCCAGGCGACGAGCCATCGCGAAAGCAATGCGTCGGTCGCCGCGCAGAGCGCGACGGTGGCAGCGCCCGCCACGTCGGACGCGCTGGCAATGCTCGCGTCGATTGTTCGATCGGCGTCGAGCAGTGCCGCGCGCACCGTTTGCATGTCGACGCGTCCGCCTTCGAGCGCACCGTGCAGGCTCGTCACGAGGTGGCGACTCGCGTGCGCGGCGAGCGCGCCGCCGCCGACGCCGTCGGCAACGACAAAGAGCGCACGATTGCGGTCGAGCGCGCTGTGGCAATCCTCGTTCACCCGCCGGCCGCTGCCGCGCGACGACGCGACTGCGGCGTGGATGCGCGCGCAGTGCGTCGTGACCGAGCCCTCGTCGAAGACCCAGGCGATGCCGGCAGGCGTGTCGGCGTGCTGCAAGGGTCCTGCGCGACCCGCGTAGAGGATGCTCATCGCACCCACCGCCTCGCGCGAATGAATGGCAAGCTCATCCGCTCCGCGACAACGTCAGCGTGCACGCGCTCGCCTCGCCGGCATCGCCGCCGAGCGTCAACGTTTCCCCGAACATCCAGTGCAAGCGATCGCCCGGCCCGTGCGCTTTTCCTTGGAGCGTCACGCCGTTGTCGCCCTGCACGAGAACCGCTGCGCCGCGCTCGTCGAGCGCGACGATTTCGATGTGGCGCCCCGACACCTCGGCATGCGCACGGTCGATCACGAGGGACTGGCTCCGCGAGCGGCCGATCGAGAACGGAAGCGCTTCCCGCCGGATCTCGACGTCGCGCTCGCCGGACGCCATCCGCACGTGGATCGTCGGTTTCGGATCGCGCCGCCGTCGCGGAGCGATCGGCGTGACCGGCGTCGGTTGTGCGAGTCCGGAGCTCTCCGCGCTTCGGTTCGCCTCGCCGACGGCCTGCATCGTCAGTCGCGGATATTCGCGCGGCTCACCGCGTGCCTGCGCGGATAGAACAAGCGAGCTGCCGAGCGGCAACTCGAGCGGTTCGAGCTGCCCTGCCGATCGCGCCGACGTGCGATTGCCCGCGGATCCGGCGACCGGCTCGACGCGCACACCGTTCGTCGAACCGTTGTCGGCCACCCACCAGCTTCCGCGTTCGTACCAGATCTCGCAATGCCGGCGGCTTGCATAGAGCCCGTCGACGACGATGTCGGATTCCTCGCCCTTGCCGATCGAATAGCGGCGACCGGGGACGACGGATGCGAGCTCCACGTGTCGTGATCCGCGCGAGTCCTCGATGTCGAGCGCGAACGAGCGGCCGGCAAGCGGCGTCGGCATGCCGTCGAAGCGGGCCGACTCCCTCGTGACCGCGTAGTGGCGCGCGTCGGCGTCGCGCGGCGCGTCGAGTTGCGACCAGCGACCGATCAGCGCGACCTCATAGGGACTGGCGTCGGTCTTCGGCGCGTTGCTGCGAAGATCGGCGAGCAACGCGTCGTAGCCTTCGTCGTCATCGCGTTTCGGCGGCTCGTCGGGCGTCGTCGCATTCAAGCCGGCGAATTGACCGAGGTCCACCGCGCTCGCGTTGCGCAGGCCGGCGATCACTTCCTTCGCGAGGTAATGCTTGATCTGCTCGGGCTTGAACTCGCGAACGAACTTGCGCAGGAGCTCCCGGTGCTCGTCGCTGCCTTCGCACTGGACCTCGATCGACGTCAGCACGTAGCGATCGCGCTCGGCGATCGCGAGATGCAGGCGGAGGTCGCTCATCACGAAACGCTCGAGCTCATCGCGGATCGCGCCTACGAGCGGCGTGTAAGGGCCGAGATGCTCGACGCCGCGCCGCGACGCGTCGCGGCGCGATGGCGCATCGTGGATCGACGGCTCGCGCATTCCCGGCTCCGCAACCAGCGCACCCGACGAGGTCGGCGTGATATGCGTCCGCGCGTTGCCGCGCGCCGGCCGCTTCGCGCCGCTTGCCTTGCCGAGCACCCATCGCTTCAGTGTCATCTTCGATTCCTAGTTTCGATAGGCGACGACGAGCGTCGCGAGGGGACCGGCGGTGCGCACGTGGCGCACGCGCGGCGGGATGGGCAGCCCATAGCGGTTCGCGAGCCGGTCGAGAAAAAGACCCCACGCCGGTTGAATCCGCTCGCCGGCATCGACGCGGCGCTTGAGTGCCGGCAGCGAAAGTTCGATCAGCACGGCGACCGCCGACACGTCGCCGACCTGCACGATCGCGCGCCGCAACGCGTCCTCGAGGTCGGCGAGGCACGTTGCGAACGGTCCTTCGAACGACCAGACAAGCGGGGCCGCGATCGCATCGGCCGTCGACGCTTTCGCGTTCGCTGCGCGTGGCGATGCCTGCGCGGCGGCCTTCACTGCGCGCCACCTCCGAGAACGCCGACATGACGTCCCGCGATTTGCATCGCGATTTCCGCGGCGGGGTTCGGTCCATGATCGCCGGCGCCGTGGATCCTGCCGCTGTCGGCGATCCAGTTGCGTTCGGTGAGGACGCCGATCACCTTCGTCCATCGTGGATCGTTGCGATCCGTTCGATAAGCGGCGAGATACCACTTGTACGGCCGCAGCGGACCGCATGCGTCACGGTCCCTGCGCACCTTGACGGCGCCGCCGGCGCACAGGCGCGCGAGGTCGTCGAGCGAACGGTCGTCGTTCGGAAACGTCGGCGTCCCCGTCTTGCCGGCGATCCAGTCGATGTCGGCGCACGTTCGCCCATCGAAGACCTGGTCGCAGGCCGCGCGCGAAGTACCGGCGCGAGGACCGAACGACAGGCCGCTCAGGATCACCTGCGCGATGTCGCGCGGGATCCGGTTCGGCCTCGGGCTGTCGAGCCCCGAGCGGACCGCGGC